>Ga0182024_10014465_pt1 | contig 15252 bp, 9 predicted proteins | sample P32metaG_FD_120480 | JGI IMG/M metagenome (GOLD analysis project Ga0182024, IMG submission 120480) | Permafrost microbial communities from Stordalen Mire, Sweden - P3-2 metaG (Illumina Assembly) | ecosystem: Environmental > Terrestrial > Soil > Wetlands > Permafrost | place: Sweden: Stordalen... | reverse complement strand
TGACCTCGGCGAAGTTCTCCATGCCGACGCCCGTGCAAGCCGCCGCGATTCCGCAGGCGCTGGCCGGCAGAGATGTGCTCGCTACCGCGATGACCGGAACCGGCAAAACGCTGGCCTTCCTCATCCCCGTAATCGAACAGCTCTTGAAGCAAAATACCCCGGGCATCAACGCTCTCGTGCTCGTACCTACGCGCGAACTCGCCATGCAAGTGGTGGCGCAATATAACGCCCTACGCGGCAAGCAGCTTATGCCCGCGGCGCTCGTGGTTGGCGGATTGTCAGAAGGCGCACAACTCCAGGCCATCCGCAAAGGCGCTCGCTTCGTGGTGGCCACTCCCGGCCGCTTGGAAGACTACCTGGATCGCAGACTTTTTCACTTTAACGCCTTGCGTATCCTCATCCTCGATGAAGCCGACCGCATGCTGGACATGGGTTTTCTTCCCGCGATTCGCAGAATCGTTTCCATTCTTCCCAAAGACCGCCAAACTATGTGCTTTTCCGCGACCATGGAAGGCTCCATGATTCGCGTCGTGAAAGACTACATGAAGGAGCCCGTGCGGCTTTCCTTCGGCTCTACTCTCAAGCCTTCCGAGAATGTTCGCGTGCAAGCCTTTGAAGTGGCCATGGACCGCAAAATGGAATTGCTCCAACGCTTGCTCGCCAAAGAAACCGGACGCTGCCTGGTCTTCGCGCGCACCAAGCGCGGAACCGAGCGCATCGCCGACAATCTAAACCGCAAGGGCTTCTCTTCGGCCATGATTCACGGCGACCGCTCGCAATCGCAACGCACCGCTGCCCTCGCTGGATTTCAGCAGGGACGCTATCGCATTCTGGTAGCCACCGACCTCGCGTCGCGGGGAATTCACGTTGAAGACATCGCCCACGTCATTAATTACGACCTGCCCGAAGTGGCCGAAAATTTCATCCACCGCGTCGGCCGCACTGGCCGCAACGGAGGACACGGCGTAGCTTCCACCCTGTTCGTCAAGGAACAACGTTCCGAGCTCTTTCAACTGGAACGCACCCTGGGAATCAAAATCGAGCGCATGCGCGCCGATGATGGCACTGCAGCTCCCATCGTGTCTCACGTCGGTTCGCAAGGGCGCTTGCCGGTAAATCTTCCGCGCATCGCCAGCGGTCCGAAACCAACACGGTTCGTGCTTCCCGGAGAAGTTTTACAAGCTCAGTAAGAGCCAGACTCCAGAGAAGTAAAACGGGCCGCGAGCCTAAAAGCTTGCGGCCCGTTCTTTTTTGCGCGGTGTCTCATTGATCGGCGATCCTATCGGTATGCACGAATAAAGAAATAAATAGTCATGAATGTTCCGACAGCGATCACCAATCCCCGAATCCAGCTTTGCGGCAATTTCTGCGCGTAGTGCGCGGCCCCATATCCGCCCGCAATCGCCCCGACAGTCATCACGCCCGCCTGCGGCCACAAAATAAATCCCGTAGCTATAAAAGCGACCGCCGCCACCCCGTTGATGATCGCGCTTAGAATCACCTTCAATTTATTCATCGCGTGGATATCCGTCATACCCAAGGCAGAAAGCATGGCCAGGTTCAGGATTCCCATGCCCCCGCCGAAATAACCGCCATACAGTGCCACAGCCAATTCGAATATTGTGGCTCCCACCATGGAGCCTCTGCTGGTCTCGCCGGACATTCCCGCGGATATGCGCCCGGTCAAGCGCTTGCCGAATGAAAAAAGCAGCGTCGCGCCCAACATCAGCCATGGCAAAACTTTGAGGAAGGTCTGCGCCGGAGTTTTGATGAGTAGAAGAGCGCCCGCCACGCCGCCAATCACGCTGGTCACAATGAGCGGAATCATTACCCGCCGGGGAATATCCAGCTTCATGCGGTAAGCGCCGCCACTCGCTGTAGTGCCCAACCATAGCGCCAAAGTGTTTGTCGCGTTCGCTGGCACCGGCGGCACACCGGTAAACAAGAGCGCCGGAAACGCCACGAAGCTGCCCCCACCGGCAACGGCGTTGATCGCGCCGCCCACGGCTCCGGCAAAAAAAAGAAAAATCGCCTGTTCTAGAGTCACGGCTGAGTTTTAACACGAATGGTTCTAGTCCCCTAACCTCACCCCCTTACTCACCGCAAAGTCCATTCTTGACAACTTGACCCAGCCCATATATTAACGGTGCGTTTCCCGCCTTCCTTTGCCGCGATCCTGACTGGCCTTCATCATTTGCCAGATCACCGGAGGGAGTCGCGACGGGAAGGACTAGTGTCCCAAAGGAACGTGCCGACGCAGATTGTTTGCGGCACCGACCAGTTACCAGGTCGCGTTATCAGGAGGAAGTATGGCCAGCCGAACAAATGTCGTAACAGGTGGAATCGCGGAATACAGCATCTGGCGGGTCATTCTCGCTTCCTCAGTGGGCACCATGATCGAATGGTACGACTTCTACATCTTTGGAAGCCTCACCGCGGTTCTGGCCCTGAAATTTTATCCCCCTGGCAACGATACCTTCGCTTATATCGCGTACCTGGCGACTTTTGCGGTTGGCTTTCTGGTGCGGCCGTTTGGTGCGCTCTTCTTCGGACGGATCGGTGACATAGTCGGCCGTAAATACGCCTTTCTCGTCACGCTGAGCATCATGGGGGGCGCTACCGCCCTCATCGGCCTCTTGCCCACCTACAAGACCGCCGGTTGGTTTGCGCCCATCCTTTTGATCATCATCCGCATACTGCAAGGCTTGGCTCTTGGCGGCGAATATGGCGGTGCGGCTGTCTACGTCGCCGAGCACGTGCCCGATCACAAGCGCGGGTTCTACACCAGTTTCATCCAGATCACCGCCACCCTGGGACTTTTCGTTTCCCTCATCGTTATTCTTCTTACTCAGCAATCCATGACCAAAGAAGCTTTTCAGGATTGGGGCTGGCGCATTCCCTTCCTCATTTCCATCGTCTTGGTCACCATTTCGCTCTACATCCGTTTGAAGATGAAAGAATCGCCGATCTTCACGCAAATCAAGACTGCCGGCATGACCTCCGCGCAACCTCTGAAAGATGCCTTCGGCAAATGGGAAAATCTCAAGCGTGTGCTGATTTCCTTGTTTGGAGCTACCGCCGGGCAAGGCGTGGTTTGGTATACCGGCCAGTTCTATGCGCTTTTTTACCTACAAACCATTTTGAAAGTCCCCGCCAAGACCGCCAATATCATCATCGCCATCACATTGCTGATCGCCATGCCTTTCTTCACACTGTTCGGCGCGCTCTCCGATCGCATAGGCCGCAAGTGGTTGATGATGGCGGCCTGTTTGCTCGCAGTGCTTACTTACATCCCCATATATAAAAGCATGCAGGGAGCCGCTGGAAACAATGTCGTTGGCGTGAGCTCCGCAAAGAATAAAGTTACCGGCGCAACCTCCCTCACGGCGATGACGGTGGATCCCGTCACCGGAAATCGAGTGCCGGCCAAAGACGCTACCAACGCCAACGTTCCGATGCTCGTGTTCCTTGTCTTCCTGCAGGTCATCTACGTTTGCATGATCTACGGTCCCATCGCGGCTTACCTTGTGGAGGCTTTCCCCGCCAGAATTCGCTATACGTCCCTGTCGCTTCCCTACCACATAGGTAACGGAGTTTTTGGCGGGTTGCTGCCGCTCATTGGCTTATGGTCGTGCGCAGCTACTGGAAATATTTATGCTGGCTTGTATTACCCGATGATCGTAGCCTCTATCACCTTCGTAATCGGCAGCCTGCTGCTGCGTGAAACTCACGGCACGAAGATCTGGAGCGAAGTCGGCACCACACCCCAGGTCGCTGCAGGCGATTTAATACCTTAGTATCCTGGGGCGCCCGTCGTAAAAACGATGATGCGCCGATGCACTCGGCAGCTCGCCTCATACCTAACCTTCGGCCTCAGCCTTGAGGCGTCACTCAAGTGGCGTTATGCTCGGTGACGGCATGATTCGCTATTAATTATGGGAGTCCGTAACGTGGCCAAAGTTCGCGCAAAACCGCAAGAAAAACCAAAGCAGTCAAAAAAAGATGAAAATCACGGCGGCGCGCGCAAGCTGACCGAAGCGCAGATCGCCGTACATTGGAAGGAAGAAGAGTACTTCCAACCTCCTGCCAAATTCATAGGGCAGGCCAATCTGAACGATCCCGCGATGGTAGAGAAATTCAGCGAGAAGCATTTTCCCGAATGTTTCCGCGAATACACCGACCTACTTGATTGGGATCAGTACTGGCACACCACGCTGGATACCAGCGAGCCACCTTTCTGGAAATGGTTTGTCGGCGGCAAACTAAACGCTTGCTACAACTGCGTCGACCGGCATCTTGAGAAACACAAAAATAAGGCCGCGCTTATCTTCGTTCCCGAACCAGAGCAAGAATCCGCCACGGTTATCACCTACCAGGAACTCTACCGCCGCGTGAATGAAGTCGCTGCCATGCTGCGCGATTTCGCCAAGTTAAAAACTGGCGATCGCGTCACCATTCACATGCCCATGATCCCCGAGCTGCCCATCACCATGCTCGCCTGCGCGCGGCTGGGCATCGTGCACTCCGTCGTCTTCGGAGGCTTCAGCGGAGAAGCGTGCGGCTTGCGCGCCGCGGACTCGGGCAGCCGCATACTCATTTACGCCGACGGTTATTTCAGAAACGGTAAGTGGGTGGATCACAAAGGCAACGCAGATATCGCCGTGCAAACGGCGGAAAAAGAAGGCCAACACATTGACAAAGTTCTGGTCTGGCGGCGCTACAGCGGAAAATACAATTCCGAATCGCCCATGATCATGAAGCGCGATTATTTTGTCGATGAAATTTTGAAAGGTTATCGCGGGCACATCGTGGAACCCGTTTCCATGGATGCTGAAGCTCCCCTGTTCCTGATGTACACCAGCGGCACGACCGGCAAACCCAAAGGTTGCCAACATCGCACCGGCGGCTACCTCGCTTACGTAACCGGCACCTCAAAGTATTACCAGGACATTCATCCGAACGACGTCTATTGGTGCATGGCCGATATTGGATGGATCACTGGTCACTCCTACATCGTGTACGGCCCCATGGCCCTGGCTGCCACCAGTGTTTTGTACGAGGGAGTTCCGCAATTTCCCGATGCCGGACGTCCTTGGCGTATCGCCGAACGCCTGGACGTCAACATTTTTCATACATCGCCAACCGCGATTCGCATGCTGCGCAAAGCGGGCGGTGACGAACCCCAGAAATATAACTATCACTTCAAGCACATGACCACGGTCGGCGAACCCATCGAGCCGGAAGTGTGGAAGTGGTATCACCAAGTCGTAGGCAAAGGCGAAGCCGTCATCGTTGACACCTGGTGGCAAACAGAAACCGGCGGCTTCCTATGCACCACTAAGCCCGCATTGGAGCCCATGAAACCTGGCAGCGCCGGACCTGCTGCGTTGGGAATTTATCCGGTAATTTGGGACGAGAACGGCAACGAAGTCACCGCCGGTTCCGGGAATGCCGGAAACATTTGTATTCGCAATCCGTGGCCCGGCATCATGCAGACTATCTGGGGTGATCCGCAACGCTTCGTCACTCAATACTACAGCAAATATAACAAGCATCCGCACAGCAAAGACTGGCGCGACTGGCCCTACTACGCCGCCGATGGCGCGGTATTGCCTGCTGACGGTTATTACCGGATTCTTGGGCGCGTCGATGATGTAATCAACGTCGCGGGACACCGTCTGGGCACCAAGGAACTCGAATCGGCGTGCTTGACTATCCCAGAAATTGCGGAAGCCGCCGTCGTGCCAGTAGTGGACGAAGTAAAAGGCCGCGTGCCCGAAGTTTACGTTTCGTTGAAACCTGGAATTCCGCCGAGCAAAGCGGTGCAGGACAAAATCACGTCCACGATAGAAACCATGATCGGCAAAATCGCGCGCCCGAAGAAAATCCATATGGTACCCGACATGCCCAAGACCCGTTCAGGCAAAATCATGCGACGGGTCTTGGCTGCCATTTCCAATAATCTGGATACTGGCGACATCACTACGCTCGCCAATCCGGATATCGTCGCGCAAATTCGCGAGTTGGTGCAGGGCCGCGGTGTCGGGCCCTTGAAAGATGGCCCGGAAGACATTAAGCGTTTCGGCGAAGAAACTTAGACCAAGCGTAAGGCAGCCACGGAAGGCCACCGCTACGCTCATCTTTTGCCGTTTATTGTGAGTCAGAGTCGTTTTTCGCGGTGGTGTCTGGCTTTGCTTTAGATTTTTCTGGTGTCGTCTTCTTCGCTTTTGCAGTGCTTGAGTCTGCCGGCCGCGCGTCCTTCTGCTTCGGCTTGGGCGCATCTTGGGCGGCAATCTTAAGCTTGCCCTTTCCCGCGACCGAATCTTTCAAAGGAGCCTCTGTGGTTTGTATCGGCACGGACGAAAGTTTCAACGTGTCGGCCGCAGCGCCAGTAGCCGTTGTCGTTTCAGTTTGAGATGGGTTCACCGGTGGCGCCGGCTTCCCTACGCTGACACTAGCCCCCGGCGTACCGCATCGCGCCTGAACCTGGTTCAGCAATTCTGAATCAAGCAGTGCATCTTGCCAGCGCGCGGAACAAAGCTGCCCCACCGACAAACCGCTAGCACCATGCATTTCCGCTCCCGCAAGATTTGCACCGTCAATTTGTGCGCCACGCATCAGCGCCCCGCCCAGAAATGCCCCCCGCAAATCGGTGTTTCTCAGATCGGCATCCAACAGCACCGTCCCCTTCATCTGGGCTCCGGCAAGATTTCCTCCGCCAAGCTTCGCCGAAGACATATCCGCATCCTGCAGATTTGCAAAAGAAAGCATGGCGTTATCCATTTTCGTATCGCGCAAATCCGTCCGTGAAAGATCCGTTCTCAGCAATCGTGCGTTCCGCAGCGTAATCCCATACATCGTGGATCCCGAAAGCTTGGCATTCGACAAGTCCGCATTGTCGAAATTCCCATACGAAAGATCGGCGCTGCGAAGATCCGTGGAAACAAATTGAGCGCCAACGGCAGTGGCCGACACCAGAACTGAGCGGTTAGCCTGCGCTCGATTGAAATTGGCCGAACGCATCGTCGCTTCCCTCATGTTCGCACCGCGTAAGTCCGCCTCCGAAAGGTACGCGCCCTCTAGATCGGCGCGCCAAAGCTTGGCATTCATCAGAAAAGACCGGTAAGCGCGTGCAAAGCGCAAATTCATCTGATTGAGTTTCGCGCCCGGCGCATCCGCCATACCCGCTTCCGTCCAATTGCCCGCGGCTGGCGGCGTGGACATAACCGCCTCAGTCAGGTCTGCATAAGGACGATAGCCCACGCTCTGAAATAGTTCCGAGGCCCAGCGCCGAATACTCGCCGAGGACTGCTCAGGAGCAATGTCTCGATCCGCCGGCAATCCCCGAATGACCCCCAGCGAAATCATCAGCAAGACACCGCCGGTGATCAGCGCCGCGCGCATGGTCAACAGCGCCAGGCGAAAGAAAGTCTTTGATTTTGCGATGCGGATTTCTCCCGATCGCAACACCCGGGAGACAATATCCGGCAACCCCGTGGCGGTCGCCACTGAAACCGTAATCAGAAGGACTTGCAGCAACGTTCCGCGAAAATCCTGACGCACCAGGTAGCGCACCCAGAAAAGCAGCAACGTGCCGGGCACTACCCAATAGCCCAGCATCATGGAGATTCCCGTTTCCAGCACCGCCAGTGGCGAACGGCCATCTCGCGGCCATCGAAAATGCTTGCGTATCAATCCCATCAAGAACCACGGACCGTCTCGTTCCGGCGTTTGTCCATCGGGAAAAACGGCCGGAAGCGCGGCGATGCTTCCCCACAGGCGCAGCAGCAAAAAATGAAATCGTAGATACAAAGCAAATAGCACCAGCGGCGCGCCAAGGTAAAAGCCCGTCATAGGTAGCGCATTGCCGAGATGTAGGAGGGGCAAAGCGGACGTATTCAGCAACAGGCGCACATCCGTGGTAAAAACAATCATCAAGCAGCAAATGACGCTCACCGCCAAAGTCGTGAAGTAGAAAACCCTAGCTATTTTACTGGCTTCCGCAATCGGGTTCGTGCTGCTGAATTCCGCGACTGACTCCGGCAAGAGCGCATCAAAAAGATTCGTGCCGCCAAGCCTGCCAACCCATAACCCTTCTGCGCCGTATAAAGTCGCGCCCATAAGACTCGCGCCGCGCAGCTCGGTGCCCAGCAATATCGTCTCGCGCAAATCAGCGTGAACGAGATTCGCTCCGCGCAGATTCGCCATCGATAAATCCGCGCCAGCCAAATTCGTCTTGGTTAAAATTGCGTCTTGCAGGTTTACGCCGGTCAAGTCCGCGCCTGCGAGATTTGCTCCCGTCAAATCGGCTTTTACGCCCGCCTCGCCTCCGGACTCCACCCACATTTTGTGTTCGTCCAGAATTTGCGCGAGCTCAATCAGTGGAATGCTCGAGGGTTGTATCGCCTCGGAGGTCAAATCAAAAGGATCGGCATCGGAATCCTCAGAAGGATGCACATCGGAAGATTGCACACCAGAAGCGTGATTCGCGGCGGTCAAGCTGCCTGCTTCGGCCAAAGCTTCCGCGGCAATCGGTTTCGCAGGCTGCTCTTCGAGCGCAGCTAGCATCTCCAATTTATCGATTTCGCTCTGAGATATTTCGGGTTGATCCGGCTCCTGAATTTCACGGAGCGTCCCGGGCTTCGTGGCAGGCTCATTCGCAATAGACATCTTTTTCCCCATTCGTTTTCCGTTCCGCCTGGTTCATCATCTCTTATGCGTAACTCTATGTCGCCTGACCCAAAGTACAGGAGGCGCACAGGTAACAACTCACACTCAACGGCCGGCCGGTGGTGTTAGGAATCGAGGTAGGAGTTAAACCGAGATACGGATCGCGTAAATAAAAAATAGAGCCGGGGCGCTTCGCTGAGGGGCCAAGGAGCCCCGGCTTATCCTGCCCGCCTCCGCAGTGTGCGAGCAAGAAACTCGTTACAGCAGGAAACTTTCAAACCCGGAGAGCCAGCAGTAGGGGGACTTCGTCTGCTTGCTAAATTTTCGTTGCGCCGGAGAAATTTGCGCAGCGTTGCCGCCAGCCTTCCGGGAAAAAGTTAAACACCAACCAAACTATTAGACGCGCTCTTCTTCACCGCGCAAAAATTCGTAGCGCTCAATCGCAGCCACTACGCCTACGGCGCCCTCTTCACGAGGCTCGGTACGTTGTACGCGCCCGAGACACCGTACTCGCACTGGACCTGCCAGAGTAATTTCGTTTGGAAGCGTCAGGAGGATTTCAACAGCAGAGCCTTCTTTCACATCTTTTTGAAGGAAGAAATATACCCCGCGGGAGCTGACATCGCGGGATTCTGTACTTGTTTCACCAACGGCCGCACCTGTAGTCCAACGAACGGTGAGCGGAAGGCGCATGGAAAAGCGCTGGGTAGTGCGGCGTTCTGAGCCGGTCAAAGCGGGACCTCCTGATCGAATGAGAGTTTATCCGGGTATCACATTGGGAACAATAGGACTGTGGGTACAAAAGAATTCAAGGCTTTGCGGGTACCAATGTACTAGAACGGGGTCAATTCGAACCGTAAAAAACGTCTTTCTCGCTTAAGTCTGGTCGATTAGCCGGTGATGGATAGCGTACAAAGCCAATTCCAGGCGATCCGAGACCCCGAGTTTATCGAAGATATTGTGCAGGTGGTTCTTCACCGTTTGTTCGCTGATGAACAGTTTCTCGCCAATCTCTTTGTTACGAAACCCTTGCGCCACCAACTGAACGATCTCTTTCTCACGATCGCTCAGCAGCGGCTTTTCTCGCCGCGGCCCGGACTCCGAAGACTTGGAGAACGCCTTCATCACCTCGGCGGTCATGCGATTATCGAGCCAAATTTCGCCCGCAAAAACGCGTTGGATGCTTTTCACCAGAAGGTCAGTAGCGGACTGTTTCAAAACGACACCGCGAGCGCCCAATCGCATAGCACGCACGACGTCGCGATCATCTTCCGCAGCCGTTAAAACGATGACGCGCGTCGGCAGCGTGTCGAAATTGACCTCTTCGAGCACTGCCAAGCCATCTTTGTCCGGCATGCGCAAGTCCAGCAGGAGTATGTCCGGCTTCAATTTAGTGAGAAGCTTGATACACTCCACGCCGTTCTGCGCTTCTCCGACGATGGACATATCCTCATCGGAATCCAGCAGTTTGCGGAGGCCGTCGCGAAAAATCGCGTGGTCATCCGCAAGGAGGACTCGTATTTGTTGTTTAGTTTTTGCCATGTCAACCGAGCGGAATTTCGATGATTAGCCGCGCTCCATGTCCAGGGTTCGATTCCACCGTCAGAATTCCCCCGACAGTCCGCGCACGCTCCTTGATGGAGATGGGTCCCAACCGCAGGCGGTCCAGCTCGTCTCCGGTGAATCGTCCTGCGAAGCTGAAACCTTCGCCGTTGTCGTCGACAACCAACACCAGGGCGCTGTCATCCTGTGACAGTTTTACCACGACATGGGAAGCCTTAGCATGCTTTTTTATATTGTTGAGTGCTTCACGATATATCTGGAAAATCTCCCGGCAAACGCGGTCCGGAGCATGGATTTCAGCCGAATCGATCAGCAGGTCCAGCGCCACGATGGATTCATTACGGTAGCGCTCGGCAAATCCCCGCATCAAATCAACCAGATCCGCGCTTTGCACCCGTAAAGGCCGCAAGTCCGTGACCAGGTGCCGCAGCTCTGCGGACTCATTTCGCACCGTTTGTTGCAACGCCGCCAGGCTGGTTGCCGACTGTTCTGGTGAAGCCGCCACGCGGCGGCGCAGCACATCTAGCTGTATTTCAATGCTAAGCAAAGTCTGCAGGATGCCGTCGTGGAGATCGCGCGATATTCGGCTACGTTCACCCTCAATCGCACGCGCACGGAGGTGCCGTAGCAGGAAGATATTCTCCAGCGCTGGACCTACGTGGCGGGCGATACGTTCCAGCCACACGAGATCAGCTTTTTGAAAAGGTTTCCGGTGATCTCGCTGATTTATAAGGAAAATTCGCCCAGCCGGCTGGCCCGTTTGATCAAAGGTGACGCTCATTAAGGAGCGCATTTTCAATTCTTGTTGTGTGGTCCCGGGCAATCTCGGCAAAGTCTTCAATCTGCGGTGGGTTGCCCGGTTCCAGCCAAAGCCAGAGCCGTCCCCGTTAAGGCTGTTCCAACACACCGTAGCGTCCATATCATCCAGTAGAAATCCGTCGCAGCGCGACAGCGGCAAGGCCTGAGGAATGAGCCGCTCACTTTCCCCGCCCTTCAGGCGCCACAAGAAAATGCGTTCGAGATCGATGTCCCGAAACGCGAGCATGGCTTCCTCAGTGCGAAAAGCGTTAGCCAGTTCCTCCAGTAATAAACGCAAGGATTCGGCAAGCCCCTGGTCGACCTGCATCGTGCCGGTGATACGCGACAGAAATTCATTTTCCGCCACGTAGCGGCGACTCAAGTCCCCTAGAAAAGCCAGTCCTCCGCCAGCTGCAAACGTGATCACCACCAGCGCCATCCAGCCGATGGCGCGTATCCAACCAATCTGCCCTTCAAGCGCCGTACGGACCACCAATGCCAGCGAAAGCACGCCCGCAATGGGAATCGCTGAAGTTAATCCCCAACGCGACCCGGATGCGTAGCACACAAATAAATACGGAAACCACAACGCTACGGAAAACGGGCTGATATACAGAAAGACGCCTAACGCCAGCAGATCAACCGTGAGCGGCAAATGCCATGGTCGGCTACGAAAGGCCCATTCGGCAGGAATAGCCAACAGCGAAATTGCGAGGTACCCAATTAAAAAGCTTAAAGCATAGTGTGGGTATGTCGCCGCCGGTTGTTCAACGACCGCTATCAGCGCCAGTAACACGCTGATGGGACGGGCATACACAATCTGCCGGCCAAAATTAAGGCGTTCGGTTTCGTGGGGGCTCATGCGCGGGCACGCCTGTCCTCGGTCGTAGTCTAACAAGCGAGTCCGCACCGAAAAGTACGGTTTAGTTCACAGTTTCCTAGATGTAAACGTTTCGCGAAGTCCGCACTCAACATCAGCCATCGTGCGGATAATCAGCAACATGGCAGGTGGGTGGCCGCCCTCGGGGACCCTTTACCGGCTCGCGGGGCATCAAAAGAGAAAGGTGGCAATCACATTTGTGCCGCCGGCTTCTGTACCAACGGACAGGTGCCTTCTAAACATTGACCTGACCCTCACGGAAACCCTTCGATGCCGCGTGTCACGGTAAGCTTAAATGCTGTTTCTAAGACGAGCAAAGATGACTTCTCACTGTTCACGTTTATCTTGCAACGGGCCAGCCAAGCTAGGGCACCGCTTGACGTTATTTTCTTTTGTGCTTGCGGTATTTGCGGCCCTGGCGTCCTATCCGCTGCGTGCGGCAGCCTCCCAAGAAGGCCGCCGCGAATCGTATCGATTGATAACCCGCGACGAGGGCCTGGCCATCGTCGATGCCATTTCCGATCACCACCAGTCGCTACATGGTAAACGCGCCAAGCCAGATTGCTCGCGCCTGGTAAACGATATTTACGACCTCGCGGGCTTTCCGTATCCTTATGCAAAATCCGCTGACCTTTATCGCGGACAGGCCAGCTTTGTTCGCGTTAGCTCACCGCAACCCGGTGACTTGATCGTCTGGCGCGGTCACGTAGGCCTAATACTCGATCCCCGTCAACACTTCTTCTACAGCTCACTACGCTCGGGACTGGAGACTGAGGATTACACTTCTGCCTACTGGCGCCGGCGGGGAACACCGCGTTTCTATCGTTATCGCGCGGCCAACGACGCAACCATCCTCACTGCGCGTCAGGTCACGCCACGAAACAACCTGGAGAGCAACTTTAGAACTCAATTGGTCAGTCAATCGATCGCGGACGAGCCCAGAACAAATGTGACATCACGAGACTCCTTAGAGCCACTTCCAGCCAGCGATGACGACTCGCCAAATTCGCATGTTTCCGACGCAGACGAAATCGCCCATACCACACCTTCCAAGACCGCGATAAATATTGGGAATAAAAAGCCCACGACCGAACAGGTCAAGGAAGCTATTTCCAAAACGTTTCAATCTGTTTCTCAAGATTTGAATGCTGACTCTCTCCTGCACTCCAAATCGCCCGTCGCAATCTTCACTCAATTGCGTGTTGAGCGATTGGAGTTCAAAGGCAAGCGTGGATGGGCTGACGTCAGCATCGATACCGAAGCACTTCTGACGTCAGGGAAGTTGGATAAACTCGCCCGCCACGATGAACAACACTGGGAAATGCAGCATGCCAAATCCGGATGGACGATTACCGCACCAACTCAGAATATCTACGTGCCGCGCGCATTCGCCGTGCGCATCTTCGCCCAACAACTAGCCCAACTGACTGACCAAAGCCTCACCGACGTAACCATTAGCGCGGCGTCCGAGGAAAGCCACCTCGCCTCCCTTCTGAACACGCTCCTGAACAAATAAATAGATAGTCGCGGTCAGTTTTTTTGGCGCTGCGACGTCTTGTCTGTGCGCCATTGTGTGAGAGAAAGCTTAATTGGTAGAGTGAGAAAACCACGAACGTTTATAGAGTACTGTAAAAACGTGACCGATACCCTGACAACGAAAACGAGCCTCGAGCCCATCCCTCCACTCGATCTAAAAGCGCAGTGGCTGTCCATCAAGAGCGAAATTTCAGCGGCGATCAACGCCGTCGTGGAGTCGCAGCAATTCATTCTCGGACCGCAAGTTCAGGCGCTCGAGGAAGAGGTTGCCAAATATTGCGGTACTAATTTCGCCGTCGGAGTGGCCTCCGGCACTGACGCTTTAATTCTCGCTCTTCGCGCCGCCGGCGTACGTTCCGGCGATGAAGTGTTAATGCCGACTTTCAGTTTTATCGCGACTGCGGACTCCGTCTCGCTCCTCGGTGCGGTTCCGGTTTTTGTCGATATCGATGCCTCGACATTCGCCATCGATCCAGCTCAGCTGGAAGCAAAAATCACTCCGCGCACACGCGCCATCGTGTCTGTTCACCTTTACGGTCATCCCGCGGACATGGATCCCATAAACTCCATCGCTCAACGCCACAATTTGAAAGTTATCGAGGACAATGCCCAGTCCATCGGCGCCAAATACAAAAATCGCAAAACCGGCGGACTCGGCGATCTCGGATGCATCAGTTTTTTCCCCAGTAAAAACCTCGGAGCATACGGCGACGGCGGCATGATCGTCACCAATTCCGAAGCCTATTCAAAACACTTACGCGTGCTGCGCAATCACGGCAGCGCCAAAAAATATTACGCTACCGAACAGGGATGGAATAGCCGCCTGGACGAAATTCAGGCCGCCATACTACGCGTTAAGTTACGGCATCTCGATAAGTGGGGAGTGGCCCGGCGCAAAAATGCTAGCTCATACAGCCAACTGCTAAAGGCCGTTCCCGGAGTTGTCACGCCAGTCGAAGCTCCCTGGGCGGAACACGTCTATCATCAATACACCATTCGCGTGCGCAATCGCGACCGCATCCAATTTGTATTGGCCGAGCAAGGCATTGGCGCGACCGTCTACTATCCGACGCCCATGCACTTGCAGCCGGTCTTCACCAAGCTTGGCTATCATGAGGGAGATTTACCCCACGCCGAACAAGCCGCGAAAGAGGTTTTATCGTTGCCGATTTACGCCGAACTGACCAGCGAGCAAATTCATCGCGTCGGCGCAGCCATTGCAGCAGCGGTTCGTTAACGTATTTCACCGGATGGCTCAGCATTGAAACTGCTGGCGTGACTTATTCTAAGAAGCAACTCGGATATAGAATCTAAGCCGTGGACGATCGTAGGTTAACAATCGCATCGCGCTTCCTGCTTGGCGTTTTTGTGCTCATCCTCATCGTCTCGACAGCGCGGCAAGGCGTCGCATCCTACTACTTCCGCCAAAATCTGCCGGATGCTCTGCAAAAGGCAATGACCTGGGAACCCGCGAATCCGGTATATCCCGCCGCACTCGCACACCTGGTTCACTTGTATGGTCAAAACCCTGATCCCGATGCGGTAATCCGTCTCTATCAAACCGCGGTGCGCCTATCTCCCTTCGATGCCGGCTACACCGCCGATCTCGCCCAAGCCAACGACTGGGCCGGACGCACTGACGTGTCGCTTCTACTTTTCCAGCGCGCCCAGCAACTCTTCCCCAATTCACCGGAGATCAATTGGAAGCTCGCAAATTTTTATGTTCGCTCCGGTAATAACAACGATGCCTTGCCCCCACTCAAAAAAATACTTTCCTCCAACATCATCGAGAAAAATCAAATCTT
>Ga0182024_10014464_pt1 | contig 15253 bp, 10 predicted proteins | sample P32metaG_FD_120480 | JGI IMG/M metagenome (GOLD analysis project Ga0182024, IMG submission 120480) | Permafrost microbial communities from Stordalen Mire, Sweden - P3-2 metaG (Illumina Assembly) | ecosystem: Environmental > Terrestrial > Soil > Wetlands > Permafrost | place: Sweden: Stordalen... | reverse complement strand
TGACGGGGCATCCATGACGACCAGGATGTTGTTCGGGTCATCGGCGCCGCGGTACACCTCGGCGTTCGTGAGGCCGTGCTGCTCCCTGACGGCCGCATGGCCGACGAAGCCGGGACGCCAGACGTCGTAGTCGCGAACCTTGTGCGCCACGGAGACTTTGGTTGCCATGGTGGTCCTCCAGGGGTCATGCTCGAGTGAGCATGTAACTTGAAGTAAAGCTACTTGATATCAAGTGGCATTGTCAAGCACCGGCGATCCTAGCCTGAGCGGGTGATGACAGCGACTGCCCCAATCGTGGCGATCGCGGTTCTTGAGTTCCACACGCGAATCACAAGAAGTTCGAATTCAAAACGCGAGTGGGCGGGCCAGGATTCGAACCTGGGACCGTGGGGTTATGAGCCCCCTGCTCTAACCGGCTGAGCTACCCGCCCTGGGGCAAACTCTATCCTGCAGACCGGCCGCGGCATGAATCTCGCGAACTCGGCCACCATAGAGGGATGACCACTCCAGCCCCCCACAGGCCGAGCAAGGATCAGTACTTTCTGCTGATCGCGCTTGCCGCGCGGACGCGGGCCGACTGCCTCGGACGCAGGGTCGGTGCGGTGATCACTCGGGACGCGCGCGTCCTGAGCACCGGATACAACGGGACGCCCTTCGGTATGCCGAACTGTTCCGATGGTGGCTGCCATCGCTGCTCGCGGCGCGACGACGACGGCCTCCGCGGCGGCGCCTATGACATCTGCATCTGCGTGCACGCGGAGCAGAACGCGCTGCTCACCGCGGCACGATTCGGTCAGCAGACACTCGGCGCGTCGATGACCAGCACCACCCAACCCTGCTTCGGCTGCCTCAAGGAAATGCTGCAGGCCGGGATCAACGAGGTGCGCTACCTCCATCCCTGGGATCCGATGGAGGCATACGACGACAGGGCTCTGGTGCAGCAGTACGCGGCATTGCGGGCACGTTTCGACGCTTTCTCGCAGGTTGGCGACCCGGCGATGGACTCGCCGGAACTCTTCGGAGCGTTTCTCGAGCGAAGCTGATCAGACGCCGGTCTGATCGACGAGTTGCACGCGCTCGTGCTCGATCGCCATGGCGAGGTCGCGCACTCGCGCCAGCGTGTCGATCTCGGCAGGGCTCTTGTCATGCCGCCAGCGCGCGATGCGCGGAAAGCGCAGGGCGAACCCGGACTTGTGTCGCGAGGACGATTGCACCGCGTCGAAGGCGATCTCGAGAACGATGCGCGGTTCGACGGTTCGATAGTGCCCGTGATCGGCCATCGTGATGTCGAGCAGCAACGCGGTCATCTCTGCAATCTCGGCGTCTGTGAGGCCGGTGTATGCCTTGCCGACGGTCGCCAGCGCATCGCTGCCGTCGACGCGCACCGCAAAGGTCACATCACTGAGCACGCCGCGGCGCTTGCCATGCCCCCACTCGGCGCCAACCACGACGACATCGAGCGTGTCGAGCGGGCGCTTGAGCTTGAGCCAGCTGAGCCCGCGGCGTCCCGGTGTGTATGGCGACTCGGGTTGCTTCAGGAGGAGACCCTCGTTCATCCGGGCGCGGGCATCGTCGAACCGTCGATCGATCTCGGTCTCGCCGCGGACCCGTTCGAGATGGGCGAGCGCAAGCGGATGCGGCGCGGCGAGCGCCTCGAGGCGAGCGCGCCGCTCACGAAGGGGAAGATCGATCAACACCTCGTCGTCCACCATCAGCACGTCCCAGGCGACGTAGATCACGGGTACCGAGGCCATCACCTGTGCGTCGGGCGCGACCCGCCCGAGCCGCGTCTGCAGCGCATGGAATGGCATCACGCGGCCATCGTGAAACGCGAGGATCTCACCGTCGAGCATGACGTCGGCGCCGACGTGCGCCGCGGCGTCTGTGATCTCCGGGAACTGGGCAGATACGTTCTTCAGATCGCGGCTGTACAGTGCCACCTGCGCTCCACGGCGGTGGAGCTGACAGCGGATTCCGTCATACTTGTCTTCAACCCACACGTCCTCGCCGAGCCGTGCCACCGCCTCGGCGGAATCGGCGACAGGCGTCGCCAGCATGGAACGGAGCGGTACGAACCAGCGCGGCGCCGCCTCGTCGAGACGCCCGGCCCCGGCAAGAAGCGCGGCCTCACCGAGATCACCGGTGAGCATGACGGCACGGCTCACCGCCGCGGAAGGCGCTCCAAACGCGATCGCGATGGCCCCCTCGACGAGTCCTTCACGCAACCCGATGCGCAGCTCGCCCGTGATCAGCTTGGCGATGTAGCGAGCTTCGTCCGGGGTGACGCGACCGAGAAGCTCGCTGAGCAGCGCAATACGCTGTCGCGCGACGCGCGTGCTCGCGATCTCCGCAAACGCCGCACCGAGGTCGCGAAGCGAGATCGGCACGGTCTCCCTCCCTTCGAGACGCGAGAGGAGGTCGCCGGTCACGTCACCCGCGTCCGAGTGGCGCCGCCATGCCGCGCGGATCGCGGCGTCGTCGGCTCCGCTGACCTGACGCAACACCGTCGAGAAGGCGGCGCCGCCGACCTGGAGGGTGCGCTCGTCGCCTGCCGGGAAGATGCCGCCGCCGAAGTACCGCGCCGCCTGCGCCAGCTCATCGTTGGATGTCGCTGCGAGGAACTCTGCCAGCACCCGCACCTTCTCCGACTTGGAAGATGTCCTGGCGATTGCATCGCCAGCGCTCGCCAGCTCGGCCAGGGTGGTCACGCTCGGATCATCGCCTTCGCCGGCCAGGCGGCGTCGCGCGCCCGCTGACTACGAGATCGGCTTGAAGACCGGCGGCGGCTGCGCCGCGCAGCCGTCACAGGCAGGCGACCACCAGAGGCTATCGCCGCTCCCCTGCCAGAAGGCTGCCACTGCCGAGCCGTACCAGCTCACCGCGGAGAGCTGGGAGCTCGCGACGATCTGGTTGAGTTGCTCCGGGCCGACCCAGCCGTTATTGGGGTCGTAGAGCGCCGCAGCGAGGCTGCCGTTCGCGCGCTGCATGACCACCGTCACGGCACTCGCTGCCGTTCCGGCGGCTGCGGGCCGTCCCATGCTCACCGCCGAGTCGACCTCGACCTGGGCAGGGCCGCCATTCGGGGTGATGGTCGCCGCCCACACAGAGCCGGCCTGTGCCCGCCAGATCGCGTCAACAGTCGCGGACCCCGCCGTCACGACCGTGGGATCGCTCGCAAGTCCACCGGTGCCGACTTCGTGGGCGCCGAGCCAGCCGTAGGACGCGCCGAGTTCGCTCCACAGATTGCCCGCCGCATCACGCCAGACGACCCCGACGGTGCCGTTGGTGGTCGCCACCGCATCGGGATTGCCGTCGACCACGCCTGAGTTGAGCGGCATCGGGCTCGCCCAGGTGCCGTTGAAGCTGCTCACCCAGAGCTGCCCGTCCGTGGCCTTCCAGATGACCTCCATGTCACCTGGGGCCTGGCTCACGGCGGCCGGCGTCGATCCGACGGCGAGCCCCGCCTGGAGTTCCTGGGGAGCTTGCCACGCCTCGGCGCCGAAGAAGCCGCTCGCCGACTGCGCCTGCCAGAGGTCACCGGAGCTGTCTTCCCAGAAGGCGTCAACCTGACCGGGGGCCGGTGAGACGACCGCGGGGTCCGATGCGACGTCAGCGCTGGTGGACGCATACGACTGCGGCTGCCACGCTTCGTTGCGATAGGCAAGGTCGTGGAGCTTCGCGTCAGTGCCGCGCCAGATCACGTCGATGTCGCCGGGCTGATCCGAGACGCTCTGTGGAGTCCCCGCGACTGTGGAGGCCGTCAGCTCCGCCGGTGCCTGCTCCGTCTGGCGGAGCCAGCCGATGATCGGCGTGTACCCGTTGGCGGTCACGGTGGAGCCGTTGAGCGGAAAGCGGTCAGTCCCGGAGGACGTCGCATTCTGTTCGACGACGTCGACGTATCCCGGACCCACGTCGCGGACGATGGCCACGTGGCCCGACCCGTCCCAGTAGCTGCCGAGCCACCCTGGCCCGAAGATGATGAGGTCACCCTGCATCGGCGGTGCGCCGCCACCGTTGGCAAACTGCTGCAGCGGAATCGGCAGGGTTGGACCCGCCGCCCACATCGTGTAGGCGGCGCCGCTCCAGGTCGCCGGCTCACCCCACGCGTAGTACGCATAGCGTTGCGCGAGCTCGGAGCACTGGAACTCCGCGCCGAATTTGCACCCGTTCGGGGCGCCGCACCCGACATCGTCGAACGACGATCCGTTGCCATACGCCGTGAGGTTCTGGCAGTTGGTCACCCACGTGGCCCAGGTGCAGCCGCTGATCAGAGGCTGGCCATAGTTGCCGGTGCCGCCGTTCTCAGCTGCTGCGAGCATGCCCCGAGTGACCGTCGCCGCCGGGCGCGGCGTGTTGATGTCCCGCGCTCCAGCATCACTCGACGCGGCGGCGGTCAGAGCGACAACAGCGCCGATGCTGCTGAGAGCAGCGACAGGCGCCGTTGGCACTGAGGAGCGGGGGGCCGCAGCTCCGACGCTCAACAGCGGAGCAAAGCTCGCGGATCCAGCGAGCAACGCGGCAAGCGCCAGTCGATGGAAGGACGAATGCATGCCGACCCAGACTGCCAGAGGTCATCTGACGTTGCCGTCACGGTGGCGCAACGATCGGGTTCGCCGCCCGATGACGCGGACCCGCTGCCCGCGTCAGGCGGTTACTGGAACCAGCCCTCGATATCGACGACGGCATTGACGCTGCCGGCGGCGTTGAACAGATCGACGTCGCCCTGGTCGGCGCCCGCAACGGGGTCGAGTTGCACGACGACCAGGTTGGGAAGGACTTCTCCAGTGCTCAGGTTGATATCCGAGGAGCCAGGCGCCTTCGCGAGGTTCGCTGCGTACATCACGAGATATGTCGCCTGCGTCGGAGCGATGGCGGTCAGGTTCGCGATCACCGCCACCGGGGGGTGAGACGCGGTGGCCGCCGGGATCCCGTCGCGACCGGCGACACCGACAAGGGCGCTGTGGGGCGCCGGGATGGAGCCCTGCGGGCACGAGGTCGCGCTGAGCCGGGTATCGCAGATTCGGGTCGGCTGTATGCCTTGATATTGCGCACCGGCTGCAGCGCCGCTGTTGCCGAACCACCCGTTGGCGTCGATGACCACGTTGATCGAGCCCGCCGCGTTGAACACACAGAGCGAGGTCAACGCGCCGCCGGCGGATGCCGGACCCAGGTCAACCATCACCCGGTTCGCTGCCACCACGCCCGCAGCCAGGTTGATCGTCGATGTCCCGGTGGCCGCGCACTGGCCGTTCGACCTGGTTGGCGACAGCGTGATGTAGGTTGACGCCGTCCCCGCCACACCGGTGATGTTGACCACAACGGCGGCCGCCGACCCGTTGTCGGGGATCGCACCGGACCCCACCCCGGTGACCTTGACGATCATGGCCGCGCCCGCTCCGAGGACGCCGTGCCTGCAGAACGTCGTCGACACAGTGCTCCTCGTGTCGCAGACCCGCACCGGCGCAATCGGGTGGAACTCACCGGTGACGTCCGTGGACGGTTGTGGCGCGAAGTAGCCTTCGACGTCAGCGAGCACGTTGACAGTTCCCGCTGCGTTGAAGATGTTCACCGCTCCTCCCTGACCCAAGGTCACCGTGACCAGGTTCGCGATGACCTTGCCCGGCGCGAAATTCAGGTTCGAGGCCTTAGGCATCCCGGTTCCGAACGGATAGACGGTCAGCAGGCTGTTGGCGTTGCCCGCGACCTCCGTGACGTTCAGCACCACCGCTGTCGCGTTGGTGGGTATGGGATCGCTGCCGATCGAGGGGCCGGTCACCCCGGTCAACTGCACCTTGCGAGTCGTGTTCGGCCCGAAGGTGGGGTCGGGGCCGCACTGCACGCACTGCGGCGCCGGACGTGTGTCGAGGATCCTGAAGGGGGTGAGCGGTACGTAGTTCGCCAGGCCCACGTAGATGTACCCGGACCCGGTCGTGATCGGGCTCGTGCCGAGCGAGTCGGTGACCTGCGCCTGCACCAACCCCGACGTACTCGACGATGGTGTCGTGAAGGTGAATGAGTCCGGAGTGAGTGAGCCGGGGGTGAACGCGACCGTCGATCCGTTGAAGGTGAGCGCGCTGTCCTGCGCAAAATCCGAGCCGAAGACGGTGACGAGGTCTCCCCCGGACGCCGGTCCCGCCGCCGGGGACAGGGCCGAGATAGTCGGGCCGGCAAACGTGTACCGGCCGATGAAGGTGTTCCAGCAGGAGCTCGCATTCGTGCAGGTCGCGTTGGTGTCGATCTCTTCAGAAGTGACCCAGACATCTGTCGGATGCGACGCGTCCTGAGCGGCGGCGGAGTAGTCGCCCCATGTGCAGGTCGTGCATGCGCCGGGGCTGTAGAACGTCTTGCTCGTGCGCAGCGTTGTCGGGCTGCTCCAGACACCGCCCGTGATCGCGGCGACCATCACCGACTCGAATGTCGTGCTCGTCGACTCGTCGAATGTGACGATCGAATCGCCGGACACGTCGAGGGCGATCGCCGGATCGAACAGGTAGGCCCCGCTGACGCTTTCCGGATACGCAACCGGTACCCCGACGGATCCGGCAGACGTGGCCGGTATCGACAGCACGTTCAGGCACGAGCGAACCGACGAGTCGCCGCCTGGCTTGCATCCGGTGTTGCCCGCGACCCAGAGGTCGTTGCCCTGCCAGAACGCACTCAGGAAGCGATCGTCCCCAGTGGTGAGCGTTGCGGATGTGGCGCCCTGCAGCGCTGCCGGCGGAACGCTCGTCGCCGCAACGGGTTCCGCGGTGCACGTGTGCGCGACGTTCCTGCCCTCCGGCGTTCCGGTAATCGCGATGACCGCCACGCTCGCGGACGCACTCGCCGTGCAATTGACGTCGTTGGCAACCTCATACGCGACTGACTGCGCGGTAACCGCCATCGCCGGTTGCAGGCCGATCGGTCCCGGGACAAGAAAGGCACTACTGTTGACGCCGAGCTTCCCGGTGACGAGATCCGAACGTTGAATGATCGTGGTCTGGCTCGCAACAGGCAGGCCCGTGCTGCAACTCACGTAATCACTGGACTCGACGACGAGGTTCGCGGTGAGAGCGAGCGACACGTTCGACAATTCCATCCCGCCACCGAGCTCGGGGTCGATGCTGATCGACCCGCGAGCCGTCCAGGCCAGCATCGGATTGGACTGCGAGACCATGACCGCCACCTGACTGCCGCACTGTGAAAGCGTGGGGTTGAGCTGCAGCACGGTCAGGATGAACAGACCCGACGCAGGGTCGTAGACCACGCGCGGGTATCGCACATCCCATCCTGCCGTGTTCTTGATCATCGCGCTGATGGGCAATGCCGTCGGCGACGCCCCGGCACGAGTTGTGACCTCGACGGCGCTATTCACTGCCTCGACGACATAGCTCGACCCGACGGCGATGCTCGGATCGGCCGGCGTGGTCACCGCGGACTGTCCGGCTCCGGCGGCTGCGATCGCAGCCTGCTCGCCGATGCCGTTCTGACTCTGGAGCAAGGATGGCGTGCTCCCTGCCGGAACCGCCGTCGCGCTCAACGTGCGTGCGTTCGTCTGCGAGTGTGGTTGACCAAGAGTCTGCAGGGATGGTGCTGTGAGCGCCGCAGGACGCGTGGCGAGGCCGGCAAACACCGGGGTCGCTGACAACGCAACCGTGAATGCGGCGACCAATGCGGACGAGAACAGGAACGTGCGGCGCACCATCTCGATTCTAGGAGCGAATCCGCGTTGTGACACATCGCTGTGACAGAGACCACCAAGTCGTGACATCTGCTAGGTGGTCGCCTGACTACTGTCCGGGCGTCCGGCACCGGCGATGGCGTATAAAATTGGGCCACCGGACATCCGGCAGATCGCCCACTCCAGGAGATCCTCGATGACCGACCTCAGTGGCTGGAAGCCCGTTTCGCTCGCCGATGACGACGACGAAGAAGAGGGTGACGAAGAGGACGACGACGAGGACGAGTAGCACCCTCGGCGCGGCGGAGCGCTTCCGCGAGGTCAACCTCATCGCCGATCCGCTCTATGGGTATATAGAGATCACCAAGGACCGGCAGGGCGAGGCGAGCGAGCGGCAGCTTCTCGACACCGTCTGGTTGCAGCGCCTCCGACGCGTCCACCAGCTGCAGTCGGCCTGGTGGGTGTTCCCCAGCGCGGAACATTCGCGATTCACCCATCTGCTGGGCGCCATGCATCTCGCGAGCCTCTTCGCTCGACGCATCGATGCGTCCTTGCGTGTTGCTTTCGCGGATGCGCCGTCTCCCGCGCTGGTTGAGGAAACACTCCGGATCGCGGGACTCCTGCACGACGTCGGGCACGGTCCGTTCGGACACTTCTTCGACCACGAGGTGCTCGAGCAGTGGCATCTCGACCACGAGGTGATCGGCCGTCATCTGGTGACCCACCAGCTCGCCGACATCATCGCATCGCTCCGCGCGAGTCCCTCCGGTCGTTTTGCCACCGGCGAGCAGATCGACCCGATGTGGGTCGCATGGGTGATGGCCGACGCGGACATCGACGGATACGCACCGCCGGGGTGGCTGCACGCACTGAAACCGATTCTGTGCGGCCCCGCGACCGTCGACAACCTCGACTACGTCCCGCGTGACGCGTACATGTGCGGTATCAGCCTGGGTGCGGTGGAGGTGCAGCGCATCATCCACTACACCTTCATCAGCGGCGACAGCATCGTTCTCCACGCGCACGCGGCGGGCGCGCTGGAGATGTTCCTCGCATCGCGCCTCTACATGTACCTGCAGGTGTATCACCACCGGACCGGCCGTCGTTTCGACCTGTCGATGCGCGAGATCTTCGCGGACACCATCGCGCAGCTGTTGCAGGGCAATCCGCTCGAGCACCTCGACGAGTACGAGTTGCTCAACGACTGGTCGGTGCTCGTGGCGGTGCAGCGCTGGCAGCACGATGCCCCGGGCAGCGAGCGGCGCCGCCTCGCAGATGCGTGGGCGCGGATTGCGGCGCGCGATCTCCCGTGGCACCTTGCGTACGAAAGTGTCGTGCACAAGGGCATGGACACCTCGACGCTGCAGGAACGGCTGAACGCACAACTCGCGTCCAAGGCACTCGGCGCGCGTGTCGAGGTTGATGTCGCGATTGCTCGCATCGCACCGCAGAATCCGATGACGGACGATGGGATGGTGAGGATCTACGACCCGCTCAACGACACCATCGAGGCTGCTCGAGCAGCCGAGCTGGTTGCACGCCTTCCCCAGCACAACCAGGTGATCCGCGTCTTCACCGACGACGCCGCGGCGTTGCGCACCGTGCGCGACGCGGTCAACGCCGTGATCGCCGGCTGATCAGCCTACGGCGCGACGGGCAGACGCGGTCCGGACGGCATCACGGGGCCGGCGGCCGCGCTGAAGTTCTCCTGGCTCACCTGAGCGGCGATATGCGACGCGACGTCGCGGAAGACCTCGCCGATCGGGCTCGAGGGGGCGGCGGCCATGATCGGACGGCCGTCGCCGTCCGCACCGCGGATGCGCGGGTCGAGCGGAACGGCTCCGAGGAATGGCAACTCATACCGGGCCGCAAGGTCGCGGCCGCCGCCGGAACCGAAGATGTCGGTGCGCTCGTTGCAGTGCGGGCAGATGAACCCGCTCATGTTCTCGACGACGCCGAGGATCGGGACATTGAGCTTGCGGAACATCTCGATGCCGCGACTCACATCGGCCAGTGACACGTCCTGCGGTGTCGTGCAGATGACCGCTCCCGTCATCGGCATGCTCTGCGCAAGGCTCAGCTGCACATCGCCGGTACCCGGCGGGAGATCGATGACCAGGTAGTCGAGCTCCCCCCACGAGACCTCATAGAGAAACTCGCGCAGAGCCTTGGCGAGCATCGGCCCACGCCAGATCACCGGCTGGCCGGGATCGAGGATGGTGCCGAAGGACACGACCTTGAGTCCGTGCGCCTCGAGCGGCGCCATCTTCCCGTCCGGACCGGCGTGTGGGCGCTCGCGAATCCCGAGCATGATCGGAACGTTGGGACCGTAGACGTCCGCATCGAGCAGTCCAACCCGGGCCCCGGCCAGACGCAGGGCGATTGCGACGTTCACGGCGACGGTGGTCTTGCCAACGCCACCCTTGCCCGCGCTGATGGCGATCGCATTGCGAACTCCGACGATCTCCTGTCGGCCCGGCAATCCGCGCGTGGTGCTCACGTCGGCGTCCCAGCTGATCTCGACGCGCGTGATCCCCGGCACCACGCCGAGGACCGCTGCATCGATGTCCTCACGGATTCGGTCCTTCAGCGGGCAGGCCGGCGTTGTGAGCACCACACGAATCGACGCGACCCCGCCCTCGATTGCGAGGTCACGCAACATCCCGAGCTGGAGCATCGGCTTGTGCAGTTCGGGATCGATGACCGTGGCGAGCGCGCGCTCGAGAGCGTCAAGCGCTCCAGGATCACTCATCTGGCTTTGAGTATACCCAGGCCCCCCGGGACCAAGCTCACGCGGGCTGAGCGATGAACCAGTGTGCGAAGAACCGCAAGGTCGTACCGAGGCCGACGCGGACTCGTGGCAGTTGCCAGAGCGCCGTGCTCGTGTCGGTGTCACTGTCGATACGAAGATCCTGGACACCTGCGACGTAGCCGTAGCCCGCGAGCGTGGTGAACATCGATGCCTCCTGGGTCGCACCCTGGGTGCTCATCGGCCATGGCCAGAGTCCCGTATAGGCGATGAACTGCACGGGGTCGCCGGTGAGCTTCTCCAGCACCGACTTGGTGCGATTGGTGAGCACATTGAGGGTGCGCGGGCGCGCCGAGAAGAAGTCGGTGTCGTCGTTGACGGTGTGATCCTCGATCGAGAATCCCGTGGTGGAGAGGTTCTGGATCTCGGCTGCCGTCATGTAGGTCTGCGGTCCCACCTTCCCACCGATCAGTCCCGTGCACGGGAAGAACACAGCGGTGAACCCGTCCTGACGCAACACCGGGACGGCGTTCGTCCACTGACTGAGCCTTCCATCGTCGAACGTGATCACCACCGGATGTGGTGGCAAGGGGAGTCCGTAGAGCAGCGCGTCTGCGAGGTGCTGCAGTGAGATCGATGTCGCGTGGATGCTCGACAGATAGGCCATTTGCGCATCGAAAGCGCTCGGCAACGTCGTGAGGCCGATCTCGAGCTGCCATCCATACGTCGACGGTTCGATGGACCGAGGTGGAATCTGGTCGACCAGGTGATACATCAGGATCGGCACGTCGAGGCTGACCGGCGTGATCGCCGCAGGAAGGATGATCGGCGCATCGAGGGACTCCGGCCCCTCGCCGAGCACCTCGGCCGCACCGGATACCGGGTCGACGGCGACCTGCAATGAGGTCATCGAGAAGAGCGCGCCCACACCGACGGGACGCAGCGCAGCCGGATCGCTGAACGCGACGTCGACCGGGAAGCTCCAGGCATCGTCGACGTTGACCGAGGGGGCCTCCGGCGCCGTCCAGGTCGATTCGAACGTGGGCGTCCCGAGACTCACGCTCTCCACCGCCGCATGGGCGAACTTCCGCGTGAGCATCGCGGTGCGCGCGGCCTGTGACGGCCACATCGCCTGCGCCTGGGGTGCCAGCTCATCCCACTGGGACGCGTAGTCGTCCGTGGAGAACTCTGTCGCGAAGGTGTTGGCCAGCGAGACCACCTGGGGCGGCGCCGTGAGGAGCCGGACCGGGGCAACTGCTCTCGGTGTTCGGGTAGGAGCCGGCTGCGAACTGCATCCGCTCACAAGAAGGATCGCGAAACAGCCGAGCGCCCACGCGGAGGCACGTGGTCTCACGCTCCTATTCAACGCCATCGTCCCAGTCTCCGGTGGCTGTCCCGGCAACGGGGTGCACCGGAATTGATGCGCTCTCTACAATGCGGCGGGCATGCTCGATCGCCGCGTGATCCGCGATCTCGAGGGTCAGGTCTCCCCCTCACACGTCTACACACGCCCGGCTGATCTGGCAGCGTACGGGTATGACGCCTGGGGCGCCTCCGGCGAGCGCCACCTCCCGGACGCCGTCGTGTTCCCGGGGTCGACCGAGGAGGTGGCCGGCATCGTCAGCGTCTGCGCCGTGCACCGTGTCCCCATCGTCCCTCGGGGAGCCGGCACCGGCTATGCGGCGGGCGCGTCGCCGTCACACGGAGGCGTCGTTCTCAGCGTCGCTCGCCTCAACCGGGTTCTCGGAGTCGGAACCGAGGCGCTGCGCATCCACGCGCAGGCCGGAGCGGTCACCGCCGGAATCCACAAGCATGCGAGTGCTGCGGGCCTCTACTACCCGCCCGACCCAGGCTCGTCGACGACGTGCACGATCGGCGGCAACGTGGCCTGCAACGCCGCGGGCCCACACACGCTCCGCTACGGGGTCACCGCCGATTTCGTGGCGGGCATTACGGCTGTGCTCTCCGATGGACAGATCGTGCGCATCGGTGAGAGCGGAGACAGCGGCGCGTCCGGGTTGCTCTCGTTGATGGTCGGCTCCGAGGGGACGCTCGGCGTGATCACTGAAGTGCTCCTGCGGCTGATTCCGGCGCCGAAGACGCGTTCGACCCTCGCCGCCACGTTCACCGGCATGGAGCGTGCCGCCGCTGCGGTTGCCGAGATCAGCGAGGCCGGGATCGTCCCCGCGGCGCTGGAGTTCCTGGACGCCGGAGCCCTCGACGCGGTCCGCAGGGCCGGCGGTGGCAACGTCGGCGGTGACGCCGCCGCGCTGCTCATCGTCGAACTGGAGGGCGACGCAGGCACCGTCGGCGCCGATACCGAGGCCGCATGCACCGCGATCACCCGAGCGGGCGCGTCGCAGCTGCAGCGGGCAACCGAGCCGGGACAGGCGGAGCGCCTCTGGGCCGCGCGCAAAGCCGTGAGCGCGGCGGTTGCCAAGGTCCAGATCGGCAAGGTGAACGAGGACGTTGTCGTGCCTCGCGATCGTGTCGCCGAACTGGTGGCTCACACGCGCGACCTCGGCGTCAAGCACGAGCTTCCCGTCGTGAACTTCGGCCACCTTGGGGATGGCAATGTCCACGCCACATTCCTGATCGATCCGCGCATCGAGGGTGAGCGGGCGCGCGCAGACGCCGCGGCCGGCGAGCTCTTCGAGACGGTCCTGAGCATGGGCGGTTCGCTGTCCGGTGAGCACGGCGTGGGAGCCGCCAAGCTGGAGTACGTCCAGCGTCAACTCGGACCCGGGACCGTGGCGCTGATGCGCCGGATCAAGTTGGCGCTCGACCCGAACGATGTGCTCAACCCCGGGAAGAAGATTCCCGAGCGTCAGCCCTCGACGTCGAGCGCGGCGAGCAACGAGGCAGCGTAGTCCGTTTCGTCGATGCGTCGCGCGAGCTCGCGACCGTCGTCGACCGGCAACTCCATCGATGCGTCGTACACGAAGCTGTACACGTTGCTGAGCGTCCAGTCGCCGAACCCGAGTGACCGCAGAGCGTCCGGGAGTCGCGGTTCGTGTTGATCCGCATCGAACGTGTCCGTCGCGGCTTTGTACAGTGAGCTGAGATTGCGGTATTCGGTCTCGTATTCCTCGATCAGCGCCGAATCCGCCTCCTCGTCGCGCAGCCTGGCGAGCGTACGGCGCAACGACTGGATCTCCAGCTGATACTCGTCCACCCTCTCACGAGTGTAAAGGACGGATCAGGACACGCAGACGCCGGTTACTCCTGGTGCTGCTGGGCCGCGTCGCGCGGGTACAGGCGCGAGAAGCGGCGGCGCTCGAGCGCGAAGAACGCCACCGCGCCGACCGCGATGATCAGCACGCCGACAAAGAGGCCAAGGCCGAACCAACCACCCGGCACCCCTTTGGGGAAACCCCCCAGAGCATCTCCCGGAGCGATCCGGGCGGCCACCGCGCAGACCGAGTAGGACAGGAACTTCGCGTAGACACCGTTGATGAACGCGGTCTGATACGCCGTGCTGTCGACGATCGACTGCGCGACACCCATCTGCCACTCGCTGCCGTGGGGGAGCACGTCGATGAGGGCGTTCTCCTCGGCCGAGGTGCCCGGACTCCCCATCAGGTTGGCCCACGTGTGAACGACGAACCTGGAATCGGTACCGCCCTGGTCGGCATAGAAGTCCGGGAGCCCGGCGATCTGCTCGATGAGGTACGCATCCGGCGTCTGCAGTGTCTTCGTGTCACCGGCGAGGATTCCCTGGCCTGTGTCCAACTCGGAGGGGCTCGGGGCTCTGAGCAGCAGCTGCTGGTAGTCCAGCGAGACGAGGAGGTCCTGGTAGCCGAGCGATCCCACCATCTCGGTGGCGAAGGCCAGGTGTCCGATCGTGTCGTTGGAGTAGGTCATTGCCGCATTGACCTCCGCCTCCGTCGGTGCTCGACCAAGCAGGTCCTGATAGACGCCCTGGATCAGCCCGGTCTGGGTGCTTCCGTGGTTCTGGTAGTACTGGGCGCCGCCGAGCACGCCGGCGATGATGGTCTCCTCGGATGTGCCGTTCGCCAGCTGCGCCCGGGCAGCGGAGAGTTCCGAGGCCGTCGGCGTGCCGATCGTGCTCAGGCACTCCTGCGCAGTGAGCTCGCGACATGTCGGATGCATGTAGTTGGCGAAGAAGGATGTGACCTCGTCCCCACGGAACTCGGACGTGGAGAGGACGCTCGCAGCCATCTGCTCCCGCGCCGAAGCGCTCGCGTAGGCGCTCCCCGTCTGTATCAGTGACATGAACCCGGAGTCGGCGGCGAGCTCGCTTGAGGTCGGCGCCCGATTGAGCAACTCCCCGTAGAGCTGGGTCATGAAGCTCGACGCGTTGCTTCCGACGAGCGTGTAGTAATTGTTCGAGGCGGCAATCTTCTCGAGCATGAAGTTGCTCGACATGCCTGGGGCCCCAGGTCCCGAGAGCACGTTGACCCAGAGAGCCAGCGCGGACGCGTCGGGATAGGTGCCCAGCAGGGTGTGAAACGCCTGGTCCACGCGAATCGCCCGCGCTTCGGGACTGAGAACCACGTCCTGGACCAACTGGAGCCTGCCGGCGCCCGTCGGTGAGAGCGCGGTGAGGGCTGTGCCCAGTTCGTTCGGCGTCGGATCGTGGCGGAGCACGTCATCGTAAAGTCGAGTGACAAAGCCGAGGTTGTTGTTGCCCGTATCTCGGTAGTAATCGACAGACGCGAGCAACTGGATCTCAACGGATGTCGGATCCGCTCCAGGGCCGGCCAGCTGGGCCATGTCAGCTTCGAGCTCGGCAGGTGTGGGGCTCGTACCGATACCGCCTGAGCATGCAGCCCCGCCCTGCGGCGCACCGCCTCCGGAGACACCACCACCGCCACCGATGA
>Ga0182024_10014463_pt1 | contig 15254 bp, 10 predicted proteins | sample P32metaG_FD_120480 | JGI IMG/M metagenome (GOLD analysis project Ga0182024, IMG submission 120480) | Permafrost microbial communities from Stordalen Mire, Sweden - P3-2 metaG (Illumina Assembly) | ecosystem: Environmental > Terrestrial > Soil > Wetlands > Permafrost | place: Sweden: Stordalen... | reverse complement strand
CGATGCCGCCTCGAGCAGGGAGACGACCTCTTCGTCGGAGGTCTGGGAGAAGTCCCGGTACCACTGGCCGACCGCGAAGAAACGGCTCGGGGCCTCGAGGAGGACGGCCTCGTCGGCGGCACCGATCAGTTTGGCCATCGAGTCGGACGGCCCGACGGGGGAGCCGAACACCACGCTCCGGGCGCCGAGGGCGCGGGCGGCCTGGCAGGCGGCCTGCGCAGTCGAACCGGTGGCAATGCCGTCGTCGACCACGACGGCGACCCGCCCGAGAACCTCCAGCCGCGACCGGTCACGGCGAAAGCGCTTCGCCCGGCTCTCGAGCTCGGCCCGCTCACGTCGTTCCACCGCCTCGATCTGTTCCTCGGTGACGCCGGTGGCTCGAATCACCTCCGAGTTGAGGACGCGCACGCCGTCCTCCCCGATCGCTCCCATGGCCAGCTCCGGCTGCAACGGCACGCCGAGCTTGCAGACGGCGACGACGTCGAGCGGCGCCCCGAGGGCCAGTGCCACCTCGTAGGCAACTGGTACGCCTCCCCTCGGGAGCCCGAGGACGACGACATCGCTCTCCCGCAGATCCTGCAGTGCCCGGCCCAGCAGGGCCCGTCCCAACTGGCGCCCCGCTTCGCGGCGATCTCTGAATGGCAAGTCGACCTCCTTGCAACCGCGGTCTCCGCCAGCCGAGCGGCCAGGCACCTCACCGCTGGCTCCTTCTGGCCCGGGTCCGGTATAACCGATGAGCGGGATCGGAGTCCCGACGAGACCGGCGTCTCACCTTGGCAGGAGAAAGGGGCAGGACGATGGGAAAGGCGGTCCGGTGACGATGCTGCTGCTCCTCCCCCTGGCGCCGGCTTAGGCGTCGTGGCTGTCTTCCTGCCGAGGTCGCTGGAGGAGGCGCTCGATGCGTTCGCCCGCGTGCCCGAGGCTCAGCTGTTCGCCGGGGGGACCGACTTCATGGTCCAGGTGAACGCCGGCGCCCGCCGTCCAGCGGCCGTCGTCTCGCTCCGCGGCGTGCCCGAGCTGAAGGGCTGGCGGCGCGACGGCAGCGAGGTCGTCCTCGGTGCCGGGCTCACCTACACCGAGATGCTCGCCGCTCACTTCGGCGACCTCGTCCCACTGCTCGCACAGGCTGCGCGCACGATCGGCTCCCCCCAGATCCGCAATGCCGGGACGATCGGGGGCAATCTCGGCACGTGTTCGCCCGCCGGTGACACCCTGCCGGCACTGGCAGTCCTCGGGGCGCGGATCGGCGTGGACCGCCTCGGGTCGAGCCGGACGCTGGCGCTCGACGAGCTCATGACCGGTCCGAAGCACAACAGTCTCGATCCAGGTGAGATCATCGTCGATGTCCGTGTGCCCGCCGCCCTCGGGACGCAGGAGTTCTTGAAGGTCGGACCGCGCAATGCCATGATCATCGCCGTCGCCAACGTCGCCCTCCTCGTCGACTGGGGGGCCAGGCTGGTGAGGGTGGCGCTCGGGTCGGTCGGTCCGGTGATCATGCGGCCGACCGAGGCGGAGGCGTTCGCGGTGTCACAGATCGTCTGGGGGGAGCACCGCATCACCGGTGGCGAGACCGGCCTCGACGAGTTCGCCCGCTTGGTGCGAAGCTCCGCCCGACCGATCGACGATCACCGCTCCACTGCCGAGTACCGTCTGCACGCCGTTGGCGTGTGCGCCCGCCGCGCTCTCGAGCGGGCGCTCCGGCACCAGCAGGCAGCGGCGCTCATCGAGAGATTGGGGGAGGAGCCGTGGGCGAGCTGAGCGACGACGGGCCGGCGCTGTTGTCCTACGGCCTGCGCGTGAACGGCCGCCGGTACGAGGTCTCCGGCGCCGAGCTCTGCGAGAGCCTCCTCTACGCACTCCGGGAGCGGCTCGGGCTGCGGGGGCCGAAGAACGCCTGCCTCGAGGGCGAGTGCGGGTCGTGCTCGGTGCTCATCGACGGCGTCCTCGAATGCGCCTGCACAGTCCTCGCCGCCGCCGCCGCTGACCGCGACGTGGTCACGATAGAGGGTCTCACTCCCGCCGACGGAGAGCTGTCAGACATCCAGGAGGCCTTCGTGGCCGAGGGCGCCGTCCAGTGCGGCTTCTGCACACCGGGGCTCGTGGTGAGCGTGCACGACCTCCTGTCACGCAATCCGGCGCCGACCGACCTCGAGGTCCGGGAGGCGATCAGCGGCAATCTCTGCCGGTGCACCGGATATGGCCGCATCCTGGCCGCTGTGCATGCCGCCGCCGCTTCCCGCGGCGCTGCCGGCCGCGCCGCTGGAGCGCCCCTGTGACGACGCTCGAGTCGCCGCCGCGGACCGGCAACGGCCTCTTCTCGAGCGTTCGCCGGCCCGACGGCGTGCCGAAGGTCCGAGGCGAGTTCGCCTTCTCGTCCGACCTCGAGGCCGAGGGGATGCTCTGGGGCCATCTCCTGCGCTCGCCGCACCCTTCGGCGGCCATCATCGGACTCGATCTCGCGCCGGCCCTGCAGATGCCAGGGGTGCGGGCTGTCATCACAGACGAGCACGTGCCCGGGAGCAAGACCTACGGACTAGACGAGCCGGACCAGCCCGTCTTCGCCTCCGATGTCGTCCGCTACGTCGGTGAGCCGATAGCCGCAGTCGCCGCCGACCACCCCGAGACGGCGCGGCGAGCCGCGGCGGCGATCGTCGTCACCTACGACGTGCGTGAGCCGGTCGTCGATCCCGAGGCGGCGCTCACGGCCGATCCGGTGCATCCTCTCGGCAACGTACTGCTGCGACAGCGGATCCTCCGGGGTGACCCCCAGGCGGTCGGACCTGTTGTCGTCGAGGGATCCTACGAGATGGGCACGCAGGACCAGGCCTTCATGGGGCCGGAGTCCGGCCTGGCCGTACCGGGCCCAGATGGGGGCGTCGACCTCTACGTGGCGACCCAGTGGGTCCACGTCGACCAGATCCAGATATCGGCCTGCCTGGCACTGCCCGCCGACCAGGTGCGTATCCACCTCGCCGGGGTGGGGGGCGCCTTCGGCGCCCGTGAGGACCTGAGCATGCAGGTGCAGCTGTGCCTGCTGGCCTTACGCACCGGGCGCCCGGTGAAGATTGTCTACACGCGCGACGAGTCGTTTCTCGGCCACGTCCACCGGCACCCGGCCCGCATGTGGTACCGGCACAGCGCTGATCTAGACGGTCGCCTCGTCAAGGTGGAAAGCCGGCTCATCCTCGACGGGGGCGCCTACTTGTCCTCCTCGACGGCCGTCGTCTCGAATGCCGCCTGCTTCGCCGCCGGCCCCTATAGGGTCCCCAACGCCGACGTCGAGGCGACGGCGGTGCGCACGAACAATCCTCCCTGCGGGGCGATGCGGGGCTTCGGGGCGGTGCAGGTCTGCTTCGGCTACGAGGCCCAGATGGACAAGCTCGCCGCCGTCCTCGGGATCGACCCGGTGGATCTGCGGCTGCGCAACGCTCTTTCCACGGGCGACGACCTCATCACGGGACAGCGGATCACCGGCGCGGCGCCTGTCGCCGAGGTGATCACGACGTGTGCCGCGGCGCCGCTTCCCGCCGGCGATCCGGAGAGCGAACCCGAGCTCGCCCTACCAGGAGGCGCCAGCCGGGCGGCCGAGCGGAGGCGGGTGCGGAGGGGCGTCGGGTTTGCCGTCGGTTTCAAGAACCTCATGTACTCGGGCGGCTTCGACGACTTCTCAACGGCCCGCTGCCGCTTGGAGGACGGCACCGTGACGATCACGTCGGCGGCAGTCGAGGTGGGCCAGGGCCTGGTCACGCTCATGGGGCAGATCGCCCGCGAGGTGCTCGGGGTCGAGGAGGTGGTGCTGGCCGAGGCCGCGACGGCCGGGATCGGCTCGGCCGGCTCGACCTCGGCCAGCCGGCAGACGTGGATGACCGGCGGAGCCGTCGAGGCGTCGTGCCGGGCGGTCCGTGCCAGGCTGCTGGCGGCAGTTGGCGGGCGCCTCGGGGTCGACGTGGCGGCGCTGGCGCTCAGGAGCGGGCGCGTCGTGGCGGCCGAGGCCGGAGTGGACCTCGACGTCGTCGAGGCGGCCGCCGGTGAGATCTTCGAGGAGACCGTGACGTTCCGTCATGTCCCGACCGAGCAGCTGGACGAGAAGGGGCAGGGGAACGCGCATGTCTCGTTCGCCTTCGCCGCCCACCGGGCCGTCGTCGAGGTCGATCTCGACCTCGGCCTCGTCAAGGTGGTGGAGGTGGCGACGTCACAGGACGTGGGCCGGGTGCTCAACCCGCTCCAGGTGGTAGGTCAGATCGAGGGCGGCATCTCTCAGGGAGTAGGGCTGGCGGTGATGGAGGAGCTCGTGATGGACCACGGTCGGGTCTGCAACGCCTCCTTCACCGACTACATCATCCCCACAGCTCTCGACATGCCCGAGGTGGCCGTCCAAGCGCTCGTGGAGATCCCTGAGCCGGGTGCACCCTTCGGAGCAAAGGGTGTCGGCGAGCCGCCGTCGATTTCCTCGACGGCGGCGGTGGTGGCGGCGATCAGGGACGCCACCGGCCTCGAGCTGTGCCGAGCCCCGGTCCGGCCGCAGGACATCGCGCTGCGCCTCGCCATGGCGCGAGCGCCCGAGGAGACGAGGATGCCATGACGACTGACGTAGCGGTCTACCTGCAGGATGCCCACCCGATTCGCCAGGGCATGGAGATCGCCCGCTATGCCGAATCCAAGGGTTTCCATGCCATCTGGCAGGCCGAGAGCCGCCTGGTGCGGGAGGCGACGGTTCCCATGGCCGCCTTTCTCTCGGTCACAGACCACATCAAGGTGGGCTCAGGCGTGGTCAACAACTGGACCCGCAACCCGGCCCTGCTCGCCTCGACGTTCTCCACCCTCGACGACCTGGCGCCCGGGCGAGTCATCCTCGGGATCGGGGCGTGGTGGGAGCCGCTCGCCGGCAAGGTGGGCGTGCGGCGCGTGAAGCCGCTCCGGGCGATGCGGGAGACGGTCGAAGCCGTGCGGGCGCTGCTGGCAGACGAGACAGTCACCTACGAAGGTGAGTTCGTCCACCTCGACGGCGTCGAGCTCGACTACGTCTACCAGGAGCGCCGGCCGAAAGAGGTCCCCATCTACATCGGGGCGACCGGGATGTCGATGATGGAGCTCGCCGGCGAGATCGCCGACGGTGTGGTGCTCAATTACCTCGTGTCGCCGGCTTACAACGACCGGGCGCTCGAGCACCTGGAGATCGGTGCACGCCGCGCCGGCCGGTCGGCGAGCGACCTCGACCGCCCACAGCTCGTCGTGTGCTCGCTCGACGACGACCGCGGCGCTGCCCTCGACGCCGCCAGGATGCTCGTCACGCAGTACCTCGGCCAGCAGCCCCACATCATGAAGGCGTCGGGCGTGCCGGAGTCGCTCCTCGAGGAGATAAACAGCGTTCTCACCTGGCCGGCGACACACGAGCAGGTGGAGGCTGCCGCCAGGCTCGTGCCGGACGAGATCGTCCAGCTGCTGACGGCCTCCGGGAGCCCGGAGGAGTGCCGGGAGAAGGTGGGCGAGTACGTCAGCCGGGGCTGCACCTGCCCGGTGCTGTACCCGCTCGGCAAGGACGTCCGGGCGATGATCGACACGTTCTCCGACTGGACCGCCTGAGCCGGCCGCCGTCGGTCAAAGCCGGGCGAACAGCCGGTGGGCCTGCTCCTTGGCGCGGGCGCGGATCTCGTCTCCGTCGACGAGGGCCGGGCGGCCGCCGGCGAGGACGACCTGGCCGCCGACGGTGACTTCGAGCGGGCGCACGCCGGAGGTGAAGGCGACGTGCCACGGCTCCATCGGCGAATAGCCCCACACGACCTCGTCGTCGGCGACCTCGGGCACGAGCTGTTCACCGGCCCCGAGCCACTCCCAGGCCTCGAGCGGCGTCGCGGTTACGTCGTCCTCCCGATGGCGCACGTAGGCGAGGCGGAACTCGTCCAGCATGTCGCCACCGATGCCGTCGGTGCCGAGCACGACGGGATTCTGCCAGCGGGCGGGCCGGGCATAGCCGACGGCGTTGTTCATGTTGGACCGCGGATTGTGGGCGATCCGGCCGGCGAGGGGGCGGTCGAGGTGAACGCAGTGGGCGAGCAGCCAGCTCTCCTTCGCCCGGCCTTCAAGGCGAGCACCGGCACCGGCATCGACCCGGTCCTCGGCGACGTGGATGTGGACGCCGGCGCCGAGGTCCTCGGCGAGACCGGTGACAGCCTCCAACGTGGCGTCCGAGAGCGTGAAGCAGGCGTGTGCACCGACCAGGCCCCGGCCACCGGAGCGGAGGAACTGCGCGTTCTCGGCCAGGCCGGCCGCCGCTCCGGCAGCCCCGTTGCGGTCGGTCACCTCGTAACAGCAGACCACGCGCACGCCGACTTCGGCACAGGCATCGGCGATGACCGACAGGGAGCCCTCGATGGCATTGGGAGAAGAATGGTGGTCGACGATCGCCGTCGTGCCCGACTCGAGAGCCTCGAGGGCGCCCAGCATGGCGGACCAGCGGATCATCTCGAGGTCGAGCGCCCGGTCGAGGCGCCACCAGACGAGCTCGAGGATCTCCGGGAAGTCATGCGGGATGCGGGGCGGGGGCGGCATCCCCCGGGCGAGGGCTGAGTACAGATGGTGGTGGCCACAGACGAGACCGTGTGTGGTGGCGCCCGCTCGTGGCGTCGCCCCCGAACTGCCCGTCATGTCGCCCCCGAGCCGCCTGTCATGTCGCCCCGAACCGCCCGTCATGCCGCCGCCTGCGGCGGTCACTCTGCCGCCGCGGCAGCGGCCGCGGGTGGCCGACGCATGGGCAGCGAGGCCCGCCACTCGCCGTCGAGGTCGTGCAGGGCGGCTGCCACGGCGCCGGCTGTCGGCACGAGGCCGATCTCTCCCATGCCCTTGATGCCGTACGGAGCCCGCGGCTGGGGCACCTCTATGAGGATCGGCTCGATCGGCGGCACGTCCTTCGGTCGCAGGATCCCGAGGCTGCGCAGCGTCATGTTCACCGGGTGGCCGTTCGAGTCTGCGGGAAAGTCCTCGGAGAGGGCATAGCCGAGACCCATGTGAACGGCGCCTTCGATCTGGCCCTCGCACAACATCGGGTTGACGGCCCGGCCGACGTCGTGGACGGCGACGACCCGGTCGATGAGCCCGGTCTCGCGGTCTATGAGGACCACCTGGGCGGCGTAGGAGAAGGCGGCGTGGATCGTGGGGTTTTCGAGGCCCTCGTCGATCGAGTTCGTCCAGTCGACGCGGTACTCGCCCTTGTAATCGACGCCGGGCCGGCACCCGTCTTCCTTCGCCCGTCTGCAGGCGTCGGCGACGGCGCCGGCGCCCATGAGCGTGCCGCGTGATCCGGTGGTCTGCCCGCAGCCGAGCTCGCGGGTCGTGTCGACCACGACCCGCACCCTTTCCGGAGCCACTCCCAGCTCCTCCACGGCCACCTGGACGGCGACAGTGTGCACGCCCTGGCCCATCTCGGTCCACGCGTGGCGAATCTCCACGTCGCCTTCCTCGGAGAAACGCACCAACGCCGGCACGACCTCCGTCAGCCCGTTGCCGAGGCCGCTGTTCTTGAGCCCGAGCCCCAGCCCGACCGCCTTGCCGGCGGCGACGGCAGCCTCGTAAGTGGGCCGCGCCGCCTCGAGGCAAGCGAGGGCGCCGTCGGCGCCGTCGTCCATGATCTGGCCCGGCCCCCACACCATGCCGGGGCGGATGACGTTCCGCCGCCGCATCTCATAGCCGGAGATGCCCACAGCAGCCGCCAGCCGGTCCATCACTCCTTCCATGGCGAACTGGGCCTGGTTCGAGCCGAAGCCGCGGAAAGCGCCGCAGACGGGATTGTTCGTGCGCACAGCGACCGCTTCGACGTCGATGGCGGCCACGGCGTAGGGACCGGAGGCGTGACCGGCGGCGCGCTCGAGGACCTTCATGCCCACTGAGGCGTACGGCCCGGAGTCGCCGATCAGGCGCGCCTTGACGGCCGTCAGGATGCCGCCGTCGTCGCAGCCGGTCCAGTACTCGAGGCGAATGGGGTGACGCTTGGGATGGATGAGGAGGGACTCCTCGCGCGAGAGCGTGCACTTCACAGGCTGACGGAGCACGAAGGCGGCGAGCGCCGTCTGAGCCTGGTTGGCCATGTCCTCCTTGCCCCCGAACGCCCCCCCGTTCGACACCTGATGGACGACCACCTGATCGGCCGCCACGCCGAGCACAGAGGCGATCTGGTCACGGTCGTCCCAGGTCCCCTGGCCTCCGGAGTAGACGATGAGACCCCCGTCCGGTGCCGGCACGGCGAGCGTGGACTCGGGCTCGAGGAAGGCATGCTCGACCCGCTGGGTCCTGAACACCTCATGGACCTGATGGGCGGAGGAGGACAGCGCAGACTCGACGTCCCCGCGGGCGTAGACCGAGCGCGAGAGCACGTTGCCCGGCAGCTCCCACACGGCGTCCTCGGCGTCGTCGATGGCCTGCTCGGCATCGGTCAGCGGTCGGAGGGGCCGGTACTCCACGGCGACGAGCGCTGCCGCCCGCCGGGCGGTCTCGCGGTCGGCGGCGACGACCACGGCCAGGACATCACCGAGGTACGAGGTCCGCCCCCCCTCGGGTATGAGCACCGGCCAGTCGGTGTGGATGATGCCGACGCGCAGCGCCCCGGGCACGTCGGCGGCAGTGAGCACCCCGACCACCCCGGGGACGGCGGCGGCGCCCGTCGTGTCGATCCGGACGACGTCGGCCCGGGCGTGGGCGGCGAGATGAAGGGCGGCGTGCAGCATCCCCGGTACCCGGAGGTCGTCGATGTAGGGGCGGTCACCGAGGGCGAGCTCGAGGCTCTCGTACTTGACGCCCCCCGTCCCGATGCCGCCGACCGGGACGAGATCCGGCTCCTTGCCGCTCGCCAGCAGCTCGGCGGCGTCGAGGATCTTGGTGTAGCCGGTGCAGCGGCAGAGGTTGCCACCGAGGTGTCGGGCAGCGTCCTCCCGGGTCAGCTCAGAGCCCTTCCTGTCGAGGAGAGCCTTCAGTCGCACCACGATCCCCGGGGTGCAAAAGCCGCACTGCAGGGCGCCGCTCGCCGCGAAGGCCCGGGCGAACCGCTCCCGCTCGGCCTCGTCGAAGCCCTCGAGGGTCGTCACCGACTTGCCGGCGACTCGGGAGAGCGGGACGGCGCAGCTGATTATTGCCTTGCCGTCGAGGAGCACCGTGCAGCATCCGCAGTGACCTGACGGCGAACAGCCGTCCTTGGGGGAGGTGACGTCGAGCTCCTCTCGCAGCGCCGACAAGAGGTGAGGGTGTGAGTCACCGACTTCGACGGCTGCGCCGTTCAGGATGAAAGACGTCACGGTCACCGTTGGCCCCCTTGGTCGTTAGTGAACCGCGTCCCGGTCTTGCCGGCGAGGGCCAGCTCTACGTTGTCGGGATCGGTCACGATCGCCTCCGTCCCACCGCGGTCAAGGTAGTCAAGGATCGCCTGGATCTTCGGCGCCATGGAGCCGGCAGCGAAGTGGCAGCCCTCTGCCAGGTATCGGCGCGCCTCGGCCGCCGTCAGGTGGTCGACGTGTCTCTCGGCCGGTGTGCCGAAATTGAGAGCCACTTTCTCCACTGCAGTCGAGATGACGAGCAGGTCGGCACCGAGCTCGGTGGCGAGTAGGGCCGAGACGAGATCCTTGTCGATCACGGCCGCCACACCGGTGAGCAGACCGTCGGCGTCGGCGACGACAGGGATGCCCCCGCCTCCGGCGGTCACGACCGTGGTCCCACCCTCGACGAGCCGGCGGATGATTGCCATCTCGACGATGCGGATCGGCTTCGGAGAGGCCACGACTCGGCGCCAGCCACGGTTGGAGTCCTCGACGAGCGCCCACCCCTCCTGTCGCCGCCGCCCGGCGGTCTCGGCGTCCATGAAGGAGCCGATCGGCTTGCTCGGCCGGGCGAATGCCGGGTCGTCGGCGGCCACCTCGGTCTGGCAGATCACCGTGGCGGCCTCGTTGGGCATCGCGCGGCGGTGGAACTCGTTGTAGAGGTTCTGCTGCAGCGCATAACCGATCGCCCCCTGAGTGTCGGCGCCGCAGGCGTCGAGGGGAACCTCGTGCAGCTCCGAGGCGGCCAGCTCTGAGCGCCTCAGAATGAAGCCCACCTGGGGCCCGTTGCCGTGGCTGATTGCGACCCGCCAGCCATCGCGGATCATCTCGACGACGTGCTGGCACGTCTCACGGGCGGCCACGTACTGGTCGAGCACGCTCTGGTGCTGCTTGTCACGGATGAGCGAGTTGCCCCCGATGGCGACGACGGCAGTTCGTCCAGCCATCGCGCTCATGCCGGGCCGGAAAGGACGGTGACGGCGACGCCGCGACCGGGAAGGCGGTCTGCTCGGGACGCGCACGGGGCCGGCGGCTGCAGCACCGCAGGGGCGAGGGTGTCCCGGCCGACAAAACCTCGCATGACAGCCTCACTTCCCTGGTCGTACCTGCAGGCTAGGCGATGTCACCGGGCCAGTGACCAGAGCCGTCTGGCCCGCCGGCCCAGATCGGCGTGGGCGGCCCGCAGGTCGAGGCCTACGAGCTCCCCTCCGGAGACCACTGGGCGACCCCCGACGTAGAGGTGCCGGACCCGCCGGTCGGGTCCGAGCACAAGGCCGGCGACGGGGTCGGGCACGTCGACCAGGTCCTCTGCCGGCCACACGGCCAGGTCGGCGGCGGCGCCGACTTCGAGGCGCCCCAGGTCGGGCCGTCCGAGGCAAGCTGCACCGCCCGAGGTGGCAAGCTCGAGCGCTTCGGCCGCCGAGAGGGCGGCGGCATCGCCCTCCCGCAGGCGGGCGAGGAAGAGGGCCTGCTGCACCTCGGGGAGCAACGTCCCGGCCTCGTTGGAGGCAGCGCCGTCCACCCCGAGGCCGACGTGGGCACCGGCTCGGCGCAGATCTCCGACCCGGCAGATGCCCGAGCCGAGCCGGCCGTTCGATCGCGGGCAATGGGCCACGCCGGCTCCGGCGGCACCGATCCGGGCGACCTCGTCGTCGTCGAAGTGGATGCCGTGGGCGAACCAGACGTCCGGTCCCAGCCAGCCGAGGCGCTCGACGAGCTCGAGCGGTCGGCAGCCGAACCGGGCCAGGCAGTCCTGCACCTCGTCGTCGGTCTCGGCGAGGTGGGTGTGCAACCGGAGGCCGAGTCTCCGCCCAAGCTCGGCCGACTGGGACATCAGGTCCGTGCTGACCGTGAACGGGCTGCAGGGCGCCACGACGACCGTGACGAGATCGTCGGCGGCAAAGGTGGCCGCGACCCGCTCTGTGGAGGCGAGGATGGCGTCGATGGTCTCGACCATGCCGTCCGGCGGCAGCCCGCCGGCGCTCTCGCCTAGGTCCATCGAGCCGCGGGACAGCTGCAGACGGACGCCGACCTCGCGGGCGGCGCCGGCGATCCGCTCGAAGACGGAGTCGTCGCCCCGGGGCACGACGTAGTGGTGGTCGGCCACTGTCGTCGCCCCCGACAGGGCCAGCTCGCCGAGGCCAACCGTCGCGGCGGCGGCGACGTCGTCCGGCGACAGCTGATCCCAGATCGGATAGAGCTCGGTGAGCCAGGCGAAAAGGCCGCAGCTCGTGGCTCTCCCGCGGGTCATCCACTGGTAGAGGTGATGGTGGGCGTTCACGAGTCCCGGCGTGACGATGTCCCCCTCGCAGCGGAGCTCCGTGTCGCCGGGTTCGGCCGCGACGTGGCCCACATGGGTGATCAGGCCGTCTCGTACGGCGACGTCGCCCGGCCAGCGGGCACCCCGGATGACGAGGCGCCCCCAGTTGCCGTCCTGCCCGGTCATAGTGGGAGACACACTAAGGCTCCTCATGGAGGGTCAAGTCGGGAGACCACCTCGGCGAGAGCGGCCAGTTGACGAGACGGTTGCGCGAGGGAGGCGGCCTCCGACCCGGCTGCCTCCGAGACGGAGTAGGCCGCCGAGATGCCGTCGCTGTCGAGCCCGCCGGCCAGCGGAGCCACGCGCCCGGCCAGCACGATGCAGCGTGTGCCACAGGCTCGTGCCAACCGGGCCACTCCTGCCACCACCTTGCCGCGCCTCGACTGCCCGTCGAAGGAGCCCTCGCCGGTGATGACCAGATCGGCCGAGGAGATCCGCTCCTCGAGGCGGCCCTTGTTCAACACGAGGTCGATACCGCTCTCCCGGCGCCCCCCGAGCACGAAGAGGCCGTAGCCGAGGCCGCCGGCGGCACCGGCTCCGGGAAGCTGCTCGAGCCCGGCGGCGCCGGGAACCTGGCCACCGACGACCTCGGCCAGCCGCCTCAGGGCGGCTTCGAAGAAGTCGATCTCGACGGGCGGGACTCCCTTCTGCGGCCCGTAGACAGTGGTCGCTCCTTCCGGGCCGAGGAGCGGGTTGTCCACGTCGGTGGCGGCGACGAGCGCGACGCCGGGCCGCCAGTTGCGGCTCAGCTCGAGGTGGTCGAGCTCGCCGAGGTAGCGGGGTACCGGGGGCAGGGCGCCCCCGTTGGCGTCGCGCAGCCCGACGCCACATGTGTCGAGCAGCCCGGCGCCGCCGTCATTGGTGCCCGAGCCTCCGAGACCGATCACGACGGTGCTTGCACCGGCGGCGATCGCGGCGCCGAGCAGGTCCCCCACGCCGGCCGTCGACTGCAGCCGGGGCCGCCGCATGGTCGCGTCCACCAGGTGGAGGCCGCAGGCGTCGGCGGACTCGACATAGGCAGTGGTTCCCTCGAGGAGGAGGTGGGCACCGACCGGCCGGAGAAGGGGATCCCGGACGGTGGTGTCGACGCGCCGGGCCCGGAGCAGGGGGGCGAGCGCATCGACGAAACCCGGTCCGCCGTCCGACAAGGGCGCCTCCTCGACCTCGTCCCGCGGGGCACCCCGGCGCCAGCCCGCCGCGATGGCCGCGGCCGCCTCGACTGCGGTGAGGCTGCCGCCGAAGCCGTCGGGGGCGACGAGGACGCGCATGCCGCATCCTTGCCGACTGCCGGGGTGCGGGGCATGTAGGCGTTGTGGGTCAACTGGGCGGAGTAGCTTGCCGGGCAGTGTCCCGCCTCCCGGTGCTCGTGACGAGGCGGCTTCCAATGCCGGCGATGGAGCGACTCGAGGCAGGCTGCGAGCTGACCGCCTGGCCCGAGGGCTCGCCGATGCCCCGGGAGCGCTTCCTGGTCGAGGCCGCCGGCAAGACGGGCCTTTTGACCCTCCTCACCGAGCGGGTGGACGAGGAGCTGCTCGAGGCCGCCGGCGGGCAGCTGGTGGTGGTGTCCAACTACGCCGTCGGGGTGGACAACGTTGACGTGGGCGCCTGCACGCGGCGGGGCGTCATCGTGACGAACACCCCCGATGTCCTCACCGAGTCGACGGCAGACATGGCCTGGGCGCTCCTGATGGCGGCCGCCCGCCGCCTGGCCGAGGGCGACCGGGTGATCCGCGCCGGAGGCAGCTGGAGGTGGGGACCGGAGTTCATGCTGGGCCAGGACGTGTTCGGCAAGACGCTCGGGATCGTCGGCTTCGGGCGGATCGGGCGGGCGGTGGCCCGGCGAGCGGTGGGCTTCGGCATGCAGGTGTTGTTCCACCACCCCTCGGTGCCGGCGGGCGCCGTCGATGCCGGTGCAGAGTCGGCGACGCTCGACGACCTGTTGGCCAGATCGGACTTCGTCAGCCTGCACGTGCCCTTGACGCCCGAGACCCGCCACATGATCTCGGCCGAGCGGCTTCGCCAGATGAAACCGACGGCGGTGCTCGTCAACACGGCCCGCGGCCCGGTGCTCGACGAGGTGGCGCTGGCGGAGGCGCTCGGGCAAGGCGTGATCTTCGCCGCCGGCCTGGACGTCTACGAGCACGAGCCCGCCGTCGAGCCCCGCCTGCTGGCTGACGAACGCGTCGTGCTGGCTCCCCATCTCGGGAGCGCCACCGTCGAGGCGCGCACCGCGATGGGGCTGCTGGCGGCGGACAATCTGCTCACCTCCCTGCGGGGCGAGCGGCCGCCGGCGCTCGTGAACCCGGAGGTGCTCGATCTCGCCGGCCGGCGCGTGCCCCCGACCCTCGTGGAAGGCGGAAAGGGGCCATGCGCCGACCCGACCGACATAGAGAGGAGCCCGCGTGACAGCGCCGACGATGGCAGCCTTTGCAGTTGAGGTCCCGGGCGGCCCGATCGACTCCCATCCGCTTCTCGCTGTGGAGCGGCCCCTCCCCGAGCCCGGCCCGGGACAGGTGCGCGTGCGCGTCCTCACGTGCGGCGTGTGCCGGACAGACCTTCATCTCGCCGAGGGCGATCTCGAGCCGAAGCGCCCGCTCACCGTGCCCGGCCACGAGGTAGTGGGCGTCGTCGACCAACTCGGCCCGGGGACTGCCGGGCGATTCGCCGTCGGCGACCGTGTGGGGGTGGCCTGGCTCGCGCTGACGTGCGGCGTGTGCCGCTTCTGCGTCGCCGGGCGGGAGAACCTCTGCGTGGCGCCGGCGTTCACCGGATGGGACCGGGACGGCGGCTACGGCGAATACGCCGTGGCCGAGGAGGCCTATGCCTACGTCCTTCCCGCCGGCTTCGACGACCAGACCGCCGCGCCGCTCCTCTGCGCCGGCATCATCGGCTACCGGGCGCTCCGCCGCGCCGAGCTGCCGGAACGGGGGAGGCTCGGCATATACGGCTTCGGCGCCTCGGCACACCTCGCCGCCCAAGTGGCGCTGGCCGAGGGCGCCACCGTCCACGTCCTCACCCGCTCGGCGCAGGCCCGCTCCCTCGCCCTCGAGCTCGGCGCGGCCAGTGCCGGTGGGGCCGCCGACGCGCCGCCGGAGCCCCTCGACGCTGCCATTCTCTTCGCGCCGGCCGGCGAGCTCGTCCCGGTCTGCCTCGAGGCTCTTGACCGTGGCGGGACGCTCTCCATCGCCGGGATCCACCTGAGCGACATCCCTTCGCTCAACTACGAGAGGCATCTGTTCGAGGAGCGGACAATCCGGAGCGTGACGGCGAACACCCGCCGGGACGGCGAGGAGTTCCTCGAGCTGGCGGCACGGATCGGCATCCGCGTGACGACCACGCCTTACCCGTTCGAGGAAGCGAACCGGGCGCTTTCCGATCTCGCCCACGACAGGGTCAACGGCGCCGCCGTCCTGACGATCTCAGAGGTTTCTCCATGACCGAGCCGACGCCGGCGGCGGCCGTGGCTCAGCGCCCAGCCGGCCTGAGGCCCTGTCTGCCCCGCGCAGGCAGACGCCTCACAAAGTGCGGTAGTGGCGGCGCCAGATGAGCCGGTAGAGACGAGTCCAGCGCGGGATCGACCGTAGCCCGGGGATGAAGGGAACGAGCGCCAGCAGCACCGTGAGGGCCATCATGAT
>Ga0182024_10014462_pt1 | contig 15254 bp, 13 predicted proteins | sample P32metaG_FD_120480 | JGI IMG/M metagenome (GOLD analysis project Ga0182024, IMG submission 120480) | Permafrost microbial communities from Stordalen Mire, Sweden - P3-2 metaG (Illumina Assembly) | ecosystem: Environmental > Terrestrial > Soil > Wetlands > Permafrost | place: Sweden: Stordalen... | reverse complement strand
GCGGCGGTTTGATAGTCGTCGAAGAAGGCTTCGACCCATCCATCGTGCTCGATGAGGCCGAGGGTCCCGGCTTCGTAGAGATCCGCAAGCAGGTCGATGCTTGCATCAACCTTGAACACGCTTCTCTTTGCCCGCCCAGAATTTCTCTTTGAGGACCATCTTGCGAATTTTCCCGGTGCCCGTTTTGGGCAGGGGCTCAGTGGAGAATTCGATGATCCTCGGCAGCTTGAATTTGCCCAGGCGCTCCTCGAGGAACGCCATCAGCTCCTCGGCGCTGAGGGTTTCGCCGGGTTTCAGGACCACGATGGCGGCGGGGACCTCGCCCCATTTATCGCTGGGCGCCGCGACTACGGCGCATTCGAAGACTGCCGGGTGCGAGAAGATAGCGCGCTCCACTTCGATGGACGAAATATTTTCGCCTCCGGAAATGATGATTTCCTTCTTGCGGTCGACGATGTGGAGATAGCCGTCCGCACCCCACACGGCCATATCGCCGGTGTGAAACCACGGTCCGCTCATCACCGCCGCGGTTGCTTCGGGCTCCTTGAAATAGCCCTCCATCACGTGATCGCCCATGGCGACCACTTCGCCGATCGATTGCATGTCGCGCGGAACATCGCGCATTTCAAGATCCACCACGCGCACGGTGACGCCGGGAACGGGCCATCCGGCGCTGGCCTGCAGCCGCAATCGCTCGTCGTTGGAGGGGTAAGAAGGAACTTTATGCCGGGATGAAGTGAGCACCGGCGCGGTTTCGGTCAGTCCGTATCCGGCGATGCATTCGGCCGTCGGGAACGCTTTTTCGACACGCTCCACCAGTTCGGGAGAAGCCGCCGCGCCGCCGATCATTACGCGTCTCATGCTGGCGGTGTTCCACTTGCCGCGGTCCGGAGCATTGATCATGGCGTTGGCCATGGTCGGCACCAGGCACATGTCGGTAGCTTTATATTTCTGGATCAATTCGAAGACAAAGGAAGGCTCAAACCGCCGCACCATCACCTGCGGGATGCCCAGGTTGGTCGAGGCCTGCGGACGGCCCCAGCCGTTGGCGTGAAACATCGGGATGGTGTGCAGATCGACCATGCTCTCGATGTCCTTCATTAACGCGCTGATGTCCAAAGCGTGAAGATAAAGAGTCCGATGCGCCAGCGTCACGCCCTTCGGCGTTCCGGTGCTCCCGCTGGTGTAAAACAGCTCCGCGATGGACATTTCGTCGAAGGTGAAAATATCGGCGCGCTCGGGATGTCCCGTGTCGATGATCTCTTCGTAAGACAGATCGGCATGCGGGCCACGACCGTCCAGGCCGACCCACCTCTGCACATTCGGACAGCTCTTCCTGAGCTTCTCGATCATAGGCTCGAAATCGTTCTCGAACAGCAGCATGCGCGCGCCGGAGTGGCACAGGATGGAGGTCAGCTCCAGCTCCGAGAGGCGGACGTTCAGCGGCATCACGATGCCGCGCGCCTGCACCACGCCGAAATACCCTTCAATCAATTGATGGGTGTTGAAGCTCAGGTAGGCGACGCGATCCCCCGCGCCGATTCCGAATTTCGGGAGACCGGTCGCCAGTTTCTCGCATCTTTCGCCGAACTCGGCGTAGGTGAAAGAACGGTCGCCTGAAACGATTCCTGTCTTCGAGCCGAAGACGTCAATGGCGCGATGCAGACAGCGCAGAGGAGTAAGTGGAACAAACATGGTTCAAAGGAGCGCATCCTTTTTTAGGACACTGCCCGCGAAGACTCGATTGTACCCGAAAAGCGCCGCTTGGCAGAATCTGCGCATCATTTCTGGAGCTGACTTGCGGCGTCACGATCGGCATGCGCGCCTTCCGCGTCGCCCAGTTTCGCCTTGGCCGTCGCACGCGCAAGGTACACGTACGGCGCGTCCCGATCCAAAGCGATCGCCTGGTCGAAATCGTCGATCGCTTTCTTATGTTCGCCCTGGGACTCCAGAATCTGTCCGCGCTGATAGTACGCCTCGATGGTGGATTGAATCTTGATCGACTTGTTGAGCTCTTCGAGAGCGTGCCGTGAATCCTGGCGCCCCAGGTAAATCATGGCGATTCCATTGTGCGCCGCGGCCAGGTTGGGATTCAACTCCGCGACGGTCTGAAAATCCGCAAGCGCCGCGTCCGGCTCGTCCAGGAAATGATGCGCATAGCCGCGCTCCAGGTAAGCGTCGGGACGCTGGCCGGACATCTTCAATGCGCGGGTGAAATGGACGACGGCGTCCGGATACTTGCCGGGACGCATCAGCTTCATTCCTTCCTGAAATTCTTTGTCGGCGCGTTGGGGGGCGCTGTCGATGTAGTCGTACACACCGATGCCCGCGGCCAGGACAATGATCGCACCCACCGTGATCCCCACCAGTCTGCGCTGCCGCCGCCGGAGTTCCAGGGCCTTCATCGACTGGACGGGGCGACCTCCCGGAGGAGGCGGTTTCACCAGGTTCCAGAAACGATTGAAGCCGGATTCAGACATCGTTAGGGCTTTATTATAGCTCCCTTAAACTCGATTCGAGTGATTTCGCGGGTCGCAGCAATGTAGTCGACCGCAACGGGCCGGGCTTGTTCCCCGCACGCCAGGCTGGTTGAAACTCCTTCGGCATTAATGAGTTCCACGCCACTGGGGTCTTTAACCCTCAGCTCGATCGTCCGGGCTGGTGCTTGGGCCGAGAGAACCAGCCGCACGGGTGAGGAATCGCAATCAATCTGAATCAAGGTCCCTTCCGCCCGGGCGTCGCCTTTTGGGTTTTGCCAGGACGGAGGCGTGGTCACCTCGGATTTCTTATCGTGCAGCAAGGGGAGCTCCGATGCCAGTTGGGTGAGCGAAGCCGCCATCTGCTCTTCCTGCGGTGTGGATGCCAGCACCGCCGCGCGCCGCGCCGATTCGGCCGCGCCCTGCCGGTCGCCCGATTTCGCCTGCGCGTATCCGAGCGCGTGCCAATAAGTGAAGCGCTTAGGCTGCATGTCGATTGCGTGGCGCAGATGGTCGATCGCGATGGCGAAGCTGCCTTTATCGGTGGCGCGTACGCCCAGCAGGAATTGCGCCTCCGCGAAGGTCGGATCGATCACCACCGTTTTTTCGAGCAGCGTGTCATCGTTTTTCAAAATGGCCAGTTGGAAGTATGCGGCGGCGTCGCGCGATCCCCTGGCGATGGCTTGTTCCAATTCCCTCTGCGCATCGTCCTTGCGATTCTCCGCCAGCGCGAGCTCGGCCAGTCCCGCGGACGCCTGCGGAGAATCCGGATTTTCTTTTGCGGCCAGTAAGAACAGGGTGCGCGCCCGATCCGTATGGCGCGTCGCGAGCGCCAGGTCCGCCAGCGCAACCGTGGCGTCGACCGGAGCCAAAGGTGTCACCTGATACGTCGTCACCACGTCCATCGGCGGCGCCGGAAATGTGAGACCTTTCGGATTTCGCAGGTAGGGGCGCAAAGCCTTTAGCGCATCCTCCATCGTTCGGCCGAACGCGGCTGTGAAAGCTTTCTCCTGCTCCTGACCTTGGTTTAAGAGCTGCACGAATCGAGGCATTCCGGTCCGCCAGGCCGGGGCGAGGTTCAACATGTGCACCAGCGCCCAGGCTTCCGCATAAAAGACCGGATCATCGGCTCGATTGACCAGGGCGAGATCCTCCGCGCTGAACCACGGCTTAACGGCCAGCAGGCTGAGATGCGCCTGGATGGCGTCCCCGATGTGCATTTTGGTCCCGTTGATGGAGAGAGTGGAATAAAATTCCGCCACTCCCTCCTCGAGCCACCGCGGTAGAGGCGCCGACGCGTGCCGAATCACCAGGTGCAGATATTCGTGAGAAGCGATGCGCTCGAAGGCAGTGCCTTGATGAAGGACCATGAGATCGCGGCCATCGTCCGATTGGTAAAAGGCCGCCGCGTTGGAATCCATTCGATACTTCCGATATTCCTCCTCCGACGAGAAGACGAAAACGCGCAGCGGAGCGGGCGGCGAGGCGATGTTCGATTGGTCAAACACGCGGTGCAGCGCGGCGAAGCGGTCCAGCACCGCGCGAGCCGTCTTCTCGCCGCCGTCGGTGAACAGTTCGATGGGCGGGGACGCTACGCGTATCCATGTTGAAGGGGAGGTTGAAGCTGAGCTCGCCACTCCGGCCATCGCAGCCAGCACGCATAGAGTCGCCCACCGCATGCTTTGATCTTACAGCCGCGCGATTCTCCTCTGCACCAGCAGAAAATATAAACCCAGCATGCTGGTCAGCACGCCCACAAAAGACATGGTCACCGGCGCCGAGTAGATCGGGATCAGCTTGCCCACCACCAGCATCCCGATCGGCATGCCTCCGCGGAACGCGACGTTATAGACGCTCATCACGCGGCCGCGCATGCTGTCCTCGGTAATCGCCTGCACCAGCGAGGTGATGGAGGCGAACACCGTGATCATGGATGCGCCGGCGAAAAAGATCATCACGCAGGAGAGGATCAGCGCTGTGGAGCGGGAGAACACGAAAGTCGCCATACCGAGCGCGATCAGCATCAGCAGCGCGGTTCGCCCCTGGTTTTTCGTTTTGGCCATCCCGGCCACCATCAGCGCGCCGCAAATGGAGCCGACACCGGAACAGCACAACAGAGCCGTGAAGGTACCGGAGCTGCCGTGCAGAACCTCCTTGGCGAAGACCGGCAAGAAGGTTATCAGCGGGATGGCCATCATGGTCATCAGGAAGGACATGACGATCAGGGGCTTCATGCCTTCCTGGGTGCGAATGAAGGCGATGCCTTGTTTCATGCTGGTGAGCATGGACTCAGTCGACTTGGCGGGCGTGAATCCGGCGTGGATAATGTATAGCGAAACGATGACCGCAAGGAAAGAAATGCCGTTCAGGCCGAAGCACCACGCCGCTCCCAAGGTCGCGAGCGTGATGCCTCCCAGCGCCGGGCCGATGACGCGACCCAGGTTGAACTGGATGGAATTCAGAGCAATGGCGTTGGGCAGATTTTCTTTCGGGACCAGAGAAGGAATCAGAGCGGAGTACGCGGGTCCGCCGAAGCTTTGGGCGGAGCCGACGATGAAGGAGAGAACCAGAATGTGCCAGACCCGTTCGACACGCGCGAAAGTGAGCGCCGCGAGCGTAAGCGCCGTGGTCATCTGCACGTACTGAGAACCGAGCAGCATCTTGCGGCGGTCCGTGCGGTCGGCCATCACGCCCCCCAGCAGCGAAAAGAGCACGATGGGGATCTGGCCCAGAAATCCGTCCAGTCCCAGGTAGAAAGGATTGTCCTTCGATAGATCGTAGACCAGCCATTGTTGCGCCACCAGTTGCATCCAGGTCCCGATGGTGGAGGTGCAGGCTCCGATCCACATCAACCGGAAGTCGCGATAGGAAAATGCCTTGAAGATGCGCTGAAACAAGGTGGCCTGATCTCTACGGTAAAGGCTTTTCCCGCTGGATCAGGTGGACGAAGTTGCCGTCGCAGTCGGTGAAAAATACCAGCCGGTTGCCTTGATTTACGTACGGCTGGCCGGTGAAGTTCACGCCCTGGGCCTTTAGAGCCGCATGGGCGGCGTCGAAATCCGTCACCTCGATGGCCAGGTGCCGGATTCCCTCGTCGCGCATCTTCTGGGGAGAGCGCGCGCCTTCGGACGGAATAATTTCGAGCATCGAACCGTTTTTAGCGCGAACGAAATAATTGCCATCGTATTCGAAGTTGATACGGAATCCCAGGTGATCCACGTACCATTGGGCCAATTTCGCGGGACTGGGCGAAGCAATAGCGGTGTGTTCTAATCCGGCAAACATATATCCCTAAAGTCTATCTCGTTTACTGAGCTGCTCAGTACACTTCAAAACAAAAGACGTGGTTCCCGCCGCTTGGTGAGAGAGCATATTCACCCGGATCCAAAGTTTCCGACGCTTCTAGCTTATAAAGGTTCCGGTCGAGCTTGGTGACGGAGAGCCGCAGAGCCTTGTTACCGCTGCGCCGGGAGCCTCCGGAAACTTTGACCTCGCGGTGACCGCTTTTCACGTCCATTTTGTATAACTCGACCGAATCGGGCCGGATCGATTCGCTATCGAGAATGAAGATCGGTTCCGCGAGCGGCGTGCGCGCGGGGGAGCTGGTGCCGGGAAACGTGTACACCGGATCGTTTTTCTTGCCCTCTTCCTTGGCCTCGCCGGTTTCGGCGGGAATGAGGTTGTCGGCGTGAACCAGGTAGATCACGTCTTTCTTGGGCGGCCGAGGGCCATCGTACTTTTGAGCCCACGCCGCTACGCATAACAGCAAAACGATCGAGCGCTTCCACATTCAATAACAGTTTATATGGTTTTGAAACATTGAGTTGTTCACGCAAAGGCGCCAAGCTCGCCAAGGAACACAATTCAAATGTTTTCTTGGCGAGCTCGGCGCCTTTGCGTGAAAATCTTTTTCTCCGCGTTTTCAGTCCAGTACCCGCACGAACTCCGCCACAATCCGAAATCTTTGTTCCTCCGGTTCCAGCGTCCAGGCCTCAAATTCGGGATTCAGCGGCTCCAGAGTGATCTTCTCGTGCGACCATGTGCCGTCTTCGCGTTCCGCCTTCTTGCTCGCGTAGCGCTTTACCGTGTAGCGATCGTTCGCTCCGCCGCCCAACTGCTCCACCAGCACCAGCCGACCCTGCCTCGATCCCGTCACGCCTTGCCGGAAGACGCACAGGCTGCCGTTAGGGATTTTCGGCTCCATCGACCTTCCCTCGATCCTCGCCACGAACAATTCCTTGGTCAGCCGCAGATCGGACGGAGCTTCCTCCCAGCCCTCTTCCGTTACTTCCTGATTCTCCAGAAATTTCCCCGCCGCCACCGCCAGCGAGTAGCGGGGCAGATGCGTGACAAACGGCCGCACCGTGGCCTGTACATGTTGCCGGTAAAGGCGGCCCAGAGAATGCTCAAAATCATCGACCAGAACCTCGCGCCGGTCACTTACCCCCAGGACATTCGAGAGCGTATCCTCCAGATACCGCAGTAAATCGTTGGCCCCTAACTCCTGTGCCTTGGCCTCCAGGTCATACTCCATGGCCGACAGCACCTCGGCTTCGTCCGGGGCGAACTCTTCCCAGTCGCGGCGCAGCCGTACCCACAATCGATCGGTCGCCGGGTCTTCGAGCAGCACGCCAGCGTTAATCCGGCCTGTGCCCGGTAGTTCCAATGTGAGAATCATATACCGCGCGTGCTGAGTTGTCAGGGCGGACATTCAAATAAAGCCTGCTTATCGGCAAAAGGCAGGCTTTGTGAATTATAACCCTAGGGAGTGAAGGGATAGTACCCTTTGCGGGCTCGAACCGTCACGTTCGCCAACCCGACCTTTACTTCGATCGAACGATACTGCTTCACGGAATCGGCCGGAACGTCCGGAATGTAGCGCAGAATATACTGCGTGGTGACCTCGCCTGCGATATTCGCGACCGACTTGAAAATCGAGGACGCGATCGCCGAGGCGTATCCGCCGCTGCCCACCGTGTAGGCATAATTACCATCGTCCGAAGGGGTCGAAAGGTATCCGGAAACGTCGGTGTAAGGATTTACCAGGGGATATTCGACGCGTCCTCCCGTCTCTTTCGCGAGCCGCACCAGCGAAGAGTCGCCCATGGCCTCAAACCCGTAAGCCGACGTGCTGATGCCGTAGACCGTGACCAGGTTGCGCTGCGCCAGTTCGACCACCTGGTCCAGCGTATGCGTGCTCGAATTGTCATTCCCATCGCCGATCACCACGACCACCCGGCGCGGATCCACCGGCTCACCCTGGACCAGCGACCGTTTGGTGCAGGCAATGTAAATTGCATCGTACAGCGCCGCTCCTCCGCCCGGCTTCAGTTTGTGGATTTTGTCCATGACCTTCTCGCCGTCGGTGGTGGTATTGACCAGGAGCTCGGCATCGCTGTTGTAGCCGATCAGGTAGCCCGAATATCGCTTGTCGCCGGGCAGCAAGGTATTCGCCAGCTCCACGGCCGCGTCCTGATAATTCTTCCAGTGAGTGCGGCTGTTATTGCTCAGGTCGCACAGAATTCCGACCACCACCGGCTGCGCGCGCTCCCGGCTGAAGTACTGGATGTTCTGCACCTTGCCCTGATCCAGAATCTGGAAATCGCTTTGTACCAGGTCGGAAACGAACTTGCCTTTTTCGTCGGTCACCGTCACCGGCACAATCACTTCCTGTACTCCGCCTTTGAAAATGGGAGTCTGAGGCAGCGTCGTCGCTTCAGGAGCTGGTTTGGCAGCCGCTGGAGGAGGAGGCTGCTGCGACTCGAGACAGAGAACGGCGACAAAAAAACAGAGCAGGACCCGCATGTTAGAACCTATTTGTGATTATAGCCCCGATTCTCAGCCGGCGTTCTATAATTATCGAATCATGAAAATCCAAGTGCTTCTGTTGGCCTGCTCCCTGGGATGGGGATGGGCGGCGGATTTTACCGTCGGTACGGCGACCGCGAAAGCAGGACAGAAAGCGACGGGATTGATTCAAGTCGCGGCCGGCGTGGATGCCTCGACGAATATCCCTGTGATCGTGGTCAACGGAGCCCGGCCCGGACCCAAACTGGCGATCGTCGCCGGGGCGCATGGCACGGAATACGCCTCGATCATCGCTATCGAGAAGCTGGCGCAAGCGGCCAATCCGGCCGATCTTTCTGGAACCCTGATCATCGTCCCTCTCATCAACCTGGCATCGTTCCAGCAGAAGGTTCCGCACTTGAATCCGGTGGACGGCAAGAACATGAACCGGATTTATCCCGGCAAGGCCGATGGCACTCAGACCGAACGCGTTTCCTGGGAGATATCGAGGCAGGTGGTGGATAAATGCGAGTATCTGATCGACCTGCACGGAGGAGATCTCGACGAGAATCTTCGCCGTTATTCCTATTGGCCGCAGACCGGCAAAGAGCCCTTCGATTCGACCACCCGCGCGATGGTGCTGGCGTTCGGATTGGACCACATCATCATTCAGAAGAATCAGGCTCCCGCCGTTGCGGGCGCGACCTCGATATCGAGATTTGCAATCGACAGCGGAAAGCCGTCTATCATCGCCGAAGCCGGACACGCGGGCACTACGGAGGAGGCCGACATCGATGCACTGGTTCGCGGCTGCGAAAATGTCATGAGGCATCTGCGGATGCTGCCCGGCCCGGCGACTCCGGTCGAGCACCCTTTATGGCTCGGGCCGCTCACGACCGTAAAAAGCGAGCAGGATGGGATTTTTTATCCGCTGGCGATTCCTGAAGCCTATGTCCGGCAGGGGGAAACGATCGGGTATGTGACCGATTATTTCGGGAACAAGCCGGCGGACGTGACGTCGCCTATTTCCGGAGTGATCACGTATATTTGTTCCGTCCCTTCCATGAAAAAGGGCGATACGGTCGCGAATATCGCCGAGGTGTCGTCAGAGCAATAGCCCAGGACATTAGACCAGTGGGGCGGGCAATTCTGCCGGCAGCCCGCTTTCAAGCGGGCTCTGGTCGGGACGAAGAAGCCGACTAAAGGTCGGCTGCCGGCAAGATTGCCCGCCCCACAAGAGGTCTGCTTCTATCGAACCGCGCCGCCCCGGCCGGGCGTTGCTGCCACGGCAGGAGCGGGCGGGAGAAACTTCGGGTCGAGAATTTTGGCGATCTGATCCTTCGCGCCTTCCAGGTGCGCCTTGGTATCGTGATCCGTGGCCTTGGCAATCGCCGTTGAAAGCGATGCGCTCAAGGCGCGCAGCTCGGCGCGAAAAAACGGTTTTTCGTCCTCACTGACCGCGGGCGCCGCTCCGCCGCGTCCACCACCGCCTCCGCCCCGGCCCGCGGCCGCTGCCTGGGACGAGCCATTGAGCTTCGCGTTGATCAGATCGAGGTAGGAGTTTTGCAGATTGCGGCGGTAGGCATCGATTTTAATCTGCGAGCCATCGAGTTCCTTCCACACGCCTTTGCGAACGGTGGCGAGCAGTTCCGCGGCCGTATAGGCGGCGTTGCCATCGACCGTCTGCTGCTCGATCAGGCGCGCGAAGCGCTGGTCATTGAGCACAGTATTGAGAACGCTCCGCTGCGCGGCGGCGATGCGCTGCAAAATGCCCGTGGGCTCAATGCGCCGCAAAATGTCCGGATCGACCATCCAGAGAGGCGTTGCGAAGGCATTATCCACCAGGAATTTCACCGCTTCCTCCTGGCGGATTTTCGGGACCAGCGTGAAAATCCTGCCTTCCTGCCCCACCACCTTTTCCTGGCTGTTGAACCCGCCAACCACCTGTGCGACGTGATTCATTTCCAGCTGCCACTGGCTGAGCACGCGGCCGTAGAGCTCGCTCAAATCCTCGTAAGTCTCGCCTTCCTTCCAGGCGGTCGCGGACATCAGCATTTTTGAGACCCTCTGCAGGTTCTTCATGCCCATGGCGGTCGACTTGACGGCGTCGGCGTCACCCACCGCTTCAGTCTCCTCGCCCGGGTCGGAGCCGGCGGAGTTGGCGGTCGAGAATCGATACCAAGGCGTCTGATCCTGCTCCCGCGCCATCTTGTCAAGGGTCGGCTTTTCTTCCTGCGGAGTCGAGGCGGCGATCGGCATGTAGCCCCACTTGGTCGCCCAGATGTCGTAGGGGCCGATGCGCGGAATCAGATCGTCAACGGCGATTTTGTCTTCCGGCTGCGCGACGTAATTGAAGCGTGAATAGTCCATGATGGACGGCGTGTGTCCCATCTTGTGGACGAAATCCCGATCGCGGATTTTGTCCGCCGGATACATCGAGCTGGCCTTCATGTTGTGCTGGAACCCCAGCGTGTGGCCGACCTCATGGCACACTACATATTCCAGAAGCTGGCCCATCAGATCATCGGGCAGGGGAAGCTTCGACGCGCGCGGGTCAAGCGGGCCCACTTGCACGAAATACCAGTCGCGGGCCAGGTTCATGACGTTGTTATAGAACTGGATGTCGGCGTTGAGAATCTCGCCGGTGCGCGGATCGGAGATATGCGGACCGCTGGCATTTTCCACCGTCGACGGCAGCCAGCGGATGACGGAGTGGCGGATGTCCTCCGGGCTCCAGTTGGGATCTTGCTGCGGCGTCGGAGCCGGTTTGGCAATGATGGCGTTCTTAAATCCGGCGGCCTCGAAAGCTACGTTCCAGTCCTCGACGCCTTTCTTGAGCCAGGGGACCCATTTCTTGGGAGTCGCGGAATCGAGGTAATAAACGATGGGCTTCACCGGCTCCGACACGGCCGCGCTGGGGTCCTTCTTTTCCAGGCGCCAGCGGGCGATGTAGCGGACGGTGCGGCCGCGATACTCATCGGCCGAATAGTCCATCTGGGCGGTGGTGAAGTAGCCGACGCGCTCGTCGAATAATCGCGGCATCATCGGCTTTTCGGGCAGACGCACCATGCTGTGATGCAGCACGATGGTGGCGCTGTTGCCCCGCATGGATCCCCCGCCGAGCCCGCCTCCTCCGCGTCCGCCGGCGGCGGGAGTGGCGTTGCCTGTGCGTGTATAGGTGACGGTCGATTCCGCCTCGATATTTTCGGGATACGGAGAAATGTGATCGATAAAAGAACGCGACGCATCGAAGGCCGTCGCGCCGAGCTGCTGGCGGGCGCTGATTTCAGAAACATCGGTATTGAACAGACGGCTGACGTCAATCACCGGGTCGCCGTCATGATAGGCGGCCACGTTGAACGACATAATGATGGTGGCGTTGTTGGAAGCTTTCACCGCCTCGGCGATCGGCTCATCGGGCTTAGCTGTGACGCTGAAGTTGATGTCCCGTAAATATACGCGGTTGTTGTGCAGTTCCCAGGCGATCACGCGATTGGTAACCTGTCCGCCGCCATAGCCGACGCCGACCGTGGTTTTGGCGATTTGCGTGTTCCACAGGTACTGCGTACCGAGCTCGCTTTTTGGGATTTCGTAATAGAAGCGCTCGCCCACCTGGTGAACGGTGAACAGGCCCTTCTTGGTCTTGGCATCCTTGGTCACGACGCGGTCATAAGGCTGCGGGTTGGGAGCCGCGAGCGCGGCGTTTCCACCTCCGCGACCGCCAGCGGCGCCGCCGGCTTGCGGAGGATCCTCCTGGGCGAAAATTGTGAATGTAAATAAAAGAGCGGTCAGGATTCGCATCGTCGAAGAAATTCCCTTCTTGGTTGTCCAGTTATGGTATCAAAAGTGTCAATGAAGCTCGCATGCCGTGAAGAGGAGTTGACTCAATTGCTGAACGAAGTCGCATTCACGAGAAACTTCGGCTTCGCACTTCATGCGATCGAGGATGGCGAATGCAGCATCGACGTGCCCTTTCAGGAATGGTTTGAGCGCCCGGGAGGAATCGTGAGCGGGCAGGTGTTCATGGCCGCCGCGGATGTCGCAATGTGGCTGGCGATTAAGACGCGGCTCGGGCTGCACGATGCTTCGGTGACGGCGGAGATGAAGACCAACTTTTTGGGCGCCGCGAAGAGGTCGGAGTTTCGCTGCACTGCCAAGGTCCTGAAATTCGGGCGGCGGTTGATTTATGGAGTGGCCGAATGCGTAGCGACCGACGGCCGGCTGCTTACGCATCACACGGTTACTTATATCCGCCCTACTGGGTGAGGAACTTCATCAGCGCCGGATAGAAAACTTCGGGAGCCTCCAGATGAGGCACGTGGCCCAGGTTCGGCAGCAAAACCAGTTCACCATGCGGAATGGATTCGGCGATGTGCCTGGCACGCTCCGGAAAATCGGCAGTGTCTTTATCGCCTCCGATCACCAGCGTTCGCATTTTAATTTTCGGCCAATCGTAATCCACCGGATCGAGGTACAGGATCTGCTGATAGATGGAGCGCACCATGGCCAGACGCGGCCAATCGCTTGAAAGCGTGGGAGCGTAAAGAATGCGGACATACTGCTCGTATTCCGGCTTCCAGGCTCCAGGCGAAGGGAAATAGCGGCGGATGTTGGCATAGAATGCCTGCCAGCGCTGGTCGTTGGTTTGCGCCATGGTGCGCTTATACGCGTCGTCGGCACTGGTCCAGGGACGGTCGTAGCGGGGGTCCTTCAGGCCGATCGGATTGTAGATCACGGCGCGTTCGACGATTTCCGGAAAAGAAGCTGCGAAGCGCGCGGAGAGCATGCCTCCCATAGAGTGGCCGATGATGGTGACCTTGGTGACTCCCAGAGTTTGCAGCAGCTTCCGGGAGTTGAGCGCCATATCGTGAAAGTTATACGGGATGATCGGTTTTGAAGAGCGTCCGAAGCCGATCTGATCCGGCACGACGACGCGGAAACCCTGGTTGCGCAGTACCTCGATGAGTCCTCCGAAATAAAATCCCCCAAAGTTCATCCCGTGAAAAAGCATCACAGTGCGGCCGTTGGGAGTGCCCGCCGCGGGCACATCCATATAAGCCATGCGCACGTCTTGTCCATATAAGGTCAAGGGAAGGTATTGCACCGGGTACGGATACGCGATCTCTTCGTACGTGATGCTGCCGGGCTTAACGTCAGTGGGCGCCTGCGCGCAGAGCAACGTTGTAGCGAAGACCAGCCAGAAAGCTTTCATGCGGGCAGTATACATCGAGCCATCCTCTACGCGATTATGTCTTCATGTCGCCCACAGTGAAGAACGTGCTCACGGCAATATTCTGGTTCGTCCTCGGCCATCTTAGCTGCGCCGTCATGCATCACATGCAACAACGCTTCCACGGAGGAAATTGAGCTAGGGTTAAAAAAGGAAGGTTCCCGTGGCACCCAAACCGGCTCGCAGCGTCGCTTCGGCGGAATGCCGGGTTTTGTACCACATCCCCGAAGAGTTAACCATCGGATCGCTGCAGCGGTTGGGTGAGGGCATTGGGAAAATTGTCTACGCATCGGAGCATTGGGTGGTTTCGAGGGAACGATCCCCTTTGGAAATGGTCGCGCTGATACTCCTCTGGAGGACGCTCCGGAAGCTCGAATCGCTCCTGCCCGGAGCCTGGGGAAGGCGCCTGCGCGATCGGCCCTCCAGGCAAATCCGCTTCCTGCGAGTGCTGATGCAGGGAGTGATGGTCGTTGTTCCCAGGGCTCTGTGGTTCCCGGCGCATATTCGCGACATACTTCGCCTGTATCACCGCCGAAGTGTTCGCGGGGAGCGGCTGGCGCAGGCTCACCTGGCAGGTTCCGATATGGTCCCGGAGCGCATCGTGTTCCCACCGGCGCGCGTCCACATAGGAGGCTGGCCGGGATGGCTTGTCGTGTCCGAGGCGGCCGAACGAGTGGAAACCACTCTTTATCAGAAGATGATTCATCTCGCCCACGAAGATCGTTTTGAGGAGCTCGAACAGTGGCTCGACCGTCTGCTTGAGAGGCGCCAGGAAGCGTGGCGGCTGGGTCTCTTTTCGCTCGATGCGCATTTAAAGAACTACGGCGCGATCGGGGAACGCATCGTTCTTCTCGACGCGGGAGGGCTCACTAACCGATGGAGCGAAGTCGAGGAGCGGCTTACGGCGGAGGAATCGATGGCGCCGCCGCATGTGCGGCTAGGCCTGGGCCCCACGCTGGCGGATCATGCCGAAATCGCCCGGCGCTTCGATGAGCGCTGGAAGTCGGCAATAAACCCGGCGGTGGTGCGCGAATGCTGGCCCTCTACCTGACATTCTTCCGCTGACCGCTCCCGCAGGTCGCGGCCCTGAATTTCACAGTGCAACGAGCGGGCTTACTTTTTCCCGGCCAGCGTAAACGCGTAAAGCGTATCGCCCGCGCCGACGATGATGTACTGCTTGCCTTCCAGGGTCCACGTGGACGGTCCATTGCTGACACTCGAAGTCAGTCGCTGATGCCACAGAATCTTGCCGTCTGACGGATCGAACGCCACCAGATTTCCCGAATCGCCTGTGAACAGAAGTTTGCCCGCCGTGGTCAAGATGCCTCCCGACACGCCGGCCGCTCCGGAATGTTCGTGCTTCCACTTGATATGTCCGGTATGAATGTCGAGCGCGAACAATGCGGACTTGGAATCGAAATTTCCGCCTCCTCCTCCGCCGTATCCTTCCGGATTGTCGGACGTGTCGTAAAGATAGGCGATGCCGTAGCCTTCCGTGCCGTTCAAATAGAAAAGCTCCGTTTGCGGATCGTAGCTGGGAGGCTGCCAATTGGTCGCACCCATCGCCGGCATATCGATCATCGAGCCGTTTTCCTTCGGCTCCTTGGCGGGGTCGGGAATCGGCTGGCCTTTTTGGTCGACGCCTTTCGCCCAGTTGCCGGTTCCAGCGAAGGGAGCCGAGACCAGATTTTTTCCATTGGTCCGGTCCAGCACAAAGAACCATCCGCAACGCGCTCCCTGGGCCAGCAGTTTTCGCGGCT
>Ga0182024_10014461_pt1 | contig 15254 bp, 9 predicted proteins | sample P32metaG_FD_120480 | JGI IMG/M metagenome (GOLD analysis project Ga0182024, IMG submission 120480) | Permafrost microbial communities from Stordalen Mire, Sweden - P3-2 metaG (Illumina Assembly) | ecosystem: Environmental > Terrestrial > Soil > Wetlands > Permafrost | place: Sweden: Stordalen... | reverse complement strand
CAAGCAACCAGAATCCACGAACCACAAAGTGCGATACCCAGAGTGCGTACAAGCTTAGCCACAGAACGTGCTGACACACACAAGTCCAGCTTGCCCAAGCGCGTCGCCATCAGGTTTCCTCCGGTGACTCAGTTTGATAAGGACATTCAATCTTCTGCGGAAATCGGTAGCATGTGTAGTCTTATGTTCAGTTATCTAGATTGTCAAGTAACATCGGTGGTAATGTTTCTAGAGGAAGTCAGTTCAACTGTCACCGGACTGAGGCGGGACCCTATCGTGGGAAGGCGGTCATCGATCCACGTACGCGGGTTAGGAATGGTGGCGATGAGGAGGGGCCTGTTTGACCTTGATGTAGAGTGTCTCGATTCTAGAACATATAGTCCTGCTTGTGCCGATTTCTGGAGTGTGTCCGTAGTTCACCTCAACTCTCGATTAGTCAACTGACCCACTACCGAGCGCGGGGCTTCCTTGACGGATGGGAGGCCCGACGTTAGATTGGAAATGTATGCACCTAAGCAAGAAAAACGCCAAGCTCAACGCTCTTAGTGATCGGCTCAACGATTCCCGGCGGCGCGCGCGAACCTTCGACGTGAACCCCGGCCTCGCCATCACCGCCGGCTTATTTTTATTTCTTTCCGCCGTCCCATCCAGCCACGCACAAAAGGTCAATTCGGCTGTGCCCCCGCCTCCGCAGGCCGCTCGACCACAACGGGAAACCGCTCCAGTCACAAGCATCAACGTGGATGCCAGCGAGCCCATGTTCACGACCATGTGCGCGCTGCTGGCAGCCGGATTTGAAGCCGACATCAGCGCGCAAAATTGGCGTCCACTTCGTGCTCAGCTTCGCGATCGTATGCAACACCAGCAGGGCCCGGCGGTCGAAGCCATTCGCGAATACTACAAGCAACACGACTCTGCCGATCCCGGCGCCGCGCTTTCCCGCTATTTGTGGTTTGGCCTGGTGGCCGGCCCCGCGCCGGATTTCAAACCCACCATACGGCGCGACGATCTACCGCCTGAAGTATTGGCTCTCGAAGGTTTCAGCGAGCTGCTTTCCAAATATTATCTGGAGCAAAATATTCACCAGCTATGGCGTCAGATGCAACCTGCTTATAACGCTGAAATCGAGCGCATGCACGAAGCCGTCTCGCAAATTGTTTTTGTCGCTACCGGATATTTGCGCGCCATGAACCAGCCATCCGAGCAGCGCACTTTCAGCATAATTGTTGAGCCGCTGGTCGGTCACCTCACCAACGTTCGAAATTTTGGCGATCACTACGCCATCGTGCTCAGCGGCGCGGAGGATATTCCCGCCGACGTGGTGCGCCACGCGTATCTGCACTTCATGCTCGATCCCTTGCCGCTGCGTTATTCTCACGTGATTGCGGTAAAAAAACCGTTGTTTGAAAAAGCCGCCAGCGCGCCGCGGCTCGCGCCCGACCTGAAGGACGACTATCCTTCTTACTTTGCGGAATGCATGGTGCGCGCCGTCGAACTGAAATTGAGAAGAATGTCGCCCGGCGAACGTGATGCCGCGCTCGAGCGCAATGACGCCGACGGCTACGTTTTGGTGCGTCCGCTGTTTGCGGCGCTGCCAAAATTCGAGGGCTCTGAACCAGCCATGGATCTCTTTTTCCCCGACCTGGTGCGCTCCATTGACGTCGCCACCGAGCTCAAGCGAGTCAGTACGTTGCAATTTGCGCCTGCTGGTAGCCATCGAAATTCCAGTGACTTGAGCGTCGAAGAGGTCGCTCGCCGCCGTGCTGCCGCCATGCCCGGAACCGTCCCGAATGACGCCGACGCGATCGCCGCTCTTACGGAAGGGGAGCGCCGCATCGCAGAAAAGAACGCCCGCGCTGCCGAAGCTTCATTTCAAAAAGTCGTAGCCAAGTATCCGGACCAGCCGCGCGCCTGGTACGGTCTTGGCCTGGTTGCTCTTCTCGATCATGATGGTCCACGCGCCAAAGAAGTTTTCGGGCGTCTAACCGCGGGAGAGCATGCCGCGACTTCCGATCCCATGGTCTTGGCCTGGTCGCATATTTACCTCGCACGGATTTATGATGGAGAAGGCCAGCCACGCCAGGCCGAGGCCGAGTATCAAGCGGCCTTGACGGTGGAGGGTGGCCCGGAACAGGCTCGCCAGGCCGCGCAAAAAGGTTTGGCCGATACGGCTCGTGAAAAGCCCGTGGAGCGCCCGTGAATTTCCGGTGCGCTCATCGATTTTAAAATCAGCAACACCAATCGGGTTTGAGCCCGCACGTCCGATGGTGAACTCTACAGGAGAAAACGCATATGAAGGTAAAGTGCAACACGTGGCTCACTACGGGCGCGCTGGTGGCGTTTATGCTGTCGGCAGCCGGAGGAAGCGCGGCGCAAAATCCTCCTCCCGCGCCCGCACCAGGCAATAATCAGAATCCGCCGCCCGCTTCCTCTACTGACAAATCGAAACCTCCGGCAAATAATTCGCTTACGCTCGATGATCCTAATGCCGCGCCGGTCAATGCCGAAGAGGATGCCGCCTTCAAGGCTCTCTCAGACCCGACAAACGATCAAGCCAAGCGCATTGAACTCGGCGAAGCTTTCTTGCAGAAGTATCCGAACAGCCGCTACCGCTCGCCGGTATATGGCACGCTAGTGATGGCTTATGTGCAAAGCGGCCAGGTGCAAAAAATGGAAGAGGTCGCGGACAAGGAGCTCACCCTGAATCCTAACGATGTACAGATTTTGGCGGTAGTCGGCCAGACGCTTCCGCGAGCCATGAATTCCAAAACTCCGGACCCCGATAAGGTATTGGCCAAAGCCGAGCAGTACGATCGTAAGGCTATCGAACTGACTCCCACCTTACCCAAGCCTGCCGCTGTCTCAGACGAAGCTTTTTCCACGGTCAAGAATCAGACCTTGGGTATGGCTCACGGCGGTCTCGGTCTGGTGTATATTCGGCGCGGCAAGTTCAGTGAAGCCATTCCCGAGCTGAATCAGTCCGTGACGATTGACCCCACGCCCGATCCCGTAAATTATTACCTGCTCGGAATGGCCAATGTGAAGACCTCCCATTTCGACGATTCCGTGGCTGCGTATAACAAATGCGCTGCGATCGCTGGCGCCATGCAGGAGACCTGCAAAAAAGGCGCAGAGGAAGCCAAGAAACTTAGCGCCACGCAACTTAGCGCGCCAAAATAAGCACTCGATCGGATTTCTGACTTGTAGGTGAGATGACTCCCGCGGATGACGCGCTACTGGAACAGCGTTTGGGCCACAAATTTGCGCGCCCTACGCTTTTGCATGACGCGCTGACGCACAGCTCGGCAGTTCCCGAAATGCGCGCCAGCCAAGGCGAACCGTATACTGCAAAAGCCGCGGTAAATAACGAACGCCTTGAATTTCTCGGCGATGCTGTGCTGGAGCTGCTCACCAGCGAATACCTCCTGGATGCTTTTCCGGATTGGACCGAAGGTCAACTCTCTAAAAGCCGCGCGCGCCTCGTCAATGCGTACTCGCTTGAAGCAGCCGCGCGACGCTTGCACCTCGGAGATCACTTGCGCCTCGGCCGCGGGGAAGAGAAAACCGGCGGCCGCGAAAAGCAGACGCTGCTGGCCGACGCCTTCGAAGCGGTACTCGCCGCCATTTATCTGGATGCCGGCTTGTCCGCCGCGCGAGAAGTTTTGCGGCATACGCTTTTTGAGCAGGCGTTGGAAGAAGCCGGCGAGCGCATGGCCGAGTCCGACCGCAAGTCTGCGCTTCAGGAACTTCTGCAATCGCGCGGCCAGGTCCCCGCGGAATACCGCGTGGTGGGCGAATCCGGCCCGGATCATCAGAAAATTTTTAAGATTGAAGTGTGGGTGAATGGCTCGCGCGTCGCCAGCGCTGAGGGCGGCACAAAAAAAGAAGCCGAGCAACGCGCCGCTCGCAAAGCGCTCAAGCTGTTAGAGCTTGCGAAATAATCGCTCTTGCTGCCACAGTGATTGCTCGAGTACTGCACATACGGTAATTTTCAACGAATCACCCTGGAGGCTGGAACCCGATGGCGGACGGCACAGAAGTTCCGGTCGAAGGCGCACTGCCTGAAAACGTACCGCTCGGAAATCTTCCGGCTGGAAATATACCGGAAGAAAAAGCCCCTCCGCGCACCAGACATTCCTCCATCTACCGCGAGCAAACCACTTTTTCCGAATACCTCGAATCCCTGCTCGTCACCATTATCCTCGCGCTCTTCGGCACCAGCTTCATCGTGCAAGCCTTCAAAATTCCCTCCGCTTCCATGGAAAAAACCCTGTTAATCGGCGACCATCTGTTGGTCAACAAATTTATCTTTGGCGGCCACGGCGCCTGGTATGAAAAGTTCCTGCCTTACCGTTCTTTGCAGCGCGGCGACATCATCGTTTTCAAATATCCATACCTCGATCATCCCCATTATGTGAAACGCGTCATCGGGTTGCCTGGAGATCATCTAAAGCTTGTCGACCAGCAGGTGTATATCAACGGCCAGCTTTTGAACGAGCCGTACGTCGTGCATGATCCTTCCGTCCCTTATGATCCGTTCAACTATTCTTTTCCGCCGCTGCGCGACCAGATGATTCCCCTGAACGTCATCAACGAATGGCGGCCCCAGTTGCGCAAATATGTTCAAGGCGATGAAATGGTCGTCCCTCCCGGAAAATATTTCGCCATGGGAGATAATCGCGACCACAGCCAGGACAGCCGCTACTGGGGATTTGTCGACCGCGACGCCATCATGGGCCATCCCTTTTTTATCTATTGGTCTGTCGACGCCACCAGCGCCGATTATTCCGGCGACAGCACCTTCTGGCAGCGGCTGGTGGGCATCTTCGATACCCTTATGCATCTTCCCGCGCGCACCCGCTGGCACAGAATGTTTCACACCGTCCATTAACAGTTCGTCGTGTGACTCGCTCTCAATGACCAAAGGGAAGCTCGCTCCGGCTGAACTTTTCAAGACCTCGCGCCCTACACATTTTGGCCTTAGTCTGCCAGACTTTTGACCGTGACCAATTTGCGGAATTCGTGGAAGATCGCCGTTTGGGTGACCGCCATTGTCGTGGCCGCTCAAATCGCTGCTTCTATTTCCGTACGCACCTCTGGCGTTCGTAATTATTTCAGCGAACGTCTGGAAGATGCTTTCGGCCGCCCCGTGCAGGTGAAACATTTCAACATTGAACTCCTGCCCAGCCCTCGTATCTATGCCAGCGGCGTAACCGTAGGCGAAGATCCCGCATTCGGTTATGAATATTTTCTGCGCGCGGAGCAGCTCACCGCCGGCCTCCGCTGGTCTGGTTTTTTGCACGGCCGCTTTGAATTTGGCACTTTGAGTCTGAGTCAACCAAGCCTTACCCTCGTTAGGAACAGTGAAGGCCGTTGGAATTTGGAGGATTGGCTTCCGCCAGCCAAACGCACCGGAGTCGTAACTTCTCCGGTATACGGACCCAGTCGCGCTCCCACCATCGCCAACCGCTTGGAAAAAATAGAAATTGACGATGGCCGGATCAATTTCAAAAAAATCGATATCAAACAACCCTTTGCTCTGACTTCAGTAAGCGGCACCGTGGAACAGATTTCGCCCGGACGCTGGAAGGTGGAACTTTACGCCCAACCCTGGCGAAGTGGTGTGGCTTTGCAATCGGCGGGGACCGTTCAAGTTCGCGGCGATATTGCAGGCACCTCCGCGCGCTTGCAGCCCGCGTCTCTCGCGGTGCGCTGGAATAAAGTGTCACTCGCGGATTTGTTTCGGCTGCTCCACGGAAAAGATTACGGGGTGCGCGGCACTTTTGAGTTGGAGGCCACGGCGAAAAGCGGCGCTCCCCCCGAGGACACCGAAGCCACGAATAGCAGGTCTTTGAATGATTCTTTTGTCGGCGGGGATTGGTCCTATTCACTGAAAGCTTCTGCCGCTCAAATCCATCGCTGGGATCTAACTGAGCGATCCGACAATCCCGCGCTTACCGCTAACGTTCAGGGGCGTTGCAATGTCGCGCTAAAAAGACTTGCCGCGAATACTCTGACTCTCGAGACACCGCTGTCGAATCTGCATGGCACGGGGGAATTTGTCAGCGCAGCGAATCCCTTTATGCAGATTAAATTCAAATCCGCCGGTCTTCAGGGCGCGGACATACTCTCCTGGTACCGGGCATTTCACCCCGACGTAGCTGACTCAATCTCAGTCGACCAATTTTTTACCGGCACGCTGCAGCTGCAGGCTTGGCCCTTTCAACTTCAAGAAATCAATCTGTCGAGCCTTGGCGGCACAGTGAATCTGCGGGGCGGCGAAGATATTCTGAAAATTGGAACACTGCACGCTGCACTCAATCGAAACAAGCTCGTGATGGATCCCCTCCATGTTGCTCTCGTTAGCAACTCCTCGGCAGCGCCACCCACCGAGGTCGGTCGGCTGACGAAACTCCGCGCCCCTGGCGACCCCAGTGGCGAGGCCAGCTTTACTCTAATCCACGATTTTGCTTCGCACTCCAGCGCACTCGGCGTGCAAGGCCATGTTGATAACGCAGAAAAATTTTTGAAGATCGCCGCCGATTTCGGACACACCCTCAATCATGGCTGGGATCTTACCGGCCCTGCACGCATCGACATGCACGGCCAATGGAGTTCTACCTCCACCGGTGTCTGGAATGGCGCCGCGGAAGTAACTGACGCGCAACTTGCAGCTGCGGGCTTAAATCAGCCCGTGCAACTTCAGAAGGCGCGCCTCGAATGGAAAAACGGAAACCGTGTCGCGCAGATTGGTCAAGTCGAAGGCTTTGGCGCCACCTGGTCCGGCAACATCACCGAGATAAAATCACCCGATCCTGAACAGCAGGGTGTCTGGAACGTTCAACTTCACGCTGATCACTTGGATGCCACCGAACTTGACCGCTGGGTTGGCCCACGCGCCCGCCCTGGCTGGGTGCAACGCCTGTTGCCGTCCCTATTCAGCGGCAAAGCGCAAACGGTTCCCGCTAGCGAATTGGTTCGCCGCTTGAACGTCGCCGGGAATGTTCAGGTAGACGAGTTCACCATCGAAAAACTAAAACTCCAGCAACTGCATCTGCAAGGTTCATTGCATGATTTGCAGTTAAGTGTGACTGACGGACGCGCACAATGGGCTGGTGGCGGCGTTCGCGCCACCATGCTTGCGAAATTTCTTCCGCGTCCTGCATATGACGTGCACGCGCAATTGGATGGCGTGAATTTAACTCAACTGCCCATTGATGCGTCGGTGGCTGATCGTTTGGCAGGCTTTGCTTCGGGCGCTATACACCTCAAGACTACTGGTGTGGGCCGTGACGAATTGCTGCAAAAATTAAACGGCGCCGGCAAGGTTCGTTTGGACAATCTTGAATTTCGCGGCTGGGACGTGAATGCCAGCGTGGCAGACGGTGAAGCCCACCCGGGAATTTCAAATTGGCCGTCAGGCGTTGGAACATTTACCGTTCGCAACCGCAATGTCTTTCTAGACGATGTTCGCTTGGATGGTGGTACGCAGTTCACTTTAATCGACGGAACAGTTAGTTTCGACCGCGAAGCCGATCTCGCTGTTGAAACCAGCGCCGGAAGGCGCGCCGTTCGCAACACCAACGGACCCGGACAGGTTCTGAAAATTGTTGGGCCTTTGGATGGTCCGCGCGTCACACGAGAAAAAATCGCCCCACGTCAACCGGCGGACTGAGTTTGTTGAAAGAGAAACATATCAACGAAAAAAATCCAGCAGCCGAAATAATTTCGGCCAGGAGCCTCTTAATGATTCGTAGCCTACCGCTCGCGCTCGCAGTTTTCCTGTTTTGTGCGCCGCGAATTCCAGCGCAGTCTTCCTTCACCCTCGAACAGCTGATGAGCGCTCCGTTTCCCGCCGATTTAACGGCTTCCAAAACCGGCGGCCGCCTGGCCTGGACCCTCGATCAACAGGGCCGCAGAAATATCTGGGTCGCCGAAGCGCCCGGGTTTCGTGTTCGCCAGCTAACTAAATATGACACTGACGAAGGTCAGCCCCTGTCTGACCTCCATTTTTCCTCGGACGGAAACACGCTGGTATTCGTGCGCGGAGAAGGAAAAAACACCGCTGGGCAATCTCCCAATCCCACCAGCAACACCGCGGGCTTTGAGCAATCCGTGTGGTCCATCGCCTGGGCCGGAGGCGAGCCAAAAAAACTCGACGCCGGCGATTCGCCGGCAATTTCCGCCTCGGGTGTCGTCGCGTACATTAAAGATCACCAGGTATGGCTGGCCAAACTCGACGCATCCGACAAGCCTCTTCAAATTGTCGTGCGCGGTAAGAACGCAGACCCCCAGTGGTCGCCAGACGGCACAAAGCTTGCTTTTGTTTCGGGCCGCACCGATCACGCTTTCATTGCCGTGTATGACTCGTCAAATAAATCGCTGCGCTATTTATCTCCCTCTGTGGATTCCGACCAGACTCCTCGCTGGTCGCCCGACGGCAAATTCATCGCGTTCATTCGCCGTCCGGCCGCGCCACGCGACAAACCCGAAGGATTTTTTATCGCGCCAGATGTGCCAGAACCCTGGGCCATCTGGATTGCCGATGTTTCCGGCACTTCCGCGCATGAAATTTGGCATAGCGGAAAAGAGCTAACCGACTCCTATCCCGAAATGGCCGCTGATACCGGCGGCGGAGTACTCAATTGGGCCGCCGATCAGCGCCTCATTATCGCCAGCACGAAAGACGGCTGGCAGCATCTGTATGCGCTGGCCGGGGATGGAAAAAAACAAGAAAATCTCACTCTTCTCACTCCCGGAAATTGCGAAGTGGAGCAATGGTCTTTTTCCCCCGATAAGCAAACCATTGTGTTCAATTCGAATTGTGGTAGCGCCAAAGAAGACATCGATCGCCGCCATCTTTCACGCGTAGATGTCGGTGACGGCAGCGAACCCGTCCGTATCACCACCGGCGAAAGCATTGAATGGAATCCAGTCGTTCTGGGCGATGGCAAATCCATCGCCTATCTGGGCTCCGACGCCCAACATACCGGGCGCCCGTTTGTTTCAACTCTTGCTTTTGATTTTTCTCCACGCTGGCTTGATTCCGGTACCTGGCCGCCAGATTTTCCTGCCGACCACCTCGTCACTCCGCAACAAACAATTTTTCGTTCCGGTGACGGTCTCGAACTGCACGCGCAATTATTTTTGCCTCCCAATATCAAACCCGGTGAGAAGCGTCCAGCCCTTGTTTTCCTTCACGGCGGCCCCATGCGGCAAATGCTTTTGGGCTGGCACTACATGTTCTACTACTCAAATTGCTACGCCATGAATCAGTACCTGGCCAGTCGCGGCTATATCGTTCTGTCCCTCAATTACCGCAGCGGCATCGGCTACGGCCACTCATTTTTTGAAGCTCCTGGGCGCGCCGGACGTGGCGCTTCGGAATATCAGGATGTCGTAGCCGCTGGAAAATTTCTCGCGGGGCGTAACGACGTTGATGCCAAGCACATCGGCTTGTGGGGAGGCAGCTACGGCGGTTATCTCACGGCGCTGGGCCTCGGCCGCAATTCCGATCTGTTCGCCGCCGGTGTCGACCTGCACGGCGTGCACGACTGGCCCACCGACAACTGGGACGGAAAAAATATCACTCCCGAACTCACCAAGCTGGCGCATACCTCCTCGCCGGTTACCGCTGTCGACACCTGGCGCTCGCCGGTGCTCTTCATTCACGGCGATGATGATCGCAACGTGATCTTCACCCAGACCGTCGACTTGATCGCCCGTTTACGCGCCAAAAACGTGGAAATCGAGCAGCTCATTTTTCCCGATGAGGTCCACGATTTTCTCTTGCACCGCGATTGGTTGGCCGCCTACCACGCTGCCAGCGATTTCTTTGACCGCCATTTCGGCGGTCCCTGGAAGTGATCTCTGACAATTAGAGTTTCAAAAATCGCAAACCTGAAACGCCGCGGAATTTATTTTCTGCTGATGCTGGCAAGTTTATTTGCCGCCACCCACATTCATTCCAGCGTCGCCGCCGCTCCAACCGCACTTACCACGCTTTTTCCCCGGCTTCACGCCGGCCAAACGTTCACCTACTACATCCAATATCGCACCAAAAAAAACGTCAAGACCGAGAGCCGCGTCGTAACCCACACCGGGCCGCAAGATGCCGAGACTGACGCCGAGTGGCTCTTGCGCGTAAATATCTTGGATGTCCATCCGCAGGGCGAGCGTTCCGCCATCCACGCTCGTTCCCAGTTTCAAAGCGTTGCGGCCGCGATGGCCCAGAATAATATCGGCGCCCAACAATCTTCCTCCGCTTCAGCATCCCCGAGCCTCGAATCGAAACCGATCGACTTCACCATTCTCCCCGACGGCCGGGTCGAATCCGTCACGGGTCTGGCCGACCTCTTTCCCGACCAGCGCCAGGTTTGGCAAGTGTGGCTGCGGCAATTTGCCATTGCCGGCGTTTTCCCTCGCAACGGTGTAAAGCTCGGCCAGTCCTGGAAATCCAGCGAACCTGAGCAAGCTCCATCGCCTATCGTAAAACTCGAGTGGGAAAAGCAAGCCACCTACGTTCGCGATGAGCCTTGCGCCCCGATTCAATTCTCGGAAACCGGCATCGTCACTCCCAAAAATTCTCCCGCCGAATCATGCGCGGTGGTTCTGACCAGCGCCATCTTGAAACAAAAATCCTCTCCGAAGGACACCACCCCCGGCGACTTCCGGCTTCATGATCTTCGCACCAGCGGCAACGCATCAGGCAAGAACGAAACCATCTCATACATCTCTTTGCAGTCTGGTCTCATCGTCCGCGTCACCGAAGACGCCCACCAATTCATGGATGTAGTCGTAGCCAAAGCGGATGCATCCAATCAAATCCATTACAACGTCGAGGCCACCGGCCACACCGAAGTCCTGCTGGTCGCCGATGCGCCGTCGTCAAAACCCTGAATCGTCGTAGGTGTCATGGACGACACCTCGCTGTCTGCTCATTTGCACAAAAAGCCCTTCCCTGAAAAGGTTTGCACGATCGCGTATAATGGAGGTTTCTGCGGACACCAGAAAAATTAGCTAGTGCATGCAGGGTGACCGCACTTAATTCGACGACACCAAGGAATTCAGCAAATGAAGTTCAAATTACACAGCAATTATCAGCCACGCGGCGACCAGCCTGAAGCCATCGACCAGCTCTATCGCGGCCTCGAAGCCGGCGAAAAAGAACAAGTCTTATTGGGCGTCACCGGCTCCGGCAAAACCTTCACCATGGCCAAGCTCATCGAAGCCGCAAATCGGCCCGCCCTGGTATTGGCGCACAATAAAACCCTCGCGGCCCAGCTCTATCACGAATTTAAAAGTTTTTTCCCCGAAAACGCGGTCGAATATTTCGTCAGCTATTACGATTTTTATCAGCCGGAAGCCTACGTGCCTTCCGCCGACATCTACATCGATAAAGAAGCCACCATCAACGACGAATTGGACAAGTTGCGCATGAGCGCCACGCGCTCTCTCTTCGAACGCACCGACGTGATCGTGGTGGCCTCCGTTTCCTGCATCTACGGCATCGGTTCGCCGGAAGCGTATTACGGCCAGATCGTCATGCTTGAAAAAAGCCAGCAAATCTCTCGCGAAGCCATGCTGCACCGCTTCGTCGATATTCAGTACGAGCGCTCCGAGGATCTTCGTCGCGGCACCTTTCGCGTGCGCGGCGATACCATTGAAATTTATCCGCCGTATCAGGACCAGGGCTATCGCATCGAAATGTGGGGCCAGCAGATCGAAGCTCTGCGCCAGATCGATCCTCTCACCGGCGAAATTCGTGCCGGCCAGGAAGATTTATCGCGGGTCTCGATTTATCCCAAAACCCATTACGTCGTGCCCCAGGACCAAAAAGAGCGCGCCATCCAAAGTATTTATGCCGAGCTGGAGTGGTGGAAAAAAGAATTGGAGAAGCAGGGAAAATTTGTAGAAGCCCAACGCGTCACCCAACGCACGCTGTTCGACATCGAAATGATGCGCACCGTCGGCTATTGCCACGGTATCGAAAATTATTCCCGCCATTTAAGCGGACGCCTGCCGGGAGAAGCTCCGCCAACGCTGCTCGATTACGTTCCGCAAGATTTTCTGATGTTCATCGACGAATCGCACCAGACCGTCGGCCAGGTACGCGGAATGTTCAATGGCGACCGCGCCCGCAAACAAGTTCTGGTGGATTACGGTTTCCGCATGCCCAGCGCGCTCGACAATCGCCCACTCACCTTTGAAGAATTCGAGCATCGTCTCAATCAGGTCGTCTACGTTTCCGCCACGCCCGGCCCTTATGAGCTCACCAAATCCGGCGGCGTAGTCGTCGAGCAGGTCATTCGCCCCACCGGCTTGGTCGATCCTCAAATCGAAGTGCGCCCAGTCAAAGGTCAAGTCGATGATTTGCTGGAAGAAATTCGCATTCGCGCCGAGCGCAACGAGCGTGTGCTGGTCACCACGCTGACGAAACGCATGGCCGAGGACTTATCAGAATATTTTGCCGAGATTGGCGTACGTTCCCGCTACCTGCACGCCGAAGTGGAAACGCTCGACCGAATCCGCATCCTCCGCGATTTGCGCCGCGGCGAGTTTGACGTGTTGATCGGCATCAACCTGTTGCGCGAGGGCCTGGATCTCCCCGAAGTTTCGCTGGTAGCTATTTTGGACGCCGACAAGGAAGGCTATCTGCGCAGTGCCACTTCGCTGATTCAAACTATCGGTCGTTGCGCGCGGCACATCGAAGGTCGCGCTATTTTATACGCTGACCGTCGCACCGGCTCCATGGAACAAGCCATCAGCGAAACGAATCGCCGTCGCGAAAAGCAAGTCGCCTACAACAAAGAAAATAACATCACGCCCATGTCCATTATTAAATCTGTGGACATGGATCTTGCGCGCATCGTCGAAGCCGACTATGTAACCATCCCACTCGATGATGTGGTTCTCGACGCCGCTACCGCTAATATCAAGACCGGCGACCAACTCGCCGAAATGCTTAAGCAACTTGAAGTTCAAATGCGCGAAGCGGCCAAGAAATTTGAGTTTGAAAAGGCCGCACAATTACGCGACCGCATTCGCAGCTTGAGGCAGAAAGACCTCGCTGGCTTAATTAATATTGAACTGCCCGCTCCCGCCGAACAGGGCAGTTAAAGAAAAATCGCGCACGCTTCTGTAAATCACACCGCGCCGCGCTTTAGCGCCTCCAGCGGATAAAACGTCCCGCGCCAGATAATTCCCCCCTGCTTCAACGTATAGACCGTAGATCGCAGCAGCATGTAACCAAATATCACCGCGCCAATCGGCACCGTGAAGCAATACAGCGGCGACACGCGCATCACTATATCCACGCCTGCATGGAAACACAGCACTACCAACACGCAAATCCCAGAAAAAATCCTCACCCAGCCATGCCCAAAAATCAGGCCCGCGAACGGCAGCACGTTCATCAGCAACAGCCCAAAAATAGAAATCGCCACTCGCGCAACGCTGAAGCCCGACCCCGCGAAAAAGTTTTTGGTCACGCCATTAATCAGGTTGCGCGCCCCAGCATGCCATCGCACCACCACGAAATCCTGCGCTATTCCCACGCCAGACCGAAATCCCGCCTGCTTCACAATTTTTCCGAGTTTCATGTCGTCAATCACTTCCATCGCCAACCGCCGGTGCGTGCCAGCCGTTTCATACGCCGAGCGCTTCAACAATTGAAACGCGCCCACCCCCACGTAAGCTCCTGACTTGGGATCAATCACCTCGCTAGGCGCCGTCGCCATATGAAAGGCCATTCCAAAAAACGTCACCACCACCTTTTCCCAGAAACCCACCATTTCCACATCGCCAAATAACGACAAGTGGTCGAAATTGCGCTCGGCAATCATCGTCATCGCCCGTCTAAGCACATCAATCTGAAAGCGCACATCCGCGTCCGTAAATAAAAGCCATTCGCCACTCGATGCTTCATAAGCCTGCTGCAATGCATGCGGTTTCCCCAGCCAGCCCGCCGGAAGCTCCTTTACATGAATGGCCCGAAATCTCGCATGCGACTCCGCAAACTCATCCAGAATGCGTCCGGTCGCATCTTCCGAGCGGTCATCGACTCCAATTATTTCCAGTTCGGGATAATCCAGTTGGGCCAGCGTTGCCAACGAGCCGGGAAGTTTTTCTTCCTCATCGCGCGCCGCAAAAAGTAGGGAAATCCGCGGAACGTCAGTGCCGGTGGTTGGTGAGAAGTCCTTGATCCAGGGGAGTTTTAAGGCGCCATACGCGATGCGTAAGCCAAGAATGATCCAGATAAAAGCAGTAGTTCCAAAAATTACCAGCGCAAACGCGTGCATGAATTGGTGTCGGACGCGGCCCTCAGGTTATCCTAGCATGACATGCGTGGCGCTTTGGCGATCATAGGTGCAGGACGTGTCGGTCGCGCGCTGGGACGGCGTCTGCATGAACTGGATTGGAAAATCGGCGCGGTCATTACACGAAGCGAAGCCTCCGCGCGCAAGGCGGTGCGCTTCATCGGTGGAGGAAAAGCCCGCGCGACGCTCTCGCGCGAAGTCCTGGCCTCGCGGCTGATCCTGATAGCCACTCCGGATGATGCGATTGTAAAAATCGCCGAAGAGTTGGCGCGAATTGGCGCGGAAGAGTTGCGCGGCAAAGTCGTGTTGCACACCAGCGGCGCTTTAAACTCCAACGCGCTTAAAGCGGTCCGTGACCACGGCGCGTGCGTTGGCTCGATGCACCCCTTGCAATCCTTCAGCGGAGTCGGTATCCCGCCGCTCGAAGGCAAAGTTTTTGCCATCGAAGGCGACCCGGTAGCCATTCGCCTGGCGCGGCAAATCGTACGAGCTCTTGGTGGACTGCCCGTGCAAATTGCGGGCGGCCGCAAGGCCCTGTATCACGCCGCTGCGGCATTCGCCGCAGGACATGTGCTGGCCGTCGAAGAATCAGCAACGCGGCTGTTGATGTTAGCCGGAATGAAGCGCGGTGAAGCCGTTCGTGCGCTTTTGCAGTTGACACGCCAGGTGCTTGAGAATTTCGAGCGGCTCGGCCCGCGAGCCGCCTGGACCGGCCCTCTGGCTCGAGGTGATTACGGGGTTGTGGCAGCGCACCTGGCCGCCATGAAACGTTTACCGCGCCAATTCTCTAACGCCTATGCGGCATTGAACAGTCTCGCCGCTTTAGTTTTGTCGTCTGGCTCGGCCGGACTCTTGACCGCTCAGAATGGCGATCCGAGAAATAAAATCAGTATTGTGAAAGCCCTTGTGAAAATTGGTTCCGCAGGAGGAAAAGGT
>Ga0182024_10014460_pt1 | contig 15255 bp, 13 predicted proteins | sample P32metaG_FD_120480 | JGI IMG/M metagenome (GOLD analysis project Ga0182024, IMG submission 120480) | Permafrost microbial communities from Stordalen Mire, Sweden - P3-2 metaG (Illumina Assembly) | ecosystem: Environmental > Terrestrial > Soil > Wetlands > Permafrost | place: Sweden: Stordalen... | reverse complement strand
GGTCTGGGCCGACCAGCATGGTCAGGCCGTCGTCCAACTCGAAGCGGCGGATCGGGTTCCGGTACGCGTGCAAGATGTCTGCGTCGGCGATCCCGTGCTTGCTAGCACTGGGAGCGATGACGGGACGGCTCACGCTTAGCAAGTTAACTTGCCAGAGCGTCGATTGCAAGTTAACTTGCTAAAACTCACGGGTCGCCCTGGTGACCGTCTCTCGGCGGCCAGGCATCTGTATGCCTCGCGGAAGGCCGGCCGGGGACGTGCTGCAGGCGACCGGGCGGTTCACCGCACGTCCTTGACGGCTCGTGACCAGCTCAGATGTACCGGGAGAGGGTCGCCTTCGATCAGGATGGGCTGGTTCGCATGGCGGGACGTTCGGTCCACCGTGACTATGACCTGCACGTATGCGAACGCAGATGACTCATCATGCGAACCGTGCAACGACCGGGCTCGACTCGCTTCTGGAAAGCGGAAACGGCCTGGCCTGCGCGCACAAGGGTGATCCGCTCGCGGTCGGCAAGGTGCCGTGGACACTTGTCGGGTGAAGCTGTTCGACGATGGGCCCTCGCCTGACGAGGTGCCTTTCGCACCCGCGACACCAGGTTGCCCAGAAGTCGCTGGTAGAGCTGATCGAGCAGCTCCGGGCGTGCGCGAACGTTAAGGACGGCTATTCCAGTTGCTCAGGAACTCTATAGGAAACTCCAGCGATGTCACCGAACCGGCGAAACCACTCGGACATGCAGCCCCACCTTCGACCACGGGTTCTGGCGCTAGTCGGATTCTGCGTCATCTCGCCGTATAGATCTGGCCATCGAGGACTCTGAGGCGCGTCTTTGGCGCCACTCCACCGCTGCCGGCACGCGTTGCTCGCTGCCGCCCATGACATCGGCGGGCCGTGGTGACCGCGACTCCATGTCGTACAGGCGCCAGCCCAGGCCGGTCATCTCGACCGCGAGGAGGGCCAGCTTGGCCAACAGCCCGACTTTGGTGCTGACCCTGTGGCGGCCCATGCCTGTCGGCGACCCCGGCAGAAGCTCCATGTTCAGCGCGGTGACCGTTCGGCTGGGTGGCGATCTCAGCCTGAGTATCGAGGCCACGATCATGAAATCCTCGTGCTGAGCGTGGTCAGCCGCGTCGGCGAGTCTGCGGAACTCCGCAGACTCGCGGCCGGCTCGTCGTGAGCTTGAAGCTGATGTCCGTCTGGTAGGTACAGCTCAGCTACGGAGACGACTGACCTCTGGAGGCGGGAAGGGAGAGAATGTTGCCATGCCCCCATCGGAGGATCAACCTGCTCGTGATCTATACGAAGCGATCAAGAACTACCTTGATCGACAACACATCTGAAAAGCGGAAGGTCGGCAGTTCGACCCTGCCCCTGACCACTCGTTTGACCAGCCAGAACGCCCCGGCGGATAACTCCGACCGGGGCGTTTGACGGCAACACTGACGGCAACCGCGAGCTTCGGCGGCCATCCCGGCTAGGCCAGTGCATTGCCCAGCTTGCCGAGTGCCTGGCGTTTCTCGTCGAGCGATGTGTGGGCGTAGATCGTCATCGTGACGCCGATGTCGCTGTGGCCGACGATCTCCCGCACCATGTCCGGCGGCACGCCCAGGTGCAGCAGCAGCGAGACGCAGGTATGTCTCATGTCGTGAAATCGTGTGCCGGTCAGCCCGGCAGCGGTGCGGATGCGGCCCCAGCTTCGGCGGAGGTTGTCGGGCTCCATCGGGGTGCCGATCCGGGTCGGGAAGACGAGTCCGTTCTCTTGCCAGTCCGGCCAGGCGTCGGCTCGCTCGGTGAACTGCTGCCGCCGGTGCTCACGGAGCGCGTTGATGCATAGCGGCGGAAGCGGGATGGTGCGTGCGGAGTTCTCGGTCTTGGGCCGTACGAATCGCAGTGCCCCGCCGACTCGCTGAAGCGTCTGGACTACTTCGAGGGTGCCCACGTCGAGGTCGGCGTCTTGCCAGCGCAGGCCGAGCAGTTCGCCACGGCGCAGGCCGAGACAGAGCGCTAGGACGTAGAGCGCGTAGAGGCGTTCGCCCTTGGCCGCCTTGAGTACCTGGCGGGTCTGGACGACAGAGAGCCCGCGGTTGACCGCGTACCTCGCGGTGGTGACCTTCACCAGCCTGGCAACGTTGCGCGGGATGACTTCCTCTCGTACGGCGGACTCAAGCGCGTTTCTCAGCACCGCGTGGATTGACTGGACCATGCGCACCGAGAGCCGGGACTCGCAGCATTCGCCGACTGGAAGGGCGCAGCATTGTGGCTCGCTGCGGGCGGCATCGACGCCGTGCTTGCAGCACAGGCACTGAGCCCGGATGCGGGTAATGAAGACCGCACGTCCCGGGCGGTCAGCCTGGCCAGCCGTTTGCTGCCTAGCTCGGGGACCAGGTAGAGGCGGACCACTCCCTCGTACCCCTGGTAGGTCCGGGGCTTCCGCTCGGGCCGGACCACATGCTCCAGCCAGTACGCGAGGTACTTAGCGACGGTCCAGCTTTCGGCTGCGACCGGGATACCCCGGTCAGCCTGCTCTAGCAGCCTGGTCAGCTGGCGGCGCACGTCTTCCCGGGTATGCCCGTATACCCGGACCCGCTTCGAGGTCCCGGCCGTGGTCGGCACGAATGCCGCCCCCTCGTACCGCCCGTCCTTGCGCCGGTAGATCGTTCCTTCGCCGTTCGCTCTCTTGCGGCTCCGGGGCTCACGGGCTATGCGACTCTTCGGGCGTCGGCCATCGGGGTCTTGCGGTTCGTCCGGCGTGGCGGTCGTGGTTCTGGTCATCAGGCGGCCATCTCCTTCAGTCGTTCAAGGCATTCGCTCAGGGCGTCAAGGGGGACGAGGCGGCGACGGCCGATCTTGATCGTGTGGAGCTGACCGGAGCGGATCAGGTTGTAGACGCTCCACCGGCTGACGCGCAGCCGGGCGGCGGCCTCATCAATCGTGAACAGCGTTATGTCCACCGGGCGTCACCTCCCGGCGGCAGGTCCGGTCGTTCAGGACGGCCGGGGCCGCTAGATGTTGCCGGACGCAGGCTGACAGGCGGCTGTCCGCGGCCGGTGAAGCTCCAGTGGGCGAGGACGAGGATCGTGTCGCCACCGGGGCCGGGCCAGAGCCCAGCGGCTATGGCGTACTCGCGTTGATGTCTGGCGCGGTCGGCGCGGAGCGCGCCGAGGGTGGTGGAGTAGGTGCGGCTCTTGGTCGAGAAGTGGCCGCTGAAGCCGAGCATGTGCGCCCAGGCGGCCAGGCGCAGGCTGCCGAATCCGGGAAGCTTGCTCAGCCGGATGCATTCGGCGATGAGACGCCGGACGTGCTCGCGGATCGGGAGGTCGGCGAGCTGATCGGCGGGGGTGATGCGGCGGTCGAGGGTGCCTGTGCATTCGGCGGCCTTGGTGGCGTACTTGGCCACGTAGGCGGCGACCTTCGTGTCGCTCAGGTCTCCGGTCGTGGAGACGGGCCGGATGTCGTGCCCGCGTCCCCAGGCCAGGATGCGGCCGGGCACGCCGGGGGCCGGAGGAGTTTCGACGTGGACGGCTCCGGCGGCCTGGGTGATGGCGGCGGTGAGTAGTTCGAGCGTGGCCCAGGCGGGCGGAGCTGTGCTGGGGCCGTCGAGCCGGATGATGGCGTGGAAGTGGACCACGCCGCGACGCTGGTATTCGGCGACCTTGGCATAGGAGACGCGGAGCTGGGCGGCAAGGGCCTTGTTGGTCAGCCCGGCCTGGCGGGCGAGAGAGCGGCGCAGGGTGATCGTGAACCGCCGCCATAGTTCGGGGGCGCAGGCGTTGAACAGGACCGAGCCGGTGTGGTCATAGCAGCCTGGGCAGAGTGGCTCGCCGAGCAGCGCATCGTCGCGGCCGTGGCGTTGCCTGCACGACTGGGGGCGGCCGTCCGGGCAGGCCGGGTCGCCCCGGCGGGGATGGCAGGCAATGATCCGGCCGTTCTTCTCCCGGCGGGCGTGGACCGGGCCGAATGAGGGTGCGGTGAGGGTGGCGAAGACGCACGGGTGAGTAGCGACGGTCGCGGGGATTCCCTTGCCGCCGCTAAGTCCGGCGCGGATGAGCTGGTAGGTGTCGGCGCGGTAGACCTCGGCGCACGGCGGGCACTGGGACGCGCGGCGGGTCTTGCAGGCGATGGGCAGGACGCCGCCGGGCTCGTGGACCGTCGTGTAGCGGTGGAGCAGTTCGCCGGTGGCACCGTCGATGTGATCGACGCGGCCAAGCAACAGGACGGGTTGCAGGCATCCTCCGGCGTGCCGGACTGCGCCTGCGGGGATGGGGGCAGTGAGCAAAGGCGGTACTCCTCTCGTCGGGCACTTGCGGGTGGTGGTTGACGAGCGGAGGCAGGCCGGGCCGGGTGCTTGAACATCGGGTTTGACGATCAGCGGTGCTTTGCCGCGTCTGGCCTGGCTGGTCTTGCCTGCCGCTCAAGTCGCTGTGATGCGTGGCTTTGGCACCGTGACCGGGCACCTGGTGACTCACCGGCCCGGTTCTGCACGGTCATCCCACGATGGGGGAGGTCTCACGGCCTCGATATTGACACGTACCCAGAATACGTGGCTAATACACTTGATATCAGACGGATGCCTTGGCGGTCAGCCGTCCTGCCAGGTCGCGTAGCTCGCTGGCTGGCGGGTCTTGCATGGTTAGCAGGTCGGAGACGAGCTGGCGGACCAGGTCATGGCTGCGGACTTGTTCGGGAGTGATCTCCTCGGCTTCGCGCAGCGCAGCGACTGCCTCGCGAACCTGGCGGCGCTGGGCGTGAGCGCGGGCAACGTCGATGAGCATCCTTGCCCGCCGCTCGGCTGACAGCCCAGTGGTGTCCACCGTGGCGGCGGCGCGCAGGGCGCGGCCCGCATCACCCAGCTCGACGGCGACCGCGATCTCATACAGCCCCACGTTGGCGGGACCGAACTCAGTGTTGTAGTCGTTGCGTCCCTCGCCGAGCCGCCCGGCGATCTGGCTGGCCCGCTCAAGATGGCCGTAGGCAGCGTCCGGGTCGTTCACGCGGGCGGCGATGACGGCGCGCTGCAAGGTCAGGCCGCCCCGCAGCGACATGGCTTGCGGATCGCCGTCGTCGGCCAGCTGCCGCAGCGCGTCGGCGGCGGTGCGTGCGGTCTCTTCGGCCTGGTCGTAGTGGCGGGCGGCCAGGAACACGAACACGAGCCGGAACGCCCCAGCGGCAACCAGCATCGGGTTGCCCGCCCGTTCGGCGGCGGCCATGGCGCGGTCGGCCGCGATCCATGCGGCTTCCGGCTCGCCGAGCTTGGCCAGGGCAGCCGAGCAGGCATGGTAGGTCTCGGCCATCAGCTCCAGCGCCTCGGGTCGCTGGGCCTCGGGCAGCGCCCGAACGGCGGTTTCCAGGTCGGGGACCAGGCTGCCGAGTAGGTCGGTCAGGTCGGTATAGCGCCCGGCGTGTGTCAGTTCCCACGCCCTGCGTGCCTTCGTGCGAAGCGTGCTCACCGCAGGGGAGTGGCGGCCGTTCAGCATGGCGCGCAGCGAATGGACACCGGACAGCACCAGACGCAGGCCAGCTGCGCCCGGCGGTTCCTCGGTCGCCGCGGCGACGACAGGTGCCTCGGCGGCCAGCTCGGCGAGCGGGACTTCCAGCGCGGCGGCGAGGGTCTCCAGCACCGACATGCGGTCGACCTTGCGGACGCCGCGCTCGACCTGGGAGACCCAGGCCACCGACCGGTCGATCATCCTGGCCAGCTCAGGCTGCGACAGGCCACGGCGGCGCCGCTCGGCGGCGATCTTCCGGCCAAGAGCCTGCTGATAATCCGGGGTGCTCATCCACCCGTGCCCTTGCCGGTCTGCAAGGTCAGCCAGTCAACCTCCGTGCTGGCCAGGTACTGGTCTCGCTCGGCGAGGTAGCGGCGGGTGTGCGGCGAGGCCCCGTGCGCGTTGAACGCGGCCTTGTCCCGGTACAGCTCGTAGAAGATCCGCTGCAGCGGCTGGCCGTCCACCAGGTGGGAGGCATACACGAGCGTCCCGGGCTCGCTGGTCTTGATGGCTTCGATGGTTTCGGCCACCAGCCGGTCGTAAGCCTGAGCGCTGGTCTCGTCTTTGCATGTGAAGCGCACGCACAGACCGAACATCCATCTCCTCCAAGTCGCGTGACGCCATGCTCGCACCCAATGTGCTGCGCTGGTACTCCAAATTACACGTACTCATTATACGATGCACATATTCAAAGTACGCTCAGCGTCAACAGAGATGGTGATCCGTCGTTACCAGCGAGGACTCATGCCTACTCCAGCACCCAGAGCGCTCGCACTGCGCACTAACGGTGTCACCTACCCCGGCACGGCCGAGCACATCAGCGCTGTCCGTGCCGACCTGCGCGTCTTACTTTGTAACTGCCCGATGGCAGATGACGTGATCCTCTGCGCCTCCGAGCTCGCGGCCAACGCGGCGGTTCACAGCAACTCGCGCCTGCCCGGTGGCAGCTTCAAGGTCCGGGCCAAGATCGAGCCAGGTCACTGCGCCTGGATCGAGGTCGAGGACAACGGTGGCCCCTGGATCCCAGCTACGAGTGATCCCAGCCGATACCACGGACTCGACATCATCCGTGCTCTCGCTGCCGACTGGGGCATCGAAGGCGACCACGCCACCCGCACCATGTGGGCTCGATTCGACTGGCCCGACCACTCGTAATCAGGCGGCATCCCGTATGGGGTGTGAGGACTTTCTTCACAGTCATCAAGGGCGCCCCTCCGGCGCGCCGGGCCGTCCCGGCCCTGGCCGATTCCGCGCAGGATCGCGACGCGCTGAGGGAGTTCGTGATGCGGGCGTTAGGTTGGCCACCAGGAGCCCGGCGGGATGGTGGGGCTACTCGGCAGCTCCGGGCGGCGGCCTGCCCGCGACCTACGAGCGGAAGCCCTCCGGTCGCGGGCGCCGCCGCCGCGCCGATGCCCCGCACCCGCAGGCAGGCGGTACCGGCCGCAACGTTCCCCCAGCACCGGCGCCAGCACTAATGGCCAGACCGTCCTCCGGTCGCCAGGCAGTCTCTCACCGTGCAAGATCACTGCTCAAGGGCGCACCTGCGGCGCGTCGCTGGCGCGATGGCGCTCCGCGCCACCCTTGACAATGATCTTTCCCGGTAAGACCTCGGCACCTATCAGGAGGACGGGGAGGAGCCGCAGGTTATCCGGGCTCGTCTACCTGCTCCACGCCGAACCTAAGCCCTACCCTGCGAGAGCGGGGAGGCGCATTAACGACAGCATGAAGGGAATCGTTGAAGTAATCTTTCAGCATTGGCGGCCTGGGGTTTGCTAGGTAAAGCTGCGTATTCTGCCGAACGGGAGGGATCATGACAAGATCATCTTCGCGGGATAGATGCTGAATCAACGCCGGTACATGAGTAATACCTGAGGCCATGAGTGCATATGCACGATGACTTCCGTTGTTGAGAATGAGCCGTCCACCAATATTAAGTACATTGAGCGTATTTGGACTGTACCCTACATAGAGAACTAGGGCATATTTTGGGCGGCCACCCAGTGGCGGGCTGCCATCGACCTGCGCGGCATCCAGGAGGGTAGATCCGAGGAATCGGGCGTCGGTTGATTTCGATCGAAAGATAAATCCATCAGATGACGATTGGTAACCCTCGATGGGAGGCGCTATCTCGTCGGTGGCTAGGCAGAAGGCCAGAAGATCCTCGTCTTCTAGCGTCCAGTTTCCGATGCGTGCTCTCAGCTCATTCGCATATCGCAGGTTTACTTGTCTCTGATAGACGATCAAGTCTCCTAGTGCTACCACACCGGTAGTCGCAGGAGCGAAGGCATAAGATGCCGCCACGGGCGGGTCCTCTATATAGGCCTTAGCTTTATCTGTCAGGTTCGCCGGAAGATCGGCTATCGTGCGCTGGTTTGCAATGCCTGCTTCCGACACCGCCAAAGCGTCGATAATATCCGCTGCGTTCCGCCATTGCTGCGCCGCCGCTGGTATATCGACGTTCTGGCCAGGATTTGCTGACACGAGGAAAGAGAAGTATTCCTCCATCGGAGGGCGTCCAAGGAGAAACACCCAGGGTTCACGCTCAAGGTCAGCCTGAGGAGAAGGCATGTCACACTCCAGCATCGGGGGGTTGCTTACAGTAGCAAAGACGTCGGGGAGCTGCTAGCGGACACGCGGAGGTACCGGCGATTCCGCGAACCCACCGCACAGGAGGCCCATGAGGTCCGGATGTCAACTGCCGGTTGACAGTCGGTGACCTACCTGGGCAGCTTGGCCATCGGTCTATGCCTGGCCTGATTTGGCCGTACAACGCCCGCGTAACGGCGGCAGTCATTGCGCACCGCTGAGCAGCAATAACGTGGCCAGAACCTGATCTTGTCTTATACAGTCGTGGGCGGTTCCGGGCCGCAATGTTCGGGTGACTTCGCCAAATACACGCCGAGGGTTTCGGACAAGCTGGGGTCGAGTTCGATGGCGTGGCTGAAGTCCGCCAGTGCCTCGTCGTAGCGCTCCATCTCCCAGTAGGTCTCACCCCGGCCGCTGAGGATCCAGACTGCGGCGGGGTCGAGTTCGATGGCGCGGGTGAAGTCCGCCAGTGCCTCGTCGTAGCGCTCCATCCGCCGGTAGGTCTCACCCCGGCCACTGAGCCAGATCGCGGCGGCGTCGAGTTCGATGGCGCGGGTGAAGTCTGCCAGTGCCTCGTCGTAGCGCTCCATCCGCCGGTAGGTCTCACCCCGGCGGCCGCTGATCCAGACCACGGCTGGGTCGAGTTCGATGGCGCGGGTGAAGTCTGCCAGTGCCTCGTCGTAACGCTCCATCCGCCGGTAGGCCTGACCCCGGCCGCTGATGGCCGAGACACGCTCGGGGTCGAGTTCGATGGCCCGGGTGAAGTCCGCCAGCGCCTCGTCGTAGCGCTCCATCCCCCCGTAGGCCTGACCCCGGCCGCTGATGGCCGAGACACGCTCGGGGTCGAGTTCGATGGCCCGGGTGAAGTCCGCCAGCGCCTCGTCGTAGCGCTCCATCAGCCGGTAGGTCTCACCCCGGCCGTTGATGGCCCAGGCGTCGCTGGGGTCGAGTTCGATGGCGCGGGTGAAGTCCGCCAGTGCCTCGTCGTAGCGCTCTATCAGCCGGTAGGTCTCACCCCGGCTGCTGATGGCCAGGCCGTCGCTGGGGTCGAGTTCGATGGCGCGGGTGAAGTCCGCCAGCGCCTCGTCGTAGCGCTCCATCAGCCGGTAGGTCTCACCCCGGCCGCCGATGGCCAGGCCGTCGCTGGGGTCGAGTTCGATGGCCCGGGTGCACTCCGCGAGCGCCTCGTCGTAGCGCTCCATCTCCCGGTAGATCGCACCCCGGCCGCTGAGCCAGATCGCGGCTGGGTCGAGTTCCATGGCGCGGGTGAAGTCCGCCAGCGCCTCCTCGTAGCGCTCCATATCCCAGTAGACCGCACCCCGGCCGCTGATGATCCAGACCACGGCTGGGTCGAGTTCCATGGCGCGGGTGAAGTCCGCCAGCGCCTCCTCGTAGCGCTCCATCCGCCGGTAGGTCTCACCCCGGCGGCCGCTGATCCAGACCACGGCTGGGTCGAGTTCCATGGCGCGGGTGAAGTCCGCCAGCGCCTCGTCGTAGCGCTCCATCTCCCGGTAGACCGCACCCCGGCCGCTGATGGCCGAGACACGCTCGGGGTCGAGTTCGATGGCGCGGGTGAGGTCCGCCAGCGCCTCGTCGTAGCGGTCAGCTAGACGGCGGCTATCGCCACGTTCCTCAAACGCGACGGTGAGGGCGGCCCGATCGAGATGAGCGTCAGTGATCAGGTAAGTAAGGTATTGGGTTAGGTCGCCGTCATGAATGGCGCCTAGAAGACGCTGACCCCATTCCCGGAGAAGGCTGTGACCAGTGTCGCGACCTGCGTCGGCGATGAGACCGGCCCATTGACGCGCGCGACCAGGGCTGTGCTCTGCGGCCTTGACGGCTGAGGCGAGCGCTTGTGGCAGGTTGTTGACAGGGTCGGCGCACAGCAGGTGATATGTCTCCTCGCACGTGTGATCTATCCAGTCAGGGTTCGCCCAATTCTTATCGGCGCCACCAGCTGCAACGGTGGCCCAGAGGGCATGCGCTTGTGCTAGGGCGATGTGCTTAGCCCGCCACTCGCTAGGGGCCTGAGCGCGCTGCAGCCGCAGCATGGCGGCACGCACCACCTCGTGATACCTCCATGATCCTGCTTGCCGTGTCACGAACGGCAGCCCGCAAAGCCAGCCGAACATCTCGCCTGCATGCTTATCGGAAGACGTGATTGCGGCCAGCACGTCTTGATTGAGCACCCGGGGCAGTGCAGCGCTCGCAGCGATGCTTCGCCTGGCTTGGCTCTCTTCCCATTTGAGGAATCGCTCGACGGCATCGCCGGCTGGATCCCCGATGTCAGCGGCATCCGCTGGGCGGGCCTCGGCAAGGGTGGCCAGCCACATCGGCAGGTGGCCTGACAGTGTGAGGATGACTTGCACTGTCGGTTCATCGATGATGTCCTTGCGGGCCAGGAACTGCCGTGCTTCAGCCTCGCTGAACGGTTCCAGGGGGACGTCGGCGATGACCGGAAGATACTCGCCCCACAGATTGGGGTTGAGTGGATTCTGCCCGGAGATAGTGGTGATGAGCGTATCTGGCAGGTCCCCGTACCGCCCTGCGTAAAAATCGCGCAGCCACTGGTCTAGGAACGCGGCTGTGCGCTCGTAAGTGTCGAAGAACAGGGCAAGTGGTCGGCCTGCTGCTACGCGGTTCAATTCAGCGACGAAAACCGGGGTCAGCTCATCGGCCGGGGAGAGCAGCAAACGAACGATGGCATGATCGCGGAACTTACGCGTAATATATGTCCGCGCTAGATTTGCCTGGTCGGCGGCTGCCGTGGAGTCCACCGGAGCTAGCAGACTCCCGGCTATGGGTATATCGCGCGCCGCCTGGAGACCGACTGTAACCACCGTCTTGGTCAGGAATGCGGCGACGCCATCCGGTGCGCTTGGGTCGGACTCTAGTTCGTGACGACGATCCCTATATGCAGCAGCGCGCTTCTCGAAGTCGCCGAGCCGGGGACCGCCACGACCCAGCTCTTCTGCGATGACGGTCATAGCGGAGGTCACGTAATCGACAGCCTCGTCGGTGTAAGCGGCTAGAGCGCCTCCGTCGATCGCGATCTGTCGCAGCTGCTTAGTCAGATATGTCTTGCCGACCCCCGCATCGCCATGAATGTTGAACAAGAACCGGCGGCGGACATCGTCAACCGGGAATCTGAGATTCTCCTGATACTGGACCACCTGCCCCTGGCGTCCTACGAAGCCGCTCTGCTGGCGGCTCCGGATCAGATCTTGTAGTGACCGTCGTTCCCTAGCCATCTGCACTCCGGCTGTATGCGTCCTAACTTCCCACAGCTTCTCATCACTCCGGCCCAGCAGGGTGGCTAGGCACGGACTTAGCTTCGGGACGAAGAAGCCGCCGGGCTCCCCAAAATGCTTGATCATGCCCAGCATGTGCCCAATTCGAGCGTCGAACCTGCGCTTGCCCAGGTCGGGGCGCCTTCGTGGGGGGTCTGTAAAACCGTCGGCTAAGCCTACGTTGGTTCGAACCAACACCTGCCACGCTATGTCCAGGAGCGTTACGCTTCTCCCGTGGACGACAGTCGCTGGCCAGTGGTGAAGATCGAGCTTGATGCCGAGGAGGCTTCGACGGTCGCGGGGGTTTTGCTTCACCTGGCCGCGCTCATCGACCCTGATGATCCAGAAGGCCTGCGGGATGCCCACGGTCTGCGCAGCGAAGGGCTAGAGGAGCACAAGCTGACGGACACCCAGTTCGTGATGCTTCGTCACCCGCTCTATCGTCAGGACCAGCGAGTGCCTATTGCAAGCCGCTTGCGCATTATCTCTGCGAAGATCGAGGGACAGTTGCCGGGCGAAGCGCCTGAGGTCTCGCGCAGAACAACGTGATAGCGCGATGTTGCCAGGCTGGCGGCCCGCGACAGGGCACCGAATGATGCCGGGCGGGAGAACGCAGGGCACCAGCTGCCTTGGCCGCGACGTGCGTGCCACAGACGTGCCACAGCAGCTTGTCGATGGCGCACACTCACGGCGACTCACGTGCAGCCAAAACCGCCGCTGACCTGGATAACAGCAGGTTCCATCAGATACCGAGACTTTCTCCTAAGCAGTGGCTCACCTGCGACAGTAGGCACGGAGCCGGGAAGCGTTCGTGTAGTAAGCAGCGAGCTGGCTGGCGTCTGCCTGGCCGAGGCCGATGTCTGCTTTCCCGATCGCTTCCAGGCCGCTTTCGACGGCAAGTATGCGAGACCCGAGCGGATGATCCTTGCCTGACGGGATGACGGCCGTCAGCTGGTTCATGTCGTTCAGCGCTGTGTTGTAATCCTGAGGCGCCGACCTCTGCAAGACATGAAGGACAGCGGGGCAGTATGGATCGGCCTTGGGTGTGGCACTGCCGCTGCATCCGGCTAAAGCAATGATCGTGCTCAGGGCGGCTGCGACTGGCATAATCCTGACAGCGCTCATTCCGTCGTCCTCTCTACGCGATGGCCTGCCTGGTGACAAACGGCATTCTCTTGTTGGGTCTTCCGCGCATTGGCGAGGCCACAGGCCACGCCCTCCGGACGGCTCTCCGGAGTATCTGCTATACAGACGCGCCAAACGCCAGCGCGGATGGCAACCGCACGGTAGAGACACCTTGCCTCAGTGGCCGCGCGCCGTCACTGGCAGCACCCCATCCTGGCCTGATTTTGGCCGGATAACGCCGCGCAACGCCGGATAACGACGCAAACCCACGATGTCGTCTAGGCAGGTCAGACAGTATGCACCAGGTCATTGGCGCGCGCGGCACACTCTACGGATCAGAAGGTAGGCGGTCGAGCCAGTCAGGGCAAGGCGTGCCAGACGCGTGCCAGATTGACCAGAGTTGGGGGGTCTCCAACGGTCAGTGACGTGGGCTTCGCGTGGCCGAGCTGCATGAAGAGCGCCGCGAATGACCCCTTCAGCGTCTTCGCCCAGCTCGGTCTCGTTGCTGCGAGTCCCGGGTCGACCTATCTAGCGCATCTGCAACCCGCTCAGCCCACTCGTCAAGGCTGGTCTGTTGGTCGTCTGCCACGCTCGTCACCATAGTGCTCATAGCGGCGAGACGCTTGGATCCTCTTGGCCACGCACCGGGCGTACCGGGACGAAGCAGAGGCGCCAGAGCCCTCGGAGGGTCCGTAGATGGGTCTGTAAAATTGCCTACCCGGTCGCAGGGTCCCAGACGAGGCCGAGTGACGAACTGAGTGACGATCCCACTGGGCGCCCACGCATGCCGCCGGACGCCGACGGACAGCTCGGGCAGGTCGGCCGCAGTCCTGCGCACTACGATCACCCCCGGACTTGGCTTCGGGAAGAAGAGGCCATGTGCAGCACGAAAGTGCAGCAGCCGCACCAGACTGCATTGGCCCCATCTGACCGATAAAAGCCTCTGGCCTGCATCAATGACCTTCATGGGTCCTTGTGCCCCCAGATGGTAAGGAGAGGATCACCTGATGCTTAAGCGTCAGGCCGCGGACGGCTTGCCTGGGACGCTCTTGAGCAGGTCGTTCCAGTCGAGACAGTAGCCGTCCCATTGTCCTGCCCAGTCCCAGCCGGTCCGGTCTCCTGCGGTGTTCCGCGCTTGTTCTGCTAGTTCGGGCAAAGCATCTGGCAGTCCGGAGAGGGTGGTGATGATCTTCGTTCCGTGGCGCGGTCCGGTACCGGAGCGCGACAGGAGGTTGGTCATCTCGCGGTCGGGGACGACGATGTGACAGTACGGGACGGCCATGCTGAGCGCGTCGATGTCGTGGATCGCGTTCATGGTCCAGGGTTTGGCGGCATTGCGGAACAGTTCGACCTTCAGGTCGACGGCGATCCGTAGGGAGGGGATCGTGTCGGCGAAGCTGACCATGCGGCGTCGCGACACGTTCGGCCGGTCCGGGTTGTACCCGACCTCGCGGTTCAGGTTGATCCGGTATTCACTGATCAGCGCCTGGTACATCGCCAGGTGCTCGTGAAGCAGTTCGCGAGCTTGCAGGCGGACGCGAAGCTCTGCCCTGCTGGCTGGGTGGTCGGCGAGCAGGTCTACGTAGCTTGACTCCCATTCCAGCCTGCTCGCCTCGACCTCGATCATCGCCTCGGGCCGGTAGCCGTACTGCTGCCGCAAGATGCCGACTTCCTCGTCTCCGGGTCCTGCCATGATCATCAGTTCGGTGAGCTGATTGGCCTTGCGCAGGAACTCGGGCATCCCGTCAATCGTGGCCGGATCGACCAGGCCGTCAGGAGCGCGCAGAACCAGGGGGCCGGGCTCGCCGTCGAACGCCCAGCGAAAGCCGGTGCCGAGTACGTCCGGGGCCTGAGGCCGGAAGGCCGGTCGGCCGAAGGCCAGGTGCATGGCGTGCAGCATCTGATGACGCAGCATGACCTTGCGTGCTCGCAGGGTGCGGCAGTGCGAGATCGATGCCATAGTCCGGGCAGTGTCAAGCCGCTGCCGGGGGTTGGTGATCTTGCTCGTCTCGATGTGATGAGTCGTGGAGAGCGGGAACGCTACGCCGTTCTCTGCGGCGTCCTGAACCGCTGCCAGGACTTGGAGGTCTGAGTCTGCCCGCGGCTCTCCGTTCGCTGCCCGTGCCAGTCGGATCCAGACCCACTGGTCCAGGTACACGCACGGCCTCGGCGGGTGCAGGTCCGGAAAGGCGGGGCTGGGGGAGTTAGTCACGGAGTACATCCTCCAGTCGCGGCAAGCATCCCGCGACTGAGTTTGACCTTGTCTTGTGCCGGAGCACATCGGCTTCCTACGAACCGGGCAGCTTCGCAGGCAGTTTGTGATCGAGGCCACGCTCCACCTCGCCGGGGATGGAGCCGACCCGCCGCGTGACCCTGGTTGCAGCCCGGCGGACTCCCGCTTGCCGACGGATGCCCGGTGAGCTGACGGCAACAGTGACGGCAACGACGGCAACCAGCCCCGACCGGAGGCACACGTCGGCAGCCGCCGACGCTGCCGCGATGTTCCCGGAGCTGGGGGTCTGCTACACCTGAAAAGCGGAAGGTCGGCAGTTCGACCCTGCCCCTGACCACGGGTTTTGTGACTCCAGGCCAGTAATCGCTTGTGGGCCTTTGTGGGGATCTTGTGCTTCGGGCGCGGTCGGCGGCCTGGGATCCCCATCCTCCTGATGTACTCGCAGGTGAGAGGGCTATCTTCCGCACGCGAGTCGCGGCCGCCGCAGCATGACCGTGCGACATTGAAGCGGACGGTCAGAATATGTGGCTGGCT
>Ga0182024_10014459_pt1 | contig 15256 bp, 14 predicted proteins | sample P32metaG_FD_120480 | JGI IMG/M metagenome (GOLD analysis project Ga0182024, IMG submission 120480) | Permafrost microbial communities from Stordalen Mire, Sweden - P3-2 metaG (Illumina Assembly) | ecosystem: Environmental > Terrestrial > Soil > Wetlands > Permafrost | place: Sweden: Stordalen... | reverse complement strand
GCTCAGGCCGAGGGTGACTAAGGTGCGAACGATCGAGTTTTTCATGTTATCTCCTTTTTTGTCTTACCGTTTGATCACGGCTTGACATGAAGGTAAGCGCGGTTGATGGAATAAGTCCGCCAAAGGTCCGACAGCAACAATGAATAACCGGAAGGCGCTACAACGCCGTTGGAGCCATGACCATCGGGAGCGGCCAGCGGACGACTAGGCTCGCGAGGGCGAGAGATTTTTGTGCTTTTCGATTTTAATAACCTCCGATTTTGACTGATTTATTCGATTTGTGGATTTATGCTTGCATCTACTCGCAAATCAAAGGAGGTGAAACCTAAAAATGCTGGAATTTATTTTGCTGTTGGTTGAGCTGCTCACTCCCAAGGAGCACACGCACTCCGGGTTGGCGCACGTGGAGGACCAGCTTTTGCCGGACCCGGGCACGTAGGATCGCGTCTGCGGCGTGGCTAGTTTCTCTGAGGCTTGCTTTGCTGCCGCTTTAGGGAGCCGGCGTCGGACTTTGGTCTGGCTCCCGAGTTCGTCTTGTGGGGCGGGATACTTGGCCGACAGCCGCCCTCCGGGGCGGCTTTTGAATGGAGTTAGCGCGCTGTGTCGAAGACCGGACGTCGGCACGACGGCCGACCCTGGCACGCCTAGAGGCGTGCGCCACATTGAGCAGCGGTTTTCATTGCCATCGTGAATTTGAGGGCCTTAGAGCGACTAAGCCCCGGTTTTCGACGCCAGCGGCTTCTTTTCCGCGGCGAGGCGCTTCTTGGCGGCTTCGGTCGCGATTTTCAGGAAATCGGCTACCGGGTAGGCCTGGTTCTTGTTGAGCCTTCCTCCGCCCGGGAGCTTGATCTGGTTCGAGGCGCCCTGGACCAGGCCGTAGGGCACCAGCACGTCGCCGCCTGGAGTCGTGGATTTTAGCCAGAATGCTTCCACGCACAGCGCCGGTACTCTCAGCACGCGGATTTCGTACTGGTTGTTCGGATTCATAACTTCGCTCAACTTGTTGAGGAGCGCGGTGCTCGCAAGGACATCCGCCGCTTCCGCAGCCCGCGCCGTCGCTACGACTTTCCCATGCAGCTCGGGGGTCACCCAACAGACGGCGGCCGTCGCACCGTTCTCATGACTGCCCGCCATGTATCGCCAGACGGTAGGCGAATCGAAAGCGTCGAGTGCCTTCGCGTTGATGATGGCTTGTAATCCGACGCTGTACAGGCAATGCACGGCTTCGGGTCCTGGCCAGTTGTCCACGCCGATGCCGGCCGTGCGAGAGTCGCCCGGCTTGGCGAAAGCCGCCAGGCTGGCCCGCATTTGCTGCGTCCATGCCTGGGAAGGCTTCGGAATGGTGAGATTGGTAGCGGTAATGACATTCATGGCTCTACTCCTATGGCTGCACCAGCAACGTGTCCACCCAGGCGCCTTCGGCATTCGTGTAGCTGGGACTGTAGAAGAAGACAAAGGAAGCGTAGTCCCAAACCACCACGTTGGAGTCCTGGAGAATCGGGTCCGAAACGTAAATCTGGGGGTCGCCTCCGGGCGACACGTCGTAGCCGGTGATCACCAGGTAATGAAACCCGCCTTCGTTCCAGGCGATCTTGACGCACACCGGCAGGTTCGCATCCAACTGGGCTTGGATAGCGCTGAAGCTTAGAAAGTCCGGCAGCGGGGCTCCATTGAGCAGGCCGAGGTCGGTGAGGGCGGTGGACAAGTAAAAGGGTTGGTCGGCGTCGGCGAGAGGCACGCCGAGCGCCTGCACCGCGAATTGGTCCTGCGTCAATTGCGAAGCGGGCTTGAAGTAGTGCTGGAGGCTGACTGAAACGGCGTTCCAGCACCAATCCGTCTCTTGTTGCTGTTCCATTGGAAAGGGCATGTGAAAATCTCCGTTGTTGCGAGTTAGTCCGGCGCCCGGGGATCTGCGACCCGGGCGCCGGAGTTGTGATTAGACGCCCGCTTTGTTGTTGCCGGCGGGCGGGCCGGTGCCTGGCCCATCGACGGGCGCGTCCCCACCGGGTCCTGTGTGCCCCGGACCAGATCCGCAGATGACGATAGGCCCTAGAACAACCACAACACCTGAACCCGACGACGAAACCGATCCCGTGGGTGTTCCCGAACCGGGGCCATCTACTGGTGCGTCACCACCCTTTGGGGCTACCGGGGCGAGAGCAGGGGCAGCAGCGCCCGGCGCAACGAAAGTCCTGCCTAGCAGTTTCTGCGCCGGCGCGTTAGGATTCACAGCGGCCTGGGCCTGAGTTACCGCAACGTTTCCGTTATCGTCTAGCTGGATCTCGAACTTAATCAACATGCGACATTTTCTCCTTATTTGGTCTGGCGTGAGGCTAATAGCTTTAGAAAGCGAGAATCCCGCGATAAGTCCGCCATATCCGGCCAGTGATTCACATCGGCAAGCTCGGCGTACGAAAAATCGCTCATAACCCTAAGGCTGTCGTCCCTGCGGCCCAGGGCTTCGTAGGTCGCGACGGACATAAAACGCACTCTGGCAACCGTCGGTGATGTTTTCAGGGCTTGGCCAATTTCGGATTCTGCCCTGCCCGAATCGCCGAGACGGGCGCACACGAACGCGAGATGCGAACGCGTTTTGTCGTCGTGCGGGTCGCGAGTTATCTCCTTTTCGGCCAGCCCCAAGGCACGGCGGTAGGCCTCATCAGATTCGGCCTTTCGGCCCATAAGCCTGTACGCGGTTCCGAGGTTCATCCGCCAGATCAACTGCTCAGAACCGAGGCTCAAGGCCCGCAAAATAGTGGTTACGGCCTCCGAGTAGTTTCCCTCCTCCATCAAGACGACTCCGAGGGTATGCAGTTCCGGAGGCGTTTCACCCAACGCGATGGCGAGTCGAAGTTCATGCTCGGCCTCCGGCAACTGCCCTAAACTGAAGTAGCCCGTGCCGAGAGAGAAGTGCGCGGTTGGCTCGGCGGGCGTTACCTCCACCGTCTTCAAAAAATACGGGAGTGCCTCTGCATAATTAGTCCGATTGTAATGAAAGGTTCCGAGCTGTTGGTGATTCCTGAAGTCCACGGGATCTACCTCCACCGCCTTGCGATACTGTGCCAGCGCCTCGTCGAGGCGATTCAGCGCCTCGTATGCCTGACCCAACACCCGGTGTGCTTGCCCGTCGTTTGGATCCCGCGCGATCGCCCGCCGACATTCTTCCACCGCCAGTTCATAGAGACCCTGGCGAACACCCAAAAGTCCGGCCACGCGGTGCACCTGCGCAAGGTCCGGGTTGCGGCGCTGCGCTTCGCGCTCGGACTCGGTGGCGCGCTCCAGCCACGCACGGTCTTTCGTCAGAAAAAACTTCCACTGCCGCGCTTCGGCCAGTGCGGCGTAGGTCAAAGGCGAATCGCCATCCTCGGCAACCGCACGCTCCAGCAGGGGCAGCGCTGTGTCAATGGTCGAGTTCCGGCGCATGTACCAAAGCCCGCCCCAGTAATCCTGGGCGGCGGCGGAGTTCACCGTGCCCGCGAGCGTCAGCGGGGGCAATCCGAGATCCCCCGTTACCATGCCGGCGAGCGCCACCGGAGCGTACCGCATTTCTCCGGGGGTGTATTCGGCCTTCCACTCTTTTCCGCTTACGCCTCGTGCATCGGTCAGCACTGCACTTAGAACCAGCTTGCCATCGTCCTTCTGTGTGAGCTTCGCGTGCAAAACGTGCGTCGCGCCAGCGGGGTCGGACGGACTCACGGTGAGTCTTGCGACACTTCCGCCTTTGAGCCGAATCAGCTGGCCCGCTGTATCGCGCGACAACCTCTCCGCCAAATCTTTCGTTTCGGCGCTGAATTCGACTGGCAGCATCGCCAGCCGCCAGGATTCCTTCGGCCCGGCGGCCTGATAACTCAGGACTCCGGTAACCACAACCAAAACCGCGGCTGCCGCGGCCGCGAGCGCCCACTTACGGGAACTGGACGGCGCGAGCGCCTGCACCACTTCGCCGGCGGAGCCGAATCTCAGCGCCGGATCCGGATCGAGACAGCGCGCCAGGACGCGGTCCCATTTGGTGTGGAGGGGCGGCGGTTTTTTCCCGAAACGCTCTTCCGGCGAGACCGTCGGGTTATAGGGCTTTCGTCCCGACGCCAGCTCATAGAGCATCACGCCCAGCGCGTACACATCGGAAGCGGCCGACGGCGGTTCGCCCCTCCACAATTCCGGAGCCATATAATCAGGCGTTCCGCCCGCCTGGCTGGAACCCAGCGCTCCAGATCCGATTTCGTCGGCCCGGCCAAGAGGCTTCCGCGCGAGGCCGAAGTCGGTGATCACGGCTCGCACGCTTGCGCTTGCATCCTGAGTGAGAATGACGTTGTTGCTTTTCAGATCGCCGTGGACTACCCGGTTGCGATGGGCTTCCGCCAAGCCTTCACAGATCTGGAGGGCGATGGTGCGCGCTTCGGCTACCGGTAACGGTCCGCGGCCGAGGCGGGCCGCCAGAGTCTCGCCTTCCAGAAACTCCATGGTGAGAAAATCGACCTCACCATCCGAGGTCGACGCTGTATGGATCTCGAAAATCTTGCAGACGTTCGGATGGCTGATTTCGCTGGCGTGGCGCACTTCGGGCGGCAGACGCTTGCGGAATCCGCTGCGGGCGCACTTCAGCGCGATTCGCCGATCCAGCTTTTCGTCGAACGCCTCATAAACGATGCCCATTCCTCCCCGGGCCACTTCGTGGACAATCCGGAAGCGGGCCTCGAGCAGCTGTCCCGGCTCAAAAGGAGTCTCGTCTTCGGCTGCCGCATAGAGAGGATCCAGCAGGAAGCCGTGCATCCGCGATTCCGCCTGGACGTAGTTCCAGACCTGTGTAAACAAGCTGGTGTTTCCCGAACAGGCGCTCTCCAGGAACGATTTGCGCTGGTTTTCGGGCTGAGCCAGAGCGAGCTCAACCATTCCCATTACCAGCTCGTCATCCAGCTGCGGTTTGCGTTCCATGGCCATCTCCCATGCGTTCGAATAGCCACTGGCGCGCGTCGCGCCACATCCGCTGCATGCTGCGCAGCTTTACGCCCAGCACGTCGGCGGCCTCCTCGTCCGTAAGCCCCAGAAAGTATTTGAGTTCGACCAGACTGCACCATTCCGGATGGGTTTCGGCGAGCTCGTCCAGGAGCCGCCCGACGGTGATCGCCAGGTCGACTTTGGCGCTGTCCGCCGGAAGGAAATCCTTAATTCCTTCGAGGGCAACGATCTCCACGCCCGGCTGTCCGCGGGCATAATCGATGAGGTATCTGCGCATGGCTCTGCCAGCAATAGCGAAAAAATGCGCCCGACTCCGCCAATCTCGATCCTTGGCCCCCACCAGGCGGAAATAAATCTGATCCACCAGTTCGGTGGCCTGCATGGTATGGCCCTTGCGTTCGCTCTTCATCAGGTAGTGGGCCAGGCGACGGAGATTGGGCGTTACAAGGGTAAAGAGCTCGTTTTCGGCCTCGCGGCTCCCCTCGCGCCACTTCTGCAGGAGTAGAGTAATATCTCCCATATTCGCCGCACCTGATGAGGGAAGCTTATTATAACCCGGTTGTCAAGAAAAGAAAGAAGGGCGCTCTTTTGATGGGGCTGCTGTAGGGGATTTCAAATTCATCCGATATCCCGGGTATCCATGCGTGTTGCCATGCACCTCACTCTCGCGGCCAGCAGGAAAGAACCGCTGGCTGAAATGGTCGCACGCATCCGGCAGGCGTTCCTGGACGCCGGTCTGGCCGAGCCTGCGATCCGTTTCACTCTGGTCGACTCAGCGCTGAGAAAGGGCGCGCCTGTCGATCGGGTCCTGAAGCGCTATCCGGAGATGGAGCGATTCCTCACCTTCAGGGTGCTTATACCGGGATCCCAAGGCGAGTCGCGTATGCTCTCGAATTCCGAGACCGGCGAGGCTGCCGAATACTCCACGATCCTGGCAATCGCGGCCGGCGTACCGCGATCCTATCCGTTGAGCGGCGTGTGGCTGCATTTCCATGCGCCCGTATTCGGCGAAAGGCTGATCGGGCTTCCTAAGATGGGGAACTCGATGCCCGGGGTGATCGTGACCGACAACCGGTGGGTCACCGGGCGTCAACGTGCGCTTTGGGTGTACACGGTGGTGGAAGCGGAATTAGAAGACAAGAAGCTCCCGCCCAATCCGGAGCCTGTCGACCGAGTGATTAAGGCTTTGGGAAAAGTAAAGCGAACCGACCAGTTGCACCTTTCTGCCCCGAGTGGTGGAATCGTAGGTTCCATTCCTCCCGCGAACGCGGAGGCGGTCAAGGCGATTGTCGCCGATTACCGCGAGCGCCTAAACGAGGTTGTGGAGCGTGCCGACTTGCCACACGAATTACCGCCGTCCGCGGAGATCCGGCTTCAGAATGCTCGAGTCACGGCCGGGCCGCGCAAACCTGCGCTGGAAGCCGCGTTCAAGCCGATGGGCTATGGTTGCCGCGGCGGATCGGGCGTGTTTCACTTGACCCGGCGGACTTCGGGAAATCTGACGGTAGAGCTGTACCTGGACGTCGGTACGTGGAGCCATGCGGTCTCGGCGATGTTCATGGTGCAGGGCGCTGGATTTAAGGGATCGCTCGCCATTCCGCCGTCTCGGCAGGAACACCCCCGCGGGCAATACCCCATTGGCGACGCCGCCCAGTGGCAGAAAATCGTGGAGAATCTGGCGGCGATGGTTCGAGAACTCGACCGGAGTTTTGTTCCCGAGATTGAGCAAGCGGCCGGGCCAACGCCCGCGTGGTATCGGCCGTCATCGTAGGCAGAAGCGTAAGGTTTCCGCCCGATTGTGCCTTAGAAGAACCAATGCAAAGCTTTAACATGCACAAGTATATTGTGATGCTGGCGTTCTGTGGCTCCGTGTGGGCCCAGATCCTCCCTGCACGAAACTGTATGAGCGATCCTTTTATGGCGGGTTGTCCGGCGGCCGAGGAGGCTCGCAAAACCCAGGAACTGATGAACAAGCCCAAATGGTGGGAGGAGCATCCGGAGTTGCTCAATCCGAAGGTGCCGGGCTCAAGCCCGAGCCCGCGCTCAACGACGACCACGACGACGACGGTCAAGCCGAATCCTCCAGCGGACACGGATTGGAAGCGGCCGCGCCTGACCAAGCCGTTGGCTGCGGATTGGCCTCGCTGGACGTTCGCTCCCTCGGACGCGGGCGCGCTGGTCGGAATGAAACTATCGGCGCTGGTCCAATCGCCTGTCATGAACGAGCTTCTGGGCGCTGACGCAGGGAAGCAATGGCGGACCTCGGCTCCTCCGCTGGACGAAGTCTGGGTGTCCATCCGCCCATTGCCCGGGAAAAAAACCGAGGCTGTGATGCTCCTGATGGGGCCGGCTGTCGAATCCATCGCGACCGATCTCCGGTCGAAGGGGGTGACCGTTTGCTTCCTCGACAAGAGGACATTATTAACGGGTGAATGGAGCGCGGTGAATCAGGCGCTGGGGAGGGTTATCGCCGGCGCACCGGGCCCCATGTCGAAGCGTGCTTCAGAGCTCTGGTCCGGTAGCGATTTGTGGCTGATCGCCGGACGGGAAATGGTGAACCAGTTGTTGCCGCCGAATACAGACACGGCGGGACTGACCGGCGCTTCGCTCGGCTTGAGTCTTCAGAGCGGAGTCGCGATGAGTCTGCTGCTGACCGGGACGACTCCCGCGGAAACGGCGCGGTGGGCAACAAAACTCAGCCAGAACCCCGGCGACCTCGGCTGGGGAGACGTGAGCGTTGAAAAGACCGTCCGGGGAGTGAGCGTGAAAGCGTCCTTGGATCCCTCTCAACTGCCGGGTGCGCTGCGGCGCCAAATCACGGATCAACTTCGCCCCGTGCTGGACATTGCCGGTCCACCGCCCGCCACTGCGGCAGCCCCCATTGGCGCCATCAAGATCCAGGGTCTGGACGAGGGACCAAAGACGATCCCCGTGCAGAAACCATAGATCCTTTTTTCAATGCGCCAATTTCTGCACCGAGGGGTTATCCGGATGCAGCTGGAGAATTTTTTGCGCGGCATCGTGAGCTTTCACGAGATGTGCGGCGGCGCGAACGGGATCGGCGTCGACCAGTCCAAATTCGGCTTGGGAAAGGTTGAACAGCGCCTGGGCGTCGGAAGGATGCGCGGCTGACTGCGTGTTGGCCAGTTCCGCGGCGCGCTCAAAATGGAGTTTCGCTTCGTCGCGGCGGCCCGCGGTGAGGGCCGTGGTTCCAGCCATGACCGAGTGGGTGGTCAAGAATCCGCTGGCGTTGGCGAATTCGGGATCGCCGGCCAGCATTTCTTCTTCCGCGTGCAAGGCGTGATCGATATGAGCGAAACCATGGGCGCTAACGCCCGTGAGCACCTCGGCTCGTCCAACGACAAATTCCGCATGGTGGCGATACAGCAGGCCCAGATGGTTCTTGGGATCCTCCGCGACCAGATCCTCGGCCAACTGAAGCGCCGACTTACTCAAGGGCAGAGCTGCGGACGAGGCGCCTTGCGTAGTCAGCCAGTAGGCGTGCCAGGTTTCGGTGGCCAAAAGCACGCTGCGGTTACTGTTTTCCCGCAAGTCCAGGCGCGGCGAGTGGAGGAGATCCATGGCGCGCCGATAGTGCTGCTCGGCCGCAGTGGGCCGATCGAGCTGATAGAGAATTCCGGCGTAGATTCTCTCGACATTGGCCAGATTGCGGTACTCGCTGAAGTAGGGCTCCGATACTGGTTCCTTCACATCGTCGATGCGGCGAAACAATTCGAGCGAACGCTCAAGCAGGGGCATGGTGGCGACGGGATCACCCAGATTCGAATAATTGGCGCCTTTATCGAGAGAGACACACAGGTAGGCACTTCCGGCAGCGGAGAGGAGGCGAGTGGGAGGATGCGGGATGCGCGCCAGCAGTGTTTCGGCTTCTTTCAGTCCCTTGCTATGCGCGGCAAGGGCGGCGGCTGGATCTCCCGTGCTCCATTCCAACTGGCCGACGGAATTGTAGACGGCGATCAGCAGGCCGTGATCGAGATAGCTTTTCGGGTCGATGGCGAGCGAGCCTTCGAGCAGAGTCACGGCCTTATTCAGGCTGGCGCGGGCGGCGGCGATGTTGCCGAGATTTCCGTGGCCGGGTACGCCCTGTACTCTGGCCAGTTGGTTATAAGACGAGGCCAGCTCCCGCCGCAGAGCCAAATCCGACGGCGCCTCCGCCGTCAAGCGATCGAGATAGGTTTCCGCCTTCACATTAATGAGGACGCGGACGGGCAGGGCGGCGGGGATTCCATCGAGCGCGCCGTCGATATCGAAAATAACGGAGTGGGCGAAATCGCGAAGGTCGTTGAACCGGCCCTCGGCCTTGGCACGCTGCTCCCTGGCCTCCGCCGCGGAGCGCACGATGCTGACGATGCTCGAGATCGCCATCACCAGGACCAACGAGACCGCGATGACAAATGCCAGATGGCGTTGCACGAACTTTCCGGCCACATAGGCGAAGGAATCTCCGCGCGCTTCGACCGGCAACTGGTGGAGATAGCGCGCGATATCGCCGGAGAACCGGTCCACCGACGCGTAGCGGCGGCTCGGGTCTTTTCGAAGCGCCTTCAATACGATATTGTCGAGATCCCCTTTGAGTTCGCACGATCCGTTCAAGCTCGGCCGGTCCGGTTCCTGCTCGCAAACCTCACGCAGTAAGACCGACGGCGACGTGGATTGGGGGCGGTACGGGGAGCGGCCGGTCAGCATTTCATAGAGAATCACGCCGAGGGAATAAACATCGGAGGCGGTGGTGACCTGCTCGCCGCGCACCTGTTCCGGGCTCGAGTAGGCGGGAGTCAGCATCTGCGCGGCCTGCACGGTTGCGGTTGCTGAAGCGCCATCGGCTTCGAGCAGTTTGGCGATGCCGAAATCCAGCAGCTTGGGATGCCCGTCGGCCGTCACCAGAATGTTGCGCGGCTTCAAGTCGCGATGGATCACCATGCGCTGATGCGCGTAATGGACGGCCGCGCAGATCTGGCGGAACAGTTCGAGGCGCGCGGGCAGATCCGGCTGGCGATGCTCCAGATAATCGGAAAGGCTCTCGCCATCGACGTACTCCATCACCAGGTAAGGCGAGCCCTGTTTGTCGGTGCCTCCATCGAGAAGCCTGGCGATGTTGGGATGGTCGAGGTTGGCCAGGATCTGGCGTTCCATGCGGAAGCGGGCGAGGATCAACGCCGTATCCATGCCGCGCCGGATCAGCTTAACGGCGACGTCTTTGTGGTATTCGCGATCGTCGCGGACGGCGCGATACACCACGCCCATGCCGCCTTCGCCGATGCGCCCGGTGACGCGGTAGGCGCCGAAGCGCAGATCGCCGGCCGCCGCCGGGAGGCCGTTCCAGTGGGCCAGATCGCGCGTTTTCCGCTCGCCCGCAAGCAAACCTTCGAGCGCGCCGGCCGACTCCGGATCGTTTTCACAATGGATACGGATGAAATCCCTCTGCTCGGCCGGTGCAAGATCGACGGCGTCCAAGAACAGGTTTTCGAGGGAGGTCCGGAGGGCCTCTGCGTCAGATGCGTCAGGTGGCGACTTCACGATATCTCAGTGAACAACCAGGAGCGAGCGAATCGCCAGTCGCGTTCGACGGTGCGCGCGGAAATGGCCGTTCCCGATGCCGAGAGCACTTGCGCTGTCTCGTCCGCCGTCAGTCCGCCGAAAAACAACAGCTCCACCACTTTGGCGTGGCGCGGATATTCCAATTCCAGCCGGCCAAGCGCCTGGTCGACGGAAAGGACATCGAGCAGGGGTTCCTCGACGGGGATGCCGCTCGCGGTTACCCGCTCCAATCCGGCGCCGCGCTTATCCGCGTTGCGGCGGCGCGCCTGATCCACCACGATGTTGCGCATGACTTTGGCCGCGGTTCCGATGAACTGGGAGCGATTTTCCCATTCCACTTCGCGCAATCCGGGAGTTTTTAGAAAGAATTCGTGAACCAGAGCGGTGGCTTGCAGGGTTTGGGGCGTGGAGGACCGAAGATAGATGGTCGCGATGCGACGCATTTCCTCGTACAGCAGAGGGATGACTCGATCGAGTGCGCTATCGGAACCCGCCCGCCACTCGGCAAGTAACTGAGTGACGCTTTGATCGGGGGAACTCAACAGCAAGAACTTAACGATAGCATAGTCGGGCGTGTCGGTCGGGGAGCGAAAAATCCGTCTTCGTAATTGAGCAAGCAAAAATCTCAACGGAGAAACCGATATGAAACTATCCCATCCCGGTTTTCCGGTATGCACCTTAGGAGAGAGACTAATGAAAACACAAACAATGTTAGCTTCATTCGTGATTTTGGGAGTTACCGGCGGTCTGGCGTACGGCCAGGCGGGCGCGGGTAAGATGTACGATACCCGGGACCCGTTTTCGTGCAAGTCGAAAAAGGAGCCGGCCAAGGGCGCACCTTCCGGCAGCCAGCTGAAAGACCTCGTTCTATGCAGCAATGAAAGAGCAGCCGGCGGATACATCGGGCTGTTCCAAAACATGCAGGTCGACATCGGGAAAAGCCGCCCGTATTCCGCCTGGTCCGACTCGGGAAATTCAAACATCGACAACTCCCAGCCGGTGTACCCGATTCGCGGCACCGCTGAATCCTATTCGTGCCGGCCTCCTGGCTCCATGGGATTTCCGGCCGGCAAAAATTGTCAAGTTAAGAAGGATTTTACTTTCCAGGGCACCTGTTTCAAAACCACCTTCGGCGACTGGAGCTGTCCGATACAAGGCACCAGCGACGGACTCGTCGGAGTGCAATCGAACATGCCTCCTCTGAAATAAACAGACCGTCGGTCGGGAAGTGAAGAATCCGTCTTTCCAGTTGGGTCACGAAAATCACAACGGAGAATCTGCTGAAACTTAGAATATTAGCCACCGCGACCCTGGGGGCGAAGAGATTCGGGAAAACGAAGCTCAAGAAGCCGACTGTGAAGCGAATCCTGATGCTGGGGTCGCTGGCTCTCGCCGCAGTTGCTGTTATTCCCGCCCAGACTGGGATGGCGACGAAATACGGGGCGCGCAGTCCGGCAACCTGTTCTTCGCGGAAGGAACCGGCGCGCGGGGCACTATCAGCCGCGCAGGCGGTGAAGTATTTCATCTGCGACAACGAGTACCTTCAGGATTGGGCTTACCGGCACGAGCTGCATCTGGTAAGCGACGTGAAAGCCGAGGTCGGCGCGGGACGGCGTTTTGATATCACCGCCGACCACCCGCCGGCGAATGAGGGGATCAGCACCACGGAACTGGTGTATCCGATCAAGGGCTCGTTTGTCAGTTGGACTTGCAGTCCCGTCGAGGCTTCGCAGGCGGGGAAGAACTGCATGAAGTACACCCAACAGCAAACCACCGGGACCTGTTACAAAACCAATTCCGGAGAATGGCACTGCCGCATGATCGGGCGCGGCGATTTCGTGGCCGGCCAGCCGCCTCCGAAATAAATACTTTAGGTTGGCATGAAGCTTTTGAAAGCCGCCGCAACGGTGTTGAAAGCCGAGAAGTAACGGATTATTTCGGCGGAACCGGCTGCGGGTACGCGCCGACGGCCGTTGCCGGATTCGTCTGTCGCTCCATCTGTTCGGCCCAGGCTTTTTGAACGGGCTCCGGAAAGGTCCGAAGCATTTGGGCGATCTTGGTCTGGATTTGCGCCACGACCTGCGGGTTCTCCGGTGCGACGTCGTAACTCTCGTCGGGATCGGTCGCCAGGTTGTACAACTCCGGCTTGGGCAGAGGATAACTGCGGCGGCCGATGGCTGGGGCGGGCATGTAAGCGCCGGTATTGTGACGCGCGACGTGCAATTTCCAGTTCCCTTTTTTTAAGTCCCACCGGGCGCATTGCAGATCCCAGTTGTCGAAATAGAGCAGGGGCTCGCGATCGATGGACGATTTGTCGCCGTGCAGCAGAGGCCAGATATCGATGCCGTCGAGTGGTTTCGCAGGCAGCGCGCTGCCGCAAAGTTTCGCGACGGTGGGAACGATATCCATCATCGACGCGAGGCCGTCGACGACGCGCGCCGGTGGAATATGGCCGGTCCAGCGGGCGATGAACGGTTCGCGCACTCCTCCTTCGTAAGTAGTATTCTTGCGCCCGCGAAGCTTGCCTGGGCTACCCTGATACCATGGGCCGTTGTCGCTGGTAAACATGACCAGCGTGTTGGCATCGAGTCCGTTTGCGCGAAGCGCGCGCATGACTTCCCCGACGCTCCAATCGATTTCTTCGACCACATCGCCATAAAGTCCTTCGGGCGACTTACCGCGGAAGCGCGGGGATGCCGCCAGAGGAATGTGCGGAAAGGTATGCGGCACATATAGAAAAAACGGCGCGCCTTTGGATTGCGCGATGAACTTTGTCGCCTGTTCGGTATAGCGCGCGGTGAGCGATTCCAGATTTGCGGGATCCTCGATCACCTCGGTGTTGTGCATCAGCACGCGCGGATTCATGTCGTTGCTGTAAGGGATGCCGAAGTACTCGTCGAAGCCGCGGCTGGTGGGCAGATATGCCGCGGGCCGGCCGAGGTGCCACTTGCCCACGCACATCGTCTTGTAGCCGCGTGCCTTCAGCATGTCGGCGAGGGTGGTTTCGTCAAGGTTGAGGCCGCCCTCGTCGGTCGGAAAAAAGACGCGCGGAACACCGACGCGGGTGGGATAGCGGCCGGTGAGCAGGGCAGCGCGCGAAGGCGAACAGACTGGATCGGCGGAACAGAAGTTGGTGAAGCGCGCTCCCTCGGCGGCCAGCCGGTCGAGATTCGGCGTGTGGAGTTTAGAGCCATAGGAGGCGAGATCGCCGAAGCCGAGATCGTCGCACAGGATGAAGACGATGTTGGGAGGAGGCGTCGTGGCCGCGAGCATAGGCGCCGCGGCGGCTGCAAGAAAATCGCGTCGGGTCACGGGAACATTATCACACCGTTATAATTGCGTAATGCGAAACAGTCTCCTGGTTGGGCTTTTGATCCTGATGCCGGTTGCCGTGGTCGCGCAGCGCGGCGGCAGGGGGCGCGACAATAACGCCACGCCGATGGTGCTGAAGCCGGCGCGCGTGTTCGATGGCGACGCGATGCACGAAGGCTGGATCGTCGTGGTGAAAGGCGAGCGGATTCAAGCGGCGGGTCCGGCGTCGAGCGTCGACGCCACGGGCGCAACCGCGATCGACTTGCCCGGCACAACGCTGATGCCCGGCATGGTGGAGGGGCATTCGCACATCCTGCTGCATGCCTATAACGAAACTCCCTGGAACGATCAGGTGGCGCACGAAGGCCTGGCGTTGCGCGCGGCGAGAGCGGTGAATCATCTGCGGGCGACGCTGATGGCCGGCTTCACGACGGTTCGCGATTTGGGCACGGAAGGCGCGGGCTATGCCGATGTCGAGCTCAAGCAGGCGGTGAATCAGGGGATCGTGCCGGGACCCCGCGTGCTGGCGTCGACGCGCGCGATTGTGGCCACGGGCAGCTACGCTCCGAAGGGTTTCGCGCCGGAATGGCGCGTGCCGCAGGGCGCGGAAGAAGCCGACGGAATCGATTCGCTGATTCGCGTGGTGCGCGATCAGATCGGCCATGGCGCGGATTGGATCAAGCTGTACGGCGATTATCGCTGGGGTCCTCATCCAGGGTCGAGTCCGACATTTTCGCTGGAAGAGATGAAACTGGCGGTGGAGACCGCGAGGAGCGCCGGAGTGCCTGTGGCCGTGCATACCAGCACCGCCGAAGGGATGCGACGCGCGATCCTGGCCGGCGCGGAGACCATCGAGCATGGCAACGACGGAACCGCGGAAACCTGGAAGCTGATGGTGGAGCATCATGTCGCGTTGTGTCCGACGCTCGCCGCCGGCGACGCGACCACGCAGTACTCAGGCTGGAAAAAAGGACAGCCGGAGCCGCAGGGCCTGGTGCGAAAAAGAGCCAGCTTCAAAGCCGCAGTGGATGCGGGCGTGACGATCCTGAGCGGCAGCGACGTCGGCGTATTCCCGCATGGCGACAACGCGCGCGAGATTGAGTTAATGGTGGACTACGGAATGCCTGCGCTGGACGCCCTGAAATCCGCCACGTCGATCGCGGGACGGGTGTTGCACATGGACATCGGGCAGGTGAAGCAGGGAATGCTGGCCGACCTCATTGCGGTGGACGGGAATCCAGTGAGCGATATCTCCGCTATCCGCAGAGTAAAATTCGTGATGAAGGGCGGGGCAGTGCAGAAATAGTTAGCAGGCTGCTGAAAAAGATACTCGGCGAAGGCTCTTCATCCTCACCGACGAGCTTTTTGCGGGTATTTTCGCGGAACTTGTATGCCCGAACTGCCGATTTCCTGGCGTTCGGGCACACTT
>Ga0182024_10014458_pt1 | contig 15257 bp, 13 predicted proteins | sample P32metaG_FD_120480 | JGI IMG/M metagenome (GOLD analysis project Ga0182024, IMG submission 120480) | Permafrost microbial communities from Stordalen Mire, Sweden - P3-2 metaG (Illumina Assembly) | ecosystem: Environmental > Terrestrial > Soil > Wetlands > Permafrost | place: Sweden: Stordalen... | reverse complement strand
GGTCACCCGGCCCTGGCCCAATGTGGAAGTCGATTTGTTCAGCGGGCTGGTGGTGGAGTACGCGCGGTTGCGCGAGGCCAAGGTGCTGCTGCGCGGCATACGCGCGGTTTCCGATTACGAATATGAATTGCAGATGGCCATGATGAACCGCAAGCTAAATCCGAATGTGGAAACGGTCTTCATGATGCCTGCGGTAAAGTACAGCTATCTCAGTTCGCGGCTGGTGCGCGAAATCGCGCAGCTGGGCGGGTCGATTACCGACCTCGTGCCGCCGGTGGTGGAAGAGCGCCTGCGCGCAAAAGTTCTTTAGTAGCACAGGCACTCTTGCCTGTGCGGTTTTTGCGATTGAAGTTACACCGAGTAGCGTTCATGCGGCTACAAAACCGCGCAGCCAAGAGTGGCTGTGCTACTCGAACCGTTCAAAAGGAGAGTTATCCCGTGCAACTCGCTGCCCGCGTTAACCGCATTTCCATCTCGCCGACCGCCGCCGTGCTGGCTGCGGCGGAAAAACTTCGCGCCCAGGGCGTGGACCTGGCCGACTTCGGCCCCGGCGAGCCGGACTTCCCTACCCCGGAGCACATCCAGCAGGCCGCGATTCGCGCGATGAAGGAAGGGCGCACGAAGTACACGCCTACCGCCGGCATCGGGCCGCTGCGCGATGAAATTTGCAAATGGCACGCGACGCAATTCGGCTCGTCCTACACCGTGCCGGAATGCATCGTGACGTCCGGCGGGAAGCACGCCATTTTTAATGCCTTTTGCTCGCTGCTCGAGAAGGGTGACGAAGTTCTGATTCCCGCGCCCTACTGGGTCACCTATCCGGACATCGTGCTGTTCACGGGCGCGACGCCCGTGCCGATCATGACCGACGCGTCCGATGGTTTTCGTTTGCGCGCCGAGCAGGTTGCCCGCGCCATCACGCCGAAGACCCGGCTGCTGATTGTCAACTCGCCGAGCAATCCCAGCGGCGCGGTGATCCCCAACGACGAGTTCGAGAAAATCTACGAAGTTTGCCGCGCCAAAAATGTGTGGGTAATGACGGATGAGTGCTATTCACACTTCGTATATGGCAAGGGAAAGCCGTACTCGCTGGCAAGTGTGGCGGGATCGAAACCGAACATCATCGTTACCGGATCGCTCTCCAAAACATTTGCCATGACGGGCTGGCGCGTGGGCTATGCCCTTGCGCCGGAGCAACTGACCTCGGCCATGATCAAGCTGCAAAGCCAGTCCACGTCCAACACCACGTCCATCGCGCAGTACGCGGCGCTCGAAGCCCTGACCGGGCCGATGGACACGGTGACCGCCATGCTCGCGGAATATTCGCGACGCCGCGACCGCATCGTTGCCGGACTGCGCGCCATTCCCGGCGTCACTTGCGTCGAGCCGGGTGGCGCGTTCTACGCCTACCCGAGCATTGCCGCGCATTTGGGAAATGGTGTGGCGGACTCGACGGCGCTGGCCAAGTTGCTTCTCGAAAAGCAGCATCTCGTTTGCGTTCCGGGAGATGCCTTCGGCACGCCAGGCTATATCCGGCTTTCCTACGCAACTTCCATTGATCGCATCGAGGAGGGGCTGCGCCGCCTGGAAAAATTCTTTGCCATGGCGGAAGCGGCCCGGTGAGTTCGGAATCCAGCCCTGCGGGGCGGGCGCCTGTGCGTCTCGCCCCGATTTTTGTACCTCGCATTTGGGGCGCGCGCAACCTCTCGCCACTCTTTCCAGAACATTCCCATGAAAAAGAACCAATCGGCGAAGTGTGGCTGACGGGCAATGAGTGCGTGTTTGCCTCGGGCGAGTTTGCGGGGCGCATGCTGGGCGAAGTATGGCCACTGCTTCCCGAGGAATGGACAGGCACGGCTTTGCGCGGATTGCCGCGCATACCGCTGCTGGTGAAATTTATTTTTCCCGAAGATAAGCTTTCCGTGCAGGTGCATCCGGACGATGCCTACGCCGAACGGCATGAGTCCGCGACAGGCGGCGTGGGAAAAACTGAAATGTGGTACGTGGTGAATGCGAGAGAAGGAGCGGCGGTGCGAGTGGGTTTGAATGCGAATGTAACGCGGGAATCGTTTCGGCGCGCTGTCGACGATAGTACGGTGGAAAATTGTTTGGGAAGTGTTGCGGTCCATGCAGGCGATGCTGTTTTTGTGCCTGCCGGGACGGCGCACACCATCTGTCCCGGCATGGTGCTGTGCGAAATTCAACAGCAATCGGATATTACTTATCGCGTGTTCGATTACAACCGTGTGGGCGCCGACGGCAAACCTCGCGCGCTGCACCTGCGCCAGGCGCTGGAAGTGATGCGCTTTGGCGAGCAGAGCGGCGGGCTGTGCAATCCCGTGCGCGTCAAACGCGGCGCAGTTACGGAAACATTTTATGCGGCCTGCCGGTACTTTGCGGGCGAGCGCTGGGAATTTTCTGAACGCATCGACGCCGCCACTTCACCGGAACATTTCGATTTGCTGATATTTCTCGCAGGCAATGGGCACATCGAATTTTCGGGCGACGCGGAGGCTTTTGGGCCGGCGCAAGTCTGGCTGCTTCCCGCGGCACTTGGCGCATATTCACTCTCGCCGGATTCCGCCACGACGCTCTTGCGCGCGTATGTGCCGGATCTAAATTGTTTCGTGCGGCGCCTCAGCGATGAGCACGTTGACGAAGCGGAGTGGTCGCGCGTGGTGCATCCATGACAAAAAAGCAAAACCAGGAAACGCTTGCAGCCCACGCCATTATTCTGGCAGGAGGGCGTGGCACGCGTTTCTGGCCGCGCAGCCGCACGCGCACGCCCAAGCAATTGTTGAACATTGTCGGCGACGAGACCATGCTGGAGCAAACTACCGCGCGCCTCGCTCCACTGTTTCCGCCGTCGCGCCAATGGGTGGTCACAAACACCGAACAAGCTGCCACTGTGCGCAAGCAGCTGCCGCGCGTGCCCGCATCGCACATTCTCGCCGAGCCTGTGGGTCGAAACACCGCCGCAGCAATTGGGCTCGCCGCCGCGCATTTGCTGCACGGCGGCCTGGGCAAGGAAAACGACGCGCTGATGGCCGTGCTTCCCGCCGATCATTACATCGCCAAGCCGGCGGCGTATCTCAAGATCGTGCGCGCCGCGCTGCACGTGGCGCACTCCGCCGGATCGCTTGTGGTGCTGGGCATTCCGCCCACACGGCCTGAGACTGGCTATGGATACATCGAACGCGCGCGCGCAAAAGCGGTGGATGCCGACGGCGTTCCCGTTTTTGCCGTGCGCCAGTTCACAGAAAAGCCGGAGCTGCCCCGCGCGCGCAAATACGTGGCCAGCGGACGCTACTACTGGAATGCAGGAATGTTTTTCTGGCGCGTCTCCACGTTCCTCGGCAATCTCGAGAAATTTCTGCCGAAGACGCATGACGCGCTGATGCACCTGGCGGACAAGATCGGGACGCCGCGCTATGAGCGTGAACTCGCCCGAATTTATCCGAAGCTTGAAAACATTTCCGTGGATTACGCCATCCTCGAGCCGGTCACGAAGCGCGCCGCCGCTCCCAGCGTTTTCGTGCTGCCCGCGGAAGTGGGCTGGAGCGATATCGGCTCCTGGGCCGCCGTCTACGAATTGCTAGCGCGCAAAGCGGGAGAAAATGTGTCGGCCGGAAAATTTACCGCGATCGATGCGCAGGGAAATTTTCTCTGGAGTCCCAAAAAGCTCGTAGCCGCTGTTGGGGTTCGCGATCTGGTCGTCGTGGAAACCGATGACGCGATCCTGGTGTGCCCACGGGACCGCGCGCAGGACGTCGGCAAAATCGTCAAATGGCTGGAAGCGGAAAAACTTTCTCGCCTGCTGTAAATAACCATTGGTGAATTACGACACCCGAATGATTGCAAGAGTTGAGCAGCGTAAGCTTCAGCCTGCGGGTTTTGAGCCTTGCAAGGGCTAAACCCCGCAGGCTGAATAGGCTGCGGAAAAAGTACTTTTTGTAATCCCGAACGAAGCGAGGGATCTGCTTTACTGCTCGGCTTACAAGAAACAGCAGAATCCTCGGGCAAACGCCGCCCTTCGGAATGACATGGTGCCAGCCTTTCCGCAGCCTGTGTAGCCCGCCCTACTTTTCGGCCAGGCGCGCTTCGCATATACTTTTGAATGATGAGCACAATCAGATTTGGGACGGACGGCTGGCGCGGCGTAATTGCCGACGATTTCACATTTGCGAATGTGCGCACGGTGGCCTGCGCGATCGCGCGCTACGTGGTGCGCGCGGAAAAGCCCGGGGCGGGCGTGCTGGTCGGATACGACACGCGTTACGGCTCGGAGCGATTTGCGCGCGTGGCTGCGGAAGTCGTCTCGATGGCCGGGATGCCTGTGTGGATCGCGGAAAAGGCTTGCCCTTCGCCGGCGCTTTCGTTGCTGGTCAGGCAGCGCGGTGCGGCGGGGGGCATCATGATTACGGCCAGCCACAATCCTTACAAATGGAACGGCATGAAATTCAAGGCCAGCTACGGTAGCTCGGCGCTGCCTTCGATCGTGGCACAAGTGGAAAAAGAACTGGCCACGGTGCTGGCGAACGGCGTGCCTCCATTGCCTCCCCGGCCCGATCAAATTCAGACGCTCGATTTTCTTGCGCCGTATCTGGAAACGATCGAAAAAATTGTGGACTGGGAGCGGATCCGCGCGGCCGGTTTCCGCTTTGTGGTGGACCCCATGCACGGCGCAGCGCGCGGCCTCTTGCGCGAGCTGATGACGCGGCACGGCATTGCCTGCGACGAAATTCGCGGCACGCGCGATCCGCTGTTTGGCGGCGTGAATCCCGAGCCCATCGAGCCGCACGTCGAGGCGCTGCGCCGCGCGGTGCTTGCGGGGAAATACGACGCCGGGCTGTGCGCGGACGGCGATGGCGACCGCATCGGCGCGATGGATCGCGACGGCACGTTCATCACGCCACACCAGATTTTTTCCATTTTGCTATGGCACCTGGCGGGCACGCGCGGAATTTCCGGCGACGTGGCCAAAACTTTTTCCTCCACCAAAATGCTGGACAAGATTGCCGAAAAATACGGCCGCAAAATTTTCGAGACGCCCATCGGCTTCAAGTACATCTGCGAACTGATGCTGGAGCGCGACATTTTGCTGGGCGGAGAAGAATCGGGCGGCATTGGCACAAAACTTTATTTGCCCGAGCGCGATGCCACGGTCATGGCCCTGCTGCTGGTGGAAGTAATGGCCTGGCACAAGAAAAGTTTGGGCGAACTGGTGGCGCAGCTGGAAGCGGAATTTGGCGAGCATCATTACGGGCGCGTCGATCTGGAACTCAAGCCGGGGCAGAAGGAGCGCGCCATCGAGCATTTCAGCGGCGCAAAAGTGAAGCGCGTGCTGGAATGGAATGTGGAGCGGCGCGAGGATCTCGACGGCATCAAGTTGTATCTCGAGGAGACCGGCTGGGTGATGCTGCGAGCTTCCGGGACGGAGCCGATGTTACGCGTGTATTCGGAGACGCGCAACGCCGCGGCTACACGCAAGATTTTGCAGGAAACCTGTTCCATCGTCGAACGGCTCTGATTGCTTTTTTTGGCAGGACAATTCTTTCGGGCTGCGGAAAATCTCGCACCATGTCATTCCGAAGGGCGGGGTTTGCCCGAGGAATCTGCTGTTTCTTGCAAGCCGAGAAGAAAAGCAGATCCCTCGCTTCGCTCGGGATGACAAAAAGTACTTTGTCCGCAGCCTGTGAAGCCTCTCCGGTCTCAATCTTTGCGGTGCTGACAGAAGTCAAAAGAAGACAGGCTGAAACGGGTCCTACTCGGATGCAGGCTTTTCAGCAAAGGATTTTGCGGCGGCGTCCAGGATGCCGTTGATGAATGGCGCGGCTTCCTCCGACGAAAATTTCTTGGCGAGATCCACGGCTTCGTTGATCACCACTTTCGCGGGGGTGCTGCTGGTGCGGATTTCGCAGAGGGCCAGGCGAAGGATGGCGCGGTCGATGGCCGACATGCGCTCGATGCGCCAGTTTTGCGCGTGCGCGGAAATGATGGGGTCGATCTCCTCGGTGCGCGCGGCGGCGCTTTCAAAAAGCTGATTGGCGAATTCGCGCGTGGATTTCTGGGCGCGCGCGTTTTTCCAAAAGCCGGCTTCGATTCGCGACGGCTCCTGTTTTCCCATTTCCCATTGGAACAGCATTTGCAATGCGTACTCGCGGGATTTTCTGCGCTGCGTCATTTAGCGGCGTTTCCCGCGGGGAGCGGCCTTGGCGCCGCGCGCCGCGTCCGCCGTGCGAAGCATCTTTGACAAGTTGGCCATTTCGATTGCGGCAAGCCCTGCGTCGTGGCCCTTGTTTCCACTCTTGAGCCCCGCGCGGTCGATGGCTTGCTCCAGCGTATCGCAGGTGAGCACGCAAAAAATCACCGGCACGCCGGTGTCAAGCTGCGCGAGCTGCACGCCGCGCGCGACTTCACTGGCCACATAATCGAAATGCGCGGTCTCTCCGCGCAAAATGCAGCCGATAGCGATCACTGCGTCAACCTTTCCGCCGGCGGCCAATTTTTTGGCCGTGAGCGGAATTTCAAACGAGCCGGGAACATGCACGGCAAGAATATTTTGCTCGTCGGCGCCGGCGGCTTCGAGCGCGTCCACGGCTCCGGCCAGCAGGCGATCGGTAATAAAACTATTGAAGCGGCTGACCACCAGCGCAAATCGCAAGCCGGCCGCACTGGCCCCGGCGCGAATTTCTTTTCCGTGAAAGTTTTTTTCCATTTTGAATGAGTTCTGCCTTCGTAAGTCCACGCTATTTCCCATGAAATTGAGCAGCGCGCTTTTCAAGAAACGCTCGCGTCCCTTCGCGCATATCTTCTGTAGCGGCACACAAACCAAAGAGAGCCGTTTCGATGTACTGCCCTTCAGCCAGCGGCACATCCGCGCCGCGCGCGATAGCCTCCATGGTGAATTGCACCGAGAGAGGCGCATTGGCAATAATTTTTTTGGCCAGTGCTTCCGCCGCAGGCATTAGTTCCGCCGGCTCGTAGACGTGATTCACGAGGCCGATGCGCATTGCCTCTTCCGCAGAAATCATTTCCCCGCTCAGGCAAAGTTCGTAGGCAACACCTTTACCGCACAAGCGTGCCAGGCGCTGCGAGCCTCCGTATCCGGTCATGATGCCCAGCTTCACTTCCGGCTGTCCCAGCTTGGCCGTTTTGCTGGCCAGGCGCATCGTGCATGCCAGTGCCACTTCGCATCCGCCGCCAAGCGCGAAACCATTGATGGCCGCGATGGAAGGTTTTCCCATCGTGTCGAGCAAACTCAAAACGCCTTGGCCAAACGCGGCTGTTTCCTTGCCGCTAACCGGCGTTTGCACGGCCAATTCCGAAATGTCGGCACCGGCGACAAACGACTTTTCTCCGGCGCCGGTCAGGATCAGCACGCGCACATCGTTGTCTTCGCGCGCAGTCGTAAGAATGTCGCGCAACTCTTCCATGGTTTTGTGGTTCAGCGCATTCAATACTTTGGGGCGATGGAACGTGATGAACCCGATGCCATCGCGCTTTTCAAAGAGGATGTTTTCGTAAGCCATGCATGCCCCTCAAGTTCTGGCCATTTCCAAAGTGATAATTTCGTTGCCGCCGCGCCTGCGAGCTTCTTCCAGTCCATCTTCCACGCGGTTAATCAGATCGGTGACGATGTCCTCGTTATCATAATCCTGCCGCGCAATGGCCTCGGCCACGGCAACGCTCGTGGTCAGCGGTGCCGCATCCCACGGAGGGCGCAAACCGCCGACTGCTTTGCGCAACTTCTCGGCAAACATTCGCGCACCGGAAAGCGGTGTATCCGGCAGAACGATCGCCAGCGCCCATGAAGTGTACTTGATCGCGAGGTCGCTTTGGCGGACAAGTGCATGAACGGCCTCGCCCAGCTGATCCATGTAGCGGTCGAAGGGGGCTTCTCCTTGCTGACGGAACAAATCCGAGCCGCCATCAATCTGCAAGAGGGCCAAAGCCAGAGGAATGCCCTGCGTTCGCGCGCGCTGCGATTCCTGCAACAGGCAATCGATATAGGATCCACGTGCAAGCAATCCGGTCTTTTCGTCGGCCACTGCGAGCGTGCGCACCAAAGTGCGCAAGCGAGTATGGTGCACGCACATCAACATTTGATCGCCGATGGATTGCAGGAAATAAGTTTCGTTGGGCTTCCAATCATGCGGGCCGCTAAACCCGGCGATCAGCATCCCGGCGGGCGCCTGCGTTTCTGGATCGGTGAGCTGAACTCCCAGAGCCGTTTCCAGCCCGATTTCCTTGAGGATGGGCGCGGCTGCGGCCTCCAGCGGCATGCCGCCAAGTGTGTCGGGCGTGGCGCGCTCGATCTGGCCGATCAGGCGTAAAACCTGGTCGCGCGAAGAAACTTCAAATCCGGCGGAACAAAACTCAGACGCCATTTGCGGCGGCTGTCCGGAAGGCCCCAGGACACCAAGGCATCTTGAAACGCGCAGATATGTACCCACATCGTTGACCGCAACTGAAAGCATCGCGCGTGGAGAGGGCTGGCGGAAAACGTTTTGATTGATCTCCGAAATTTTGGCCAGATCGCGCAGAGTTTCCGGAGCATACAACGAAGGGGCCGGGGCGCGGACAGTGGACGCTTCGAGCAGTGCGATCGGCGGGCTCACGGGACGGCTGCTGGGAACGACGCCCTTTTCCGGCCACCAGTGCGCGGCTTCGAAAAGGCCCTGCAGCCGCTCATTATGCTCTTCTTCGCTGGGAAACATTTCCGCGATGCGCTGCAGCCTCTCGATGGCCTTGGATTGCAACGAGTACTGCACAAAAATTTCCGCCTGGACCAACAAGTCTTCGAGCGTCTGCCTGGATTGAATCGTTTCCAACAGGATCGGCGGGGGTTCCGTGACTTTGACGATTTGCTGCTCCGGCGGCGGGGCCTCGGAACTGTGCGTCGCGGCGTTGGACAGCCGGCCCATAACGCGCTTCAGGAAATCGTCATTGGCGCGCCCTTTCAGTGAATCATAGCGCTCCTGATTGCGCGAATCGTAGGGATCGATTTCGACAAGTTTCTCGAAGGCTTCGCAGGCGCCCTGGATCTTGTCATTTGCCAAGCTCAGGTCGAAGAGACGCACCAGAGCTTCAAAGAATTTTGTCTCGCGGTTCAACTCGCTGTACAACGCCGCCCGAAACTGGGCAAGGCGCAAGGATTTTGGGAACGCCGCCACCAACAGGTCGACCGACAAGGCGAATTCCGATTCGCGGCGCGCGGCGATCATGCTTTTCTTGGTGGAGACAAGAAGGTCGACACCCTTGTCCTCCTGCCCAGTTTGAAGAAGTTCGGTTACCAGCGAGAACACTTTTTCCGCGGATCCCACTCCCTGGCTCTGCATGCGCTCCAGGGCGGCGCGCGCGGCGTCCAGCTGGCCGGAGCGAATGAGGGCTTCGGCATGGGTTTCCAGAAACGTGGCGTCCTGCTCGGTTTCGCTGAGGGGAGCGAGGATCGCGGCTGCCCCGGAGGGGTCGCCTTTGCGCATGAGCGATTGCGCGTAGTACAACGCGGCGCTGCGATCGTTGGGGAAAAGAGAGTGCGCTTTAGCAAAAAATTCGCGTGCTTCATCGTCATTCTGAGTGGTCAGTTGCCCGGCTCTCAGGTAACCCCGGGCGGCGGCGGTCAGATTACCCACGCGCTCGGCCAAATTGGCCACGGCGACGTGGCGATCACGATTTTCAGAATCGAGTTGTGCGATGCGCACGAAGCAGGCCAACGCATCTTCGCTCTTGCCGCTCAATTCAAATGCCAGGGCCGCGGACGTGAATTGTTCGATGGCTTCGTCCCCGCGATGCTGCTTTTGCAAAAGGAGGGCATAGCGGGCAACGCGTTCGGGGGGCTGCTGATGCGGCTTCAAAAAGCGAGTGTAGAGTGCCAGCGCCTTGGGTTCTTCGCGCGGAGTTACAAAGCGATCAAAAAGCATCCCATAATAAACGGCCGCGCGGTCCGGCCGGCCCTGCATTGTGTAAAGATCGCCGAGCGATTGAATGGACTCCATGTGGTTGGGAAAAGCGGACAAGAGCGTTTGATAGGCCTCAATGGCCTCATCGATGCTCCGCTTCTCGACCAAGCGCTTGGCTCGATCCAACTGTTTAACAATGTCAACACTCATGCAGGCTCGGGCGGTTTCCTCGATGGAATTGCGACCGCATACACGCGGATCGGCATTTTGACCAGCATAAAACACTATATACTGCTGCGGCGCGGCGCGCCAAACCGATCGCGAGGAGGATTCCCAATACGGCAATTCCCCATCGCCGTGTGGAACGGCGCCAATTTAGGACTCAGGATTCGACTGAGGTAGGCCACAGTGCGAACTTCTAAAAACGAGCGACTATCTTCAGGACCCATTCCCCTGACCGGAATGGTCATTTGAGCAGGAGCTTATCACGGCGGCACCACGGTCAATATGCAAACGGTAGATTCGAGACATGGTCAATGCAACTGCATTGATGAATTCAAATGGCCAAGCCTATGAAACGTCATGGCCCTTTTCGAATCCACCACAGGACTTTCCCCACGATCTGCCATTTCTTGTCCTTTTCGACTGTTATGGGGCTGTAATCGCGATTTTCGGATTCCAACAACTGAACGCCGTCCGCTGCGATGAATCGCGCCAGGGACAATCCATTTTCGCGGTGCCATGCAACCACAATTTTTCGATTCAATTCTTTCGGATTTGTCTGCGAACTATCCACGGCCACAATGTCGCCGTCACCAATCAGCGGGCTCATGGAAGTGCCTTTCACGCGAAGGCAGTGGGTCTGGACTGGATTGGGACACCAGTAAGCGGGTGCAGCGATCATTTCATCCGCCAGGGCGCTGTCTAGATCGGCGAATTGGCCGCCCGCCTGACCGATCGTACCTGCTTGTACGCCGAGTAGCGGGACGACGACCAGTTGAGGCTTGGGAGCGCCTTTGGGTCTTTTTCGCTTCACGTCGCTTCCCGCATGGACAATTTCAAAATCACCGAAAGTTGAGGTGCGCGTTCCGGAATTCAGGTTGGGAAACATCTGGCGCAGATCAGAACTGTTCAAGCCCGCTCGGGCCCAAAATTGCCAGCAATCGGGTTGGCCGGCAATATTCCCAAGCTGGATAAAACATCTGGAAGTGGGTTCCTGTTTTCCAGTTTCCCAGCGGGATACGGCCATTGCGGAATAGTGCAGGCGGGAACCAAATTCGGATTGGCTCAGTCCCAAGCGCTGGCGCAGGCCGAAAATAGCGCTTGACCAATCCGGGATGCTTAGTTCTGGCGGCATCGTGTCATCCTTCGTGCCACCTAATTATAGCATAACCAAATATATTAAATATTGAGAACTGCTTTAGGATTCTGTTCCGCTCGAAATAGTTACTTGCTTGGTGGGCCTGCCCTAATTGCTTTTATTATACTCCTACGAAGGCACAATGAAGCAAAAACTTTTGCAGCGCTATCGACCGGAGGAGGAACATGACAATTCTGTCATTCAGCCAATGCAAAGTGAAAACTCTTCTTCTGGGTTCCGAAATTCCCCCGTGAAACCTTTGCGTGTTACTCTGCGTAGTATGACTGTGTCTGAATCTGGTGCAACTTCAAACGGATTTGCGATTCGTGCGGAAAGCGTCTCCCGCAGTTACAAGATGGGAGAGGCGGTGATCCGCGCGGTGCATGAAATTTCCCTAGACATCGGCAAGGGTGAATTTCTGGCCCTGCTGGGCACGAGCGGCTCCGGTAAGTCCACTCTGCTCAATCTGATGGCGGGGCTTGACCGGCCGACTTCTGGAAGCATCCTGGCACTAGGGCGTGACCTGGCGGCTATGTCCAGCGAAGAGCTGGCCACGCACAGGAACCGCACTATCGGCATCGTGTTTCAGTCCTTTCAACTCCTTCCCCGAATGACGCTGGAAGAGAACGTCGAACTGCCTCTGCGCCTGGCCGAGGTGCCGCGCGGCGAACGCCCTGCACGGGTGCAAGAGGCGCTGGAACGCGTCGGCTTGGGCGCGCGCACCAGACACCGCCCCACCGAGCTTTCCGGCGGCGAGCAGCAGCGTGGCGCGATTGCACGCGCGCTCGTCAATCAGCCGATGATCCTGCTGGCAGATGAGCCCACCGGAAATCTGGACAGCAAGACGGGCGAGGAAATTATGAGCTTGATCGCACAGATTCACCGGCCCGCCTCTGGGCCGGGCAGAACTATTGTCATGGTGACGCATGAGCGCGCGCTCGCGGAACGATACGCGGATCGCATCGTTACCCTTTCCGATGGAGCCATTTCGCGCGAGGAGCGTTTGCGATGAAATTGGGAGATCTGACCGAGTTGGCTGCGCGCAATTTGCGCGAAGCTGTATTGCGAAATTCGCTGACCACGCTGGGCATTTCGGTGGGCGTTGCATCACTGGTGGCGCTGCTTTCACTGGGCGTGGGTTTGCAACAGCTGGTGGACCGCTCGGTGGCGCGCGCCGGATTGTTTGACACTGTCTCTGTGCGATCCCGCCAGAGCGCTCCCTTCGGCCAGCCTGGCGGCGGTGGGCGCAACCCGCGAGCTGCCGCGGATTTTGTTGCGCCGCGTGCACTGGATGATGCGGCGCGCAAGGAAATTGCCGCGCTGCCCGACGTGCTCGAAGTAAACCCCGAGGTGCGGTTCACGGCCGAGGCGCGGCGCGAACCTTCCAGCCAGCTCGTGATGGTGGCGGGAATGGCGCAATCCTCGGAATCGAGCGGGACACTCGACGGATTGAATGGGCATTTTTTCTCCGGCCCGGAAGCGGAAGAGGCCATCATTCAAGGCGATCTGGCCAAGCGCTTGGTCGATGCGGGGCAAGCTCCGTCATCGCTTCTCGGCCAGCAACTCACCTTGCGATTTGCGCAGCGGCAGGCTCTTCCTCCGCCTTCCCAACAGGCTCCCACAGACGCGCCCAATCAGGCGGTTGGCCCCGATGAAGAGGCCATGGGATTTTCGATTGTCCCCAGCGAAAGGAAATTTCTGGTCGTGGGAGTCACACCGACGTCCGACTCGGGAGGTGGCGGCCAGGTAGGCTTCAACACCGCAGGAATTTATTTGCCGCTGAGTGTGGCCGAAAAACTTCAGGTGGTGCAGCAGGGCGACTTGCGCGACGTCTCGCGTGCCACTCCGAGCGAAGGCGTGCGTTACGCGGCTTTGAACATCCGCGCCACAAGTCCAACCGCCGTTGCCCAGATCGAGGCCAGCGTCACGCACATGGGCTTCGCGGCATTTTCGTTGATCGACGTGGCGCGCAATCTGCGCACATTTTTCGCCATCTTTGACATGTTCTTGGGAATTTTCGGGAGCCTGGCGCTGGCTGTTGCGTCACTGGGAATTATCAACACGTTGGTGATGGCTATCCTCGAGCGCCGCCGCGAAATTGGAGTATTAAAAGCCTTGGGCGCGGCAGATCGCGATGTGCGCCGATTATTTTTTGCCGAAGCGGGCGTGATGGGATTGGCGGGCGGCATGTTTGGCGTGGTGCTTGGCTGGGTAATCGGCCGCGCGATTCAGCTGGCCAGTGTGATTTATCTGAGACGCCAGGGCGTGAATCCGCCAAACATCTGGTCGGTGCCGTGGTGGCTGGTCATTGGCGCGATCGTCTTCGCGGTGGTAGTCAGCCTGGCCTCCGGGATTTATCCCGCGTCAAGAGCAGCACGGCTGGACCCGGTGGAAGCGCTACGGTATGAGTGAGGAGTGACGGGTTACGGGGGCAGGGGGCAGGTGACGGGATTCAGGGGGCAGGCGGCTGAAGGTTCGCGTCGCAAAATCCGGGATTCGTAAGTTGTAATTTGACGCTGGTGATTCGTGATTTCTGAAAAACAGCAACAGCGCTTGGCCGCATGGCACAAGGTTTTCAACAGTCACATGTAACCTGCAACCTGTTACCTGTAACTTGCCACCTGCTCAATACCACGCAAAACCGTGCGCACAAAAAAATACCCGGGGTGCTCAGCTGAGGGGCCGGAGCACCCCGGTTTTCCCTGTCCGCCTCCGCAGGTGGCGGGCAAGACTCGTACTACGCGGCGTGTTCGTCGCCGCGCAGGAATTCGTATCGTTCAATCTGGGCTACCACGCCGATGCGGCCGGGTTCGTCGACTTCGGCGCGCTTAATGCGGCCCAGGCATCGGACTTTTACGGGGCCGGCCAGCGTAATTTCATGTGGCAGCGTCAGTAGAATCTCTACCGGAGAACCACTGGTGACTTCCTTCGGCAGGAAGAAATAAACCCCGCGCGAACTCACGTCCCTGGATTCCGTAGTGGCCTCACCGATCGCTGACCCGCTGGTCCAGCGAACGATCATGGGTAGCCGAATCTGAAACCTCTGTGTCGCGCGTCGCTCTTCGGCTGTCAAAGTATCGCCCTCCGCATTCATACGGCTGATGTTTACAAGAGCGAGATTACGTGGCGGGGGTCGATGCCTCAATAGCGCGGAGGGTTCAATTCCAAGCGTTCATTTTGGTACGCGGGTACTAGGATGCCGGGACAGTCAAATCCAAACTAGGCTCCAGGTTTCAATTGACCGCATTGCCGGATCGAAAGCACACTAGGAACATTGGCGTCTCATTGGAATGTGGGAAAATGGGATTCGGAGGAAAACATGGCGCCTAAAAAAGAACCATCCAGGAAGGTTCTCGATAAGCATGCGAAGTTTCTTGCGGCATGGGAAGCGGCGGGCTTCCCGGACAAATTCGAGAACGGAGGGACTTCGCTTCATAACGTACAGTCAACCGCTGACTGGTACCGGGAACAAAAACAAAAGGCCGTTAAGAATTAGGACGTTCTGTTCGCCGGACGCAATTGGCACCGTCAGGCCGCCTCAGTCTCGCCAGCCCGCCGTGCGGCCTAATGGAGAGGTTTCAGCTCCGGCTGGGTGCCCTCGGGCAGCGGGTAGCGATCCACATTCAGCAGCATAGAAACGAAATGGTAGTAGCCGATCGTGGCGATCAAATCCACTACAGTGCGCTCTCCAAACTTGTCGACTGCGGCGCGAAATGCGGAATCGCTCACCTGTTTGGTATTCACCAATTCCGATGTGAAGTTATAAACGATTTCCTCATCCGGTTGCAGGGAAGGCGGCCGCTTTCCAACTGCCACGGCGTCGATAATGGCAGGGCTTAGCCCCGCCTGAAGTGCGTTTTTGTGGTGGGCAGCCCATTCATACTGCACGTTCAAGGCGCGCGCCGTGATCAAGATCGCGAACTCATTCAATTTGACCGGCACCGTTGTGCGAAATCGAATGTAGGTCCCCAAGTTTTGCGCAAGGTCGCCCATCT
>Ga0182024_10014457_pt1 | contig 15257 bp, 24 predicted proteins | sample P32metaG_FD_120480 | JGI IMG/M metagenome (GOLD analysis project Ga0182024, IMG submission 120480) | Permafrost microbial communities from Stordalen Mire, Sweden - P3-2 metaG (Illumina Assembly) | ecosystem: Environmental > Terrestrial > Soil > Wetlands > Permafrost | place: Sweden: Stordalen... | reverse complement strand
GATGAGCATGCCGATCGATAGTGCCATGCCGGGGACCGACGCGGTCACGTAACGATCGACGTAGATGGGCTTCACGGATGAAACGATGATCAGCGCCAGCGTTGGGAGCACGGCCCACGCAAAACAGACAATAAAACTGTCCACCCGATGTCGATCAGGATGAAAACTGCCCCTCCTCCACCCTCGAACGCACCAGATCGTCGTGGCGAGAACGAGCACCACAATCACGACGGCGTAGGTATATTGCCCACCGGCCGAACCACTTCCGGACGCCGGTCCCACCAGGTCCTTGATCAACTGCTTCGCTCCGATCGGTGGAATCCACGCGATCTGGCTGCGCTGGCTCACAACGAGGAACAAGAACGAAAATGTTGCGACGACCGCAAGTCCTATCGGCGCAATTACACCCCGCCAGCGGAGGCGCAGAATCTGAGGATTAAGTATGAAGATCACCGCGATCGCACTTATTGGCGCCAAGACCATGAACATCTGCAGCAACAACGTTGTGATGTACGCGCAACTGAACACCCACATCCAGCGGCGCTCCCCTCCTCGGACCCATCGAAGAAGTGCGGCCACTGAGAGCGTCGCCGAGAGAGTGGCGAGTGCGTAGGGCCTCGCTTCGAGAGCCGCGCGAATCATCAAGGGGTTGATCGCGGTGAGCACACCAGCCGCCACCCCGCACCACGAGCCGCCTAGTCGGAACCCAAGGCGCGCTACGACATACACGGTGAGCGCGAAAGCCACGAGCGAAAGTGACCGTGCCCCTTCGATGCCGTGAAAAACGTGAAGCCAGACGTGGAGCAATGAGTAGTAGAACAGCAGCACCCGATCGACGACGCGGGACTGTTGCCAGAGCCCGGTCCAACTTAAGTGGGCGGAGTAGAGCGAAGCCCCTTCATCTCGCCACATCGACTTATTCAACGACGGAAGTAGCGCCGCGGTGGCCAGTACCGCAATCGAGGCGAAGGCGCCGTTCGCTGCTTTAGAAATGCGGGTCGTCATCGACGAGACCGCGTCTGGGGACTGACACTCATGCCGATTGTGCTCGACGCGACGACACGTCGGGAGCACGTCGTTGCTATCTCAGTGAACCGGCGCATTCGCGAAACGTTAGCCCGGCAAAGGAGTTTCTACGAAGTTGGTGAGTAGTCCCTCTCTACGTCGCGTGCGTGCGTTTGAAGCCAACACCCCGTGGCAACTTTCACCCCTAGGCGACAGTGAAGACTTCAGGCCCGTTCTCGGTGACGGCGATGGTGTGTTCGAAGTGCGCCGAGAGCATGCCGTCTTCGGTCATGACGCTCCAGTCGTCGTCGAGCACGTACGTCTCGTACGAACCAACGTTGACCATGGGCTCGACGGCATAAACCATGCCGGCCTTCAGGGTCGGACCAGGTGACCCGGGCCAGTAGTTGGGCACCTGGGGACTCTCGTGCATCTCGGTGCCAATGGCGTGACCAACGTACTCACGCACGACGGAGTAGCCGGCCTTCTCGGCGACCTCTTGCACGGCGCGACCGACTTCGTGCAGGCGCCCTCCGACGACCAACTTGTCGATGCCGGCCCACAGTGATCGCTCGGTCACTTCCATGAGACGCTTGGCGGTGGCGCTGACCTCACCCACGCCCGCGGTGTAGGCGGCGTCGCCGTGGTACCCCTCGACGATGGCGCCCGCGTCGATGGAGATGATGTCGCCCTCTTGGAGTTCGTAGTCACCAGGGATGCCGTGCACGATCATGTCGTTGGGACTGGTGCAGATGACGGCAGGAAAGCCGTGGTAGTTGAGGAAGTTCGATCGCGCGTTGCGCTTGGCGAGTACCTCGGCGGCAAGGTTGTTGAGATCCATTGTCGTCACGCCCGGGCGGATCGCGGCGCGCGTCACGTCGTGAATCTCGGCGACGACCTTGCCAGCCCTACGCATCTTGTCGAGTTCGTCCTTCTTTCGAATCACGCGAGGCCTCGTCCGTGCATGAGCCCGTCGATGTCCGCGGCGACCTTCTCGACGAGTTGGTCGCCGTTGACCTTGACGAGGTTGCCTCTGGATTCGTAGAACGACAGCAGGGGCAAGGTGTCACGGTCGAAGGTCTCGAGTCGCTTTTGAATGGCTTCGGGCTTGTCGTCACTTCGCTGCACCACGTCACCACCGCAGACCTCGCAGGTCCCCGAGATCGCCGCGACGTCGGTGTCCTTGTACGAAGTGCCGCACTCTTGACAGACCCGACGTGAGGAGAGTCGCTGGATCACGAGGTCGTTCGCGATCTCGATACTGATGCAGAGTTTGATCCCGCCCTCGCCCAAGAGCTGTTCGAGCGCCTGAGCCTGAAAGGTGGTGCGCGGAAAACCGTCGAGCACGGCGCCCTTGGCGGCGTCGGGCTCTTGGAAGCGGTCGGCCACGAGTTGGTTCACCAGATCGTCCGACACCAGTTGACCCGAGTCGAGCACCGACTGCACCTCGCGACCGAGAGGCGTACCGGCCTGCACGGCAGCTCGAAGCATGTCACCCGTGGAGATGTGGGCCAGCCCGTGCAGATCGCACAGACGCTGGCTTTGGGTGCCTTTGCCCGCGCCCTGTTTGCCTAGGACGACAAGATTGAGTTGTCCCGTCATGGCTATCGCTTCAAGAAGCCTTCGTAGTTACGCATCATCAGCTGGCTGTCGATCTGACGCATCGTCTCGAGTGAGACACCCACGGCGATCAGCAAGGTGGTTCCGTAGTACGGGAAGCGGTTGATGTTCCACAGCGCCATCAAGATACTGGGCACCACGGCCACCGACGCCAAGAACACGGCGCCCACGACGGTAATGCGCGACAGCATGCGCGCGAAGTACTTCTCGGTCGGCAGTCCCGGGCGGATTCCCGGAATGAAACCACCTTGTTGGCGCAACATCTCGGCTTGCTGGTGGGGTTCGAAGGCGATGTACACGTAGAAGAACGTGAAGGCGAGGATTAACACGAAGTCCGAAGTGATGTAGAAGAAGTTCGTCGGAGTGAGCGAGTTGCGCACGAAGTTCTGGAAACTCGCCCACGGCACGATGTTCGACATGAGGACGGGGATATAGAGCACCGACGAGGCGAAGATGATCGGAATCACGCCCGACTGGTTTACCTTCAGCGGGATGTAGGTGGAGTTGCCACCCATCTCTCGTCGCCCGACGACACGCCGGGCGAACGTCACCGGGATGCGCCGCTGGCCGTTGTCCATGAAGACGATGAGAACCAGGAGTCCGATCGAGACGAGGAAGATGATGAAGAACTTGAACGCGCCACCCTCCGCCCAGACGGCCTTACCGCCCGAGGGAAGTCCCGCGACGACGTTCGCGAAGATCAACAGCGACATGCCTTGGCCGATGCCGCGCTGGGTGATGAGCTCGGCGAGCCACATCACGAAGGCCGTTCCGGCCGTCAAGACGAGGACCATGAAGAGTCCGAGCCACAGGGTGAACCTCGGGATCAGGTCGATGTTGAAGCCGAGCAACGCTTGGTCGTGGCCGTGAAAGGCGTACACGAGGCCCGTCGACTGCAGCAGTGCCAGTCCAATGGTGAGATACCTCGTGGTCTGGGTTATCTTCTTCTGTCCGACGGCGCCCTGGTCTCGCCACTCGGTGAGCTTGGGGATGACGGTCGTGAGCAGTTGGATCACGATGGAACTCGTGATGTAGGGCATGACGCCGAGACCGAAGACCGCGAGACGCGTCAACGCGCCACCCGAGAAGAGGTTCAAGAAACCGAGCACACCACTGGCGCCGGCTTCACTCTGGAGCTTCAAAACCTGGGACCAACTCACGCCCGGGATGGGAAGGTTGGCGCCTAACTGGTAGAGGCAGATGATCGCGACCGTGAAGAGCACCTTGTTGCGAAGGTCCGGTACACGAAAGATGTTCCCAAGTCGCTTAAACACTCTTTGACCCTAACGGTTTTGGTGTTGGTTACCAGACGCGGCCGGTCGAACGGAGAAGGGTAGATCGACAACGGTGACGGTCCCGCCAGCCCCTTCGATCGCGGCCTTCGCCGAGGCGGAAAAACCGTGCGCCGAGACGTTGAGGACTCCCGCGATCTCGCCGCGTCCGAGGACCTTCACGAGGTCCTTCTTGCGCATGAGACCATTCGCGACGAGGACGTCGGGGTTGATCTCGCTGACGCCGAGCGCCACGAGGGCGTCGAGGTTCACTGGGGTGTACTCGACGCGAAAGGGGTTCGTGAATCCCTTCAGCTTCGGGATGCGCTGGAGCAGCGGAAGCTGTCCACCTTCGAAGCCCGCGGGAATCTGACGACGCGCCTTCTGTCCCTTGGTACCGCGACCGGCGGTCTTGCCGCCCTTGCCCGCGATACCGCGACCGACGATCTTGCGACGGTGGGTGGAGCCTTCAGGTGATTTGAGATCGTGCAACTTCATTCGTTGACCTCTTCTACTTTGATCAGGTGCGGCACGCGAGCGATCATGCCGTGAATCTCGGGACGATCGGGCAGCACGTTGGACTGGCCAATGCCCCTCAGTCCGAGCGCGCGGAGCGTCCCGCGGTGCTTGGGCTTGGTGGCGATGGCCGAACGGATCTGGGTGACTTTCAACTGCATGGTTAGCCTTCCGTGACCTTGAAGAGGTCGCTCTCGCGCTGGCGTTCGCGGTACGCGCGCAGCGTCCCCGAAGGAATGATCTCGTCGGCCGGCTTGTCGCGTAGCGCGGCGAGTTCCTCGGGACGACGCAACTGCTTCAGACCTTCAATCGTCGCGTGCGCGACGTTGATGCCGTTCGACGAGCCGAGGGACTTCGCGATGATGTCCTTCACGCCCGCCATCTCGAGGATCGCGCGCGCGGCGCCGCCGGCGATGACGCCGGTACCGGGTGCCGCGGGCTTCATCAAAACGCGTCCCGCGCCCGAACTGCCGATCACGGGATAGACGATGGTCGAGCCGGCGAGGGGCACGTCGAAGAGGTTCTTGCGCGCTTCCTCGATACCCTTTTGCACGGCGAGTCCGGCTTCTTTCGCCTTGCCGTACCCGAGTCCGACCTTGCCGTTGCCGTCACCGATCACCATGAGGGCGGTGAAGGAGAACCGACGTCCACCCTTGACGACCTTGGACACGCGATTCACCTTGATGGTGCGCTCTTCGTAGACTTCTTCGCTCATTAAAACTCCAGTCCACCGGCACGAAGGGCGTCGGCGAACGCCGCCACTCGGCCGTGGTAGTCGAAGCCACCGCGGTCAAAGACCACCGTGGCGATGTTGGCTTCTTTGGCGCGCGTCGCGAGAAGATTCGCGACCGCCTTCGCCCCTTCGATGTTGCCACCGGTCGCGCTCTTCAATGCTCCTTCGACCGACGAGGCCGCGGCCAGAGTGCGGCCCGTGGTGTCGTCGATGATCTGGGCCGAGATGTGCTTGTTGGTGCGACTCACCGCGACGCGCGGACGCTCCGCCGTTCCCGAGAGGGTCTTGCGTAGACGACGGTGACGACGTTGGCGGAGTTCACGTGTGGTGCGTGCCATTACTTTGCGGCCTTTCCTGCCTTGCGCGCCACTCGCTCACCGAGGTAGCGCACGCCCTTGCCCTTGTAGGGCTCGGGTTTACGAAGCTTGCGAATGTTGGCGGCGACCTGTCCGACGATCTCTTTGTCCGCGCCCTTGATGATCACGCGCGTGGGCGTCGGGACCTCGAAGGTCACGCCCTCGGGTGCCGTGAAGGTCACGGGGTGGCTGAAGCCGAGCGCCAGGTTCAATACGCCGGTGCCGCCAGCGGCGGCGCGATAGCCCACGCCGATGATCTCGAGCTCTTTGCTCCAGCCGTCAGTGACGCCGGTCACCATGTTGGAGACCAGCGTGCGCGTGAGGCCGTGCAGCGCCTTGTAGGTCGTCTCGTCATTACGGCGATCGACGACCAAGGTGTCGCCGTCTTGGGCCATGGTGATGCCGTCGGGGATGTTGCGAGTCATGGTGGCGTTGGGACCCGTCACGGTCACCACGTCACCCGCCACGCTCACCGTCACGTTGGCCGGCACGGTGATGGGATTACGTCCAATTCGCGACATCAGTGAACCTCCACTTTTTTCGTCATCGAGTTACCACACATAACAGAGCACCTCGCCGCCCAACTTGGCCTTGCGGGCTTCGCGGTCGGTCATGAGGCCGTGACTCGTCGAGACGACGGCCACGCCCACACCACCGAGGACCTTGGGCATCTGGTCGGACTTCTTGTAGATGCGAAGGCCGGGCTTGGAGACACGCTTGATACCAATGATGGTCTTCTTGCGGTCTTCGGAGTACTTCAGGTTGATCTCGAGCTGGGCGCCGGGCTTGTTCTCCAACTTCGTCACGGTGTAACCCGAGATGAAGCCTTCCCTCTGCAAGACCTTCGCCAAGTTCTCCTTCAACTTGGAACTGGGCATCTTGACGCTGTCAAACATCGCGGCGTTGGCGTTACGGATACGCGTGAGCATGTCGGCAATCGGGTCAGTCATTGTCATAGCTGTCCTCCTACCAACTTGCTTTCGTGACGCCGGGGATCTCACCGGCGTGAACCATCATGCGCAGGCAGATTCGACAGAGGCCGAACTTGCGGTACACCGAACGCGGTCGTCCACAGCGCTCGCAACGCGTGTAGGCACGCGTGGAGAACTTAGGAGTCTGCTTCTGCTTGATGCGAAGTGCTTTTTTCGCCATGCTTATCGATTCTCCTGTTTGAAGGGGAAGCCGTAGGCGCGCAAAAACGCGCGTCCCTGCTCATCGGTCGCGGCCGTGGTGACGATGGTGATGTCAAAGCCACGCGGCGCGTCGATCTTGTCGTAGTCGAGCTCGGGGAAGATCAACTGGTCGTTCACACCAAAGGTGTAGTTGCCGTGTCCGTCGAAGGACTTCGGTGAGAGGCCCCGGAAGTCACGGATACGAGGGATGGCCATGCTGAGGAGTCGGTCAAAGAACTCCCACGCCCGGTCGCCGCGCAGGGTGACCTTGACGCCGATGGGCTGTTCTTCGCGCAACTTGAAGCTCGCGATCGACTTCTTCGCGCGCGTCACGATGGGCTTTTGGCCGGTGATGAGTTCGAGGTCGCGCTGGGCGCCCTCGAGCAACGAGGCCTGCTGGGTCGCGCGACCGACGCCCGAGTTGAGGACGATCTTCTCGAGACGCGGCACCTGCATGATGTTCGCGAGTCCGAGTTCATCCTTCAGCGCGGGACGAATCTCTTCGTCGTAGCGGACCTTTAGACGTGGACGGGTAGTCGTGCTCATAGAACCTCTCCACACTTGCGACAGACGCGAGCCTTCTTTTCTTCGACGACCTGGTAGCTAATCTTCGCGGGACCCTTGTGCTTCGGACACCACACGGCGACGTTCGAGGCGTTGAGCGGCATCAACTTGTCGATGATGCCGGCCTGCATGGTCGAGCCCGACTGCTTGGTCGCGCGCTTGGCGACGTTGAGGTTGTCCAGGATCACTTTGTTGACTGAGGGCAGGGCCTCTTCGACGTTGGCGCGCTGTCCACGGAACTTGCCCGTGAGGACTAACACGTCGTCGCCCTTATGAATTTTCATTACAAAACCTCCGGCGCGAGTGAAATGATGCGCATGAACTTCTTGTCGCGGAGTTCGCGACCAACAGGACCAAAGATGCGCGTCCCGCGTGGCTGGAGTTGATCGTTGATCAACACCGCGGCGTTCTCGTCGAACTTGATGTAGGAACCGTCGGGACGACGCTTCTCCTTGGCGGTGCGAACGACGACGCAGCGAACCACGTCACCCTTCTTCACCGCGGCGCCGGGAATCGCGTCCTTGACGGTAGCGATGAAGACGTCACCGATCGAGGCGTAGCGACGACGCGATCCACCGAGCACCCGGATGCAAAGGACTTCTTTCGCTCCGGAGTTGTCGGCGACCTTGAGGCGACTCTCTTGTTGAATCATCGAGCACGCTCCACGATCTCGGTCAAGCGCCAGCGCTTGAGCTTCGAAAGCGGACGGGTCTCTTGCACGCGAACCTTGTCGCCCACCTTCGCTTCGTTCTTCTCGTCGTGCACGTAGAGCTTTTTCGTGCGCTGGACGGTCTTGCCGTAACGCGCGTGTCGCACGCGCTCGTTCACCGCGACGACGAGCGTCGAGTCCATCTTGTCCGAGACGACGATGCCTTCGCGAACCTTGCGCGGGTTGGCGCGGGTATCGTCGGAGTCGTCGTCCTTGGTTGCGACCTTGGTTGCGACCTTGGTTGCGACCTTGGCTTCAACTGGGGCTTCAACGACGGTCTCGACCGGGGTCTCGCTTGTCGTCTCTACCGCGGTGTCGTTCGTGGTCTCTTCAGTGTTTACGTTCGTGGTTTCGTCACTCATGACTTTGCACTTTCTTCTAGAGCTTCGGCGGCCGCGATCTCACGTTCACGCATGAACGTCGAGAGGCGCGCGATGTCTTTACGCACCGCGCCGAGGCGCGCCGAGTTGTCGAGCTGACCGGTCGCCAACTGGAAACGAAGGTTGAAGAGCTCGCGTCGGGCCTCGCCCAATCGTCCGAGCAGTTCACCATCGCCCAAGCGACGCAACTCTGCGACGTGTTCTTTGGTCTTAGCCATTAGATCGTCACCTCCGGGGTGCCGTGGGTCCCGGGACGAATAACGAACTTCGCCTTGATGGGGAGTTTTTGAATGGCGCGTTCCATCGCGGCGCGCGCCAAGGTCTCGTCAACACCACCGAGTTCGAACAACATGCGGCCGGGCTTCACGACGGCGACCCAGAATTCGGGATTGCCCTTGCCTGAACCCATGCGGGTCTCAGCGGGCTTCTGCGTAACGGGCTTGTCGGGAAAGACACGGATCCAGACCTTGCCACCACGCTTGACGTGACGGGTCATCGCGATACGGGCCGCTTCGATCTGGCGAGCGGTGACCCAACCGGACTCGAGGGCCTGGATGCCGAAGTCACCAAAGTTGAGATCGACCCCACCCTTGGCCATTCCGGCCCGACGACCGCGCATCTGCTTGCGGTATTTTACTTTGCGGGGCATCAACATACTTACTCGGCGTCCTTTCGAAAGTGAGGCGTGTCGGTGTGGTCCGACGCGGTACGACGCTCGATCTCTTCTTCGACGCTCAGTTGAGCCTCAACTTCGGGCGTGGACCCCAAGAGGTCCGCGACGGGGGCGTCCGTGACAGCGTCGTCCTGGACGTCGTCGAGGATCTGGTTGGTCGTCTCGTGTTCGGCCGACTCGGCGACCTTGTCCGACACGGATCCCTGCATCTCTTCGACCACGGCGTCGTCGCTGACGGGCTCGGCCTCCACGCGACGGCGTCCGCCGCCGGCACGAACGACACCCTTGGGCGTGGTGGGTGAGGAACCAACGGGCACCGCGTCGCCGGCCGCCATAGCGGCCTCGCGCACGATCTTCTCGTCGTTGGTCAATTGGTAGGGCAAGATGTCGCCCTTGTAGATCCAGACCTTCACGCCAACACGACCGGTTGAGGTGCGCGCTTCACGAAAGCCGTAGTCGATGTCGGCGCGCAATGTGTGCAACGGAACGCGGCCTTCACGGTAGGACTCGCGGCGTGACATCTCGGCGCCACCGAGGCGCCCCGACGCTTGGATCTTCACGCCCATGGCGCCGGCCTTTTGGACCGTCTGGATACCGCGCTTCATGGCGCGGCGAAAAGCCACGCGACGAAGCAACTGGTCACAGATGCCTTGGGCGATGAGCGCGGCGTCAAGCTCGGGCTGCTTGATCTCTTGGATGTTGAGAGAAATCTTGTTCTTCTGACCGGTGATCTTCTCGAGGTCTTTCTTCAGACGCTCGGCTTCGGCGCCACGACGGCCGATGACGATGCCCGGTCGCGCGGTGTGGATGTCGACGCGAATGCGGTCCGAGTTGCGCTCGATCTCGATACGCGAGACGGCCGCGCTCTCGAGCTGGCGGGTGAGGTAGTCGCGAATCTTCCAGTCCTCGATGACGAGGTCCTTGTATCCGCGCTCCTTGAACCAGCGCGACTTCCAGTCCGTCGTGATTCCGAGACGGAAACCGTAGGGGTTTACCTTCTGACCCATTAGTTGGTCTCCTCCGTAGTGTCGGTGGACACCGTTTCGTCGTTCTCGTCGGCGACCTCGGGTGCCGGCGTTTCGTCGTCGTAGTCACTGATCGCGGCGACGTCGGTCACATCGGTGCCGGCGTCATCGACGGCGTTGTCAGGCACGTTGCTCTCGGTCGCTTCGAGTGAGGCGTTGGTCGCCTCAATCTCGGCGGCGGCGTCGAGTTCGGCCTGCGCTTCGTGGGCCGCTTCGCGCTTGTTCAGACTCGCGGTCTGGTCGGCACGACGACGTGACGAGGCCACGCGGCGTGAACGGCTCACGGCGGCCTGCTCAGTGCGCGCACTGCGCATGCGCTCGAGGCGCTCTTCGTCCATACGCGACACGATCACGGTGATGTGGGTGGAGCGCTTGAAGATCTTGCCCGCACGACCACGCGCGCGAGGTGAGAATCGCTTCATGGTGACGCCCTCGTCGGCGTAGGCCGCCGAGATGAAGAGCTCTTCGACGACCTGAGCGTCGTTGTTGACGGCGTTCGCGACGGCCGAGGCGAGGACCTTGCCGATCACGTCGGCGGCCTCGCGCGTCGTGCCAGCCAGGATCTCACGGGCCGTGTTGACGTCTTCGCCGCGAACGATGTTGAGTACGACGCGCGCCTTGCTCGCCGACATCGGAAAGCCGCGCAGCGTGGCGCGAGTTCCGGGGCGTTCGTTGGTCTTCGAAGCGGTCATTAGCGCCTACCCGTCTTTTCCTGGCCCGCGTGAAACTTGAACGTGCGCGTGGGAGCGAACTCACCGAGCTTGTGGCCGACCATCGACTCGTTCACGAAGACCGGCACGTGACGACGTCCGTCGTGCACGGCGAAGGTGTGACCGACCATGTCAGGGATCACCGTCGAACGACGGCTCCAGGTCTTGATGACCTTCTTCTCGTTGGCCGCGTTCATGGCGTCCACCTTCTTCAAAAGGTGGGTGTCGATGAAGGGACCCTTTTTTAGGCTGCGTGACATTGTCTACCTACCTCCGCGCGCCGCGTCCACGGCGGCGTCGAATAATGAGCGCGTCTGATGTCTTTGGCAGACGCGTACGACCTTCAGGCTGACCCCACGGCGAGACCGGGTGACGACCACCGGAGGTCTTACCCTCACCACCACCCAAGGGGTGGTCGACCGGGTTCATCGCCACACCACGGGTCTGGGGACGAATGCCCTTCCAGCGGTTGCGACCGGCCTTACCGATCTTGATCAGTTCGTGCTCGGAGTTGCCCACGATGCCGAGCGTCGCGCGACAGTCGATCGGCACGCGGCGCATTTCCGTCGAAGGAAGTCGAAGCGTCGCGAAGCCGCCGTCCTTGGCGACGAGCTGCACGCCCATGCCGGCACTGCGGGCCATCTTGCCCCCGCCGCCGGGGCGAAGCTCCACGTTGTGCACGGTGGAACCGGTAGGGATGAAGCGCATCGGCAGCGAGTTACCGGTGCGGATGTCGGCCTTGGGACCGGACTCGACGTATTCGCCGACCTTCAGGCCGTTGGGCGCGAGGATGTAACGCTTCTCGCCGTCGGCGTAGTGCAACAACGCAATGCGGCACGTGCGGTTCGGGTCGTATTCAATGGTGGCAACCTTGGCGGGGATGTGATCCTTGTTGCGCTTGAAGTCGATGATGCGGTACTGCTGCTTGTGACCACCACCGCGGTGACGCGAGGTCTTGCGGCCGTGGTTGTTGCGACCCCCGGTCTTGGGCTTGGCCGAGAGCAGGGACTTCTCCGGCGTCGAGGTCGTCAGTTCAGCGAAGTCCGACACCGTCTGGAAGCGACGACCGGGGCTGGTTGGTTTGCGGTGACGAAGTGCCATGGTGTTCCTTAGTTGTCGAAGAGGTTGATCGTGTCACCCTGTTTCAAGGTGACGATGGCTCGCTTGGTGTTGGGCTTGGCGCCGCGAACCCCGGTGCGGCGGTTACGCGTGTTCTTGCCCTTGCGATTGAGGGTGTTGACGTTGGTGACCTTCACGTTGAAGGCCTGCTCGACGGCGTTACGCACGTCGATCTTCGTGGCCCGAGGGTCGACGACGAACACGTAGGTGCCGGTGTCCATCAGTGCGTAGGTCTTCTCCGAGACCACGGGGCGAATCAAGATGTTCATGGCGTCGCGCATCAGGCAATCACTTTCGCAGTAGGCAACGTGGCGTCGGTGAAGAGCAACCAGTCGCAGTCGAGGACGTCGTAGGCGTTCAGTTCGCCCGCGTCGATGGTCTTGATGTTCTTGAGATTGCGGAACGAGCGAATAGCGGTCTCGTCGTCGCGACCGAGCACCACGAGGATCTTGCCTTCGAGGCCGAGCGCGGTCATCGCGGTGATCGCGTCCTTGGTCTTGGGCTCACTCCAGACGTCGAAGCTGTCGACGATCGCAATACGCGCCATGCTCGCGCGGTCCGACAGCGCCGAGTAGAGCGCGAGACGAATCATCTTCTTCGGGGTCTTCTGCTCGTAGCTACGAGGCTTCGGGCCGAGCGCGATGCCACCACCCGGATAGTGCGGCGCGCGGATGGTCCCCTGACGAGCGCCACCCGTGCCCTTTTGGTTGAAGGGCTTTTTGCCACCACCGCGCACTTCCTTGCGGGTCTTGGTGGACTGGGTGCCCGATCGCTTGGCGGCGAGTTGGGCCTTGACGACCTGGTGCATCACGGCCATGTTGGGCGTGACGCCAAAGAACGTGGGTTCGAGTTCGACTGGTCCGAGTTCGACACCAGCGAGAGAGCGACGAGTAACCCAGTGCTGCAACAACTCGGGTCGGTCCTTCTTGATCGGACCACGAAGGGTAAAGACCTCACTCATCGGCTACCTCCGGCCTTCATGGGGTTCTTCACCGACGTGCGCAGTACTACAACGCCACCGCGAGGACCGGGTACGGCACCCTTCACGAGGACGAGATGACGCTCGACGTCGACCGAGATCACTTCGAGGTTGGTGGTCGTGACCTGGGAACCACCCATGCGTCCAGCCATCTTCGTGCCCTTGAAGACTCGACCTGGTGTCGCGCAGGCGCCAATGGAGCCGGGGGCGCGGTGGTGCTTGTGGTTACCGTGCGCGGCGCCTTGACCCTTGAAGTTGTGGCGCTTCATGCCACCGGCAAAGCCCTTGCCCTTGGAGACGGCGGTGGCGTCGATCATCTCGCCCTTTTCAAAGGAGTTGGCGAGGATCTCTTGTCCGACGCTGTAGCCGGTCACGTCGTCGAGACGAAGCTCGACGAGCTTCTTACCGGGTGTGACGCCGGCCTTTTCGTAGTGACCGAGTTCGGGTTTGGTGAGCGTCGACGTGCGGCGTGTGCCCCACGTGACCTGCACGGCCGAGTAACCCTCTTTTTCGGGGGTCTTCACCTGGACGACGCGCGCTGGACTGACCCGAACGACCGTAACCGGTATCGCCCGGTTCTGGTCATCCCAGACTTGGGTCATGCCCACCTTCTCGCCGACGATCGCTTTGGTCGCCACGTTTTCCTCTTCCTCTACTTTTCTCTACGTCGACCGGGGCCGACATACAGACGCTCCGCCGGGCCATGAAAACCCGAACGGAGCGCTCGACTGGTTGGCTCAGCGTTCCAAAAAATGGCAACTGAACACTTCTGTTGTTCGCCTCATTCGCAAAGAATGGGGCTATTAACCGTACACCATCGGACCCCGTGGGCGCAAAGCCCACGGGGTCCGAGGCGTTAGTTCTGGCGAATCTTGATCTCGATGTCCACGCCCGCGGGTAGGTCGAGACGCTGGAGCGAATCGACCGTCTTGGCCGTGTGGTCCACGATGTCCAAAAGACGCTTGTGAATACGCATTTCGAAGTGCTCACGGCTGTCTTTGTGCTTGTGGGGCCCGCGAACCACCGTGTAACGGTGCTTCTCGGTAGGCAGCGGCACGGGGCCCTGCACCCGAGCGTTCGTGCGCTCGACCGTCTGGACGATCTTCGCGGTGGACTGGTCCAAGACGCCGTGGTCGAAGGCCTTCAATCGGATTCGAATCATCTGTCGGTTGTCGGCCATGACCAGTCCTACTTCAGGATCTTCGTGACGCGGCCGGAACCAACGGTGCGGCCACCTTCGCGAATCGAGAAGGTGAGACCCTCTTCCATCGCGATGGGCTTGCCGAGGGTGACGGTCATTTCGGTGTTGTCGCCGGGCATCACCATTTCGGTGCCCGAAGGCAGCTCGATGGTACCCGTGACGTCGGTCGTACGGAAGTAGAACTGCGGACGGTAGTTCGCGAAGAACGGCTTGTGACGGCCACCCTCTTCCTTCGTCAAGACGTAGACCGCGGCCTCGAAGTTGGTGTGCGGCGTGATGGTCCCTGGCTTGCAGAGAACCTGACCGCGCTCGACGTCTTCCTTCTTCGTACCGCGAAGGAGCGCCCCGAGGTTGTCGCCCGCGCGACCCTCGTCGAGGAGCTTGCGGAACATCTCGATGCCCGTCACGACCGTCTTTTGCGTGTCACGCAGACCAACGATCTCGACTTCGTCGCCGACCTTGACGACGCCCTGCTCAACCTTGCCGGTGACGACGGTGCCACGACCGGTGATGGACATGACGTCCTCGATCGACATGAGGAAGGGCTTGTCCAGGACGCGCACGGGCTCGGGGATGTAACTGTCCACCGCGTCCATGAGCTCCATGATCTTGTCGCCCCACTCCTTGTCGCCTTCGAGGGCCTTGAGGGCCGAGACGCGCACGATGGGCGTGTCATCACCAGGGAAGTCGTAGCTCGTAAGGAGCTCACGTACTTCCATCTCGACGAGTTCGAGGAGCTCTTCGTCATCGACCATGTCGGCCTTGTTGAGGGCCACCACGATGTAGGGAACACCCACCTGACGAGCGAGCAACACGTGCTCACGGGTCTGGGGCATGGGGCCGTCGTTGGCCGACACGACGAGGATCGCGCCGTCGACCTGGGCGGCGCCGGTGATCATGTTCTTCACGTAGTCGGCGTGGCCGGGCATGTCGACGTGGGCGTAGTGACGGTTAGCCGTCTCGTACTCCACGTGGGCAATAGAGATGGTGATGCCGCGCTGGCGCTCTTCAGGGGCCTTGTCGATCTGGTCGAAAGGGGTGAAGGCGGTTCCGGGGATGCGCTCGGAGAGGACCTTGGTGATCGCCGCGGTAAGAGTGGTCTTGCCGTGGTCGATGTGACCCATGGTTCCAATGTTGACGTGCGGCTTAGTGCGCTCGAACTTCTGCTTTGCCATTGTCGGGGACTAACTTTCTCTCTCGTGACCGCTTCTAGGTGAATCGGTC
>Ga0182024_10014456_pt1 | contig 15257 bp, 10 predicted proteins | sample P32metaG_FD_120480 | JGI IMG/M metagenome (GOLD analysis project Ga0182024, IMG submission 120480) | Permafrost microbial communities from Stordalen Mire, Sweden - P3-2 metaG (Illumina Assembly) | ecosystem: Environmental > Terrestrial > Soil > Wetlands > Permafrost | place: Sweden: Stordalen... | reverse complement strand
CGGAACTACAAACTCTCCTCTGGCTGACCCCAGCCTAAATCGAGGCCGCTCCGAGGGGATTGCCACCAGCTTCGCCACCGGCTTGCCGGCCTTGGCAATGATGACTTCCTCTCCCATGGCGACCCTCTCCAGCAGTCGCGAGAGATGAGTCTTGGCCTCGTGAATATTCACTTCCATAAGATCTATTGTAGCTAAGTCCTGGACTAAGTCAAGGCGTGGCCCATTCACAGGCAAATCTGGTTATACTCGGAAATTGTGGAGAGAATCATGCCTATTAGCGCCTTGCTTCTGCCGGAACTCGATCACGAAATGAAAAAAAACGCACTACTCTGGAGCGCGTTCCCGCCGATAAGAAAGACTTTGCGCCTCATGCCAAGTCCATGCCCTTGGGCAAGCTGGCGCCTCACGTTGCCCAGCTCGCCGGATTCGGCCTATCGGTGCTGACCACTCCAGAAGTAGACTTTTCCAAAGGCAGCTACAAACCTTTGCCTTTCGAATCTGTCGCCCAGCTGCTGCAGGCTTTCGACGAGGGTGCGGCCAAGGTTCGCGCCGCTCTGCAAGCCACGCCGGATAAAGCGTGGAAGGAAAACTGGAAGCTCAGCTTTCAGGGCAAGGCAATTTTCGAGGGGCCACGATTTCTGGCGTACCGCGAGATGTTTCTGAATCACCTGGTGCATCACCGCGCCCAGCTCGGCGTATATCTGCGATTAAACGACAAGCCCGTGCCCGCGACCTACGGTCCATCTGCAGACGACACGATGGGGTTTTGAGTGCGTTCTTTTAAGCCTGGGGTATGGCCTGGGGTTGGCGCAAACGAGGCTATCCACGCTAATTCAGCGCCTTCAACCCCAAAAACCGCGCCGTCCCACCTAATTCCTCCTCAATCCGCAGCAACTGGTTGTACTTGGCGATGCGGTCCGTACGCGACGCCGACCCGGTCTTAATCTGCCCCGCGCCGGTCGCCACCGCCAGGTCCGCGATGAACGTGTCTTCCGTCTCGCCCGACCGGTGCGAAATCACCGACGTGTATCCATTCCGCCGCGCCAGATCAATCGCATCCAGCGTCTCGCTCACCGTCCCAATCTGATTGACCTTGACCAGAATCGAGTTGGCCACGCCCTTGTCGATTCCTTCCTGCAGGAATTGAATGTTCGTGACGAAGATATCGTCGCCCACGAGTTGAATCTTCCCGCCGAGTTCCTTAGTCAGGCTCTGCCACCCGTCCCAATCGTTTTCTGCCAGCCCATCTTCGAGCGACACAATGGCGGGATAATCCTTCACCCACTTCGCCCAAAACTTCACCATCTCGTCGGAACTCTTAGCCGACTTATCCGACTTCTTGAACACGTACTTGCCATCCAGATAAAACTCGCTGGCCGCCGGATCGAGCGCAATCGCGATTTCCTCTCCCGGCCTGTAACCGGCCTTCGAGATCGCTTCCAGCACAACTTCAATCGCCTCCACATTCGACTTCACCGAAGGCGCAAATCCACCTTCATCCCCCACGGCAGTGTTGTAGCCACGTTTCTTCAGCACTCCCTTGAGCGTATGGAAGACTTCCACGCCCCAGCGCAACGCCTCAGAAAACGAAGGCGCGCCCACAGGCATCACCATGAACTCCTGGAAGTCCACGTTGTTATCGGCATGCGCCCCGCCGTTCAAAATGTTCATCATGGGCGTAGGCAGCGTGTTGGCCCCGGCCCCACCAAGATAGCGATAGAGCGGCATATCGAGAGACACCGCCGAAGCGCGCGCCGCCGCCATTGAAACCGCCAGGATGGCATTCGCCCCCAGCCGCCCCTTGTTCTCGGTGCCATCCAGTTCGATCATCTTGCCGTCGAGCCCGCGCTGATCGAACCCATCCCAGTTCGCCAGCGCTTCGGCAATCTCGCCATTAACGATCTCAACCGCCTTGAGCACGCCTTTGCCCTGGAATCGGTTCGTATCCTCGTCGCGCAACTCCACTGCCTCGTGCTCGCCAGTGGATGCACCGCTGGGCACAATCGCCCGCCCCATCGCGCCGTCCGCAAGAAACACTTCGGCTTCAATCGTAGGATTGCCACGGGAGTCAAGAACTTCTCGGGCATGTATGGCTGCAATATTTGACATAAGTAGTTCGTTTCCTTTGATTTTCAGTTATTAGAACGAACGAGCCCAGCTGTAGTCGCGCCTTAAAAACTCACCGGGATCCTGCGTTCAGCCCTGGCCAGACCCGTATAAACCTTGCCCATCGTGTATTGCGAAACCAACGATTATATCGGATGGCTACGAACGCGCCGTGACTTCGGACACACTGGTCGCTGGCCATTTCCGCCTTTGGAACCGCCCATTCGGCCACCCGCGGGCACGCCCTTATCTCGGCTGGTTCCCTGTCCTGCCTGCGCATTGTCGCAGCCTTGCGCCTGGACTAGAGTCAAGAGATACAATAATGCTTAGGAATATGAGGAGGCACCGTGAAGAAGTGGATCGCATTACCTTGCATCCTACTGTTGGCCGCTACGCTGGCAGCCCAGTCTGATTCGTCCTTACCTGCAGCAACGCCCCAGACGGATTCAGCCGTACCCGCAGGACCTGTCCAGCCTGATTCCCCAGTACCCGCAGTGACTGCCCGGCCTGCTTCCCCCGTATCCGCAATGATTGCTCAGACGGAGTTGCCGGTACCCGCGGGTACTGCCCTGATGGTGCGGCTCAATACTACTCTCGCAACCTTCAGCAACCGAGTCGGCGATCCCTTCCAGGCAAAAGTCACCCAGCCGGTTGTAGTCAACGGCGCAACGGTGATTCCCGTGGGATCGACCGTCGAAGGCCGCGTCACCAAAGTGACTGAGCCGCGACGCATCTCCGGCAGGCCAACCCTCGGAATTCTTCCCGAGGCCGTCATTCTTCCTGGCGGCGAACGTTACTTCCTCGACGCAACCTTGACCGACACCAACATTCGCGGCACTGACGTCAATCAAGAAGGTCAGTTCAAGGGACAAAGCCACGACCGCCGCGACACCCTCGAGGCAGGCGGCGGCACTGCAGGCGGCATGCTCATTGGCGGACTAATCGGCGGCGCCCCAGGAGTCCTAATCGGCGGCGCGGTCGGAGCGGGTTCAGCCACAGCACACTGGCTGGCCAAACACCGCTCCGCGATTTTGCCGGCGGGCACCGAGCTCACCCTGGAACTGAACCGCCCCATGGGCAGTACCCCTGCGAGCGGCGGCAGTAGGTAGAACATTCACGGTCACCGAGTCGACCGAATCGTCAGACATCTACACGCCTGACGTTTATATTTCTTGCCCTCAATCAGAAAATGACTGCGGGAGAATCAACATCGAGATTCCGGACGAGATCTATTCCGACCTGAAGAAGCACGCTCGGCGGGATCACCGCAGCATCAACGATCTAATTGTCCAATCCATTCGCTCTGCGCTGGGGAAAAACCCGGCGAGGCCGCGACGCAGGATCAAGTTTCCGCTGATCGAATCCGACCGACCAGGAAGTCTCCATCTCGATAATAAGAAGATTTACGAACTTATAGATTTCCCTTAAAGGCACTCGAACCACAATCTCACGCCCCGAAAATCAAGTCCCCCTCGCTCAGCACCTGCAGCTCGATCCACCCTTCCAGCGGCAACGAATCCACCGGCAGCCGGTTCTGCCACAGGCTGAAGCGCAGCCGCAGCTTGCTGGTGGAAGCCACGGCGACCGCCCCAGCCTTGCGCTCCGCCGCTCGTTCCGCCGGGACAGCGCTGGGAGTCGCCAACAGCCACGCCAGCGGCAGCTTGAATTCAAAATTCCGCAGCAGCGCCAGTTTCACATGCTCTTCCGGTTGAGACGATGACGCCATCACTCGCTCTTCCGATCCATTCTCGATCTTCCAGCCCTTCAGCTTCCGCTCGTGCACCGAGGCCTCCACCCGCAGCGCGCGCCGTGGACGCGACTCCCCGCTGGCCCACGACTCCACGTTCACCACCAGATCAAAATCCTCTTCGGGAACCTTGCCCATGAAGTCCAGCCGCCCATACACATGGCTCGCATCGATGCCGGCATAAACAGAGTCCAGCAGAAACTGTTTGCCGTGCATCGCCCCCGCACGCTTGTCGGCCGTATACATCGCCGCGCCCATCCATTCGAAGTAACGCACCTTGTCGCCCGTAACTCGCGGATGAATATAAGCCGTCTGCGGCACAAACGACGGACCCACCTCCGCGCCGGTAATGGGCTGGGCCAGAGAGTCTGGCGGAGCCGCTCCCAGCGCCTGATACACGTTCGAAAGGTGCTTGCGATAGAGTTCGTCGAAATCGCGGTCGTTGGCCGAGTGATGTTCCGGCCCATACCACCAATTCCAGTCGCTGCCTTCGGCAATCAGTAGCTCCTCGAACGCCAGCTTGCGCTGCGCCTCCGTCGTACTTGCCGCATTCTGCGCGTAAAATTCGCGCGCGTGGTAAAGGTAATCCCAGGCGCGATTGTCCTCCGGCGCGCCGATCCACACATTAAAATTCGCATTGATCCACGATCCCGGCACGAGCGAAGTCATTTTGCCGAAATCCTTGTGCCGCGCAATCGCCTCGGAAACCGTCACGGCCTCCACACCCGCCTCGCGCTGCAGCCCATCGTAGAAGCGCCGCAGGAATTCGCGTCCTGACTTCGGGTAATACTCCCACGCATTCTCGCCGTCGAGAATGATCGACACCACGGCATCGCGGCCCTTGGCCAGCACAGGTTTGGCCGCTTCCTTGATGTTGCCAATCAAATGCCGTGCCGCATCCGCCGGAGGCATGCCCGCATACACGAATCCGATCAGATCGGAAATCGTGTGGTCGCGAAACACCAGGTGCATCGCCGCCGAGCCATTCTCATAACGATGGACGGTGTAGAGCTTCTCCGCCAGGTTTCCCGGCAAACGTCCGTTGCCGTCGCGCGCGAAGAACACCCCTGTGCTTCGTCCCAGCACGCCTTCGTCCGTGGCCATCCACTGGATGCCAACACTATGCGCGATCGCCAGCACCTCCTCCGACACGCTGCCTTCCGATGGCCACACGCCCTTGGGCCGAAGGCCGAAGACGTTCTCGTGTAGATCGAGAGCGCGCGTAAGTTGTTCGCGCGCATCTTCGGGATGGCGATATCGGTTCTGGGGCAGCGGCAATCCCGGCGACGACACAGGCCCCGTGCTCGTGTCGCACACCAGCGGCAAGATCGGGTGATAAAACGGCGTAGCCGACAGCTCAATCAATCCCTTTTTCGTCGCCTCGGCATGTGCCGGCAGAACTTTCCCTATCAGTTCCCTCTCCCGCCGGATCACAAACTGCTGATCCTCAAGCGAGTAGTGGCGCCCCTTCGCCACCAGCGCCGCCACGTCCTTTTCTTCCAGAAAGAACTCGTCGAACCAGGCAATCTGCGACAACACCTGCAGGTCGGTAAAATCCTGCTCCTGAAAATACCGTTCCGCGCGCTCCGGATGATCGCCATGCTCGCGAAACCGCTCCCACAATTCGCGGTACCGCGGATAGCGCCCAATCAGATTCTGCGGATTCGCCTGAAACAAATATTGCAGCGCAAAGCGCCGCTCCTCCAACGACAGATCCTTAGCCGGCTTGGCCGCCACGCTCAGAAATGGATCCTGCGCCGTCCCGGCGACATAATCTTGAATCTGCACCATCAGCGACGGCACCAGGTTGAAGTTTTGGTGGACGTTAGGGAATTCGTCCAGCAACTTCACCATTCCGTAATAGTCCTTGAGCGCATGCAGCCGCGTCCACGGCAGACGATATTCGCCCGTGACCAGATCCTTGTAAAACGGCTGGTGCTGATGCCAGAGAAGAATGACGCGCAAGGCAGGCATGGCTGACTGGTCAGTCTAGCATGTGAATTTTCCCGCGCTGCGCACCGAATGGCTCCGCTGGAGGAGCGGAGCACAAAGAGATACCGCGAGTCTCGCCAGTGATTCTAGTCAGGGAGCGTTCCATATACGTCCTTGATGTGAATGCCGCTCTGGACGAACCTTTCAGTTGTCAGGATACGCTACGGGCCGATCCACCTCCTTTGCCTTCGCTGATCTACTGGCCACAAATCCGTGCGGAAAGATGCTCATCTTCTGTAAACTAAGGCGCACACTATTGCGCCTACCGCATGAGCCCCCAACCCACCCTCGCCAACCCTCAGCTTCTCACCGACCAGGATCTCTACCTCTTCAACGAGGGCAGCAACTACCGCATGTACGAAAAGATGGGGGCCCATCTCATCACGCACCACGGCGAATCCGGCGCCGTCTTCAGCGTGTGGGCCCCGAACGCGCGCTCCGTCTCGGTTGTCGGCAGCTTCAATGAATGGGCTTCGAAGGCGCATCCTCTGAGCACCCGCGGCTCGTCCGGCATCTGGGAAGGTTTCATTCCCGGCGTGACCCGCGGCGCGCTTTACAAATTCCACATCGAATCGCAGCGCCACGGCTACCGCGTCGATAAAGCCGACCCGCTCGGCGTGCTCCACGAGAAACCTCCCCGCACCGCCTCGGTCGTCTGGGACCTCGACTACCAGTGGAGCGACCACGACTGGATGCAGAACCGCGGCGCCCGCAACTCCCTGGCCGCGCCCCACTCCATTTACGAGGTCCATCTGGGCTCGTGGATGCGCGTCCCCGAAGATCACAACCGCCCGTTAACCTATCGCGAAACCGCGCCCCGCCTCGCCGACTACGTAAACCAGCTGGGCTTCACCCACGTCGAGTTCCTCCCGGTCATGGAGCATCCCTTCTACGGTTCCTGGGGATACCAGACCACCGGATACTTCGCGCCCACATCGCGCTACGGCACGCCGCAGGACTTCATGTACTTGGTGGACTACTTGCACCAGCACGGCATCGCCGTCATTCTCGACTGGGTGCCCTCGCACTTCCCTTCCGACGCCCACGGTCTCGCCTACTTCGACGGCACGCACCTCTACGAGCACGCCGACTCGCGCCAGGGATTCCATCCCGACTGGAAGACGCACATCTTCAACTACGGCCGCGCCGAGGTGCGCAGCTTCTTGATGTCGAGCGCCATGTTCTGGCTCGACAAATATCACATCGACGGCCTGCGCGTGGACGCCGTCGCATCCATGCTCTATCTCGACTACTCCCGCAAGCAGGGTGAATGGATCCCCAACAAATTCGGCGGACGCGAAAATCTGGAAGCCATCGACTTCCTCCGCCGCTTCAACCAGGAAGCCTACAAAGAACATCCCGAGATTCAAACCACGGCCGAAGAATCCACTTCCTGGCCCATGGTCTCAAAGCCGGTCTACGTCGGCGGCCTCGGCTTCGGCATGAAGTGGGATATGGGATGGATGCACGATACGCTCAAGTATTTCCAGAATGATCCCATCCATCGCAAATATCACCACAACGATCTCACCTTCCGCAGCCTCTATTCGTTCCACGAAAACTTCGTGCTTCCGCTCTCGCACGACGAAGTCGTACACGGCAAAGGATCGCTGATCGGCAAGATGCCCGGCGACGAATGGCAGCGCTTCGCCAACCTGCGCTTGCTCTTCGCCTACATGTTTGCCCAGCCCGGCAAGAAGCTGCTCTTCATGGGTTGCGAATTCGGCCAGGTGCGCGAGTGGGCGCACGACACCAGCCTGGAATGGCATATCGTCCAGTACCAGGTTCATCGCGGAGTCCAAGCCTGGATGGAGCAACTCAACCGCTTCTATCGCAGCGAGCCCGCCATGCACGTCTTCGACAACAATCCCGCCGGCATCGAGTGGGTCGACTGCAACGACAACGCCACCAGCACAATTTCCCTCCTGCGCAAGAGCGAGAACGCGCAGGATACCGTGCTCATCGTCTGCAACTTCACGCCCGTGCCTCGCATCGACTACCGCGTAGGAGTCCCCCACGGCGGCTACTGGCGCGAAATGCTCAACAGCGACGCCCGCGAATATGCCGGCAGCGGCATGGGCAACCTGGGCGGAGTGCACGCCGAAGCCATCCCCGCACACGCCCGTCCGTTCTCCCTAAAACTAACCCTCCCCCCGCTAGCAGCGTTATTCCTGAAAGCCCAATAATGCCCACGTAGCGACAGCCGCCTCGGCTGTCCAGCGCGGCTAAGTGACGTCGATTTATAAATCAACTCAACCATCTGCGCCCGTGAGGTTCACGCCAAAAAGCCAAAATCTGGGTGCCACATTTCTCGCGTCTCTTGCGAGAAAGCCTGCCCTGATGAGCGAAGCCGAAGGGTGGGGCTTTTTTCGGGCAAGCGAGGAAAGTTATTTCAGCTTGCGCGAACAGTCGCGCCTAGGTCCAGCCCTACCGAAGCAACATTCCTCACTTCTCGCACAAACCGCGAGAACTGGGGCACCCAGATTTGTCTAATTCAGGAAGTACTGCCGGTAGAGCGTGTCGCGCTGCGCCGGACGGAAGCCGGCATCGCGAATAATCCGCCGCAACTCTTCTTCGGTGGTGCAGTTGGTCACGCCCGCCGCCCGCACCACGTTCTCCTCGAGCATCACCGATCCCACATCGTTCCCGCCGAAGCGCAGCCCCATCTGGCAAACTTTCAGCCCCTGCGTAACCCAACTGGATTGCACATTGAGGAAGTTAGAAAGATAAATGCGCGAGATGGCCAGAACTTTCAGGTAGTCGACCGCGGTAGCCTCGTCCCAGTGCCGCCCGCCCAGCGCGGTATTCTGCGGCTGAAAGCTCCAAGGGATAAACGCGGTGAACCCGCCCGTCTCTTCCTGCAGTTCGTAGAGCCGCTGAAAGTGATTGACCAGGTTTTCGTAGTTCTCGCCCACGCCGAACATCATGGTCGCGGTAGTGCGCATCCCGATCTGATGCGCTGTCCGATGCACGTTGAGCCAGTCGTCGGTCAGGCACTTCAGCCGCGCAATCTTGTAGCGTACTTCGTCATCCAGCACTTCCGCCCCGCCGCCCGGAATCGAATCCAGCCCCGCATCGCGCAGCCGCAGAATCGTGTCGCGAATCGAGAGCGAGCTGTACTCCGCAATCGCAATAATCTCCGAAGCGGAATAGCAGTGCAGATGAACCTGCGGAAAGCGCTCCCTGATCCCGCGTAGCATCTTCTCGTGCCAGTCAATCTTCAGATCAGGATGCAGCCCACCCTGCATCAGCACGCCCGTGCCGCCCAGTTCCACAGTCTCGCGAATCTTCTCGTAAATCGTGTCGAACTCGAGAATGTACCCCTCCTTCGCCGCCGGCCCCTTCAGCGGCCGGTAAAACGCACAGAAGGTGCAGTACTCAGTGCAAAAGTTGGTATAGTTAATATTGCGGTCGATGATGTAAGTGACCGTGCCCTCAGGATGCAGCCGCCGCCGCACCGCGTCAGCCTCCATCCCAATGCCGATCAGGTCATCCGACTCGAACATCTCAACGGCTTGCTGTTTGGTCAAGGACATAAAAGATCCACCGAACCTCTTGATTTTAGCGGATGGAGCGGGAACCTTCTAGGGGTTGGGCATCGAACTCTATCATGTCGGCTCTCGTCAGCCGATTCGCTCTCATGCCGGAATGACCGTGGAAGAGCGGCCCTTAAAGAGCCGCCATAAACGGCTCCGCTAAGGAACAGGGGAGGCTAGCGCATCCTTGGTTCTGTTTTGCCGGAGCCATAAAAACTCGGGAAGGGCACGACTTCCAGCCGTGCCGTTAAGCTCGTCCGCAGATCGCGGCTTCAGCCGCTGCGGGCTGCAGCTTTGCCTTTGCATGTCCATCACAAACTGGGCTGCCTCACCCTTCGCGATTTTCATGAAATCCTTTGCAGTCTCCGCCCTCTTTCCACAGCCTTCGACTCCCTTTCTGTGACGAACAACCTTTACTGAAGAAGAGAAAAGTGCAAAATTGGGAATATGCGCGCACACACAGCCACCTCCACAATCCGTTGCCCAGAACCTCCAGCTAACTCCTTATTCCGCAATATTTTACCTCCCAGTGCTTGCGCATCAAGATTTTGCCCTACCCCCACCATACCTCACACTCACAACTCTTTGAAAACCAAGATCTTAGATACCACGGGGGAAAAAATAGATATCGATATGCCCACCGCGCACCGTTTGACACTGCAGAACGGCTTACCTAGACTGCAGGTAGGCGTCTGCGAGGACCATCCATGGGCTGGCTGCAAAACAAGTTCGAAAAAAATTTCATGATCAGCACGGTTGATTACGTTTTCAACTGGGCGCGCAAGTCAGCGGTCTGGCCAATGACGTTTGGCCTGGCCTGCTGCGCCATCGAAATGATCGCCTCCTCCACCTCGCGCTTCGACATCGCGCGCTTCGGCTCGGAGGTCTTCCGTCCCAGCCCGCGCCAGAGCGACCTGATGATCGTCGCCGGCACGGTCACGCTCAAGATGGCGCCGGTGGTGAAGCGCATCTACGACCAGATGCCCGATCCCAAGTGGGTCATCTCGATGGGCGCCTGCTCGTCCGTGGGCGGCCCCTTCAATACCTACGCCGTGCTGCAGGGCGTCGACAAAATCGTCCCCACAGATGTTTACGTCACCGGATGTCCCCCGCGCCCCGAAAATCTTTTCTACGCACTGCTCAAACTGCAAGACAAGATCGACACCATGACGTTGGCCAAAAAGCCCACCGAAGTCCGCCTAGATCCGAACATGGTGGAACACTTCAAGCGCCAGGTAATGATCGCGCAAACGATGCAACCGAAATGACCGCGATTAGCGGGCGTGACCCTGAGCGGAGCGAAGGGGCGAGCCCGCTGCGGTCATCTGAGCGCAGCGAAGGATCTCAGCCGTCAGCGAAACAGCCCACGTAGAGACAGCCGCCTCGGCTGTCCGGCCAAGCGAAGCGAGACCGCTAATTTCGCACGACGATCAGAATGGCTGAAGGCAGTGTGCGGAATGCAGTGTGCTGAGTGCTAGTTGCTGAGTGCGATGTTCACCAAACTCACCACCCAATCCGAACTCCCCGCCGCCGACGAAGCCAAAGAATTCCCCTGCGGCGAAAAGACGGTCTGCATCGCCAACGTAAACGGCACCTACAGCGCCCTGGACAACGTCTGCCTGCACCTCGGCGGCCCACTCGGCCAAGGAGAAATCGAGAATGGCAAAGTAGTCTGCCCCTGGCACGGCTGGCAGTGGGACCCGAAGACAGGCGAGGCCGCGCACAATGCGAACGCAAAGGTCGACGTGTATCCGCTCAAGATCGAAAACGGCGACGTGCTGATTGAAATCTAAGTCTCTCGATTTCCTGATCTGGCTATCCCACCAACTTCAGGAACTTTCCCGGCTGATTATCGAAGCCCGGGAAAACCGCCGCCAGATTCTGATTCCCCATGTGCCGCGCGACCGCTTCTCCAATCACCTGCCGGAAGTCCGTGGTCAGGGCCAGGTCGCGGCCTTCGTAGAGTTGCGACTGATCCAAGCCAGGCCAGCGACCGTAAACTCTGCCGCCCCTCACCGGGCCGCCCAGAACAAACATCACGTTGGCATGGCCGTGGTCGGTACCGCGATTGCCGTTTTCGCGCGCCGTGCGTCCGAACTCCGACATGGTGACGACGACGGTGTCTTCGCCAAGATCGCCGAGATCAGTCCAGAACGCCGCCAGCGACTGCGAGAAATCGGTAAGCACGTTGGCGAGCTGGCCTTCGGCGGCGCCTTCGTTAACGTGGTTGTCCCAGCCGCCAATGTCGGCGAACGCGACCTGCACACCGAGATTCGCTTTGATCAGTTGCGCGAGCTGCCGCAGGCCGTCCGCGAAGCGTCCCTTGGGATAATTCGCGCCCGCAGCGGGCGTGTATTTTCCGGGATCGGCAGCCTTCAACATCTTTACTGCGTCGAAAGTTTCTGCGCCCGTGCCGTGCAGCACACTGTCGGACGAGTGATCGTACATCGCCTCAAACGCGAGCGCAGCAGGAGAAGCTTTTGGATTCTTTCCTCCCACCGAGAAGTCGTTGATGTTATTCATGGCGACCGCGGGTTCCGAGCCGCTCAAAATGCGCGGCAGAGAAGGCCCCAGCGCAATCGCGCGAAACGGAGAATTTTGCGGAGCCGACGGCAGGTTGCGGAGCGAGCGGTTAAGCCATCCATCGTCGGTGGCCTTCACGCCCGGGGTGCCGCTCTCCATGAAATCCTGCGCGTCGAAGTGAGAGCGCGTGGTGTCCGGCGATCCCGCGGCATGCACGATGGCCAAATGACCCTGCTGCCACAGCGGCTGAAATGCCGACAGCGACGGATGCAGCCCGAAGAAGCCGTTGAGATCGAGCACCGACTTGCGCGGAATGTTGATGCTGGGCCGCATCGCGTAGTACTGCGGTTCGGCATGAGGCACGACGATGTTCAGGCCATCCGCAGCGCCCCGCTGAAAAATTACGACGAGACGCTTGTTGCGCGTGCCCGCGTCGAAGGCGCCGAAAGCCGCGCGCGTGAGAAAGCTCGGCACCGCCGCCGTCCCGACGACGGCTAGCGCGCTGTTGCGAAGAAAGATGCGACGCGTGATGGACATGAAGGACCGCTCCTGGCTCCTGGCTCCTGGCTTCTGGCTTTTGGCTCCGGTCGTTCCCCTACTCTTTGCGATGCCATTACTCCTGACGATGAGATTCAAGCCAAAAGCTTATCTCTTCTGAAACTCCGGCGATCCTAACAGCAGACCTGCGATCGTGCTTGCGTCAGGCGGCCGAGCAGGTTTCGCCGGCGCTTCAATCTGCGTCATGATCGAGTCGTGAGTCTGCTTCGACACATCGGCGGCGAGCAGCTTCGCTTCCATAGTCGAAAGAGCTAGCGCCGCATCGAACAGCGGAGGCGAGCTTCCGGCCAGCTCTGCCGCATCCACCTTCACGCCGCGAACCTTGCCGGCGGTTAATCCTAGCGCGAAGTTCATGCGGTTCAGCAGCGCGGACGAACTCACCCAGACCTCCGCTTTCATCGAGTAGCCCGTGGGCGGCTGCGCTCCGTAGAGAGGCATGCCCATGTTGGCGACTTGACGAGCCAGCGGCATGGCGTCTTCCACGTCGGCGCCAGTGGCGCGCACGGCTGAGGCCACAAACTCAAGCGGCGTTTTCACCTTGGCGCGGTAGGCGCCATCCGCCCAGAACTCCGGCGAATGGAACAACGTCGTTAGAACTTCGCGGATATCGCCCTTCTTCTTCTCGAACGTCTTCGCCATGCGATCGACCAGCGCTGCCGGCGGATCGTCGGCCACAAAGCGCTGCGCCAGCTTCAACGAAATGAAATGCGCGGTCTGCGGGCTGGTCGCCAGCATGTGCAACACCTCCCTGCCCTCATCCTCGCCTTTGGGCTTGATGTGATGTCCCAGAACAAACTTGGGGCCGGGTTCGTGCTGGCGCGGCTCGTACTTAAAGCCGCCGCCGTCGTTCGGTTTTTCGATCGTCCAACCGGTGAAGACCCTGGCAACTTCGGTGACGTCGCGTTGCGAGTAGCCGCCATTCACGCTGAGGGTATGCAGTTCCAGCAATTCGCGGCCGTAGTTCTCATTCAGTCCGCTGTTTGCCTTGCGTTTTGCGTTCGGATTCGGCGGGGGAAAGCGCCGGGAACGGCCGTATGGGCCGTACGCACGAACCGGCCGATCGGGAATTCCGAGCGCGCGCATGGAGTTCGGCCCCACACTCAACCAGTTGTCCAGGTAAAACAACATCGCCGGACTCTTCGCCGTGGCCACCAACAAATCTTCGAATTTTCCCAGCGCGCGTGGGCGGATCACGTCCTGCTCGTAGTTAGTAAGGAACAGGCGCTCGGAGCCTTTGCCGGCGAAGACGTTGAAGTGATTGAACCAGAAATCGGTCATCACTTCTTCAAGCTGGCGTTCGCTGTAGATCGCCCGCAGCACCTTGGCCTGAACCAGTTCATCCGCCACGACGGCCTGCGGATTGTTCATGGCCAGCAGCGTTTCTTTTTGCTTTGCGTTCATACCCGCGAGAAGGTCCTGCGCTTTACCGCTGCCGCCGCGCAGCGAATCGGCAAACGCGACTTGCTCGTCGGTCGACATCGCCATCACTTTCTTGTAGCGCTGGTCGGCGGGAAGATCGATGAGTCCTTGAATCTTCAGATCGGCGTAAAGACGATCTTGGCGGCGGCGAGCTTCGGCGGCGTCGACAACCGCCGGCATCGCTTCTGCCGAAGCGATCGACATCTCTTTGGCGGGCACGACGTTGGAACGCGCTTCGTTGTTCGGAGAGCTCATCGAGTTCATGCTCGCTGAGTTCATCGAGTTGCTGTCTGCAAGATTGTTTGGCGCATTCCCGGCCGCATCTCCGCTGGCGGCCGCTGCGGCAGCGAGTTCTTCAGCGGTCTTCGCGGTGTCGGACGCGAGTGGTTGAGCAGGAACCGCAGCGACACCTTTTGCTTTCCGCTCCTTCTTCTCTTGCTTCTCCTGCAGACGCGCGATCTGCACCTGAAACACCGCGCGCTTCGCCGGATCGGAAGGCAGCGGTCGCTTGCCGTCCATGACCTGTTTGATCATCTGGTTGTCAGGAAATTCTTCGGCGATTTCCTTCGGACTCATGCGCAGCGTGCGAAAGGCGGCGAGACGGGATTCGACTGCGCTGTCTGGAAATTTTTGGGGGTGCAGTTGCAAATCGATCCAGCGGTCGACGCCGATCGCCATGACCTGCTGCACGTCGCCCGGCCGCGGGCCAAAGGTGAGGCGATTGAGCGCTTGCACGGCGCGCTTCTGTTGGTTCGTGCCGGGGTCGGGTGCCTTTTCCTTTTTCCTGGCCAGCACTTGCGGGACGGAGCAGGCGAGGCTTAGACACAGCAGAAGCAGCGCCAGCTTCCCAGATTTGGATGGCATGAAGATTCCCCGACGGAGCAGGTCTGATGATTATGAACCCTTGGCGAGGAAAAAGTTGCTGCTGGAGATGGTTCCGGAAGGGCCCCTAAGTGATTGGAAGACAAGGGCTGCAAAGCGTCAGGCAAGTCTCAATGAGCGCTGTGGTCTGTTACACCAACAATCCCACTTTCGTCTCCGACCATTCGGCTTTTTAGATACAAGGCCGCTTGATCCAAATTCACCAGCAAGAGTCCCAAGACGGTACTGCCCAAGACTAATCCCAAGAACTGGTCGGTTTGGCACAGTTTCGGAGCTGAGACCTGGCCATACTCGTCATGCCTCACGATAGAAGGTGGTGTTGTGTGACTCAAACCAGGACGAGTTCTTCGCATCGAGTCCTACTGGTGGATGACGACGAGGCCGTTCGCTCCATGATGAGTACGACACTGGGAAGAAAAGGATTTGACGTAGTCCCTGCCGCCAACGTGACAGAAGCCCTGAAACTTATCACTACAGAGACGTTCGACGTGCTT
>Ga0182024_10014455_pt1 | contig 15258 bp, 14 predicted proteins | sample P32metaG_FD_120480 | JGI IMG/M metagenome (GOLD analysis project Ga0182024, IMG submission 120480) | Permafrost microbial communities from Stordalen Mire, Sweden - P3-2 metaG (Illumina Assembly) | ecosystem: Environmental > Terrestrial > Soil > Wetlands > Permafrost | place: Sweden: Stordalen... | reverse complement strand
GCCGGAAAGCTCCTGGCAGCAGATGTGCTGGATGGCTACAGTCAGACACTGAACGAGTTACGCGAGGTGGGCTATCTCACCTATGCGAAGCGGCAGTTGAGCCCTTACTTGCGCGCGTGTGTTGATCAGTTCTGTCAGCAGCGGCCGACGCTTACGCAACGGCTGCTGGCGCGGACGCGCAAGAACTAATGCGCGTGCGGCAACTCGCGCCAGAAGCGGTCCTCCACGGGTTGCAGTCAGCCGCCTCGATAGCGGACACTGGCAACGTCGTGGGCAGCCCCGGGATTGCAAAGCGGAGAGCCATGGCGCACAGGGTTTTATGCTCGATTCTTGGGCTACTGTTCGTGTTAGGAATGCCAGCTTTCGCCGAAGACGCGGCTGGTGATTGGATTGGCGAGCTAAAAGGCGGCTTCAAGGTTCGAGTGCATATCGACAAGACCGCCACCGGCTATAGGGGTCGCCTGATCAATCAATCAGGAAACGCAACCAGCCTCGATCAGGTCTCCTCCGACGAACAACACCTGCAATTTGCTGTCGCAAAGCTCAATCTCAACTATGACGGCGCCTGGGACGACGAGAAGAAGATCTGGGACGGTAAGCTAAGGTTCCAGCAGATTTATCCGCTGACATTGAAACGCGCTACGGCCGCTGACTTGGCGCCTACGGTCCACAGACGACCTCAAGAGGCTGCCATTAGCGCCGGTCCGTTGCCTTATACAGAGCGGGAAGTTCGGTTCGATAATGCGGCTAGCCACAATCAGTTGGCGGGGACTCTGACTGTCCCCGACGGGAAGGGCCCCTTTCCCGCTGTCGTATTGGTTTCCGGTACCGGCCACAATACGCGCGATGAAGACGTGTGGGGCCACAAGGTGTTCCTCGTCCTGGCCGACGCGCTCAGCAGGCGTGGTCTTGCCGTGTTACGTTACGACAAGCGCGGTGTCGGCGGTTCTACCGGCGACTATGACACGGCGACCACTGCCGATTTCACGTCGGACGCTGGTGCTGCGGTCTCGTGGCTCAAGGCTCAACCACAGGTCGATCCGCTCCACGTCGGTGTTCTCGGCCATTCAGAGGGTGGCATCATTGCCCCTGCCGTTGCCGCTCGCGACAAGAGCGTCTCGTTTGTGGTCATGATCGCCGGCCCAGGCATCCGCGGGGATAGGTTATTCGTCCTCCAGTCAGCGATGACGGCCAAGGCTTACGGTGCGCCGGATGACTACATTGCCAGACGTAAGGTCTTCGACCAGAAGCTGTTCGACGCCGTTACTTCTGCGCCATCCGACGCGCGGGCATTGGCTCGCGCCAAGAGGCTTGTCGCCCAGGCCGTCGCGGACAAGATTGTCGATCCAGCGGAGGCTGAGACCTTGCCCGGCGAGGCTACCCGGCGGTGGGAACGTTACTTTCTTGCGTACGACCCGGCGCCCGCACTGACGAGGTTGACAGTGCCGGTGTTGGCACTCAACGGCTCCCTCGACGTGCAGGTGCCGCCCAAGGAAGACCTGGCTGCCATTGGTCGCGCTTTGATGGCGAACCGCGATGCTACGATCGTTGAGCTACCTGGTATGAACCACCTGCTGCAGGACGCGAGGACGGGCGCGCCGAGCGAATACAACGACATTGAAGAGACGATTTCGCCGGTGGCCCTCAAGCTCATCAGCGATTGGATCAGTGTGCATTCGAAATGATGATGCGTCCCGGCTGGCACTTTCGTGGATGTTAGCGGTGGCGGAAGCCGCACGCTCGAATGTCTGCTAACTCGACTCCGAGCGGCGGCAAAGCGGATGGTTCGACGGGCCGCTCCGGGTCAATTGCGGACTTGGCGAGTGACGGCTTCCCCGGGTTGGGTCCGGGACGGCGTCCTAAGTCATTGGGTACCCAAGAAAATTACTCGATTTGGCGGTAGACCTACCCGCTCGTTACCCGCTCCAACGGGCGCTGTGGCGATTCAGGGTGAGACACGATGTGTTCACCCTACTGCGCCCCTCGCGAATTCGCTTAGTGGCCCCCGCAGAACGGCACGATCCGGGCGGGTGACGCTCCGATGTCAGGACCCCACCCCCAGCCGCGCTTGCGCAGCTGCGAGCATTGCCCTGAATCGGGGATGGTCGCGCACCGGGTCCAGATCCGCGTCCGTTTGCAACCAGTTCAGCACATCGGCAAGACATCGTTCCAGAATGAGCGCAAACATGTCGAGACCGGCATCGTTGTCATGCGCGATTCTGATGAGAACGCACGCGAGGTTGTAGCGCATGTTCAGGTTGTCCGGGTCGAGCAGGACGGCGCGCTCCATCCACTCCTTCATGCGCTCGTTTTCCCCCAGTACCGCGAGCGCCGTGACGAGGAACCCCATGGCGGAGCCGTTGTCCGGCTCAATCGCCACCGCCCTCTCGCAGCGTTCTGCTGCGCGCCGCGCCGCCACCCGGGCGCCTTCGCTGTCGCCGAGCGCGAGGTAGCAAGTGGGGAGCATGCCCGCCGCGTAGAAATCCGAGGCCGTTTCCGAGGTCGCTTTTTCGAAGAATAAAATGGCCTGGCGGTGATTGCGCATCGCGACACACCAGCGCGCAGCGGCGAAATTCACCTCGTAGGATTCCGCGTCGAGCTCGAGCGCCGTCTCGATCCCGGTCTTAGCTGCCGCGAACTGCGCGTCCGCCGTCAGGACGCGCACCTTCGCCGCATGCGCTTCGGCGAGACGCGGGTTGAGCGCTAGCGCGCGTTCGGCCGCCGCCAGGCCACCATCGCCTGCTTTTCCGGTCATCAAGCGTAGCTGCCCTTGCGCCCAGGCCATGAGCGCCCAGGCGCGGGCGTAGTTCGGATCAATCTCGGTGGCGCGCTGGCACAGCCGGATGGTCGCCTCGCTGCTGCGCGCGACGCCCACGTTGCCCGTGAGGCTGTACTGCCGCGCCATCAAGTACAGCTTGTACGCTTCCGGGTTTGTGGTATCCCGCTGCTCGATCGCTTTCTTCTCCTCCGGTAGCAGCTTGAGTTTCAGAGCCGCCACGATCGCCTCGGAGATCTGGTCCTGCAGCGCGAAAATGTCATCGAGATCGCGGTCGTAGCGCTCGGCCCAGACATGCCCGCCGCTCGTCCCGTCGATCAGCTGGGCGTTTATCCGCACCCGGCGCCCCGCCTTGCGCACGCTCCCCTCAAGCACGTGGCTCGCCTTTAGTTGCCGCGCCACTTGCAGGACGTCGACGTTCTTTCCTTTGAACATGAAGGCGGTATTCCTGGCCGGAACCCAGAGCGCCGAGATCTTGCTGAGGTCGGTGATGACATCCTCGGTGATGCCGTCGGAGAAGTATTCCTGCTCCGGATCGCCGCTCATGTTCGCAAACGGAAGAACGCACACGCCAAGGCGCTGCGACGGCGCCATCCCCGGTTCAGCTCGCCGCCCTGGTGTCTTCAGCGCCGCCGTTTCCGGCTGGTTCGCGGAGCCTGGCATGGCGCTACGGGTGGTGGGGCCGGTCGCAACAACAGGGGCCGTTGGGCTGAGGCCTGCAAGTAGGCGCACCAGACGTCCGATGACTTCAGGCGGCAGCTGCCCACCGTGGAGGCGCATCCACTGGCGCTCGCGAAACACGTCGGGGACGCGGGCCGCGGCGTCGGGCGTATCGTCTATCACCAATGGCAGCAGGAACGGCTGGTCCTCGGCCATGAGGTGCGTGCGATCGACTGCGAGCTTCCACTCCAGTCGGAAGTAGCCCTCGCTGCGGGTGTTGGTGTTCAACGAAATGAGCGGGATGAAGAGTGCGCATTCCCGGATTTGGCGGCGGATGGAGGTGTCCCACGCGTCCCCGCCACGCAGTTCGCTCTGGTCGATCCAGACTTCGAGTCCGGCCTGCCGGAGGACGGCACAAATGCGTTGCGCCACCTCGGCGTCCTGTGAGGCATAGCTGAGGAAGACAGCCGTGGAAGAGGCGCTCATGTCATAGGGCGACCTGGAGTCAGCATCATAGCGAGTGCCTTGAACACGTAGCGGGCCTGAGGTTGATTATCGGCACCAAGAGTAATGTCATCAATGTCGCAAAATCTCCGTGAACTATGAAAGCCTGGGTGTTTGTCACCGGACATTCACAGACGACTCTCCGCACGCCCGGCGTATCGTGGTCAGTGCGGTTTGCGTCAAGTGATCCTCGGCACGTTCCCCCCGCTATTTGCCGCAACCCGTTTTACCGTCTGTTGGCTACATCGAATGGGTAAATGGCAAAGCGCGCGATCAATGTTTGAAGTGGATTCAGTTCTTGTCGCCCGGCGGCTGCGGGAACCCGATGCGACGGACCAGGTCGCGGAAACGCGGTGTGGAACGAATGGAGTCCAATTCGGGGGCGGTAAGGATGAATAGTACGCCCCCTTGGCGTTCGTTGTAGGCCACTTCGAGGGCGCTCATGGCCCGAGCTTCGTCGTTAAGCAGGGCATAAACGTGCGCGGCATATGCTGGGTCGTCTGCTTGGTCCAAGACTTGAGCTTGCTTCAACAAATAGCCTCTGTACCCCGAACGTTTGTACGCCTCGCCGAGCGCGCTGACCTTAGGATCGTTATCCAGGCTTAACGCGTGCTGGCGCGCGGCGAATGCCTCGGCAAACATTTTCTTCTGCTCGTATACATCAGCCATGGCGGCGTAAAACCCCGCGTTGTCCGGATGCATTTCCAAACCTCGCTGGTCCTGACGCAGCGCATCGTCGTATCGTCGGGCATGGTAAAGCACTTGTCCCAGCCACCACATGACAGAAACGGAGAACGGGTCAAGGTCCCGGGCGCGTTCGATTTCCTTCATTGCTCCATCGAGCCGCCCCATAGCCACTAAGTAGTTCGAATACCAAAAATGCGCGATGGCATAGTTCGGACTGAGGGCGGTGGCTTGTTTGTACTCGGCTTCGGCACCGGACCAGTCCCAGTCGATAGAGAACTTGATAAGCGCGAGCGCTGTGTGGGCTTCTGCGAGCGAAGGATCAAGTGCCAGGGCTTTGACGGCAGCTTCCCTGGCTTTTGGAGAGGCTTCGTTGCGAGGCAGTCCGCCGCTAATGCCCAGGCTGATGAAGGAGACCGCGACGCCGGCATAGGCAAGCGCGTATTTGGGATCTTTAGCGATGGCTTTCTGGAAGTAATCGAGAGCTTTCCACGCAATTTCCGGGGTAAACTGAGACTGATTCCACCAGTACCAGCCCCTCAAAGATTCGTCATACGCCTCGGGATCGACGGCGTGAACCTGCGTGAGCAGACTGCGCTCTTTGGGGGTCAGCTTGACGCGAATTTGTTCCGTGATGTCCTGGGCAATTTCGTCTTGCAGGGCAAGGACGTTCTTCAAGTCGCGTTCATAGGTCCTGGCCCACAAATGGTGATCACTGCTGGCTTCAACTAATTGCGCAGTAACACGCACACGGTTTTCTCCGCGAGTGACTGCGCCTTCGACGACCGCATCGACTTGCAAATCGCGCCCAATCTGCGGCAGCGTTTCCTTGGAGCCTTTGAAGTGCATCGCAGAGGTTCGCGAAATGACCCGCAGCGAGCCGATCTGGGCGAGGTCGGTGATCAACGCATCGGTCATCCCGTCGGCGAAGTACTCCTGCTCTTTGTCGCCAGAGAGGTTCTCGAGCGGTAGCACCACCAGCGAATGAATCGCCGGAGGGGTCTCTGGGGCTCTCTCGCCACCACGCCGCAAGTAAACGTACGCGCTCGTGCCGGCCAGCAGCACAAGCACGGCGACCACCGTCGCAACGATTGCCGGCCGAGACCAAGCGGCAGGCTGCACGGCCACGCCATTTATGGCGGGAGACCGCAGGCGCGGGCCCGGCTCGACAGGCGCCTGCACAGCGGCGGGCCGGTCGTGACTCCTGGGCGCCGTCGCGATGACCTCTGGGTGCTGTGCCGACCCCGCATCGACATGAGGTGCGGACTCGCGGTGCGGGGAGGCGGCGATCTGCCCGTGTTCGGCCGGAGTCACCGGTGCGATCAGCCGATAGCCGCGGCGCTGCACGTTCGCGATATAGATCGGATTCTTCGGGTCATCGCCGAGCGCGCGGCGCAACCCGGCCACGGCCTGGTAGAGGGAATGGTGCGTGACGACAACGTCTTTCCAGACCGCATCGAGGAGTTGTTCGACGCTGACGACCTCGCCGGCGTGCTCGGCGAGGCAAACAAGGACCCGCATCGTGCGCGGCTCGAGCTTGGCAGTTACGCCGCCTCGCGAAATTTCATCGAACGCCGGTGCTACGAGCCAGTCGCCAATTCGAAAGGCCGTGCGATCCGACGGGATCATCGCTTGGTTCACGTGACCACAGCCCTTCGGCAGTATGCCGGGCAGCGGGGGGCGGCTGCTGCATCTGCGGGTTGCTCAGGCAGCAATGTCCTTCAGCATACCTTTAACGCTTCCTCAACCTGAAATCACCGGATCCTCAGGACTCCGCGCTCCTCCCGTCGGCAGAGTGGTGCCCAAGCAGCAGCGGTCGTTTGGTCCGTCGCCGCGACCCGATTCGAGATTCAAATCGCCGACTTGAGGAGACTGCGTGGGCAAAGCGGGGCGATGACCCAGAGCCTCGCTCTTTCTTCCGGTCACTAGAGTCACTGAGATTCCACAAATCATCGATCCACTCACGGCAAACAATTGAGCCCCTGCACGTACACCGGGAGGAAACATGAGCACGAAGACTCTGCGTAAGATTTCCGTTTCAGATTCACTGTGTGCCGGTCTCCTGCTTTCGCTGGCACCGATCATCGCCGCAGCAGGAGACGCCGTGAGACCCCTGATCGACAAGGTGCGCAACGCCACGGCGCAATACATCCACGTCAAAGGACTCATGACAATGGCTGCAGCACTGGCGCTGTTGATGCCCGCGTTCGCTGTCCGGGCCGGCGACAACGAACCGCCCGGATCCCAACCAGCCGAAGTCAGGCTGTTAGCTTCTGGGCTGATGGGAACGATCGGCAGCACCATCGGCCCCGATGGAGCGCTCTACGTTGCGGAAGGCGCCGTGGGTAGGATCACGCGCGTCGATCTCTCCACCGGAGAGGAAACCACGTTCGCCTCGGGGTTGCCTGCTGCGGTGCCAGGCGTCGGTCTCGGCGGCCCGATGGATGTCGCCTTTGTCGGCACCACGGCCTACGTACTGGTGGCAGTCGTCGACAGCGCTGTCGGTGGTCACCAGAAAGACGGCATTTACCGCGTTGATGACAGATACCATTCCACGCTCCTGGTGGACCTCGGCACATGGTCGTTCAACCATCCGCCTGACCCGATCGTGCCTTTCAACTACTTTTTGCCCGACGGCGTTCAGTTTGCATTACTACCCGTCCACGACGGATTTCTCGTCTCTGATGGGCACCTCAATCGCGTACTGCACGTGTCCAAGGACGGTACGGAAATTACCGTGCTGAAACAATTCAACGATATCGTCCCCACGGGGCTCGCGAAATTGGGCGACACGGTCTTTCTAGCGGAGCTCGGCCCAGTCCCGGAGACGCCGGACACTGGCAGGGTCGTCTCCTTCGGATTGTCCGATACGCATCCACTCGCGCCGGCTCATGACGTGGCGGCAGGGGTCAGCATGATTGTCGGTACGGCATTCGGTGCCCACGGCACGCTGTACGCCCTCTCGCAGGGAATCGCACCAACCGGCATTCAACCCGGAGAGCAGGCGTCGCCTAATACCGGGAGACTGCTGCGGGTGAACTACGACGGCACCTTCACCATCCTTGCCGACAAACTCGACCGGCCGACATCACTCAATTTTGTCTGTAACACAGCCTACATCGTCACCCTCACCGGCGAGGTGTTGGAGGTCAAAGACGTTGGCGAACTGGTCGATCACGATCGGAGATGCAGTGAGTGCGATCATCGCGACTAGTCAAGTGGCGCGCGTTGACGCCCGCTGATTGGGTCACTTTCCGGTGTAGGGGCCGTTCGCGTGCCAACGCGACGGCCCCGAATTTACTCTGGATGGAGGTCCAAGTTTAAGCTCCAGGGCACACCGATAGAAGGATGTGGCCATGAGGCTTACCCGTTGCCGGACCGCGGTGATGGGTTCGCCGCGCTCGAGTAGGCACTCGCGCAGACCCCGCTGTTGCTCATCTTCGATGGTGCCGAGCACCGTGCCACCGAGCGTATTGACCCTGACCTGCCGGTCGCGAGCGTCAGCTTTCCGGAGTCAAATCCCGGCTTGCGCTGCAGCTCGGCGTCGCACGATGAACTCATAGGCGGGAACAGATGCGATGAGCAAGGTGGCAGCGATTATTGCGGGTGGTCAGCCCCCGACAAAGCCACGCCCAGTGCGACCACCGCAACGACGCCGATGATCAGCCAGGTCGTCTTAGCGCTACTCACTTGGCGCACTTCCAGCCGTTGAATGGCCTGGTAGGGAACCTCAACACGCGCGCCGGCAGCGGCGCCCACTAAGGCCGTATCGCCAAGCGCAGTTACCTGAATCGTCTCACTACGACTGTCCTGGGTAAGCACTCGCACGGTATCGCCCGCGTGGACTTGTGCCCGGATCTGACTGCCCGTGGCATCCACCATTACGGGCCGCATCGTCGTGCAGGCCGTACATAGACAGAGCAGAAGAATGAGCGTGTTGGAAGCAAAATGGCGAACTCTGGAATTAGTCAACTTCTCCTCCCTCACACCTCACACCCTCACACCCTCGCGCACCACCATCGTACGCGCTTCGGTATTGGCTCCCCGGGTTGGAATCGAACCAACGACCAACGGATTAACAGCCGGCCTCCGTGCACTTTGGCACTCCTCGCCACTCCTGGCCACACTTTGGCCGAGTTCGTAACCCCTTGATTCCTTAGTTGTCAGGTATCGCGCAGCTTGCGGCGAGGTGCGCGCACGAGCGTCGCGCGGAGTTAGTCACTGCACTGAATTTGCACTGAGCGACCAACGGACTTTCGCAGTTTTTCTGCATTTGGTCGGAACCGATTCCGTGCAATTCCGTGCACTGCGACCCTCGGAGTGGAATTCCGTTGGTCGCGGGTTCGATTCCCGGGAGAGGACTCGAACTCGAGCAATTTCCCAAAGCCTCACACAGACTCTCGGACTAGTAATCCGCCGGCGACGTCGGCAGTTGATCCGGTTACGCCGGCGGTTCGAGACGATCGAGCTACGGGACGCCATCCCTGAGATCTTGTTTCTCAACTCCCATGACGGGACGAGTGCCTATCTTAGGTGGGTTTTAGTCTGTCACCACGCAACCGAATTGCGCTGGATTGGGCTCTAATTCCCGACGACGCGGCGATGATGACAGTTTCCGAAGACGGTCCCCCTTTTGGTCTTCACTGACCGTCGCCAATGTAGGCAGCCTTACGACTGCATACGCCGGCTCGGCTTTAAGCCTTATTTGATGTTCTCGAAATCAATGGCAGAGTGTTCGGATCAGTAAATGGAGTGGCTAGTATAAATCGTTATACCGTTCCCATCGGGGTCCTTTATGCAAAAAAGATGATGTCCAAAAAATGTTTCATCAGGGATCTCTCCTGCTGCGATTCCCCGACTGATTAGCTCGAACCGATATTTTTCCAATTCATTGAGGCCTTTGCCTTTAATCATAAGGTCAAATTGCTCAGAAAATCGCTTATGGAATTGTCCTGTCAAACTTTGCGCTACGCCTTCTGCGGCCAGCTGATCAACTCCCAACAATAGAAGATGAGTGCCTCCACATAGTTCAATAATTGCGACCTTTTCCTCGATAGCAAATGGAGGAATGCCGAGATTCGAGTAGAATTGGCAACTGCTCTTAAGGTCAGCCACCTTAACAACGAGGTGAGCCACTGCTAATTCTAAGTCAACGACAGTCTTCATCTCGCCGGTCATGATTCACCTCACAAGACCACTTCGGGACTTTAATAGTCTTAAAAAACGACGGTCTCACTGAGACTTTCGAGTCCCGAATGGAATGAAGCAACACTGATACAGATCGTTGCGGTTCGTTTTGAAGAGCTTCGTATGGAAGATACCACTCAGGTGAAATCGGGAAAGCTCGAGATTGTGCTAAACCAGTTCGCTCCGACGAGCACGGGCTTCTATCTTTATTATCCGCAGCGCTCGCAGGTTTAGCCTGTGAACAGGCGTGGAATATTGACCAGGAGCGGGGGCTAACCGGCGTCCAAAATTGACCACCCCGTACTCGCCGTCGACGCGACGTCCCCCCCTGTTTTGAGTAGCGCGCAGGATTAGAGTCTAACCCGGCGCCGGAGGTTGGACGTGAAGAAGCGATTTACGGAAGAGCAGATCATCGGATTCCTGCGGGAAGGGGATAAGGGCGTGGCGGTGAAGGAGCTGTGCCGTCGGCACGCGTTCTCGGAGGCGAGCTACTACCTGTGGCGGAGCAAGTTCGGCGGCATGGAGGTGTCGGATGCGAAGCGGCTGAAGGCACTGGAAGTGGAGAACGCCCGACTAAAGAAGTTGCTCGCGGAGTCGATGCTCGAGAACGAGGTGACGCGTGAAGCACTGCGAAAAAAATAGTGACCGCGCTGGCGCGTCGCGAGCTGGTGCGGTGGATGCAGATGCAGGGACTCTCGGAGCGCCGCGGTCTGCAGGTTGTGCGCATGAATGCGAGCGCGCTGCGTTACCAACCACGACCGGATCGCAACACCGCCCTGCGCGAGCGCATCATCGCTCTGCCACAGAGGCACCGCCGATATGGGGTCGGGATGATCCATCTGAAGCTGCGGCAGACCGGGGAGTGCATCAACTACAAGCGAGTCGAGCGGCTGTATCGGCTCGAGAAGCTGCATATTCGGCGACGGCGACGCAAGAAGATCCCGGTAGCAGATCGCCAACCGCTGATCCGTCCTGGCCGAGCCAACGAGATCTGGTCGATGGACTTCGTCTTTGACCGAATCGCATCAGGTCGCACGGTGAAGTGCCTGGCGATCGTTGACGACGCTACGCACGAAGCGGTGGCTATCGTGCCGGAGCACACGATCGGTGGGGATCATCTGACACGGATGCTGGACGGTATCTGCTCGCAACGCGGCAAGCCGACGATGATCCGCTCGGACAACGGCGCGGAGTTCACCGGCAAGGCGATGTTGACCTGGGCACATCGCAACAGCATCGCACTGCGACTGATCGAACCGGGCAAGCCGAACAGAACGCGTACGTGGAATCGTTCAACGGACGACTGCGCGACGAGTGTCTGAACGAACACTGGTTCACGAGCCTGGCTCACGCACGCACCGTGATCTAGACCTGGCGATGTGAATACAACGAGGAGAGACCGAAGAAGTCATTGGGCGGGCTGACGCCCGCTCAGTACGCAAAGCAGTTGGCCATCAAGGCCGTTACAATGCCGGAAAACTCTAATGCCAACCGCTACTGAAAGCGGGGGGACGTCGGACGTGCAGCACTTCACCCGTAACCTGACTCGCTTCAGTCAGATAGCAAACAGCCTCGGCGATGTCGCGGGCGGCTGAAATCTGCCCAAGAGGCGACAGGGTGCGCACGAGACTGGGATACCTTGGAATGATGCCAGCGGTGATCGCTTGCGCGAGTGGCTGTAGCTCGGACGCGTGGTTTTCTACGATAAACAAGAGTTGCCATCCTCCCCATGGGGTTCTGCTATCCCGGCGCCGGCGAAAATAGCGGCGACAAGCCGCCTCGCCCCGAGTGCGCACCGCTTTGGCACGAACGCTTGCTTAAGAACCCTCCAGATCTGCGGCTGACGCTCCTGGTCGGCCAATACGCTCAGCGTCATTTACTTAGGAGCAACGCGACAAGACTCCATGACAGCGACTGTCCGGGCATTTTCAACGTACGGTCCTCAATTCTTTCCGCTGCCGCATCCCAGTTGGAGGAGCCTAATCTGAATGCGAAAACATTCGTGGTTCGAGCAGACCGTCCTTCCTGCACTGCGAAAGGCGGTGCGGAAGGCAATCTGAATGTCACCCTCGGTGGCCAGTTGCAAGCTCGTCCTGCGTTTTGGTTCCGAGAGATGCAGTGCTTGGATCCCCGCTCTCGCCTCGAGCCAATGCGACTCCGGAGCGCCGAAATAGGTGTCCGCGAAACGAATCCAATGTACGTGAGATGAGTCGCATAAGACTATTCTCGCAGGTCTGCGACATAGGTCAGCGTGCCGCCTACGACCCGCGCCGGCGATGTCATCGGATGCACGACGTGGTGTTTAGCATCGAGGATGTGCACGACCTCTATGTCGCGCACGCTGAGCGCGTCGGCGATCATCGAGCGATGGCAGCGCCACCAGACCGCTTCTGCGCACATTATTGCGGTGCGCGCCTGACTCGCCCGCTGTATCAGCTGGCCCAACCCCTGCGCGAATTCCGGGCTCGACATGTAGTCGGCGTAGCCGCGAAACGAGGCATTGCGCCAGGCTGTGTTCGGCGAACCGGGCAAGACCTGGCGGCGGCCGCCCAGCGCAGGGTACCAGTCATAGCCGATGCTGTGTGCGGCGAGCGTCGTCGCAAGTGCTTCCTTGCCATACTGCGGATATTTCCGTGAAGCGGGGAAGCTGCGCACGTCGGCGATGACCTCGATGCGGGATTCGGCGAGCAGACTGAGGAACTCCTCGATCCGGCGCGTGGAATGACCGATCGTCCAGATTGTCGTCGGCGCTGCTGAGGGTGACATCGGTCAGTCGATCTTGTGCAGCGCCGCGCCTTTGTGCATCGCGACGTGCTCGGTTTTGTCGCTATTGATCTCGTACTGCGGGTGATCCGCGCTGGCGTGGTGCGTATAACCCTTGTAGTCGATGTTCTTCTTGTGCACCTTGACGATTTTGCCTCTGACGTGGCCTGCTTCCGAGTTCCAGCGCACGTGATCGCCTACTTTAAATTTCGTGGTCATAGGAATAACTCCTCCGCCAAGGGTGAGAACATCAGGTCAGCAAAGCCTTCGCGCGCGCACAGACGTTGTCGATGGTGAACCCGTATTCGCGCAGCACCGTCTCGCCCGGCGCCGATGCGCCGAAGCGGTCGATGCCGATCACATCGCCCGCGTCACCGACGTAGCGATGCCAGCCCTGCGTTGCGCCCGCTTCGACCGCGAGTCGGGCACGCACCGACGGCGGAAGCACCGCGTCGCGTTCGGCCTTCGGCAACGCATCAAAAAGATCCCAGCTCGGCATGGAGACGCTACGCACCGCGATGCCCTCTTGTTGCAGGCGTTCCGCCGCGGCCACGATCAGCCCGACCTCCGAGCCGCTGCCGATCAGGATCAGTTGCGGTTTGCGATCCTTTGCATCGGCGAGTACGTAAGCGCCGCGACGCACTCCCTGCGCCGATGCATAGCGGTTGCGATCCAACGTCGGAACCGCCTGGCGTGTCAGCACCAGCAGCACCGGGCGGCCCCTCGTTTCCAGCGCGATCTGCCACGCGACCACGGTTTCGTTGGCATCAGCGGGACGAAGCAAGGTGAGATTCGGGATCGCGCGCAGGTTCGTGAGCTGCTCAATCGGTTGATGGGTCGGCCCGTCCTCGCCAAGCGCGATGCTGTCGTGCGTGAAGACATGAATCACATGCAGCCCAGACAAGGCGGCGAGACGGATCGGCGGGCGCATGTAGTCAGAGAAGAGCAAGAACGTCGCGCCATAGGCGATGATGCCGCCGTGCGCCGCAAGCCCGTTCGCAATCGCGCCCATGGCGTGTTCACGCACGCCAAAGTGCAGGTTGCGACCGGCATGGCTCCAGCCACCGCCCTCGGAGCCCTGGGTATCCTCGCCTGTCGTCACGGGTGGATTGAAATCACCGCAGCCCTTCAATGCGGTTTTCGTGGAAGGATCAAGGTCTGCCGAGCCGCCCGTCAGCGCGGGCAGCTTCGGCGCGACCGCGTTCATGATCTTGCCCGACGCCTCGCGCGTGGCGAGGCCTTTCGCGTCGGCCGCAAACGCCGGAATGTCCGCATTCCAGCCGGCGGGTAACTCGCCGCGCAGACTGCGCTGCAATTCCGCAGCTTGTTCGGGAAAGAGCTGTGCGTACGCTGCGAGGCGCGCATTCCAGTCGGCTTCCGCTTTTGCGCCGCGCACGAGTGCCTCCCGAAAGTGTGCGAGCGCCGCCGCGGGCACGAGAAACGCCGGCGCGGTCGGCCAGTTGAGATTCTCTTTGGTCTTGCGCACGTCGCCCGCGCCCAGCGGCGAACCGTGCGATTTGTAACTGTCCTGCTCGGGCGAGCCGTAACCGATATGCGTACGTATCAGGACCAGCGACGGTCGCCGCGCTTCGCCTCGCGCCTCCATCAATGCGCGTTCGATCGCCGCGAGATCGTTGCCGTCGTCCACCCGTAGCGTTTGCCAGCCATAGGCGCGGAAACGGGCGCCGCGATCTTCCGTGAATGTCATGTCGGTACCGGCGGACAGCGTCACCTCATTGTTATCGTACAGGCAGATCAGTTTGCCGAGCTGCAAATGACCGGCGAGTGAGGCAGCCTCCGACCCGACGCCTTCCATCAAGTCGCCATCACTCACCAATGCATATGTGTGATGCTGGATCAGCGCGTGACCGTCGCGGTTGTAGCGCGCGGCGAGTTGTGCTTCCGCGATGGCCATGCCGACGGCATTGGCCATGCCTTGGCCCAACGGCCCCGTGGTGACCTCGACGCCCGGCGTGTGACCGCGTTCCGGATGCCCGGGCGTCTTGCTGTCCCATTGGCGAAACTGCTGAATGTCATCGAGCGAGAGCGCATAGCCGGTCAGGTACAACAGGCTGTAAAGAAGGGCGGAGCCGTGGCCCGCCGAGAGCACGAAGCGATCGCGGTCATCCCAGGCGGGATTGCGCGGGTTGTATTTGAGAAAGCGCGTCCATAACACGTACGCCATAGGCGCTGCGCCGAGCGGCAAGCCGGGATGTCCACTGTCGGCTTTTTGCACCATGTCCACCGACAGGAAGCGGATCGTGTTGACGCATTGCTCATCGAGTGGCTCTGCCATAAGCGTCTCCTGGTGTGCGGGTAGGACGTCGGGCCTGCGGGCGCGCCATCAGATCGGCACGCGGTAGCCGAAGAATTCGTGATCTTCGTTGTAGCCCCCTTCACCAGCGCCAAGATCAGCGTAGTCATGCACGAACTCAATGGACGCGATCCATTTGACCATTTTGAAACCGACTTCGTTCTCGCAACGTAGCCGCAACGGCGCACCGTGCAGCACGCTGAGCGGCGCGTCGTTCATCTCGTAAGCAAGGATCGTCAATTCGTGGCGCATGTTGCGCAAGCTGTGCGTGTCGTAATAGCGCCCACCGTCACTGCCATCGGCCAGGGAGTAGAGCACCGCATAGCGGGCCTCGGCCGTCGGCTTCACCAGATCCAGAATGTGACGCATC
>Ga0182024_10014454_pt1 | contig 15260 bp, 14 predicted proteins | sample P32metaG_FD_120480 | JGI IMG/M metagenome (GOLD analysis project Ga0182024, IMG submission 120480) | Permafrost microbial communities from Stordalen Mire, Sweden - P3-2 metaG (Illumina Assembly) | ecosystem: Environmental > Terrestrial > Soil > Wetlands > Permafrost | place: Sweden: Stordalen... | reverse complement strand
CGAGCGCGCGCGAGCAGCTCCCCGTCGCTCGGGGGACGCAACCATCCGCGCCCGATGAGGTCGGCGACGATCGGCCCGGCGCGCCCGAGGTCGACGTCGCCGTCGTTCCAGATCGCGCCCGCGAGATCGAGGAGCGGATTGTCGAGATCAGCCGACGCGCTCGCCGCGTCGTGATGCCGCAGGCCGGTGTCGAGATGGGCTCGTACGGCGGCCTCCCGCGGCGCGTCCGGCACGGGAAGGTCGAGATGGTGCACGACGCGGGCGATCGTGCCCGCAAGGTCGTCGAAGAGGTCGTAGTGCCGTACCAGCAGGTGTCCGGGGTCGGCCGCGGTGGCGGCGAACAGGTACCGCAGCCACAGGCTCGCGGCTTGGGACGGACCGACCGGATATCGGCGTGCGCCGAGCGACGCGGCGACCTCGACCGGATCGCGCACGACCACGATGGTCGTCGCGATCGGCGTGACGGTCCGCCAAAACGGCAACAGCAGCGACAGACGCGGATCCTTCCAGGCACACACAGCCGGCCATTGCGACCGCGGGCCGAAGGTGTCTTCGAGGATGTCGGCGGCCTGCGCGCGAAACGGTACGAGGTCGGGACCGAACTCCCAGCCCGGGTCGAGGACGGGCGGCTGGTCCCAGGCGCCACCGAGGTGTGCGAGCAGCTCGTCGTCGAACTGCACGATTGACTGCACCTCGAAGTATCCCTTGGGGTTGTCGGGTCCGGGCCGCAACATCCGGTCGGGATTTCCGAGCGAGACCCCGAGGAAGCGGAGCGCGCCGGCGACGACTGAGGTCCCGCTGCGGTGCATGCCGGTGACGCATACTGCCGTCGACGTCGAGCCCGACACGGTGTCCGCGATCATCGGGCGGTCGGGGACACGACGTAAAGATCGGCGCCGGGGACGGCGTCGCCGCCCGACGGCCGGCGGCCGTGCCACGCGCCTTCCTCGCAGGCGACGAGCGCGAGGCCGGCGTCGTCGATCATGGCGCGGATGAGCGTGTCGTCGTACGCCAACGACCATCCGACGCGGTCAGGACGCGACGTGTACACGCCGGGTTCGACCTGGACGTACGCGCGTTGCCCGTTGCGGGGCGCCTCATCGTGTGACGTGACCGCCATGAAGCTGCACAGCGCGGGCCGCCCCACTTCGAGCACCCGTCCGATCTCGACCAGATAGCGTTCGATCCCGTTCCGTTCGACGTGCATGAAGACCCCGAATGCGCACACGAGGTCGAACTGGCGATCGGCGTACGGGAAGCAGACCTGTTCGGCGCTCATGCCGTCGTCGGGGCGATACCGCGGGTTGCGCGCGTCGACAAGGTCGAAACGGAAGTTGGCCAGGCGCGGCGCGAGATGTTCGTTCAGCCAGCCGATCGCGGCCGGGCTCACATCGAAACCTGCGTAGGAGCCGGCCGGGTCGAGACGGTCGGCCAGGTCGTAGGCCAGCCAGCCGACCCCGCAGCCGATTTCGAGCATTCGAGATGTGGGAACCAGCCCGTAGCGTCGCAACAGGGCCAGCTGGTTGGCGCGCCGACCGGGAAGGCCGCGCGAGTCGGCGCCGAGACCGATCGCATGGATCGAAAGGTCAGGTTCGGGCAGTCCCTCCGGTGAGGGCGTCACCGCCACACTCCTTGCCGTGAGGTCGCGACCGCCGGGATCAGTACCGCGGCGGCCGCCGCGATCGCCCGTCGGTGTGTTGGGAGAGGTCGCGCACCCGCGCCCGCCGTTCGTCTCGGTGCCGGGCCAGACCGGTCAGGAACCACAACAAGATGCAGGCGGCGACGAAGATGAGCACCGCCGGGACCGGATTTTTCTGCGCGTCGATGTGGATCGGCATCGACAGGGCTTCGAGGTACCAAAGCATGGCGGTGCACCGTCCTTGAAGCTTCGACGATAGTCGCATCCCAGGTCGTAGGCTGCGGCCGTGTTCCACGAAACCGGTCGCGCGTGAAGCCCAATCAAGCGGCCCGGATCGCGGCGACGATCCTCGCCCTCGCGGGTCTGGCCTTCATGCTGGGTGCCGGAATCGTCGCCACCCGCGATTTCTCGGTCCGGGTGCCGCCCTCGCCAAGAATTTTCCGGTGCGGAAGCGTGCTGTTCCCCAAAGATCCGCGCAACCAAGTATCGGCCCGGGTCGCGGTCCCACCCGTGTTTTCGAGGGCGTACACCCGCTGCCAGCACACGAGCTCGGCGCGGGTACACACCGCGACCACGTTTTTGGTTGTGGGGGTGGTTCCGCTGCTGATTGTCCTGACCCTCCCTGCCCTGTCGCGCCGTTCGCGACGATCTCGGGCTCGGCGCCGGACCCGACTCTGACCCCGCGGCGTGGTCGATAAGTCCGGTCCGGCTCGTTTTGGGGCTTGACGCCGCCGCCCACGGACGGGGAGGCTGGAGTGCCTGTCGTGGCCTCGCAGGACGTGGCGCGCGGCCGATCGGTAAGACTGTTGGCCCAGATCAACGCCAACTTCCGCATGTAGGAGTCCTTCATGGCCAGGCTGAGACGCATCATGCAGAGCGCACTCGAAGATCGCTCTGTGCGTTTCCTTCTGGCGACGATCGCGCTCGGTGTGGCCGTGTCGTTGGTTGCCGGCTTCGCGATCGGGTACCGGGTCGAAGAGAGCCACATCAAACCGGCGAAGAAAGTGGCCGTCGCCAGGACCGGCGCGGCGGCAGCCGCGGGAGCGCCGGCCAAACTGACCGCGGCGCCCGACCTGATCGGTGCGGCCTACGCGCCCGTCCGAAAGGACGTGCTGATCGTCGTGACCGGACCGAAGAAGGTGGTGCGGCTCGCGCTGGGCCGCAAGACACGGATCGCGCTGGCGAAGCTGGCCTCCGCGTCGGACATCAAGGTCGGATCCAAAGTGCTGTTCCAGCCGAGCGCGGCCAGTCCGACCACTGCCACCGAGGTTGTCGTCCTGCCCGGCGCGGCGTTGATCGGGGCGGCGGTGACTGCGGTCGTGCCGGGAACTTCGATGACGCTCAAGAGTCTGCGGGGCGCGGGTCTGGTCATCAGGACGTCCGGCGCACCCGTGCTCAAGGCGGGACCGGGCGCGCTGCCGGATATCGTCGCGAAGGACCGGGTCGTGGTGCGGTACTTCCGGGTCGGGACCGGCGCCAAGCGCAGAGCCGCCGTCGTTGAGGTTGTGGTGATGCCCTCGACCTCCAAGTTCCGCTAGCGGGCGCGACCGTCACATGTACCCGTTTTGGGATCGTGTGGTGTGGCCGGTCATTCAGGCGACCCGCGCCCGCCGGATCGTGGAGATCGGCGCGCTACGCGGCGAAACCACCGCGTTGATGTTGGAGCGTCTCGGGCCTGACACCGAGTTGCATGTGATCGACCCGGTGCCGGAGTTCGACCCGGCCGCCCACGAGCGGCAGTTCCCGGGCCGTTACATCTTCCACCGCGACGTCAGTCATCGCGTGTTGCCGGAACTGGCGGCGGTCGACGTCGCACTCATCGACGGTGATCACAACTGGTTCACCGTGTACCACGAGCTGCGGATCTTGAGCGAGACCGCCCGTCGGGCCGGCGCGCCGCTGCCGGTGCTGATCATGCACGACGTCTGCTGGCCGTACGGCCGGCGCGACCTGTACTACTCGCCGGAGCGGATCCCCGAGGAGTTCCGCCAGCCGTACGAGATGAAAGGCATCCGGCCGGGAACCCGGCGGGTGTTGCCGCAGGGCGGCCTGAACCCGCTGCACTACAACGCGGTGATGGAGGGCGGCGAACGCAACGGAGTCATGACCGCGCTCGACGACTTCGTCGCCGGTTACGACCGGCCGCTGCGGGTCGTGGTGCTGCCGGTCTACTTCGGGCTGGCGATCGTGGTCGAAGTCGCCCGCCTCGAACGCGAGCCGGAACTGGCGCGGCTCCTCGATCGATTCGAGTCGGCCGAAGGCAAAGACGTGCTCTTAGACATCGCGGAATCGACCCGCCTGCAGGCGATCCTGTTCCAACACAACGACTATTACGGCCGCCGCGACATGGTCAGCCGCGGCGCCACCCGTTATCTCGATCTGCTCGCGTCGGCGCTGCTCGACGAGCTGTACCTCGACCACGAACTGCGGCTGCAGTATCTCGCGAGCTGCATCGAGCTCGGCAAGGTGCCCGAACGACCCAAGCTGGGCGACCCGACCCGCGAGATGCAGTTGAAATGGGACCAGCTGGTCGCAGAACGACGGTCCGGCACCCTGCCGCACTCCGGGCACGCCGGTTCGACGCTCCCCTACACCGACATGGGACGCGCCCGGATCGAACACTTGCGCCAATGTCTCGATCTCGTCCGGGAATGCGGCATCGCAGGCGACCTGGTCGAGTCGGGCACCGGGCGCGGTGGTGGCGCAATGTTCATGCGCGGATATCTGGCCGCGCATGAGATGACCTTGCGGACGGTGTGGGTCGCCGACCGTTTCCGCGTCGATGAACGGCCGCACGATCCGGTTGTCGCGTGGTCTGACCTCAACACGGTACGAGACGGCTTCGCACGGTTCGGGCTGCTCGACGACCACGTTCGCTTCCTGCAAGGCCCACCGGCCGACACCTTGGCCGACGCTCCCGTCACCGAGGTCGCGTTGTTGCGGGTCGGCGTCGGCGACGCCACCGATCTCGGCGCGACACTCGAGTCGCTCTACGGCCGGGTCGTCACCGACGGCGTCGTCGTCGTCGACGATTCCGACACCCCCACCCGCGCGGCTGCGATCGCGGCGTTTCGCGCCGAGCATCACATCGACGCGCCGTTGCAACGCGTCGCCGGTTCAGGCGTGTCGTGGCGAAAGACCGCGTCGGTTGTGCCGGCACCCGCGCCAGAGCCGGCGGAGCCGTCGTCTCGTTCGGCGAAGTTGCGGGCCATGCTCGGGCGTCGGTCGCGTGCGCCGCTGGCACCACCCGCGCCTGCGCCGCCGGCGGTGACCAGGGACTTGTCGGTCGTGGTCGTCTTCTACAACATGAAACGTGAGGCGCAACGCACGCTGCACTCCTTGTCGCGGGCGTACCAGCAAGGCATCGACGGCCTCGACTACGAGGTCATCGTGATCGACAACGGCTCGGCTCCCGACCAGAAACTGGGCGAAGACGAGGTCCGCAGTTTCGGACCCGAGTTCCGCTATGTCGACCTCGACGCGAACGCGACACCTTCACCGGTCGACGCGTTGAACTACGGCGTCCGCCTCGCCTCCGGCGACACGATCGCGTTCATGATTGACGGCGCCCACGTGCTCACACCGAGCGTGTTGCGGTTCGGGATGGCCGGACTGTCGACCTACGAGCCGGCGATCGTGGTGACGCAACAATGGTACGTCGGGCCCGGTCAACAGCCCGACGCAATGTTGAACGGCTACGACCAGACCTACGAAGACGAACTGTTCCGCCAGATCGAGTGGCCGCTCGACGGCTACCGCCTGTTCGACATCGGCCATTTCATCGGTGACCGTGACTGGTTCGACGGCCTGTGGGAAAGCAACTGCATCTTCGTGCCGCGCAAGCTGCTCGAGCAGTACGGCTCGTTCGACGAAAGCTTCGAGATGGCGGGCGGCGGCTACGCGAACCTTGACCTGTACGAACGGCTCGGCGCCGCGCCCGACGTGAACGTCGTCACGATCCTCGGTGAAGGTTCGTTCCACCAGATGCACGGGGGCACCACCACCAATCGCGCCGATCCCGCCGAGCGCCGCTCCACGATCGTCGGCTACGCCGACCACTTCGCCGCGCTGCGCGGCCGCCAGTTCCGCGGCGCCGGCAAGACGTTGCACTACGTCGGCACGATGTTTCCCGGCGCCCAACGCACCCGCGCTCGACGCATGACCGCGGCCGCCTTCCACACCGGTCCGGTCAACACGGGACCTGACGGCCAGCCGACCGTCTCGACGCCGATCCCCGACGAGCTGAAGGCGTCGTTCATCGACGCGTTCTGGCACAGCCTGGCGTGGCGTGAGACGACCTGGCTCGGTCAACGGGTCGCGAAAGCGCCGACCGACCTTGTCGTCTATCAAGAGATCCTCGAACGGGTCCGGCCCGACTGGATCATCGAGACCGGAACCGCCAACGGTGGACGGGCCCTGTTCCTCGCGTCGATCTGCGACCTGCTCGATCACGGCCAAATCGTTTCGATCGATCCTCACGTCGCCGACCACCGCGCCGAACATCGGCGCATCACCTACATCGAAGGGCCGGCACACGATGCCGACACCGTCCGCCGTGTCGGCGAGATCGTCGGCGACGCCCCCCACGCGCTCGTCGTCCTCGGTTCGCTGCCGGGCACCAACTTGCGGATCGAGGGCGAGTTCAAGGTCTACGCGCCGTTCGTGCCGATCGACTCGTACGTGATCGTGGAGAACACGATCGTCAACGGTCACCCGGTATGGCCGGGCTTCGGCCCGGGGCCGCTCGAGGCGGTGAAGCGGATCCTGGCCCAGCACGGCGAGTTCGTCGCCGACACGACGATGGAGAAGTACGGATTGACGTTCAATCCGTCCGGCTTCTTGCGGCGCACCCGTTAGCTCGGAAGTTCTCTCGCCCGTCTGGCCGAATATTCGACATGTTCGAGCGCCGAATCGGGCACCGTTCCGACGTACAGCCGTTCGTTGGCGGGAGGTTGGTACGCACGACCGCGCAGTGCGACGTACTCGGCGTGCATCTCGTCCCAGCTGAGCCGGCCCGACGTCGCCGCACCCCCATGGATCTGATGAAAGGTTCCCTCGCCGAGCAGCACGACGAGGGACACGTCGGCGAGTTCACAGGCACGGCGGAACAGGTCATGGTTCGACAGGCCACCTCCCGCCAGCGCGAACCTTTCGTCGAGACCGCCGAGCTCGTCCCACAGCGCCTGCGGCATGAACATCCCGTTGCTCTCCCCCATCGGCCGGAACCAGCCACGCGCCGAGGAGGCGGCCAACGTCGACGCCGAGAACAGGCGGTACCCGTCGTGTTCCCAGTCGAGCCGGTCGAGCAGTTGGTCTTCGGCGACCTCGTCGTATCCGGCGTCGCGTGCGTCCATGTGTCGGGTTGTTCCGAGATGCCAGCCGAGCGTCGCGACGATCGGCCGCGGCGCGAGCCGCCGACCGAGCAACGCGGACGAAAGGAATCCCGGACTGGTCATCCGGGCACCGTCGATCAACAATCCGACCAGGTCGGCCTGTGCCATCTCGAGTCCGACATTCGCGGCTTTCGCCGGCGTCGGTGGTGCCGGATCGATCCGCACGCTGCGGAGCTGTCCGGGAAACGAGGACAGGACAGCCGGGTCGATCGGTTCGGGAGAGCCGTTGTCGACGACGACGACCTCATAGTCGTCGGCGGTGATCCCTCGCTGATAGCCGGGCGCGAGCGAACGCAGCGTCCGGGGCAGCTCACGGGCCATGTCGTAGGCCACCACGACAACGCTGAGCGCAAGACGGGACCGGATGACCTGGCTCAGGGTGACACCTTCAGAACGTCACGGGGATCTGCGCGTCGGGATAGTGCGACGGCGCAAAGAACCACGACTCGATCGCGTACCGCTCGTCGGTCATCTCCGACGACACCGCGGTGCGGTGCAGGTTCATGTCGTCGAACAGGATCGCGTCGCCCGCCTCGAAGATCGGCCGCAGAATCGCCGCGTCGCCGGCGAGGGCGCGTGCGACCGCGTCACCGACCGACCAGTCGAACCACGCGCCATCGGTTCCTCTCGGCGCGAGCTCATGCAGGCGGCCGGCGACGATGTCGAGGCCGGGCGCGGTGTCCCCGCAGTGCGACAACGCGACCCATACGTTGACGGCTCGGACGCCCTGACCGAGAAACGCGCCGTCTTGATGCCAGTCGGCGGTGGTGTCCAGCGGGACGCGACGCAACGTCCATTTTTTCGCCGCGAGCACGGGACGTTCGCCCAGATATCCGGTCAGCGGCTCCGTGAGGCCGACCGCGTCGAACGTGTCGAGCACGTCGAACATCGAGCGTGGCGACTCAACGGTGAGGACACCGCCGCCTTCGCGGACCCATTTGCGAATCGGGCCGATCGCCGCCGTTCCCGACTCGGGCTCGAACGGCACATACCACGGCGCGGTGTCGTCGACGGGGGCCCCGTCGAAATATGCGTCGCGGGCGACGAACGTCCGGTCGATGTCGTCGATCAGGTGGGCGACCCGTGCGGGCGGCACGAGACCGCGTACGAGCAACGCACCGTGACAGACGATGCCGCTGCGCAGCACGTCGGCGGTCAGTTCGGCCGCGCTGATCTCCGGGATGCCGTCGACTCCGACAAACAGGTCCTCGGTGACGGGAGGCCACGACTCCGTCCCCGGCGTCTTGTCGAGCTCGGCGAATGCGACGTTGCGTAACCCGACCAGGTCCCGTTCGATCGTGTCGTCACGGTGATCGCGGTTGGCGGCGGTGAGCAGGTCGATCGCGTCGAGGCGTCGCCCGTCGCGGATGAGCACCGCGGCTTCGGCGCGGGCCGCGGTCCCGGCCGGTTCGATCGTTGTCGGCGCCACCGGCCGGCGCCGCCGCAAAGACCTCACGTTCGACCCTCCTGCGTACCCGCCCGAGTGGGCGCGGGCCCGTCGGTGCGTTCGGCTTCAGTTGGCGAAGCCGCTCCCCGCGGGGAGCAGGATCACTTCCACCGCGCTGAAGTTTTGGCCAGTCCCACGTCCTCCGGCGAGCACTTCCGACCCTGCTTTGAGGTCGGACAGTTGTGCCGCCTCGGTTTTGTCGACGACCCGTACCTTATTGATCGGGATCGATCCGGCCCGGGGGCTGCTGCCTTTGGCGAGCGCAACGGACGTGCTCGTGACGGCCGTGACCATCCGGCCGAGCTTGCTGGAGGCGGGCAGGACGATGACCTCGGTGCCGCTGAGCGTGACGAGCATCCGATCCCCGACCGCGATGTCGGCGTTCGCGCCTTTCGTGAGCTGCTCAAACAGGGTGGCGGTGGTGGTGTGCACTGCCTGGGCGCCCTTTTTTTTCGTCTGGATCGTGATCGTTTCGGCGGTCAGGGCGGTGACCTTGCCGATGCGTTGCCCGAGCGACGCTCCGGCGGTCGCGGCTGCGCCCGGCGCGCGGGCTTGGAGCTCTGCCCGCAGCTGTTTGACGTCGGCTTTGGTGCGGTTCTGTTCGATCTTGAAGCCGCCGCCCAGGCCAGCGACCCCGCCGACGACGATCCCGACCGCTGCGACCAGGATCATCGCCTGTCCGGGCGCGCCCCGGACCCAGGTTTCCGCAGAGTCCTTGATCGCCACGTGTGCCCCTCCCGCCCGTCAGCCCGACCCACCATTATTGCGCGCCTTTTGCACGAATGCCGCAAGTCCGGACCCGAATATTCGGCACGGATCGCGGTTCAGGGCAGCCGGGAATACTGCGCCGCCGCGAACGCGATCGCGGGTTCGGATTGGTCGACGGGTGGCGCGCCGGGCAGGGCGGACCCGCCGTTGACGGTCGCCTCGACTGCGTAGTCGCCCTTGGCGAACATGACGACGGCGGTCGATCCTGTGTTGTCTTTGACTTCCAAGCCGAACCCGCCGGGGATGAACCCCGGCGTGAACGAGTCGAGCGAGGCTCCCTGGTTGGTGGCGAGCAAGGTTTCGCGCCAGTGCTGGGCGTATCCCTGGGCACCTTTGGCCGTTTGGAACTGATACAAGAAGTCCTGGTCGATGGTGTAGCCGTCCGAGCTGGTCCATTGCCGCTGGTAGCCGCCGACGAATCCGGTCACGACGAGCGCGTGGCGGGCCGTGGGACTGACGTCGTCGAGCGCGGCCTGGGTGATGTCGGTCGGTCCGGTCTGGCCGACGTCGTCGGGGTCGCGTGCAAAGCCGCTCGGCACCGTGGTGAGGATCAACGTCGCGAGGCTCGACTCCACGTTCGAGGCCGGCGTCGTGGTCGTGACCGGGGCGGTCGTCGTCGGATGGTTCGCGGGCGAGACGGCCACGGCCGTCGCCGGTGCCGTGGCGGGCGGCGCGACATCTTTCTTTGCGCTCGAGCACCCCGAACCCAGCACAAGCATGGCGCAACCGGTAGCAATCGCCCGACGGGTCCGCACGCAGCGCAAGGCTAGCGCGGCATTGCGCCCTCCGCGCGTAGAATGTTCACGTACCGAAGTGGGGGTGCTTCGGGCCGCGCGAGGGGGAAGCGATGACGTTCGGCGTCGATATCGAGCCGACCAACCGTTGCAACGCGAAGTGCTATTTCTGCCCGCGCGACGCGACACCCCACCAAGGTTTGATGACGCCTGCGGTGTTCGAGCAGTCGCTCGGACGGTGCGACGAGTTACGCACCAAGCTGAACGCGCTCGGCCGACCGGAACTGAAGATAAGCCTGTGCGGTCTGGGTGAGCCGCTCCTGAACCGCGACACCCCGCGGTTCGTCCGCCAGGTACGCGAGGCCGGGTTCACTTGCACGATGTCGACGAACGCGGCGCTGCTCGACGAACCTCGAGCGCATGCGCTGCTCGAGGCAGGATTGCAACGCATCGCGATCAACGTCGGCGATCGAGACGGGGACTACGAAGAGATCTACAAGCTGCCCTTCGAACGGACGCGCGACAACGTTGTGCGCTTCAAAGAGTCGGCGGGCGACACCTGCGAGGTGATCATCGTGCTCGTCGATCATCGGCGCGATCGCGCGCATCTCGAAGCGATGCGCCAGTATTGGGGCGACTTCGGCATGCGGGCGTTCATGGAGTACGAGATCATGAATCGCGGCGGTGCGCTGTTCGTCGATCACATGCAGTTCGACGAGTACCCCCAGCTGGGCGAGGCCCGCGCGCTGCTCGCCGAACGTGGAGTCGAGGCGGTGTGCCCGACGCCGTTCGCGTACCTTTTCATCGGCTACGACGGCCAGTACTACCTGTGCTGTTCCGACTGGAAGAAAGAAGTGCCTCTCGGGAGCGTCGCGGACGCGTCGTTCACGGACGTGATGGTCGCCAAGCTCGCACACGCGCGGACGCGTGAACCGGTGTGCAAGACGTGCAACCTTGATCCGCTCAACAAGCTGACGGAGGCGATGCGGGCTCGCGACGCGGGGGACGCCGACGCGCCCGACATCGAGGCGCTGATCGACAAGATCCAGAACATGACGACGTTCTCCCTCACCGAGATCGAAGCGCTCACGGGGCGACCGGCACCCGCCCGGGCGTTGTCGACGCCTTCCCACGCGCGCCGAACGATCCCGGTTACCGCGATCTGACCGCGAGCGTCTTCGCGTACTCGTAGAGCTGGATGTCGTAGGCGTTGTCGGCGGCGATGCGGTCGCGAAACGCAGGCCCGACATCCCAGTCCTCGGTGCTGACGTTTGCGCGCTCGGACAGATCAACTCCCGTCTGCCACCATCCGAAGCGGGCGCGAAGCTGCGCGATGAACGCGTCGTACGACTCGGTGAAGCCGATCACGTCGACGCGTGAGAGGTTCGCCTGCGCCCGGGCGTAGCGACCGTCGTCGATGGTGAGTCCGCAGTTGATGGCCACTTCGTTGTCTTCCGGTGCGAGTGAGAACACCTTGGTCTGGTGGTTCTCGACGAAGAACCGAAAGATTGGGCGATCCTCGTAGATCGATTCCAGTGACGAATCACGGAATCGTGCCTCCCGCCGTTTGAACTGCTTCAGGACTGAAATCGTGCGATCGACCGGATCGCGCAAGACGGTGAGGGTCACGAGGTCGGGATCGATCAGGTCGCAGACCATGAACGGGAAGTGGCCGGTGTACATCCTCACCTGCGATGTGCGGACTGCGGAGAGTGACAGCAGCCGGGGGATGTTGATATACGCCTCGACGTCGGTGGGTGAGGTCCAGTCGATGCCCCGACTCGGGTAGATCGATTCGTCCGGGAACTGCTGGTGGAGCTGGCGGACGAAGGTGGTCCCCGCGGTCTTCATCACATGGACGAAGAAGAACGCCCGCATCCGCCGAACAGTACTTCGCGGTCGGTTCCGCCGCGCTCTACAGTCAGACGTCGTCGCGGGAGGTGCTGTGTCACGGGAAAGAGAAACTCCCCTGTGGGACGCGGCGTCGGCGAGCACACGGGCGAAACAGCCACGTTTCGTTGCCGCGCTCGTCGCCGACGCGAAGGTCACCGCGTCGGTTCGCGGGGAACGCTCGAAGTTTCACGGTCGAATCGACGCGCTCGTCCAGGTGCTCCACCTCATGTGGACGGCTGACGCGTTCCTCGCGCAGGCCTTCTACCGGGCCAAGGTGCGCCTGCAGGTGCTGGGGGTACCGGTGCTGCCGGGTATCGCGCATCGCCTTGCGATCATCACCGGCCAGCTGTACATCGGCGACACGGTCGTCTTGCATCCTGGCGTGTTCATCGGCCACGGGATGGTCGTCATCGACGGTTTTGTGGAGATCCACCGAGGAGTGCGGATCATGCCGGGCGTGACGATCGGCGTGCGCGACGGCTTCCGGGGCCCGACGATCAAACAAGACGTACGGATCGGCACCGGCGCCAAGGTATTGGGAGCGATCACGGTCGGTCGCGGCGCGCGCATTGGTTCGAACGCGGTCGTGATCGACGACGTTCCTCCCCGGGCGACCGTCGTCGGGATACCGGCCCGAGTCGTGCGTTACGACGTTGAGCGGTGATGTCGCCCGAACGGCAACGGTTCTTCTTCGTCCACGTGATGCGGACTGGCGGCACCACCCTCGAACAGCAGCTCCGCCGAAGTTTCCCGCCCGCGGAGGTGTACCCGAACCCAGACATCGACTTTCCCGACGGGGACGTGATGCACCACCTCGAGGTGCCGTATCTGCTCGGCCTGCCCGCGGAACGGCTCGACAAGATCCGCTTGTTCTACGGTCACTTTCCGTACGTCGTCACCGAGATGCTCGACGCCGATCTGGTGACCCTCACCCTGTTGCGCGACCCGGTCGAACGCACGTTGTCGCTGTTGCGGGTCATGCGCGAGCAACGTCCAGCCTGGCGGGGCCTGACGTTGGAGCAGATCTACGACGACGTCAACATGTTCCCCCGTCTGATCCACAACCATCAGACCAAGGTGTTTTCGATCGGAAGGCATGACCGACCGCGCAGCTATCGCGACGAGGTCCCGATCGACGGGGCCCGCCTCGAGCTCGCCAAACAGAACCTGAGACGCGTCGATCTGATCGGGCTGACCGACCGATACGACATGTTCACCACGACGCTCGAACACCGGTTCGGGTTCGTCCTCAGCGCACAGGCCCGGATGAACGCGGCCGGAGCTGGCGAAGCGTCTTCGCATCTGCGGTCCCGGGTCGCGACCGACAACGTCATCGACCTCGAGTTCTACGACTACGCACGCGAACTCGTCGCCGGGCGTTAGTGCGGGAGCACTAATAGCTGTAGACGACGACGGCGCCGGTCATGGCGTCGATCGCGAGGACCGCGTCGACAAATTCGCATGCGGGCGGCGCGTTCGACAGGGCGCCCGAACCGCCAGCCGCGTGGCCGGCCGCCGGAATGGGGTACGCGAGATCTTGCAGCTGCAGGACCCACGCGAGGACTTCGACGTGGTGGGGGCCCTTGGGGCCGTACGGCAGGAGCGTACTGAAGGTGCCGAGCATCAGCTCCGCCTGGCGTGCGTGCAGCGGGCTGGAGTGGGTGAACTTGTTCCACGCGTCAGTCGCCGCGAGCCGCGGATTGGCGCCGATCGCCGGGTCGAGCGTCGCGAAGATCCCGCTGCGGAAGAACACCGACGACGAGATGATCTGGGGAGGGGGCATCGTCAGCGGCGGACCGTCGAGGTCGGCCCGAGTGCAGGGCCGGCCCGAGTTCTGGGCGGGTGCCGGTCCACTTTGAGCCGGGACGAGGGGCAGGGTCGTCGATCCCGCCCGCGACGCGCCGGTACCCGACGAGCATCCTGCGACCAGCAGGATCAGCATGCACGCGACCGCCCTCACGACATTCAGACGGTACCGGCTTGCCGGCGGTTCCAGCGCACACACGGTCGGCGGGCCGTCGTACGCGCTCAGCAACCGATCGACTCGGCGCGTTCGAGCGCCGCGAGCACCGAGCGGGCGAAGTCGACCGGCCGTGGCCAGTCCAACTTGGGGACCGGGGCGGATGACGTGGCGACACGATCGATCGCGGCGGAGATCGCTTCGATGTCACGCGGTTCGAACGTCTCGATCGGCGCGCCGCGGGTGATCTCCACCAGCGCGGGCGCGGTACTGATCGCGACCGGGATCCCCGCGGCGAGCGCCTCCGCGACGGGCAGCCCGAAACCCTCTTCGAGCGATGGTTGTACGAGCAGCGTCGCCGACGCCAGCAGCTGTTCGAGTTCGGGCTGCGAGACGATCCCGGGCAACTCGACCCGGACGTGATGTTGCGCCGCGAGCGCCGACAGCCTTGAGACGGCGCCGCCGTCGACGCCGGCCAGGGTGAGTACGCCACCCTGCGCGGCGAAATCGGTCGCGCCGAATCCACGTACGAGCCGATCGAGGTTCTTGTGGGGCGCGTCGCGGCCGATGAACACCACCCGTTCACTGCGCGCGTGGTCGGTTCGCAGTGCCTGGACCCGGGCGGCGGAGTCGTGGTCGATGGCGAGGTCGAGCACCACGATGCGTTCCGGGTCGAGTCCGAGATCTTCTTGCAGGCTTTGCTTGGAGAACTCGGAGTCGGTGACGACGAGCGTCGAGTGTCGTGCCATCCAGGCGATGTACGCCCGCATCAGCGGTGCCAGCGTCGGCGACGGCGGATACCGGAACGGGATCGTGTCGTGCACGGTCGTGACCTCGACCCGTGCCAGGCGCCACGCGGGACGGAGATGGTGGGCGTAGAACGCGACCCGTGCGTGCAACCCGCGCGGTCCGGGAAACTCGCGTTGGCTGTAGAGCGCCTTGGGGTGGTGACGGTTCGCCAGCCGTTTGGCTCCCGTCCAGAGGTGCGCGTCGATGGCGTCGGGTCCCCACAAGACCCATTCGCCCGGCGGTTCGATGTCGCCGAGACCTTGGAGGAGATGCTCCGCGACGCGACCGGGCCCTCCGATGCCGAGCCACCGAGCGTCGACGAGCGCCGGCGCCCGGTCAGCGGCGGTCACGCCCGGGTCCTGTTGCGACTGCTTCGCGCAGCACGCACTCGAGTGTGTCGATCGAGCGATCCCACGTGTACTCGGACGACTTGGCGAGCGCGGCGCCACCCATGGCCGCGAGCAGGTCCGCGGAGTCGGCCAGACGAACGATCGCGTCCGCGAGTTCGGCCGGCGCTCCGGGCTTCACGAGCCAGCCGGTCACGCCGTGGTCGACGATCTCGCGCGGTGCCCCCGAATCGGTCGCGATCGACGGGACCCCGGTCGCGGCCGCGTCCATGAGCACCAGGCCGAAACCT
>Ga0182024_10014453_pt1 | contig 15260 bp, 12 predicted proteins | sample P32metaG_FD_120480 | JGI IMG/M metagenome (GOLD analysis project Ga0182024, IMG submission 120480) | Permafrost microbial communities from Stordalen Mire, Sweden - P3-2 metaG (Illumina Assembly) | ecosystem: Environmental > Terrestrial > Soil > Wetlands > Permafrost | place: Sweden: Stordalen... | reverse complement strand
CTGGGGACGTCGGTCATGCGCGCGGCGATGGCGGTGGGCATCCAGGTGCCGAAGCTATGCGCCTACGACATGATCGAATCGTTCGGCTCGTGCCGAATTTGCCTGGTGGAAATCCAAGGTCGCGCCGGCACGCCGGCCTCCTGCACCACGCCGGTGGCCGAAGGCATGGTGGTGACGACGCAGAATGAGCGCCTCGCCAAGCTCCGCCGCAATGTGATGGAGCTTTATGTCTCCGATTATCCACTCGCTGACCCAGTCGCCGCCGATGGCACAAGCGAAATGCACAAAATGGTACGCGCGGTCGGCTTGCGGGAAGTGCGTTACGGCCGGGATGGCGCCAATCATCTTGGTGCCGAGAAGGACGAATCCAATCCATATTTCGCCTTCGATCCGGCCAAGTGCATCGTGTGCTCGCGCTGCGTGCGGGCCTGCGAGGAGGTGCAGGGCACCTTCGCGCTGACGATCGACGGCCGCGGCTTCGGCTCGAAGGTGGCGGCGAGCATGGACGAGCCCTTCCTCGATTCCGAATGCGTCTCCTGCGGCGCTTGCGTGCAGGCGTGTCCGACCGGGAGCCTGCTCGAAAAATCCGTCATCGAGATGGGCCAGCCCGAACGTTCGGTGGTGACGACTTGCGCCTATTGCGGCGTCGGCTGCAGCTTCAAAGTCGAGATGCGCGGGGAACAGGTCGTGCGCATGGTGCCGTGGAAAGACGGCAAGGCCAACCACGGTCACAGCTGCATCAAGGGCCGCTTCGCCTGGGGTTATACCAATCACCAGGACCGCATCCTCAGCCCCATGATTCGCGAGAAGATCACCGACCCCTGGCGCGAAGTGAGCTGGGAGGAGGCGATCGGCCATACCGCGTCCGAGTTCAAGCGCATCCAGGCGAAATACGGCGTCGGCGCCATCGGCGGTATTACCTCCTCACGCTGCACCGACGAAGAGACCTATTTGGTGCAAAAGTTGGTACGCGCGGTGTTTGGCAACAACAATGTCGATACCTGCGCTCGTGTCTGCCATTCGCCGACGGGCTATGGCCTCAGCAAGACTTTCGGCACGTCGGCCGGCACCCAGGATTTCGATTCCGTCGATGAGGCCGACGTCATGATCGTGATCGGCGCCAATCCGACCGACGCGCACCCCGTCTTTGCCTCGCGCATGAAGAAGCGCCTGCGCCAGGGTGCCAAGCTTATCGTGATCGACCCGCGCCGCATCGATTTGGTGCGTTCGGCTCATGTCGAGGCGTCGTATCATCTGCCGCTTTTGCCCGGCACCAATGTCGCCATGCTCAACGCGCTGGCGCATGTCGTGCTGAGCGAAGGATTGGCCGATCAGGCGTTTATCGATGAGCGCTGCGACCGCGACGCCTTCGCCGATTGGGCGGAGTTCATCAAGCGGCCCGAGAACAGTCCGGAGTCGGTAGCGCATTTCACCGGCGTTTCCGCGGAGGAGATCCGAGCGGCCGCGCGGCTCTTCGCCTCCGCCCGCAACGGCGCAATTTATTACGGCCTCGGGGTGACCGAGCACAGCCAGGGCACAACGGCCGTAATGGGGATGGCCAATCTGGCGATGGCGACCGGCAACATCGGCCGGCGCGGCGTCGGCGTGAATCCGCTGCGGGGCCAGAATAACGTGCAAGGTTCGTGCGACATGGGCTCGTTTCCGCATGAGCTTTCGGGTTATCGCCACATCTCGGACGTGAAGACCCGAGAAATGTTCGAGCGCGATTGGGGCGTCCATCTCGAACCGGAGCCGGGACTTCGGATTCCCAACATGCTCGACGCGGCGGTTGACGGTTCCTTCCGAGGACTTTACGTCCAGGGCGAGGATATTCTCCAATCCGATCCCGACACCCACCATGTCGCGGCGGGCCTCGCTGCGATGGAATGCGTCGTGGTGCAGGATCTGTTCCTCAACGAGACCGCCAATTACGCCCATGTCTTCCTGCCCGGCTCCACGTTTCTCGAAAAGGACGGCACCTTTATCAATGCGGAACGCCGCATCGGCATGGTGCGCAAAGTGATGGAGCCGCGCGCCGGCAAGGCGGATTGGGAAATCACCCTCGATATCGCCAAGGCGATGGGCATGGAAATGCGATATTCGCATCCGTCCGAGATCATGGACGAAATCGCGCGCCTGACGCCGACATTTGCCGGGGTCTCGTTTAAGAAATTGGACGAGGTCGGCTCGCTGCAGTGGCCATGCAACGACGCGGCGCCGGAAGGCACGCCGATCATGCATATCGATCGTTTCGTGCGCGGTAAGGGTAACTTCCTCATCACGGAATATGTGCCGACCGACGAAAAGATCGGACCGCGCTTTCCTCTCTTGCTCACGACCGGGCGCATCCTCAGCCAATACAATGTCGGGGCGCAGACGCGGCGTACGGAGAACGTGGTCTGGCATGAGGAAGACCGGCTGGAGATTCATCCCCATGACGCCGAGGAACGCGGTGTCCGCGATGGCGACTGGGTGCGCCTGGTGAGCCGCGCGGGAGAGACCAGCCTGCGCGCTCGGATCACGGATCGTGTTGCGCCCGGCGTGGTTTACACCACCTTCCATCACCCGAGCACTCAGGCGAATGTGGTCACCACTGAATATACCGATTGGGCAACGGACTGCCCGGAATACAAGGTGACGGCGGTTCAGATCGCGCTCTCAAATGGCCCCAGCGAGTGGCAACGCGAATATAACGAGCAGATGCGTCAGAGTCGGCGTGTCGCCGCTCACGACGCGGTTCCCGCCGCCGAATGAGCGAGGTTTCGAGCCTACCGGCGCCGATTGGAAAGCTTAGGCGCGTTGCCTGGCGAGAAGGCGCGTTCTCGGCGGGCGAACGCACGGTGCCGGAAGAGACCGCGATTGCCTTTACCTATAACCGCATGGCGCATGCGGTCATGATGGCAACGCCCGCCGATCTTGAAGATTTTGCCGTCGGTCTGAGCCTGTCGGAAGGCATTATCCGCGCCGCGGACGAGATCGCCGCGCTGGAGATCGTCGCTACCGAACTTGGCGTCGAGCTGCGCATCGATATTGCCGCTGATCGCACGGAAATCTTTCTGCAGCGCCGTCGGCGCATGTCCGGCCCAAGCGGGTGCGGCCTGTGCGGGATCGAAAGCCTGACGGAAGCGATGCGCCAAGTGGCTCGGGTGCCGGAAGGACTGAGGTTGCCGGCGAACGCCATCGCGGCCGCGATGGATTCGCTCGCGGCGGAACAGCATCTCAATCGCGAGGCGCGGGCGCTGCATGCCGCGGCGTTTTGGGACCCGCGCGCCGGTCTGGTGGCGTTGCGCGAGGATGTCGGCCGGCACAACGCCGTCGACAAGTTGGCCGGAGCGCTCGCGTGTCGTAAAATCCCGGCTTCTTCTGGAATTGTGGTTCTCACCAGCCGTGTCTCCATCGAACTGGTCCAGAAAATCGCGATCATGGGCGCACCTGTTGTGGTGGCGGTATCGGCGCCGACGGCGCTCGCCGTGCGTACCGCCGAGCAAGCCGGGATTACTCTTGTCGCGGTGGCGCGCCGGGACGGTTTCGAGATTTTCACGCGCGCCGACCGCATCCTCTCGGATGTTGAACATCATGTCGCCTGAGAAGCTGGTCTACCAAGCCAACCAAATCGCCAAATTCTTCGCCAGCCAGCCAGAGGCGAAATCGGTGGCGAACATTCTCGACCACCTCCAGAAATATTGGGATCCACGCATGCGGCGCGAAATTATCGCGCACGCCAAAACGAACGGCGCCGACTTCAACCCCCGCGTTCTCTCCGCTGTCCGTCGGTTGACCGTTCCGAATTGACTGCCGCGTAACATTTTGCGGCCGGGATCGCTGGTCGCGAAATTGAACTTCTTCGATCCTGGCCGGGTTTCATGAGAGAACGGCCTGAAGGAGAACGGCCATGAGACCATTAACGATGGGCGCCGCGGTGGCATTGGCCGTGTTCGCCGCACAATTGCCATCAACTGTCATGGCAGCGCCACAATGCGCGGTGCATTGGACCTCGCTGCACGACAAACTTGACCGGCTAGGCTGGGCGGTGGTCGAGTTGCCGGCTGGCGAGCGCCGGACCTTTGTGAGGAATTTCAACGACGCGCCGCCGCGAACGCACCTCGATGCCGCCCGGGTATTTCTCGCCGCGACCAGGGATGACGCGCAGGCCGGCCTTGGCGATTCGGCCGATGTCACGGTTAGCGCCTTTCTCGTCAATCGACGCGGCTGTGCGATCGGCGTGGTGCGGCCCCTATCCACGGACGGCGCGTTGGAGAAGGCACAGCCCAATAAGGTCAGCACGTTTTAGCGCCGGTCGTCCGCTCATTGCATTCTCGCTAAGCGCGGCGGACCCGCGCGTGGTTCGCTGGGGTTCTCTTGTGCGTTGAAGCCGGAATAATATGATGGGGTTGCCCGGACCTGTCGCGGGGAGAAAAGATGAGACTGTTAGCCGTTCATCCCGGCCCTCTCCTTTACACCAAAGTGTTTTTGCGGCTCGAACCGTTGGGACTGGAGCTGGTGGCCGAGGCGGCACGCCGCGCCGGTCATGAGGTTCGTTTGCTCGATCTCCAGGTGGAAAGTCATGCGGATTATTGGCGAATGGTCGGGGAATGGCGTCCGGATGTAATTGCTTTTTCTTGCAACTACCTCGCCAACATTCCCGAGATCGTCGATCTCGCGAAAGCGACGAAGAAAAAGCTTACGGGATGTTTCATCGCGGTTGGCGGTCACAGTGCGTCGTTCACGGCCGAGGCCATCCTGGAGCATGGCGCCGGCGCGGTCGATTGCGTGCTGAAAGGCGAGGGCGAGGCGGCGTTTCCCCTCCTGCTCGAAGCTCTCGCGGGTGGCGCGCCTTTGACGACTATACCCGGCGCGGTGACGGAGGCGGGCGAAGGGCCGCTGCCGGTCTTCGTCGACGATCTCGATGCTCTCCAGCCCGCGCGGGATTTACTGCGTCATCGGCGCAAGTATTTCATCGGCATTCTCGATCCGTGCGCGTCCATCGAATTTTCGCGCGGCTGTCCCTGGGACTGCGCCTTTTGCAGCGCCTGGACCTTCTATGGCCGCTCCTATCGCCTGCGCAGCCCCGAGCGGATCGTGGAGGATCTCGCCGCGATCCGCGAACCGGGCGTCTTCATCGTCGACGACGTTGCCTTTATCCAGGAACGCCACGGCATGGCGATCGGCGAAACCATCGCGCGGCGCGGCATCGCCAAACGTTACTATCTCGAAACCCGCGGCGACGTGCTGTTGCGGAATAAGGAGGTGTTCCGGTTCTGGAGGGGGATCGGGCTCAAATACATGTTTCTCGGTCTCGAAGCGATCGACGAGGAGGGTTTGCGCAAATATCGCAAGCGCACCACGCTCGGCATGAATTTCGAGGCGCTGGAATTCGCGCGTTCGCTCGGGATCGACGTCGCGATCAACATCATCGCCGATCCGGATTGGGACGAGGAACGCTTCGCCGTGGTGCGCGAATGGTGCCTCGAAGTGCCGGAAGTAGTGAATATCAGCATCAACACGCCCTATCCGGGGACCGAGACCTGGTTGACCGAATCGCGGCGGCTGGAGTCGCGCGATTATCGCCTCTATGACATTCAGCACTGCGTGCTGCCGACGCGGCTCCCGCTCGATCGGTTCTACCGCGAATTGGTGTCGACTCAGCGGGTGCTCAATCAGAAGCATCTTGGCTGGCGCGCGCTGCGCGACGCCGCGCGCATCACGGGCAAGCTGCTGCTGAAGGGTCAAACGAACTTCGCCAAAAGCCTGTGGAAATTCAACAGCGTCTACGATCCGGCGTTGCTGCTGGCCGATCATCGCCAGCCCGTGGAATACGAGATTCCGCTGCCGCCCGCGCCGCAGGCCAAGGTTCGACGCGATGCCCTGTTCGTCCATCGCGTGCGTGGACGGTCGCAGCGCGTCATCGACGCCGAGACCGAGCGCTTTGTCGAGGAAGGCGCCTGACCTTCGGGCCGCTTTCTTGGCGCGCTCGGCTTGCGCTTTTCCCCACGGCCATTTGGTCGTAAAATCGCCGATCGCGGAGCCGCCGACAACAGACGGCCGAAAAACAACATCGACACGGGAGGAACGCCATGAGCGACCGTAAACCGGAAGCACGTGAGGACGACACCTGGTTCACGCCGGACCAACTTGGGCATGTCGCGCGCGCCGATGAGACAGAGGCGTTGCGCTCGCCGATCCCGACGCAGATGGTGTCGAACGGCGAATATGTCCCGTTCCCGCAGACGTCTCAGCAGCACGAGGTCGAGGCGCGCCTCGTCGGAATCGCCGACGATGCCGGTCGGCGGCTTGGGCTGAGCCGGCGGCGCTTTCTCGCCAGCTCGGGTGGAATGGCCGCGTCGTTTCTGGCCATGAACCATGTCTTCGGCCGCTTCTTCAATGTCGATCCGATCGAGATCGTCGACGCGGCCGCGGCAGCCGAAGCCGGCGCGCCGGTCGATCTCTTCGTCGTGGACGATCAGCTCCACATGGTGCGCGATGCGCAAGGGCATGCGGGCATGGCGCTGCGGGCCGCGACCCAGGGGCCGGGGCCCGCGAGCACCGCAGCCGGATTTGCCAAGAATCCATTCAATCCTCAAGGTTTCCCGGACGAACTCGGCAACCCCTGGAGCGCGTGGACCGATTCGCTGGGTCAGACGCCCAATGTCGGGACCGATTTCACGCTGACGCATTTCGTCAAGGATGTGTTTCTCGACAGCAACGTCACGGTGGGCGTTTTGAGCAATGCGCCGTTGGGGCTTTTCCTGCCGCCCGGTGCCAAGGACCCGATCCCGCCGCGCACGATCGCGGAATCGCTCGATTCCGAAATCCTCACCGGCTACCAGACCGTCGCGGTGCGGGATTTCGTCAACAAGATCGCCGGCTCGCAGCGGGTCCTGGCGCACGGCCAGCTTTATCCCGGCAAGTACAGCCTCGATTTCATGCAGCGCCAGATCGACGAATTCCATCCCGATTCGTGGAAGGGCTATACGATCGCGTTCTCGGCGAAGAACAACAACGATGCATCGAAGGGCATGCAGCAGTGGCGGCTCGACGACCCCGACGTCGCCTATCCGACTTATGAATTGATTCGCAAGAACCGCAAGGAGCTCGACCGGCATCCGGGCTTCTTCAATATCTGCATCCACAAGGGACTCACCACCTTGGGCGATCCCGCCGATCCCAAGAGCGATCGTCCCGAACTCGGCGCACCGGACGATATCGTCAAGGCCGCCAAGGATTGGCCGGAGTTCAATTTCATCATCTATCACTCGGCGTGGGCGCCGCTGTTCTACGGCTACTATTCACTGAAGACGGTCAAGGACGGTCGCATCCTGAACGGCGTCCCGGAAGTACAGTGGATCACGCGCATGGCCCAGCAATGCGCCGACCAGAAGAATGTCTACGCCGAACTCGGGACCACCTTCGCCGCGACCGTGACGACCTTTCCGACCGCCTGCGCCCACATGCTCGGTCAGTTCCTCAAATATTGGGGACCGGAGCGGATCGTCTTTGGCTCGGATTCCCTGTGGTACGGCGCGCCGCAATGGCAGATCGAAGCGCTATGGCGGTTCCAGATTCCAGAGGAGATGTCGTGGAAATATGGCTATCCGCAGCTGACCGAAGACAGCCGGCGCAAAATTCTCGGCCTGAATTCGGCCCGCCTTTACAAGCTTCAGCCTGACGCTCCAGTGGCCGCTTCCCGCATCTACAAACCCGTTCCCGCCGATTACGCCGCGCTCATTCCCGGCGATCTGAAACAGACCATGGCCGACGCGCCCGGCTCGCACCAGGGCCCGACGCAGGGGCTTTATTTCGCGCCACGTCGCGACAAATTCGCGGGCCTGAAGGGGGATTATGTCGATGCCGGCGGCCTGCGCGACAATTTGCGCTATGGCTGGGTGCGCCAAGGCTGAACGGACTGGGGGCCCCCTCCACTAGACGATCCGGTTCGAGGGGCGTTCGCCGTTACGGAAGGCAAGCAGCCCCTCGATGAGGACTCCGCCCATGCGCCGCCGCGTCTCGATCGTGGAGCTGCCGATATGCGGCAGCATGAAGACGTTGGGCAAATCGACATAGCGCGGGTCGATTTCGGGTTCGTTGTTGAAGACGTCGAGGCCGGCGGCGCGGACATGGCCGGAGCGGAGCGCCGCGATCAGCGCCTCGTCGTCGATCAAATCGCCCCGGCCGACGTTAACCACGATCGAGCCGGGTTTGAGCAGCGCGATGCGCTCGCCATCGAGGAACCCGCGGCTTTCGGGATTGGAATGGGCGGCGATCGCCAGCGCGTCGATCTCCGGCGCCATGTCGGCGAAAGATCGATGATAGGCGGCGTCGAGCTCCAGCTCCGCGCTCAGCCGCGCGCGGTTGTGGTAGTGGATCGACATGCCGAAAGCGCGGGCGCGTTGCGCCACGGCGCGCCCGATTCGTCCCATGCCCAAGATGCCCAGTTTCTTCCCGAGAAGCTCGACGCCGTTGAGCTGGACCGCGTTCCAGCCCGGCCAGGCGCGGCTTCGGATCAAATCGATGCTTTCCGTCGCGCGCCGCGCAGCGCCCAGTAAAAGGAACATGCCGATCTCGGCGACCGCGTCGGTGAGAACGTCCGGGGTGTAGAACATTGCGATGCGGCGCGCGCGCGCGGCCGCGACATCGATGTGATCGTAGCCAACCGAATAGGTCGCGATCGCTTTGACGGAAGGGGGCAGCGATAGGATTGTGTCGGCCCGCAATGCGGTGTTGACGGTAATCAGCAAGACGTCGCGCCCGCGCGCCTCGGCGATCAATTCCGGTATTGGCAGCGCATCGTGGAAATTTGCCGCGAATGCACGGGCCAAATCCTGCTTGACCTCGTCGGGCAGCAGCCCCACCGCGAGCATCGACCATGGCACCGAATCGCTCGCGACCGGCGTTGCGTCGTCCGTGAATTTTGCCGTCAAAAGGCCGACAGGCCGGTCTGGGCGCGGCCTAGGATCAGGGCATGCACGTCATGCGTGCCCTCATAGGTGTTGACCGTTTCGAGATTGAGCAGGTGGCGGATCACGTTGTACTCGTCGACGATGCCGTTGCCGCCATGCATGTCGCGGGCGACGCGCGCGATTTCGAGGGCTTTACCGGCGTTATTGCGCTTCAGGAGCGAGATCATTTCCGGCGTCGCGCGGTGCTGGTCCATGAGCCGGCCGAGCCTCAAACACGCGTGAAGCCCCAGCGTGATCTCGGTTTGCATATCGGCGAGCTTCTTCTGGATGAGTTGGTTGGCCGCAAGCGGCTTGCCGAAGGCCTTGCGCGCCATCGTATAGTCGCGCGCCGCGTGCCAGCATGCCTCGGCGGCGCCAAGCGCGCCCCAGGCGATGCCGTAGCGCGCATTGTTGAGGCAGGAGAACGGGCCCTTCAGGCCGGAGACGCCAGGCAGGAGATTCGCCTCCGGGACCAGGACGTCCTGCATGGCGACTTCGCCGGTAACGGAGGCGCGGAGCGAGAATTTGCCTTCGATGATTGCGGTTGAAAGTCCTTTCATGCCGCGCTCCAGGATGAAGCCGCGCACGACATCGTCCTCGGTCTTGGCCCAGACAACAAAAACATCCGCGACGGGCGCGTGGCTGATCCACATCTTGCTGCCATTGAGGAGGTAGCCGCCATCGACTTTTCGGGCGCGGCTTTTCATGCCGCCGGCGTCGGAGCCGTAATCCGGCTCGGTCAGCCCGAAGCACGCGATCCATTCGCCGGTCGCCATTTTCGGCAGATATTTTTCACGCTGTGCCTCGGTGCCAAAGGCGTGGATCGGATACATCGTGAGGGACGATTGCACGCTGAGCGACGAGCGATAGCCGGAATCGACGCGCTCCAATTCGCGCGCGATCAGGCCATAGGCGACGTAAGAAGTCCCGGCGCAGCCATAGCCGGTCAGGGTCGAGCCGAGGAAGCCCTGCGCGCCCATCTCCCGGATCACCTGCGGATCGAAGCGCTCCTCGCGGAACGCCATCTTCACCCGCGGCGCGAGCTTGTCGGCCGCGAACGCGCGCGCCGCGTCGCGTATCAGCCGCTCGTCTTCTTCCAGTTCATCCTCGAACAGGAGGGGATCGTGCCAGTCGAATTGAGGTTTGGCGCGGGAAGTATGCTCGGTCGGACCGGTGTCAGGCATCGCTGTTCTCCTCGGCTTGCCTCGCCTCGAGGCTCCGCTTACCTTGGCCGGGCATGAATTACCTGCTGCAGCAGCTTGTCAACGGCATCGCGCTCGGCGCGATCTATGGCCTGGTCGCCATCGGCTACACGATGGTTTACGGCATCATCGGCATGATTAATTTCGCGCACGGCGAAATCTACATGATCGGCGCTTTCGTCTCGCTGATCGCGTTTCTGGCGCTCGGCGCCATCGGCGTGACCTACGTGCCGCTCGCCCTGATGCTGGTCTTGGTCATCGCCATGGTCTTCACCTCGGTTTATGGCTGGGCCGTGGAGCGCATCGCCTATCGCCCGTTGCGCAAATCCTTCCGCCTGGCGCCGCTGATATCGGCGATCGGCATGTCCATTTTCCTGCAGAATTATGTCCAGCTTCTTCAGGGCGCGCGGGTCAAGACGCTACAGCCGGTGGTGCGCGGCGGCTTCGTTCTGGTCGCCGGCAGTTTCCCCGTGCAGGTCACCTATCTCCAGCTCTTCAACGTCGCCCTGACGATCGCGCTGATGGCCGGCTTCACCTATCTGATCGCGGCGACGCCGCTGGGCCGGGCGCAGCGCGCCTGCGAACAGGATTCGACGATGGCGGCGCTGCTCGGCATCGATGTGGATCGCACCATCTCGCTGACATTCGTCATCGGCGCGGCGCTGGCGGCGGTCGCCGGCATGATGGTGCTGCTCTATTACGGCGTGATCGATTTCTTCATCGGGTTCGAGGCCGGCATCAAGGCGTTCACCGCCGCGGTGCTCGGCGGCATCGGCTCGCTCCCGGGGGCGATGCTCGGCGGCTTGCTGATCGGGCTGATCGAGGCGTTGTGGTCGGGTTATGCTTCGACCGAATACAAGGACGTGATGGTGTTCGTGGTGCTGGTGCTGGTGCTGATCTTCCGGCCGAGCGGGCTGTTCGGCCGTCCCGAAGTCGAGAAAGTATGACCGAAGTCGCGGCGCCGGAACCGGTTGCAACCACGCACCGGCGCCTCGATTTCGCCGCCTCGCTCAAAGAAGCGGGGCTTGCAGCCCTGGTCGCGTTGGCGCTCGCGGTGCCGTTGATCGGTTTTCGCGTCGTCGAATCGAACGGGACCGTCGGCCTGACCACCCGCTTCTCCTGGGTCGCTATCGGGGTCGCTGCCGTCTTCTTCGGCAGGCTGGTCCTGGCGCTCTCGCGCCCAGCGCGGCGGCAGTCCGCGACGGGGCGCGGCGGTGCCCGTCTCGCGCCGCTGCTTCAATTCGGCCGGCGCTATGCACGCTTGATTGGAATATTCGGCGTCGGCCTTGCGTTCGCGCTCCCAGCCCTCGCCACGCGCTCGGTGGTCGATCTCGCCACGACCGTGGTGATCTATGTGATGCTGGGCTGGGGCCTTAACGTCGTGGTGGGCCTCGCGGGTCTCCTCGATCTCGGCTACGTCGCATTTTACGCGGTCGGGGCCTATTCCTTCGCGCTGATCGCGCACGCGCTGTCGCTTTCGTTCTGGGAGGCGTTGCCGATCGCGGGCTTGTGCGCCGCGACCGCCGGCATCCTCCTCGGTTTCCCGGTGCTGCGCCTGCGCGGCGACTATCTCGCCATCGTCACGCTCGGCTTCGGCGAGATCGTCCACATCCTCTTGCTGAACTGGACTTCGTTGACGGGCGGCCCGTCGGGCTTCGGCGATATCCCACGTCCCAGCCTCTTTGGCTTGGTGTTCGCGCCGCACGCGCCGGCCGGCTACCGCACCTTCCAGGATTTCTTCGGTGTCGATTTCAGCCCGGCGCAGCGGATCGATTTTCTCTACTACATCGTGCTGGCGATGGCGCTCTTGACCAATCTCTTCACGATTCGGCTGCGGCGGCTGCCGATCGGCCGCGCCTGGGAAGCGCTCCGCGAGGACGAAATCGCGTGCCGCGCGCTTGGGATCAATCCGACGACGGTGAAGCTGTCCGCTTTCGCCATCGGGGCGATGCTGGGCGGTTTCGCCGGCGCGTTCTTCGCCACGCGTCAGGGCTTCATCAGCCCGGAAAGCTTCACCTTCATCGAATCCGCGACCATCCTCGCCATCGTCGTGCTCGGCGGCATGGGCAGCCAGCTCGGCGTGGTGCTGGCGGCGATCGTGCTGGTGATGGCGCCGGAGCTGGGCCGCGCCTTTTCCGAATTCCGCATGCTGATCTTCGGCGCGGCGATGGTCGGCATCATGGTGTGGCAGCCGCGCGGGCTCCTGTCCTACCGCGCGCCATCGCTGCGCTTGGGGCAGCGAGGGGAAGCGGCGCCATGAGCGCGCCGCTCCTCGAAGTCGAGCATCTTTCGATGCGGTTCGAAGGGCTGGTCGCGGTCGACGATCTTTCCTTCACGGCCGAGGAGCGCGCGATCACGGCGATCATCGGTCCCAACGGCGCGGGCAAGACGACGGTCTTCAATTGCCTTACTGGCTTCTATCGGTCGACCGCCGGCAGCATGATTCTCCATCGCGATGGCAGGCGCTTCCGCCTCGACCGCATGGCCGGCTATCGCATCGCGCGCGATGCCGGCGTCGCGCGGACGTTCCAGAATATCCGACTTTTTCTCGGCATGACCTTGCTGGAAAATCTGATGGTGGCGCAGCATGAAGCGCTGATGCGCGCCAGCATGTTCAGCGTCGCCGGCCTTTTCGGTCTCGCGCCTTATCGCCGCGCCGAGCGCGCCGCCAAGGACAAGGCGCGCGATTGGCTCGATCGGCTCGGGCTTTTGGACAGCGCCGATCTGGTCGCCGGGGCGCTTTCCTATGGCGACCGGCGCCGGCTCGAAATCGCGCGCGCCATGTGCACCGGCCCCGCGCTCCTCTGCCTCGACGAGCCGGCGGCGGGCTTAAACCCGCGCGAGACCGAAACGCTTAACGAATTGCTGCTGGCGATCCGCGACGAGCACCGCATCGGACTGTTGCTGATCGAGCATGACATGAAGGTCGTGATGGGCATTTCGGATCGCATATTGGTGCTCGATTATGGGAAGAAGATCGCCGAAGGCACCGCCGAAGAGACGCAGCGCGATCCCGCGGTCATTCGCGCCTATCTCGGCGAACCCGAGCGCGAGGAGGCCGGCTCATGAGCTTGCTCTCGCTCGCCGGCGTGCACAGCTTCTACGGCAATGTCGAGGCGTTGAAGGGGATCGACCTCCAAGTAGAGTCGGGCGAGGTCGTGACCCTGATCGGCGCCAATGGCGCTGGCAAATCGACCTTGCTGATGACGATCTGCGGCCGCCCCACGGCGCGGCGCGGCACGATCCTGTTTGCTGGTGACGACATCACGCGCATGCCGACGCACCGGATCGCGCGGCTCGGCATCGCCCATGCGCCCGAAGGCCGCCGTATCTTCCCGCGCATGAGCGTCGCCGAGAATCTGCTCATGGGAGCGGGCGGCGCCGCGCCCGCCCATTTCGCCGAGGATCGGGAGCGGGTCTTGAGCCTGTTTCCGATCCTGCGCCAGCGCCGCAATCAGCGCGGCGGCACGCTTTCGGGCGGCGAGCAGCAGATGCTGGCGATTGCCCGCGCGCTCATGAGCAGGCCGCGCCTTCTCTTGCTCGATGAGCCGTCGCTGGGCCTCGCGCCGCTGGTGGCGCGGCAGATTTTCACCGCGATCCGCGAACTCAACCAGCGCGACGGCATGACGGTGCTCCTGGTCGAGCAGAAAGCGCAGGACGCGCTCAAGCTCGCGCACCGTGCCTATGTGCTGCAAACCGGGCGCATCGTCATGACCGGCGCCGGCCGCGAGCTTCTGGCCGACCGCGAGGTCCGCGCGGCGTATCTTGGCGCTTGAACCTGGCTCGCGGTCTGGTGGTTTAGGCGGCTCAAGGCACGACCGTGGCTAAGTGATCCTTCAGTCCCTTACCGTACGCCGTCGGCGTTCCAGAATAGTCTGAGATCAAGGCGGGAAACGTCTTGCAATCGTAGGGTATCCAAGCCCAGCCGATATACGAAATCTCAGCCTTATCGGCGAAATTCATGAAGGGAGTCACATAGGTCGTGCTGCAATCGTACTCGCCGAACTCGCCGGTGACGACTGGCACTTTAAGAGATACGGACTTGACCGCGGGCCATACACTTTGCTGAGCATCGAGCACATATGGTTTGCATTCGGCGATCGTGGAAGTTCCCGGGGGCCCGCAATAGCCATGAAAGCTGGCAACGAGCTGCGATTGACCGGGAATGGGATTGGCGGCGCTACTTTTAAGTGGGTCCTTCGGAACGTAGCTGATCCATTCGCTCAAATCGGAGGCCCAGCTGAGTCCGCCCAGCATAATAGGCTGGGTTGCGCCGGCCTTGCGGACCGCATTGACCATCTGTTCCATTCCCGCTGTTTTCCATTGACCGAGCGAAGTCGTGATCGCGCAGCCGGCGGCCCAGCAACTCCATGAGATGTTATTCGGCTCATTGTACAAATCGAGCATCACGGCGGGATATGCCCTGAAGGCATGTGCGACCGAGGCCCAAAAATCGATGGCATGCGCGGCATCGGCCATGGGCTGCTGTTCCATGGCTTTCGTGGTTCCCGGCGCATTCCAATGCAGATCGAGGACGGCGTAGAACCCGGCCGCGTTGAGGTCGCGAACAAAACCCATGACGGCATTTCTGTAGTTGGCTCCGACATAGGCCGGGTTGATGCCCGACGCATTGATACCGAGCCAGCAGTCTTCGTTTAGGGGTACCCGAACGGCGTTTGTCTTCCAACGTTTAATGGCCTGCAGCGCGCTCGCGTCCGTGGGACCGTCGAAGATACCATCATTTTGGATGCACATATATTCCGTACCGGGTCGATCCACGCCGAGCACACGGAGCGGTCGGCCGCCCGCGTCGATTAGGTGATTCTGTTCGACGTGAATCGCGAATGTGGAGACAGGCTCCGAGGAGGATGCGGGTGCGGACATTATCAAAGTTCCCGCAATTGCAACGGCGCCGGCCGACAGCAAAAGGCCGACTATCCTCGATCTGCTCATGCCCCTCCCCGGGTAGCGCTATTTGTGGACAATACATCGAGTTCGACTGTCGGAATAGCATCCTGGATTGCTCCCTTTGTTCCTGTGGGGCTATAGAAGATGGGGTCGGCCAAGAGGAGAGCGAACATGCGCATGCTGCGGGTTTTGATGGTGACCACGACGTTGCCGG
>Ga0182024_10014452_pt1 | contig 15261 bp, 14 predicted proteins | sample P32metaG_FD_120480 | JGI IMG/M metagenome (GOLD analysis project Ga0182024, IMG submission 120480) | Permafrost microbial communities from Stordalen Mire, Sweden - P3-2 metaG (Illumina Assembly) | ecosystem: Environmental > Terrestrial > Soil > Wetlands > Permafrost | place: Sweden: Stordalen... | reverse complement strand
GAAAACGGCTTGACGGCCCAATTGATGAAAAGCGTGACGCCGATGCCACGCCAATGCTCGCGAACACCGGATAGTGATGCGAAGTCGATCTTCACCAGCATCGGGATGATCATCAGCCATATCAGAACTGCAACCGGCAAATTGACGTTGGCGATCTCGGCAGAGCCGATCACCTGAAATAGCGCCGCAAAGTAATGCCCGAGCGCAATTCCTACGACTATGCACGCCGCCACCCAGACCGTGAGATATCTTTCGAAGGTCGACATCGTCACGTCCGCCCTTTCGCAAGCGGCTTCGAGGCCACCGGATCGAGGAATTTGGTAGTGCTGCGGCGCGAAATAGCCCTGCCGACCCGGAGCTGCAAGAAGAGTTATCGAAAAGCTTCCTGGATTCGTCAAGGTTCCGAACAGACGGCAGCGCACCATGTTCGAATTTCCGAACACCGCTGCTCTCATCCATCGCACTTGCGTTGGCCGCCCACTGATTCTTCTCGCTTTTTTCGATGTGGTCCGCCTCCTGCAACGGACAAGATGTCAGAACGGATAAGATTCATCGGGAGGGAAACAAATGAAGAGGTGCGACAACCTTGTCGACGTCGGCCGTCGTCAATTTCTGAGCGGCGCGGGCGCCGCAACCGCCGCGGTGGCTGCCGCGACTCTCGTCACGACGAATGCGAAAGCCGACGCTCCCTCCGCTCTGGTCAAGTATCCGTCTAACCGGCTTGTGAGCCTCGCCGAGCTCAAGGTCAACGAGCCGTTTAACGTCAGTTATCCAGACGCCGACGCCCCCGGCGTCCTGATTAAGCTGGGCCAGCGCGTGCCCGGCGGTGCCGGTCCGGACGGCGACATCGTCGGCTTTTCGACCACCTGCCCGCACAAGGGCTTCCCCCTGAACTATCATGCGTCCGACAAGACGATGAATTGTCCCGGTCACTATTCGCGCTTCGATTGCGAGAAAGGCGGTCAGCAAGTCTGGGGTCAAGCCACACAAAATCTCCCGCAATATGCCCTGCGGGTCGACGACAAAGGCGACGTCTATGCCGATGGCGTAGACGAGCTGCTCTACGGCCGCCTGTCGAACGTCCTCTGAGGGAGTGAACAACATGAGCTACAAGCGTCAAATTGGCCGTCTCCCGATCGTTCCCGCGGATGCGAAGGAGCACAACGTCGTTTGCCACTACTGCATCGTTGGATGCGGATACAAGGCGTATACTTGGGACGCCCGCTACGAAGGCGGTACCGCGCCCGATCAGAATAAGTTCGGCGTCGATCTTTCCAAACAACAGGCCGCCGAAACGCCCGCCTGGTACTCGCCGTCGATGTACAACATCGTGAAGCAGGACGGCCGCGACGTTCATATCGTGATCAAGCCGGACCAAGAATGTGTTGTGAACTCGGGCCTCGGGTCGGTGCGCGGCGCGCGCATTGCCGAGATGAGCTACTCGCGTCAGCGCAATACGCAGCTTCAGCGTCTCACCGATCCGCTGGTTTGGCGTTACGGACAGATGCAGCCGACCAGTTGGGACGACGCGCTCGACTTGGTAGCTAGGGTCACCGCTGCTGTGATCTCCGAACAGGGCGAAGACGGCCTCTTCGTATCGGCGTTCGATCACGGCGGCGCTGGCGGTGGTTACGAAAACACCTGGGGCACCGGAAAGCTCTATTTCGGCGCCATGAAGGTGAAGAACATCCGTATCCACAATCGTCCCGCGTACAATTCAGAAGTTCATGGCTCGCGCGATATGGGCGTCGGCGAACTGAACAATTGCTACGAAGATGCCGAACTTGCCGACACCATCGTCGCCGTCGGCACGAATGCCCTCGAAACCCAGACCAACTACTTCTTGAATCATTGGGTGCCAAATCTTCGCGGCACTTCCATGGACAAGAAGAAGGCCGAATTCGGCAGCGAGCCGGTCGATCGTGCGCGGATCATCGTTGTCGACCCACGTCGCACGGTGACCGTCAATGCCTGCGAAGTGGAAGCCGGCAAGGAGAACGTTCTACATCTCGCGATCAACTCCGGTACTGACCTGATCCTGTTCAATGCCTGGCTGACCTACGCCGCAAGCAAGGGCTGGATCGACAAACCCTTCATCGCGGCTTCGACCAAGGATTTCGACAAGGCGCTCGCGGCCAACAAGGTTTCGATCGCAGACGCGGCAAAGACGACGGGACTCAGCGAGGCCGACATCGTCAAGGCGATCACGTGGATCGCAGAGCCGAAAACTGGAGGCGCTCGACGTCGAACGATGTTCGCTTACGAAAAGGGACTGATCTGGGGCAACGACAACTACCGGACCAACCAGTCCTTGGTGAATCTCGCACTCGCAACCGGCAACGTCGGGCGTCCAGGCGGCGGCTGCGTCCGCATGGGAGGCCACCAGGAGGGATATTCACGTCCTTCGGACGCCCACGTCGGCAAGCCGGCCGCTTACGTCGACCAGCTCCTGATTGGCGGCAAGGGCGGCGTTCACCACATCTGGGCGTGCGACCACTATAAAACCACGCTCAACGCGATGGAGTTCAAGCGCGTCTACAAGAAGCGGACGGATATCGTGAAGGACGCCATGAATACGGTGCCCTACGGCGACCGCAACGCGATGGTCAAAGCCATTGTGGACGCCATCAAGAAGGGCGGCCTGTTCGCCGTGGATGTGGACATTGTACCGACCAAGATCGGGCAAGCCTGTCACGTGGTATTGCCAGCTGCGACGTCCGGAGAGATGAACCTCACGTCGATGAACGGCGAACGGCGCATGCGGTTGACGGAGCGCTATATGGACCCGCCCGGCAATTCTATGCCGGACTGCCTGATCGCGGCACGCATCGCCAACAACATGGAACGTGTCTTCCGCGAAATGGGAAAGGTCGACCTCGCCGACAAGTTCAAAGGCTTCGATTGGAAGACCGAAGAAGATGCCTTCATGGACGGCTATCACGGCCATGAAAAAGGCGGCGAGTTCGTCACCTATGCCCGACTGCGGACAATGGGAACGAACGGCTTCCAAGAACCGGCGACGAGCGTGGATACCTCGGGCGGAAAGGAAAAGATCGTCGGGACAAAGCGTCTCTTTGCCGACGGAAAATTCAATTCCAAGGACGGAAAGGCGACATTCGCATCCGCGCAGTGGCGCGGCCTCCAGGCCGCCGGCAAGCAGGCCGAGAAGGACAAGTTCCCGTTCCTGATCAACAATGGACGGGCCAACCTGGTTTGGCAAAGTGCGTATCTGGATCAGGATAACGAGTTTGTCATGGACCGATGGCCCTATCCGTTCATCGAGATGAACCCGCAGGACATGTCGGACCTGAAGCTCAAGAACGGGGACCTGGTCGAGGTCTACAACGACAACGGATCGACGCAAGCGATGGTCTATCCGACCGCGACCGCCAAGCCAAAACAGGCGTTCATGCTGTTCGCATACCCCACCGGCGTCCAAGGTAACGTCGTATCCAAGGGCGTGAACGAGCTGATTATCCCGAACTACAAGCAGACATGGGGCAGCATTCGCAAGATCTCTGACGCTCCGGAAGGTGTCCGGCATCTGACGTTTAAGTCCAAGGAATACTCAACTTAAGAACAACGGGGACGCCGTCTGTCGACGCCCTCGCCCGTTCCTGGCTTGCACCGAGGTGTTACATGAATGCTCGACCGGAGCTCTCGACCGTACGGGCGATGGACGATTGCCTCGTTGACGTGCCGCTCCTCGATCCGTCCGCCGCCCGCGAAATCATCCTTCATGACGTCGCGGAAATCCGTGGCGATGAGACCTGCCCGTTGGGTTCGCTGCTGGGCAGGGTAGCCTCCGCGGATATCATCTCTGCCGTCTCCCTGCCCCGCTTTGACAATTCGGCAGTCGATGGCTTCGGCCTGCATGCCGACGACCTCCGCGAACGTGCGCCGCTATCTTTGAGCATCACTGGAAGAGTGGCTGCCGGCCACGCTATGCAGGCTAAATTGGAGCCGGGGAAGACCTTCCGGATCCTGACGGGAGCGCGAATTCCGGATGGGGTCGCCGCTGTCGTCCTGGAAGAGCGCACGACCAGATCGGCCGCCGATGTAACCCTGCATTTCATACCGGAAATGGGTGCGAACATCAGGGGGCGCGGCGAGGACGTCTCATCCGGAACGACAATCGTGCCAAAAGGCACGGTGCTGGATGCCAGGCATCTGGCCATTTTGGCCGCGTCCGGAAACGCGCGTATTCCGGTGAAGCGGCGGCTTCGCGTCGGCGTTATGTCGACCGGCGACGAACTCGTCGAGCCCGCGGTCAGGACCGCGCCTAGCGCCATCATCGACACCAATCGGCCGATGTTGCTTGCGCTTCTCGGGTCCTCTGCCGTCGACGTTGTCGACCTTGGGATCATCGCGGATGACCGTGATGCCATCGTCGGCGCGCTGTCGGAAGCAGCAACGCATCTGGATCTCCTGATCACCTCCGGAGGCGTTGCCGGCAGCGACGCCGATTACCTCGAACCGGCGATTCTAGCCGCTGGAGGACGCTGCAGGACGCTGAAGCTCGCACTTCGCCCCGGGAAGCCCATTGGCAAAGGCGTCGTCGGCAATATGCAAGTCTTGGCGCTTCCGGGGAATCCTGTGGCGGCGCTGGTGAACTTCCTTATCTTCGGGCGGCCGCTAATCCAAAAGTTGCTGCGCGCCTCCGACATGAACCGCATGAACTCGACGGCACGCGCTGCGGAGACCTTCTTTCACAAGACCGGTCGAACGGAATTCATGCCGGCGTGTATTGCAACGCACGACGATGGGGGCATTCCCCTCATTCGGAAACTTGGCCGAGGCGGCTCGGCTCGTCTGCTTCCCCTGGTCAACGCGCACGGATTCGCGGAAATCGGGCCGGACATGGGCGACGTTTCCCGAGATTCGATCTTGAGGTTTCACCCGTTCTCGACCGCGTTCGCTCTTTAATTTTCGAGACTAAAACGAACATTCGCCTCCGTGACGCGTTAAAAAGCGCTCGCAGCAGAGGACGGTTACCGCTTCCGTGCCGGCTTGGATCCGTCGGTTCGTGTCGAAGCTTTGCGACGCTTTTTCTCAACCGAGAAATCCGCGACGAGCGAATCGCTTAGGTCGCTGCGGCCGTCGGAACATTCTTTCGCCAAGTACATAACGACAGCACGAATTCCGTCGAGGTCCGCCCGATAGTTCATCTGCCGACCGGCGCGTTCGACATGGAGGAGCCCGGCCCGCGTCAGGATCGCCAGATGGGTGGACATTGTATTCTGAGGCACCTTGCACCCTCGGGCGATGTCGCCGGAGCCGATCGAAGCGGGATAGGCGGCGGCGAGGCGTTGAAATGCCGTCATGCGCGTATCCTGTCCAAGCGCAGCGAGCGCTAGGACAACGGCACCTTGATCGATGAATTGAGACATACCGATTGAATAGCCGGCATGCGGTTAAATCGCAATATATGTCTATATCTCTCGACATATATGATTGCGATTTTGCAAGATTTCTGACAAATTGGCTCCAAATTGCCCGGAATGTCATCGTGATGTCACTTAACCCGTCGATAGATATGGACACGACTTCCAAGATCGTCCCTTTGGCTAGGATGGCACCATGAACGAGAGTATTCGGGAAGCGAGTGCCATCGACGGTTTTGGATCGCTTGCGCAGCCGACCCGCCTTGCCGCGGTTCGTCACCTGCTGGCGGTGCATCCTGAGAGCTTGTCAGCCGGTGAGATCGCCAGACGTTGCGACGTTCCGCATAACACCATGTCCACACATCTTGGAATCTTGAGCCGCGCCGGCCTGATCGCAGTCGAGAAGGACGGCCGCTCGATGAATTATCGGGCGGACGTCACCGGCTTCCAGGGGCTGCTCGCTTTCCTCTCCAAGGACTGCTGCAACGGACGTCCGGAACAGTGCGGAGACGCCTTCGATCTGCCGGCCAAGGTCATCGCCGAACCGGCTGAGAAGTTCATGACGCCGGCGTTCAATGTGCTGTTCCTCTGCACACAGAATTCCGCCCGCTCGATCATCGCAGAAGCCCTGCTCGAAAAGATCGGCAAGGGCCGCTTCCGAGCGTACTCCGCCGGATCGGAGCCGGCGCGAGAACCAGTTCCGGAAGTGATCGACCGATTGAAAGCGCTCGGGCACGATGTTTCGCATCTGCGTTCCAAATCTTGGGACGAGTTCAAGGGGCCCGATGCTCCTCGGATGGACTTCATCATCGCCCTCTGCGACTCGCCCCATGGCCAGTTTTGTCCGGATCTCGGCGCCCAGTTCGTCACCGGCGCATGGCCCTTGCCAGATCCAGCGCAATTCACAGGTTCGCCGATTGAGCGGACCACGCTTCTGAACGAGCTCTACGCGATGGTCCGGCGCCGGATCGAAATCTTCACAAGCCTGCCGTTCAACTCGTTGGACCGTATGGCGGTCAAGGCTCGCCTGGACGAGATCGGCGATACAACGCGCGTATCCCCCTAAAGGACACCCTATGAAGGTCGGCATCAATGGCATGGGGCGCATCGGAAGGCTCGCGCTGCGTGCGGCATTCGGCGGCATCCATCGTCCGGACAGCGATCCTCGCGCCGACAACCGTTTGGATGTCGTCCACATCAACGAGGTAAAGGGCGGGATCGCAGCCACCGCCCATCTTCTCGAGTTCGACAGCGTCCACGGGCGCTGGCAAGAATCCATCGGCGTCGAGACAGATAATTTCGTCGCAATCGGAAAGAAGAGGGTCAGCTTCAGCGAGCATGCAACGCCTGGTGACGTCGCATGGGGCGATCTCGGTTGCGACGTTGTGCTGGAGTGCACCGGCAAATTCTTGAAGCCGGATCTGCTTCAGGCCTACTTCGACCGAGGCGTCAAACGAGTGATCGTTGCGGCTCCCGTCAAGGACGAGGCGGCCCTCAACATCGTGGTCGGCGTCAACGATCACCGTTACGATCCCGCCCGACATCGGCTGCTGACGGCCGCTTCATGCACGACAAACTGTCTGGCGCCCGTCGTCAAGGTCATCCACGAATCGATCGGAATCCGGCACGGACAGATCACGACGATCCATAATCCCACCAACACCAACGTCGTCGTCGACGCGCCGCACAAGGATCTCCGCCGCGCACGATCGTCGATGCTCTCGATGCAACCCACCACGACTGGAAGCGCAACCGCGATCTCCCTGATCTATCCGGAACTCAAGGGCAAACTGAATGGTCACGCAGTGCGCGTGCCGGTCCTGAACGCGAGCCTGACAGACTGTGTGTTCGAACTGAAGCGTCCGACCACGGCGCAGGAAGTCAACGAACTCTTCAAATCCGCATCGGAAAACATCTTGGCAGGCATCCTCGGCCTTGAGACCCGGGCCCTCGTCTCGGCCGACTACAACAATGATTCGCGCAGCTCGATCGTCGACGCTCTCAGCACGATGGTGACCGACGAGACGCTGCTGAAGGTCTATGCCTGGTACGATAACGAAATCGGATACGCATGCCGGATGGTCGATCTTGCCAACATCATTCAAAGAGCAGGCGCCTAATTCTATGGTCCGAAACTACATCATCGTCACCGCTTCTTACTGGGGCTTCACTCTGGTCGACGGCGCATTGCGTATGCTCGTCCTGTTTCATTTCTTTCGGTTGGGATACACGCCGTTCACGCTGGCCTTTCTGTTTCTCCTGTATGAAACGGCCGGAATTGCCGCCAACCTCGCGGGAGGGTACTTCGCATCGCGCTTCGGCATTCCCCGGATGCTCGCGATAGGCCAGATGCTCCAGATCGCGGGCTTATTGATGTTGTCGGCGCTCGATCCCGGATGGGGCGCTGCCGCTTCGGTAGCGTGGGTCGTAGTCGCCCAAGGCATTGCCGGCGTTGCCAAAGACCTCACCAAGACGGCATCCAAGTCGGCAATCAAGGCTACCTCTGCCGAAGGCAGTGGGCAACTGTTCCGATGGGTTGCCTGGTTCACGGGTTCAAAGAACGCGATGAAGGGCATCGGGTTCTTCCTGGGCGGTCTCTTGCTGGACCTGGTCGGATTTACACATGCGCTGTGGATGATGGCGGCGTTGCTCGGCGCGATCTTCGTCGCCGGACTGCTTCTTCTGCCGTCTCAGCTCGGCAAGGCGAAATCGTCGAAAACCATCCGCGAACTATTTGGTAAGTCGCGCGGCGTAAATCTTTTAGCCGCCGCGCGCATTTTCATGTTCGGCGCAAGGGACGTCTGGTTCGTCGTCGGCCTGCCCGTGTTTCTCTACGCACACGGTTGGAAATTCTTGCAGGTCGGCGGCTTCCTGGCGGCCTGGACAGTCGCCTATGGAGCGATCCAAGCCGTCGCTCCAGCGCTTGTGACACGTAGCGCGGACGGCCTCAGCCGCGAAGTGCCGTCCGCGAGATTGTGGGCGGCCGCTCTTGCCGCCGTACCGATTGTATTGGCGGTTATCATGAGCTCAACCGATGTTACGCGTCCCGATCTTGTGCTTGTGGTCGGGCTGGCGCTTTTCGGCCTGCCGTTTGCTGTGAATTCGTCCCTGCATTCGTATCTGATCTTGGCCTACGCGGGATCCGAAAAGGCCGCTGAGGACGTCGGGTTCTACTATGCAGCCAACGCAGCCGGCCGGCTCCTCGGCATCACGCTGTCCGGAGTGCTTTATCAGATGGCAGGCATCACTGGCTGCCTGATCGGCTCGGCAGCCATGCTGCTGCTCTGCTGCCTCATCACATTCCTAATCCCACACAGCGCCACCGTCACAACAGTCCAACGGGCGCCGACATGAGCGGTGCGAAAGACATACTTGATGCTTTCCGTTATGCCCGGCCGGCCTGGAAGTCGGAATTCAGTCAGTTGCGGCACCGAAGCCGCGCTCTGGATGACCTAGCGTTAACCTATGCTGTTGCCCTCTACGCGCGCGCGAGGATCACCTAGACTCCTCATAGCGAATTTGTTTCTGAACCTAAATTCCTTTGCCGTGCGAGCTACTACCCTGATGCTCGGATGTGCCTCAAGTGCACTAGCTCGTCGCTTTCTAAAATTCAGAGCCCCGAGAAATAAAACCGAATTCAGATTTAGAATAGACGTAGCGCGATCTTTCGTTCCGAGCCTTCGCTGCGCAAGTTGCGCGGAGACCTTGGAACCATTCGGCTTCGGTCTGCATCATCTGGGTGTTCAGTGCGTTCAGACGCTGTACTTCCTGGCGGAGCGCCACAATCTTCTCATTGAGCCGGGTAATCTTGGCCTCCGGTACCGATTCCCCTTGCCGATCGGCACTATCAAGCTGCGAGAGGTACCGGGCGATGCTCTCGTCAATCTGCGCCAGCCGCCGCTGCATCTTGGCCTGGGTGATGTTCCGGTCCCGCGTGTTGACGGCCTTGAACTTGCTGCCGTCGATCGCAACGCTCGCGTCGCTGAATAGTTCAAGGCGTCGGCACAGCATCACGAACTCACGGCAGACCTTGCGGATGGCCTCGTCATTGTCCTTCCGAAAGTCGGCTATTGTCTTGAAGTCCGGCATCAGACGGCCGGTCAACCAAACCAACTCGATGTTGCGCTGGCACTCCCGCTCCAGGCGCCGGCTCGATTGCACCCGAGGCCGAAAAAGAATTGAACGAAGGGCTCGCCCACGAGCCTACTGAATTGCCCGGATAAGTTAGCTCCATCAAGGAGCCGTGAAACGAAGTGATGTCCCGACACGGGGGATTTACCTGAACCTTACAGTGTCAGGCGTATTGTCCTAGTGATCCCTGGCAAGGAAAGTTGCTTTCTAACCGGCAATGCCCATGATTGCGGACATATCTCACATCGAGCTTTACCTCCTCTGCCAGCTCTCGAAGTCGGCGCCCAACATTTTGTGGAGTGTACGAGGCCTTCTCAGCGACAATCCTTTGCAAGTCGGCCGAAGCAATCCAGCCGTGGTTGCTGCGAAGGTGTCTTTCCAATCCTTATTTGAGGCTGGGATAGGGTCGGCGGCGGCTGTAAGCGGTCATAAATAACTTCAATCAGCCAATAATTCTTCAGGTCCAACCACTCTCCGTAACTCTTTCCGGACAGTGACACTCAAACGGCACGAGCGACACAGCCGAAGCCTGCCAGGCAACGTAATGTTCCAATGCGATCACTGTTTCTAGGTTGGAACACAATGGTCGTCTCCGCTTTGACTCGGCGGAGGACTTATGGCCCGTATATGGAACACGCCCCTTTTCATTCTTGCCACCTTGTATTTCTACCTGGTCCAGGCGGATCAGCGTGCCGATCCTTGGCAGCCGCGCCGTCCCCATCACCCGAGCGGGGCGTTATGGCGCTATGCGCAGACGGTTGGACCCGCTGCGAGCGGCGCTGTCGTCCATCCCGGCGGCGGCGTGGAAACCGCGACCTAGGCTGATTGCTAATCACAGGACGACGATGCATTCGATCGGACCGTCTCTAGTGAACGTTCACTATCCGAACATTCGGCTAACTCGTTTGTCCTGGAGGCCATGCCGCAGAACCTGTTCTTCGCCTTCATCCACACGCGGCCGGCAATCCCGTGGCAGCAGGCTTCCTATACCGGACCTTTGGACTACCGCTCTCGCCGATCAAGGGCGTATTCGTTCGTGAGCGTGGTCAGGATAGCAGTTCACCATAGTCATGAGTGTATTTCCCAACCACGAAGTGGTTGAAGCGCTGGCTCCAGCGCTTGCCGGGCCAAAGATAATCAACGCACCCCTCGGCAGGAAAATAGACGGCGGTGTAAACCGTCGTGAAACCCTCCCGGCGAGAGTAGAGAGGCGGCTCAAAGAATTTTGCGATTAGGCGCTCCAACGTCATCGTAGGCTCTTTAAGAGCTGCAAGGATACTCCGCTGCCGCTCGACTGAACGAGTCAATGCCGCTGAACTGAATTTCGGGGTCGTCTCCTGATGGTTTGTGCAGGCCGGTATCCGCGATACGAACGGTTCCCGATCAGGACCTAGAAACACGGTCGCAAATTGACCTGTCCGATCAAGCACAGTGACGTTCTGCGAAAGCGCAATCGGAATTCGGCTTAGCGCCGCGATAGCTTGATCAACGTCGGAGCAGGTTTCGAGGACATATCGCAGCATCAAAATCACTGAAAATCCGAGACCTTGAGTATGGCCGCCACCGTCCGTTATGCTGGCCACCAACCCATCCTCATTGATGCCGTCGAGACAGCCGCCCCATGGACGCTGTGCCTTGGCGATGACGCGATGTCCCGACCAAGCGGTTAACTCGAAGCGGTCTGATACGATATCGAGTGGAAAATCATAGTTTCGAACCAACGCAGGGCCGCCGTCGCCGAGCCAAATCGCCTGACTGCACCCATGGACGATAGGCGGTGGGCGATAATGGCTTAGTATACGATGAGCAAGGTCGTCATCGCCGACCAAAGCGCAAGCTTCGTCGTAGCGGTGAACCAATTCTGGCATATGATGGCGAAGTGCAGCGCGGCATTCAATTGCGCGCGGAGGCGGACCCCGACCAGATCCAAGATACCAGCGCACAGCTTCATCTCGACCGGCGGCAAAGCGAGCCCTCCATGCATCGCCCGGTTCATCCTCGCGCTCGGCTACGAAATGTTTGAACATACGACCAATGCTACAAAAAAAGCGCGTCGATTGGAACGGGGTCAGGCAGTGTTTATCGGGCGAGGCCGATCACGGAGACCGTGCTCAGGGTTAAAAGCGACGATTTGGCCGTGGGCCAACCCCTCCGGTCTACCCACGTGAACGGACTCGTCAGACCGCCCAGGCGGGTCTGGTTCGTGCCAACAAATGACATCGTCGGGCTGGTTCACATGGTCCGTTTCGTGCCAGGACTCGAGGCCGGCGGGTGAACAGGAAAACAGGATCAGGACCATGACAGTTCTTCGTATCGCCGCATTTTCGGACGGCAATAAAGGCGGCAATCCTGCCGGCATTTGGATCGGCGCCGATTTGCCGCCTGCATCGAAGATGCAAGCGATGGCAGCGGATGTTGGGTTCTCGGAAACGGCCTTCGCGGCTCCTGCGGGTGGCGCATGGCGCGTTCGGTATTTCTCGCCCCTATGTGAAGTGCCGTTTTGTGGACACGCCACCATCGCTCTGGGGGCAGTCCTTGCACTTCAACACGGCGACGGAACCTTTGAACTGAAGCTGAATCGTGCAGATATTTCGGTCGCTGGCCGCCGAAACGGCCAGACAATTGCAGCGGCGCTTCAATCGCCGCCGACACGCAGCGCACCTATCGATCCCTTGCTGCAAGCGGATTTGCTGAAACTTCTCGACTACTCGATCGACGATCTCGACTTGAAAATTCCGCCCGCGAAGATTCACGCCGGTGCCGACCATGTCGTCCTGTCTCTGAAAACGCGCAACGCGCTTGCTCGCATGAGCTATGACCTCAAGCTCGGCCGAGATCTAATGGAAAACGCCGGATTAGTTACCATCGCGCTTGTTGCGGCGGAGAACCCACAATTGTTTCATGTCCGCAATGCGTTTGCAGTCGGAGGCGTACTGGAGGACCCGGCAACAGGTGCAGCCGCCGCTGCGTTTGCCGGATACTTGCGTGATATAGGTTGGCCGCACGGTGGCGTCATTAATATTGTTCAAGGAGAAGACATGGGAATGCGATCGCTTATCCGTGCGGAGATTGGCGAGATCGCGGGCAGTTCAATAAGGGTATCAGGGACGGCGCGCATGATGAACGACGCATGATGTCTCGTTCGGGTCAAAAACGGACTCCGTGAGCGTCGAGCCGGATGTCCGCCGTTCACCCTGAGAGCGGACATCCGGCGGACGGGCTGGGATGCCCGAAAAGTGCCAGTTTCGGAAGTGAGCCGCGAATGTGCTCCAGAAGCAAAGAATGGGATTCGTCCGGGCGTTGTTCCGCTTACCCCGTGCTGCCGCTATACTGCTTCAGCCGCAATGTGAACCGAATCATTGGAGAAGGGACGTATGACTTCCGGGTCAAGCTCGACAAAGCGTTGTGTGGCTACCTATCGTCCAGTGATCGCCGGTGATCTCGATCTGGTTTGCCGCCATCGTCACGAGATGTTCAAGGCATCTGGTCGAACCGATGCAATCGTGCAGCCATCGACGACCGCATTCAGGGAGTGGTTGAAGCCACGCCTCGAGGATAGCTCCTACTTCGGATGGATTGCACTGGTTGAAGGGATCGAAGTAGCGGGGATCGGAATGATGGTGATCGATTGGCCTCCTCATCCATCTCACCCTCTGCAAGCACGTCGCGGTTACATTCTCAATGTGTTTGTTGAACCGCTCCTGCGGGGACAAGGCCTGGCTCGTGCGTTGATGGGAATTGCTCTGGAAGAAGCGAAGCTGCGCGATCTTCAGTACCTGATCTTGCATGCAACTGCGATGGCCATGCCAATGTATGAAAAGCTTGGATGGCGCCGGACATCGGAGATGTCGATGACGTTGCCCGTTCAGCCTTGAGTAGCGTCGGCCCTCGAAGCAAAACATCATCACACGGCCCATCAAGCACAATCGGCTTTCGCGGCATCTGTTGATTGTAGTAGCCAATCTCGCCGATAATTCGGATGCCTGCACGGTGGGGCAAGAACTCCTTGTAGCCCAAGGCGCGGTTGACTAAGAGACATGCTGTCCAGCAGCCTGATCAAATCACAGAAAGCCATCGACATGACCAATCGACGATTTGTTCAGTGCGATGTCTTCACGTCTGTACCTACTAAAGGAAATGGGCTCGCCGTCGTCATTGATGGGGAGGGGCTTTCAGATGAGGCAATGCAGGGCTTCGCCGCCTGGACGAATCTCGCTGAGACAACTTTTCTTATGCCGCCGACCGCCGCCGAAGCGGATTACAAGGTTCGCATCTTCACACCTGCACGGGAAATGCTCTTCGCCGGGCATCCGACACTCGGAAGCTGCGCGGCATGGCTCCGTTCAGGCGCAAGACCGAGGATCCAAGGCGTGGTCAAGCAGGAATGCGGTGTTGGGATCGTCGACATCGACTTAAGGGGCGGCATTCCTGCTTTCGCTGCTCCCAGAACAACCGTCGCGCCTCTTCCGGACGATAAGCTCACAGCAATTGTGTCCGCCCTCGGCCTCACGCCCGACCGCATATTAGGCACGGCGCAACTATCCAATGGACCGGTCTGGCAGGTGATTGAACTCGCAAGCGCCGCCGATGTCTTGGCGGCGGATTCTACGAAGATACGATATCCCCAATTTCTTGGCGTTGGTTTGATCGGAGCGCACGCAGCCGGCTCCGAATGCGACTACGAGGTCCGCATGCTGGGAGCATCGAGCGGAATGAGTGAAGATCCAATCACGGGTTCTTTAAATGCTGCCATCGCAAGATGGAAATACGGCTCCGGCGAATGGGCAGCGGCCTCTTACAGTGGCGCAAGGCACGTGCATTGGTCGCAGCGGGAGGGTGTCGATTCGTTATGACAGCATGGCAGATACCGTTTGGATCGGCGGTCAGACTTGCTTCTTAATTGAAGGTACACTCAGCTTGTAGTGACCCTTTGTTAGGACGTTCAGAATTCTTGAGTCCTCACCAAATTCGAAGCCGTGTCGGTTCTGACCCGTTCACAGGTACAAATCATACGTCTCGCTACCTCTAAAAAGTGCCTTCAACGGACTATCCGGCCAAGTATGCGAGCGGCGTGGTCGATCTCCTTTTCATTCCATGCGGCAAAGCCGAGAAACAACCCCTGCTCTTTTGATTTGTGAAAGAACATGCTCGACAAGGGACGGGCAACAACACCTGCATTAAGAAGCAGCGCCGATAGCTGATGGTCGTTCGACGAGGCACGGCATCGAGCCAAGAGTTGCATCCCGCCAGCCGGAGCATCAATGATAAGTCGACCGCCAGCTTCCAATGCAAGGGCTTGCAGCATCCTGTCGCGCCGTCCTTTGTAGAGGCGAGTCATCTTGCGGACGTGGGCAAGGTAAGCCCCAGCCAGTATGAATTCGGCCAGCGCATCCTGGATAGTGACGACCGCCAGCAACCCCATGTGACGTTGAGCTAACTCGAAGGTCTCAACAAGACCTTCCGGGACAACGATGTAGCCGATCCGAATATCTGCAAACATCGATTTGGAGAAAGTTCCAAGGTAGAATATGCGGGTGGAGGAGGCCAGCCCCTGCAATGCGGAAACCGGCCGCCCCTCATAGTGAAAGTCGCCGTCATAGTCGTCCTCGATAATCGAAGCATCAACGGTGTCTGCGTAACGAAGAAGTTCGAGGCGGCGACCAATAGGCATTAGCCGTCCCGTCGGGTACTGATGGGAAGGGGTTACGAAGATGAGCCGGGGGGCGTCCTTTCGACTACCGACAAT
>Ga0182024_10014451_pt1 | contig 15262 bp, 11 predicted proteins | sample P32metaG_FD_120480 | JGI IMG/M metagenome (GOLD analysis project Ga0182024, IMG submission 120480) | Permafrost microbial communities from Stordalen Mire, Sweden - P3-2 metaG (Illumina Assembly) | ecosystem: Environmental > Terrestrial > Soil > Wetlands > Permafrost | place: Sweden: Stordalen... | reverse complement strand
GCTCTGGTGGATGGGCGTTCTGGTGCCGCTGCCGCTGGTGGAGGTTTCGCCCTTCGCCGCCAGCCTGGCGGGGATCATGCTGATCCTGTTGGCGCGCGGCCTACAACGGCGATTTGACGGGGCGTATTATCTGACCGTGGGCCTGATGGGCGCGGGGATCGTCGCCTCGCTGTACCGCGGCTGGGACTACGAAGAGGCTTGCGTGTTGGCCGTCTTCCTGGCGGCGCTCCTCCCCTGCCGCCGCGAGTTCTACCGCCACGCCTCCCTTTTCAGCGACCGGTTCACGCTGACCTGGATCAGCGGCGTCAGCATCGTCCTGGTGGCGATGTTGCTGCTGACAGTGTTCGCCTACCGCGATCAAAAAGACTTGCGGGTGACCTGGTGGCAACTGGAGCTGTCCACCTCGGCGCCGCCCCTGGCCCGGGCCGGGGTGGCCGTGTGCGTCCTGGGGTTGATGATCGTCGGACGACAGCTGCTCCAGCCGGCCAAACAGCGCCGGCATTCCGCGCCCGACGAGGCCGAGGTGGCGCGGGCCGGCGCCTTGGCCGAGCGCTCGCCCTCCACCTACGCCTACCTGGCGCTGCTGGCCGACAAGTCGCTGCTGTTCAGCGACCGGGACACGGGGTTCCTGATGTACTCCGTCAGCGGCGGCAGCTGGATCACCATGGGCGACCCGGTCGGCCCGGCCGAGGCGGTCGGCGAACTGGCCCGGCGGTTCCACGAGCGCTGCGACCGCGCCGGCGCCCAGACCGTCTTCTATCAGGTCTACCCGGCGAACCTCCACGTGTACGTGGACATGGGGCTGTCGCTCATCAAGATCGGCGAGGAAGGCCGCGTCCCGTTGAAGGGCTTCTCCCTGGTGGGCCGCGCCCGCAAGAACCTGCGGCACATGCTCAACAAGGCCCATGACGCCGGCTATTCCTTCCGCATGGTGCCGGCCGCGGAGGTGGCCGCCCTGATGCCGGAGTTGCGGGCGATCTCCGACGCCTGGCTGACCGCGCGAAAGCTCGGCGAGAAGGGTTTTTCCCTGGGCTTCTTCGACGAGGCGTACCTGGCCCGCTTCCCCATCGCCTTGGTGGAGCAGAACGGCAAGGTGGTCGCCTTCGCCAACCTTTGGCCCGGCGCCGGCCGGGCGGAACTGTCGATCGACCTGATGCGCCATCTGCCCGACTCCTCCAACGGCGTGATGGACATTCTCTTCATCGAGCTGATGCTGTGGGGCGCGGCGGAAGGCTACCAGTGGTTCAACCTCGGCATGGCCCCGCTGTCCGGGCTGAACAACAGCCTGCTGGCGCCGCTGTGGAGCCGCTTCGGCGAGATGATCTTCCACCACGGCGAAAACTTCTACAACTTCCAGGGGCTGCGGCGCTTCAAGGAGAAATTCGACCCGATTTGGGAGTCGAGATACCTCGCCTCCCCCGGCGGCTTGGCGCTGCCCCGAATCCTGGCGGAAGTGACGACGCTGATCCAGAGGGGGTCGAAGGGGCGGAAGGAAGTCAAGGGCGCCGCGCCCGTCGGCGCGGCGGCGGGCGCGGGCGCACCGCCGGCCGGCCCCGCGGAGGTCCTTCCCAACGGCCCGACCCCGCGGTTCGAGGGCAGCGCCGTGTAGGCCGCCCTTGGCGGAAAGGCGTGGGCCAGTCGCCCGCCTCAAAAGTCAGTCCCCCGAGCATGAGGAGTCCGACCGTGAACGAGGAGAAAATCTTTTCCGGCGAGCCGACCGACGCGGCGGCCGGGCCGGCGGCAACCGCCGTCGCCCCGGACCACGCCGCGGCGCCAATCAAAATAAACCGAAGGCCGTCTCTCGCACTCAAAATCCTGAAACGGACCCTCATCGGCGCCGGCGCCCTCGTGCTTCTCGTGGAGGTCGTGCTTGGCGTCCTGTACTGGTTGTACCCCAATCAGGTCGTCGAATCGTGGCGCTATTACTACAACCCGTATGAGAAAGCGGAGGTGGTGACGAGCGAGAAGCCGCCGGACGCCTCGGCCCCGCTCGACAAGTCCCAGCTGGTGGACGTGGATTTGCCCTTCACGGAGAAGGTCAAGCGCCGCGCCATCGTTTATCTTCCCAAAGGATACCAAACCGGCGTCAAGGACCTTCGTTACCCCGTCGTGTACCTCCTGCACGGCTCTCCGGGGACGGAAATCGACTGGCTGCAAAAAGGCAAGGCCCAGGCCGTCCTCGACGAGGCGATCGAAAAACACGTCGTCCCGCCCGTTATCGCCGTGTTTCCCAACGGCCACGCCCTCCGTGAGGACAGCGAATTCATCAACTCCGCCGACGGCAAGGAGCCCAACGAGGATTTCATCGTGAAAACGGTCGTCTCGTACGTGGACGCAACCTACCCCACCTACGCCGACAGTAAATTCCGGGCCATCGGCGGCCTTTCGGAAGGCGGGTTCGGCGCCCTGAACCTGGGGCTGAAGAACCAGGACGTCTTCGGTTACACCTTCGGGATCGCGGGCTACGCCGCCGTCGATAAGAACGCCAAGACCGTTCAAGGTTCGGCGCAGGTGATTCACGACAACACGCCGCTGGTCTACGTCCCCGAAAGCAAGCGGCATTCGACGAAGGTCCTGCTTTTCTGCGGCCTGCAAGACAAGTGGTTCCTCCAGCAGAATCAGGACCTCGATAAGGTTCTGAAGGCGCAGAAATACGCGGTCGAATTTCGGACGGCGCCGGGGGCGCACAACTGGGGGTTCTTCACCGCCGGCCTCAAAGAGGGGCTGGCGTGGTGGGGAAAAGGGATGGCCGCCGATCTGACGTGGGACGGCGCGCCGTCCGGAACGGAGGCGCCGAAAGCCGGGCCTTGATATGGCGAGCGGCGCGGCGTCAGCCCGCCGGTGCGTCATTCGTTCCGCGGCGCTATACTATACCGGCGGGCTGACGCCGCGCCGCTCGCCCTGTCATTCGTTCCGCGGCGCTATACTATACCGGCGGGCTGACGCCGCGCCGCTCGCCCTGCCGTTCCTGGTTCCTACGGCCGGTGTTGCTTCAAGAGCCAGTCGTAGAGTTCCGGCGTGCCGTAGGCCTTGTTCCAGATTTCGTGGCCCAGGTCGGGATACTCCGTGTACCGCGGATCGGCCCCCGCGTCCTTGAGGGTCTTCATCATCGCGTGGGCGTTTTCCACGTCGCCCCTCCCGTCTTTGCCGCCCTGGAAGCACCAGCACGGAATGTCTTTGATCTTCGCGGCGGAGGCGGGGTCGCCGTCGCCGGCGACCGGCACGATGGCGGCCCAGCGGTCGGGATACTTGACGGCCAAGGCCCAGGTCCCGTCGCCGCCCGAAGACATGCCGGTGAGGGAGACGCGCTTGGGGTCCACGCGGTAGGTCTTTTGCACGTCGTCGAGGATGTCCAGGGTCCGCTTCGCGTCCTCGGAATCGGCCCTCCACCCGCCGTTGTGCGACTGCGGAAAGAGGACCAGGAACGGAAACGTCTTTTCCTGTTTCCGGACGGCCGGCCCCAGGCCCACGTGGGCGGGCCTCTTTCCGTCCGTGCCGCCTTCGCCCGAGCCGTGCAGATACACGATCAGCGGATAGGATTTGTCTCCGTTGTAGTCGTAGGGCACGAACAGGGTATATTTGGACTCCTTGCCGTCGTCGCCGCGGTAGGTCTTGTCCAGGAAGCCGTGGTCCGGTTCGGCGGCGGGGACGGCGGGCGCCAGGGCCAGCCCGACCAAGACCACCGCGAGAGCGGCCGGCAGGGGGATTCGCATGTCAGTACCTTGTCTTTCAGTCGGAATAAGAGGCACGAACACCATGGCGAGCGGCGCGGCGTCAGCCCGCCGGTAAGGCCGAACCGGCGGGCTGACGCCGCGCCGCTCGCCATGAAGTTCCAGCCGCTAAGGGATTTCTGAGCCGCTCAGGCCGCCCCTCCATTTGCTTGCTCTTCTGGCGCGTAAAAGAACTCCGCGATGGGGCAGCGGAACTCCGGCAGCACGTCGTCGCCGGTCAGTTCCTGTCCGTTTTCGATGACGTAGGGGGCTTGGCCGCGCCGGTATACCGTCACGTCGCGCTCGTCGGGATCGATCACCCAGACCAGGGGGATGCCCGCTTTTTGGAACTCGGCAATGCGGCGAGCCGTCTTCCCGTGGCGATCGTTCGGCGACAGGACTTCCACCGCCAGCGTCGGGACGCCTTCCGCGAACTTCGGATTCATCTGGTCGTAGTTTTTGCTCTTCTCGAAGTACATCACGTCCGGCCCGCGCACCGTGTCGGGGTCGCGTTCCAGAATGACGCCCGAGTCATTGCTGAGTGCGTAGCCCTTGCGGCGTTTCCGGACGTAGAGATTGAGCATCGTCGTCACGTTCCCACAGACCAGTCCGTGCCGCTCACCGGGTCTCGACACTTCGACCACCTTTCCGCGTTCGAGTTCATAGTGCCGTGGCTGATTCTCCGGCCGCATGACCCAATCGAAGAACTCGTCCGCCGTTAGCAGCTTTGTCGCGGTTTCCGTGCTCATCCGGCCTTGCTCCTTTCGCCCGGTAGTCGGAAGAAATCGCTTACGCGGCTCCGAAAGCCGGTGAGGACGTCGTCGCCCGCCAATTCCATGTCATCGCCGAGCGCCACTTGCGCCCGATCCGGACGATGCACGGTCACGGTTCTCCTTTGCGGGTCGAAAACCCAGACCATGGCGACGCCGCTCTTCAGATAGTCGGTGATTTTGCCCATGACTTGGTCCGCACGGTCGTTCGGGGAAAGCACTTCGACCGCGAGCCGGGGCGGAACTTCGCCGTATTTCGGATGCAGTTCGGCGAATGAGTCCGCATCTTCGTAGTAAGCGACGTCGGGGCCGCGAACCGTGTCCGGATCGCGTTGGAGAATCACGCCGGAATCGTTGCTGGCGATGTACCCCTTCCCCTGCTGGAAGGCGAAGTTGCCCAGGATGCGCGAAATGTTCGCGCTGATCGCGCCATGAGGTTTTGACGGCGGGGGCAATTCGATCACCTCCCCTCGGACGAGTTCAAACCAGCGGTTCGTGTTCTCGGGCAGATGCACCCAATCCCAAAACGACTCCGCGGTCATTCGCTTTGTGGCTGTTTCCGTGCTCATCCGGCTCCCTCCCGCGGCCCAAGTTTTCGATGCGCCAGCGCGATCGCCCCATGCACGACTACTTCCTCGCCGAGCGCCGCCGCAACGATGTCGTAGCAGTCGGTGAAGGGTTTGAAGACACGCTCTGCCACCATCCGGCGCAACGGCTCGAATAGTATTTTCTCTCCCATTAAAGACACGCCGCCTCCGATGACAATGCGCCGCGGGCAGAGAAGGACGATGACGTGGCAGATGCCTTCGGCGAGCGCCTCCCAGGCCTGCTCAAGGATGCCTTGAGCGCTCAACCCGCCTTGTTCGGCGATCCGAGCGACGGCCTCGGCCGTAAGCGGCTTACCGCCCCCCAGGCGTTGAAATTCGCCTAGGTCAAAACCGATTAGCTGGAGTGTCTTGGCGTTTTCGGCGATGGACCATCCGGACGCTTGATTTTCCAGCGGTAATATGGCAACATCTTCGCCTAAGCCTGAGTCGGCGATACGCAAGTGCCCGAACTCCGCCGCCCCTTTTCCGACGCCCCGGTAAATCTCCCCGTCGATGATGAACCCGCCGCCGATGCCCGAGCCGATGGTAATATAAAAGATCGGCGATAGCCCCTTAGCCGCCCCGTGCAGCGCCTCGGCCAGGCCCGCCACGTCGGCGTCATTGCCCAGGACCGCCGGCAGGCCCACCACGTCGGACACCCAATCGGCCAGCGGAAAGCCGTCCCAGCCCTCGATCTGATGCGATTTGATGACGGTGCGCGTGGCGTCGTCCACCGGGCCGCCGAAGCCAATCCCGACGCCTTGGAGTTGGGAACGGTCGATGTTCGCCTTTGCCAGCAGTTCCGGCACGGCACCGGCGATCTGACGGCGTATGCCCTCCGGCCCCGCCGCCGCGTCCACGCCGCCGCGCCACAGCCCCGCCAGCACGCCGTCGTCGGCGCCGACGCCGATCTGGAGTTTCGTGCCGCCGATCTCGATGCCTAGATAGTGGTTCATCGCCGACCCTACGACGCCAGCCGGCGGTGCAGGTCGTCCACCACCCAATGGAACGCCGTCAGGTGGATCGATTCGACGATGCCCATGTCGTCCAGCGGCACGTGCAGCCCCTTGTGCGTCAGCGTCCGCAGCTTGCCGCCGGTGAAGCCGGTGCAGCCGAACGTCGTCAGGCCGCGGCGGTTGGCCCATTCCACGGCCTTGAGGATGTTCGGGCTGTTGCCCGAACCGCTAATGGCGATCAGCAGGTCGCCGGGGCCGCCCAGGTTTTTCAACTGCTCCACGAACACGCGGTCAAAGCCCTCGTCGTTGCCCCAGGCCAAAACGTAGGGCGTGTTGTCGGTCAGGCTGAGGATGCGGAAGCGCTTTTTGGCGTCGTCGTCGAAGTCCTGGCGTCGCAGCGTGCCCTTGCCGACATCCTCGCAGAAGTGCGAGGCGTTGGAGCCGCTGCCGCCATTGCCGATCACGAAAATGAAGCGGTCGCGCTGGTAGCAGGTGAACATGAGGTCGGCCAGCGCCTTGACCTCGGCGGGGTCGATGCGGAGCAGTTCCTTGGCGACGCGCTCCAGGAACGGAAGGGCGTCCAGCGTGGTCCCAAGCATGACAATTCCTCCGATGGCGGGTCGGGACGTACTTTACCAACTCGCCCCGGCGGAGGCCAGACGGGTTCGCCACGGCGCGGGCGCTATGAATGTCCTACGAACAGCCTCCACAAATAACCGCGTCCCAGCGCGACGAAAAGGGCCAGCACCAGCAGCACCACGAACAGCGCGGCCGGCTGGTCGGCGAGGAAGGCGGAGGCGGCGCGGGCCAGCCGCTCGCGGACGGTTCGCTTGCGCATGGCCCGAACCTCCTGACGGAGGAAATCGCGGTGGGCCGTGAGCAGTTTCCGCCCCGCCTGCCAGTCGCGGCTCAGCGCGGTCCGCTGGCCGGAATCCAGTTCCTGGAAACTACGCGCGGCGGCGTCCTGGCGCAACAGCATGACTACCAGATAGCCGGGCTGTCCGGCGGCCCCCATCAGGCGCGGGAAACGACGCAGGGCGACGGTGGTCTCGCGCAAAAGACGGCTCAATTCCGGCCCGTCCACGGATCGGCTCAACCGCCGCTTCGGCGATTCCATATACGTCCCCATCTCCTCCCAAACCCGCAGCAGATTTCGAGTGGCGACGACGCGCCGGTACAGCGCCCGCTTGGTGCCCAAACCGCGTCGCGCCGACTTCGAGTCTCGCGCCGCCGCGATCAGCGGATCGACGGGTTCGCGCGGCTCCGGCTCGGCGGCCGGCGCCAGCGTTTGCGGTTGGGCGGGGGGCAAGGATGGTAGGCGCGGCAGCGGCGGCGGCGTCGCGGTGGACGATCGCGGCGCGGCCGTGGCCGGCCCGAACAGCCACGCCAGCGGGTCCGGCGTATCGGAGGGCGATTTCCGCGCTTCCGCTACGGCCGTCATGGCAGCCGCGGGGGCCGCGCCTCCGAGTAAGGCGGCGTCGTAGGGTTGCTTGCTTGCGGAATCGGTCAGACAGACGTAGGCTTGGGCCAGCCGATTCATGGCTTCCGTGGCCAGCTCGGGGTGCGCCATCTGATAATGGCGCACCGAGTCCAGGCGCTGATGCACGCGCTGTTCGATCAACTCGGGGTCGGATTCGCCGGGTTCCAGGCCGAGTAAACGGTAATGGTCGGGGGGCCACGGTTCGGCGGGAAGCCCCAACCATTCGCAGATGAGTTCGTGGCTCATGGCCGCATTCCTCCCCCGTCGCACGGGGCGGAAACACACACCCACAATCCTATGGGATAAATGAGAGGAATGCAAAGGCGTCACTGAAGCGCTTCCGGCGATTGGCGGTTTCACCGCCCGTTCCCTACAATCGCCGAACGCGCACGCGGCCCCGTTCGCCCCACGTCGGAACCGGAGGCTTCCCGATGACCGTTCCCGTTCTGCTCACCATTCACACCGACGGCGCCTCGCGCGGCAACCCCGGCCCCGCCGCCTTCGCCTACGTCATCGCGCGGAACGGCGAGGAGCCGATCGAGGAGGCGGGCAAGATCGGACGCTTGACCAATAACCAGGCCGAATACACCGCCCTCGTTCGCGCCCTGGAACACGCCCTCGAACTCGGCGAACACCACCGGGTCCTGATCCACAGCGACAGCGAATTGCTGGTCAAGCAGATGAGCGGTCAGTACCGCGTCAAGAACGAGGACTTGCGAGACCTCTATGAGGACGCGCGCGACCTGTGCGCCCGCTTCCGGGGCGGCGTCACGTTCCAACACGTCCCCCGCGAGCAGAACGCCCGCGCCGACGCGCTCGGCAACGAAGCCCTGGACGGCCTGCGCGAGCCGACGCCGCGCGCCTCCACCGTCCACCCGGCCGCACGGCCCAAGCCGAAGTCCCTGGCGCCGAAGCCGGCCGCGCCGTCCTTGCGGAGCGACGCCGTGACGTGTCTCCGGCAGGCGGCGGCGGCCTGGGCGTCGGGGCAAGGCGGACCCGCGGCGGAGGAGATCTGGGACCGTCTGCTCGACGTGCTGAAGCGGCACCACGTCCCATCCCCCCCAGGCGCCCGATGACGCCGCCGTTTCCGCCGCCGCACCCGCGCGCAACTTGGCCTCCATTTGCAAAAAGGCTTTTGGTAGAGTCGCGCCGCTTCGGACGCCGACGGCCGCCGCGTGTTTCGTGTCAGGGGCGCGGGACGTGCGGCCGCGGCTTTCAAGGAGGTCGGGCGTGGCCTCGCGCTGGCGCATCCGCCACAAACTGTTGCTCGGCGTCTGCCTCGTCTGCGGCCTCCTCGCCCTGTTGCTGGGCGGGACGCTGAACGGGCTGTGGTCCTATTACCTGACCATCAACAGCGCCCGCAGCAAACAGACCGAACTGTCGGCGGCCGAAGACTTCCTGGAAAGCGTGAGTGAAATCAAGAACGCCGCCTTGATGTCGGGCCTGTCGCAATTGCCGGACAAGTCCCTAGCGGCGCGCGACAAACTCACCGCCTACGAGGCGAAGCTGCAAAACACCATCGACCGCGGGCGCGACGCGGGCAATGGCGAACACCAGCGCCTGGCCGTGGCAGCACTGAAGAAAGACCTCGACAGCCTGGATACGGCCGCCCTGGATTTGTTCGGCAATCGCATGGTGGTGGACGGAAACGCGGCCGAAGAGGCCCGGCTGAGGGCGCAGGTCAGTCCACAAATTGAAGCCCTCACCCGCGACGCCGTGGACCTGCGCAACGACATCCGCGAGGAGATCACGCAGCTGGAAAACGAGTCGCGGAACCACTATCAGGTCACGCTCTGGATCGTCGTGCCCGCCAGCGTGCTGGGCGTGCTCATCATGGCGGGCCTGATGCGGTCGTTCTACGCCTGGGTGCTGCACCCCATACGCGACCTGGAAATCGGCGTCGGCCGCGTGGCCAAGGGCGATTTCTCGCACCGCATCGAGGTGCGCAGCGGCGACGAGATGGAAGACCTGGCGGCCGCTTTCAACGACATGATGGATCGCTTGCGCGGCTTATACGACAACCTGGCGCAGCAGGTGAACGAGCGGAGCCGGCAGCTGGTGCGCTCGGAACGGCTGGCCAGCGTCGGCTTTTTGGCCGCCGGCGTGGCCCACGAGATCAACAACCCGCTGGCGTCGATCGCGTTTTGCTCCGAGGCGCTGGAGGCGCGGTTGGCGGGACTGGTGGGCGAGTTGGGGCGGATCGGTCAGGCGCGCGACAACGCGGAGGTCTTCGGCCGTTACCTGCGCATGATTCAGGAAGAGGCCTTTCGTTGCAAGAACATCACGGAGCGGCTGCTGGCGTTCAGCCGAACCGGCGAACGCCGCCGCGAGCCGACCGACCTCGCCCGGGTGGTGCAGGGGGTGCTGGAGGTGACGCAGCACTTGCAGAACGCCAAGGGCAAGACGATCGTGTTCGAGCCGGTCGGCGGCGCCGGCAAGGTCGTGGCGTCGGTGAACCGCGAGGAAATCAAGTCGGTGGTGCTCAACCTGGTGGTGAACGCTTTGGACAGCATGGAGGATGGCGGCCGGCTGACGATCCGGCTGACGCAGCGGGTGGGTACGGCGGAAATTCAGTTCACGGACACCGGCTGCGGCATGACGCGGGAAGTGCTGGAGAACATTTTTGAGCCGTTCTTCACGCGCAACCGAACCGGCAAGGGGACGGGACTGGGTTTGACGATCAGCCACAGCATCATCAGCCAGCACGGCGGCGAAATCGAGGCCGACAGCGCCGGCCCGAATCAAGGCAGCACGTTCGTAATCCGGCTGCCGTTGCAGCCCGCGGAGGAGACGGCCGCGCCGCAGGCGATGGCGGCGTGAGAAATCGTGGTGCGTGGCGCGTGGTGCGTGGCGCGTGAAAGACAATAAACCCGTCTTCTCGCACCACGCGCCACGCGGAAGAGGCCCGAGGCAGGTGCGGTTCGCCGCACCCATGTGCGAATGGTGGCCATGACAGATAGCACTCTCACCCGGCCCGCGGGCCGGGACCGCCTGGAAGCCCATAAGAGCCTGCGCGTCCTGTTCGTGGACGACGAACGGCCGTTGCAGGAATTGATGCGATCGGAATTGCCGCGCCTCGGCCATGAGGTGACGGTCTGCCCCGACGGTAAGGCGGCCATCAAAGCTCTCGAAAAGTCCACATTCGACGCCGCCATCCTCGACCTGCGGATGCCGGGCATGAGCGGCATCGAGGTGTTGGAGCACCTCAAAAAGGTGGCGCCGGACGTGGAGGCGGTCGTGATGACCGGCCACGCCAGCATGGAGACGGCCGTGCAGGCGATGCGGCTGGGCGCCTTCGACTACATTACCAAGCCGTGCAAGCTGGCCGAGATCGAGGCCATGCTGGTCAAGATGGCGGAGCGGCGCGAGCTGAAGCACAAGAACCTGGCGCTGCAGAGCCGCGTTCAGGCGGCCGAGGGGCCGAGCGTACTGGTGGGCAAATCGGCGGCCATGACGAGCGTCCACCGCATGATCGCCACGGTGGCGCCGACCGAATCGACGGTGCTGATCCTCGGCGAAACGGGCACGGGCAAGGAGTTGGCGGCGCGGTCGTTGTGGCAGCAGAGCAAGCGCAAGGACATGCCGTTCGTGCCGGTCAACTGCGGCGCTTTGTCGGAGAATTTGGTGGAGAGCGAGCTGTTCGGCCACCGCAAGGGCGCCTTCACCGGGGCCGAGCGCGACCACAAAGGCCTGTTCGAGGTGGCCAACGGGGGCACCCTGTTTCTCGACGAGTTGGGCGAGCTGAATAAGAACATTCAGGTGAAACTGCTGCGTTTCCTGGAGTCGGGCGAAATCCGCCGCGTCGGCGACACGGAGCCGTTCCGCGTGGACGTGCGCGTGCTGTGCGCCACCAACCGCGATCTCCGTCAGATGATCCTGGAAGACGTGTTCCGCGAGGACTTGTTTTTCCGAATTAACACTTTCGAGATCCGCTTACCGCCGCTGCGCGAGCGCCGTGCGGACATTCCGGAGCTGGCTCGCCATCTATTGGCGCGGGCGGCCCGACGGCCGATCGACCAGGTGACGGAACTGCTCAGCCCGGAGGCGGTGGACGTGCTGCTGGAGCACGAGTGGAAGGGCAACGTCCGCGAGCTGGCCAACGCGATGGAACACGCCCTGATCATCGCGGGCGGCGGCCGCATCACCCCGGAACATTTGCCGCATACGATCCGCCATCCCCACCCGGCGACGCTGCCGATGAAGCCGCACGCGCCGACAGTCGCGGCGGCCGCCCCGTCGGCGGCCCGGACGCTGAGCGAGATCGAGATGGAACACGTGCTGCGCGTGCTGGACAAACACGGAGGCAGTAAGACCGCGGCAGCGGCCGAGTTGGGTATTAGCTTGAAGACGATGTATAACAAGTTGAATAAACTTCAGGAGGAGCGCAAGTCGGCGGGGTGAGCGACGAGGACCGCCGTATACCAACCCGAAGCGCGAGCAAGGGATTGACCAAAGTCCCTCGCTCGCGCTTCGGGTTGGTGTGCGTTTCTTCCTTGCTTTGAGAGCGGCCGGCTCCGACAATGGCCGGCATGGCAACGTCAACCCCTTTGCCGCCGGCCGCACCGAACGACAGCGTCTGGCGCGCGCCGCTGGTCCCGGCGGCTCTCGCCTACACCGCCGGCGTCGTGCTGGACCGCTATGCGGCCGTGCCGTTCGCCGCCAGCCTGCTCCTGACGCTGGGCGGAATGCTCGGATGGCTCGTCGCCCAACTCAAGGGCCGGATGCGACTGCCGCTGGCGTTCCTGGCCCTGGCCGCGACGGCGTTCGGCGCCGCCTACCACCACTATCGCCGCGACGTGTACCCCGCCGATGACCTGGGCAACATGGCGACGGCCGAATCGCAGCCGGCACAGCTGCGCGGCGTGCTGGATGAGGAGCCGCGGCACACGCCGGCGCTGCCCGATCCGCTTCGTTCCATCGAGGCCGGCGAATCGACCACCGCGGTATTGCGGGCCACGGCCCTGCGGCGCGGCGACGACTGGATCGGCGTGTCCGGCCGCGTTCACTTGATGATCGCGGGACAGCCGCTCGACCTGCACGCCGGCGACGAGGCGGAGGCCGTCGGCCGGCTGTCGCTGATCCACGGCCCGGCCAATCCGGGCGAGGCCGACGCCTCCGCGACGTGGCGCGACCGGGGCGTCCGCTGCCAGTTGACGACGAAGACGGCCGAGGGTGTGACGCGGTTGGACCGCGGCTGGCCGGCGTCGTTTTCGGGTTGGACGGCGATGGTTCGCGGCTGGGGCCGAAGGGCGCTGGGCGACGCGCTGCCGGCGGAGACCGGCGGCACGGCGGCGGCCCTGGTGCTCGGGGAATATTCCGCCATGACCCAGGCGGAATGGGACAAGTTTATCCGCACCGGCGTCGTCCACGCCCTGGCGATTTCCGGACAGCATCTCATGGTGCTGGCGGTCGTGCTGTGGTGGCTGCTGCGGCGGTTCGGCGCGCGCCAGCGACGCGGGGCGGCGGCGGTCGCCCTATTCGTGCTGGCCTACGCCCTGCTGACGGGCGGCCGGCCGCCGGCGTTGCGCGCGGCCGTGGCGGTATGCGCCGCCTGCGGCGGCCTGATGCTGCGTCGCCGTCCGCTGCCGGCCAACCTGTTCGCCCTGTCGTGGCTGGCCGTGGCCCTGCTCGATCCGACGGACATTTTCACGCCTGGATGTCAATTATCGTTCCTGGCCGTGGCGGTGCTGCAATGGGGCGTGCGGCCGTGGCTGGGGCGGGAATACGATCCGCTGCAACAGGCAATCGACGAGACCCGGCCGCCGTGGCTGCGCACCATGCGCCGGCTCGGCAGCCTCGCCCTGAAGAGTTACCTCCTCACGCTGATCGTCTGGCTGGCCGTCACCCCGCTCGCGGCGGCGCACTACCATCTCGTGTCGCCAATTGGCATCCTACTAGGACCGCCCTTGGTCGTCTTATCGGCCGTCGCCCTTGTGGCCGGTTTCCTGACGCTGGCCGCGGCCGCGCTGTGTCCGCCGCTGACCGCGGTCTTCGCTCTCGTCGTCCACGGCGCCCTTGCGGGATGCGAGGGACTCGTGGACCTGTGCGACGGCCTGCCGTTCGCACGCTTCTACGTCGGCGACGTGCCGCAATGGTGGTTGTGGATTTTCTACCTCGCCTTACTCGCCATGCTGACGCAAGCGCCGTTGCGGCGGCGCTGGCGCTGGGGCGCGGCGGCGGGGCTGGGCTGGCTGTGCGTCGGCTTGCTATGCGGCGCCGCCCGCCTGCCGTCGGACGAGCTGCGCTGCACGTTCCTCGCGGTGGGACATGGAGGCTGCACCGTCCTGGAAACGCCCGACGGTCGGACGCTGCTGTACGACGCGGGAGCGCTGGGCGGCCCCGACGTGACGCGGCGGCAGATTGCGCCGTTCCTGTGGTATCGCGGAATCCATCGTATCGACGAGGTGTTTCTGTCGCACGCCGATCTCGACCATTTCAACGGACTGCCGGAGTTGCTGGACCGCTTCGCCGTCGGCCAGGTGACGTGTACGCCGACCTTCGCGGACAAAAACACGGCGGGCGTGCGACAGACGCTGGAGGTGCTGCGCGAGCGCGGCATCCCGGTGCGGATCGTCAAGGCCGGCGATGATTTGAAGGCAGGCGACATGCGGCTGGAGGTGCTGCACCCGCCGGCGGACGGCCCGGCCGGCAACGAGAACGCACGGAGCATGGTGCTGGAAGTGCGTCACGCGGGTCACACGCTGCTGCTGACGGGCGACCTGGAGGGGCCGGGGCTGGAGCGCGTGCTGGCCCTGCCGCCGCATCGGGTGGACGTGCTGATGGCACCCCATCATGGCAGCAAGGCGGCCAACGTGCCGGAGCTGGCGGAGTGGGCGCGGCCGCGCGTGGCCGTGTCGAGCCAGGGGCCGCCGCGCGGGCCGGGCGGCGTGCCGGAGCCGTACACGGCCAGGGGGGCGCGCTTCCTCAGCACCTGGGCCGATGGGGCGGTGACAATCCGCAGTCACCAAACGGGGATCGTGGTGGAGACGTTCGTTACGCGGCAGCGGTTCGTGCTGCGTACGGAACACGGGGGGGAGTGAGGCAGGTGCGTGGAGGCCCGTGCTGTCGGTGAAGAATATGAACTGACACCGACTGACACCGCCTGTCACCCTCGTGGCCTTGCCGGGCGCGCTTGGCGCGGCCTCGTGCCTGCGATGGGCACCGGGATCGTCGTCTCAACACCCGCGCGTCGAGCGGCGGGCCGGGTCGAGCGATGCGAATCCAAGGATGTCGCCCTCGACAGCGTCCGTGACGGGTTGTTCGAGCGGACGTCCTTCGAGAACGCAACGCAGCAGGCCTGCGGCCGAGATCATCGCGTCGAAGTCGTCCTCGTCGATCCCGTCCGGGTCGGCGCCGTGGACGGTCGCGCCCCTCGCCGCAAGCCACGGAGCTCGGAGCAGACACCGCGTCGCGTCCGCGCGGGGACCGACCTTCGTCTTCGCGACGATGCGGAGTGGCGCGGGGAGTTTGTCGTTGAGGGCCAACGCGTAGCAGACGCACGGGTATATCTCCGCGAGGACGAGTCGATACCGGTCGAGGAGCGTCGCGAGCGGACCCTCGAAAGGCCACACGCCGAAGCCGCGTTCCGGCCGGAAGAGCGGCACGAGTTCCTGCCAGAGCGCCCGCGTGCCGGAACCGACCGTCCCCGGAATCCCTGAGACGATGAACGCCGACTTCGCGCCCGTTGCCCGCTCGACGCCGCGCAGGAGTGGACCGGAGGTGCGCGCGCAGAACGCGGTGAGGGAACCCTTCCCGCTCG
>Ga0182024_10014450_pt1 | contig 15263 bp, 14 predicted proteins | sample P32metaG_FD_120480 | JGI IMG/M metagenome (GOLD analysis project Ga0182024, IMG submission 120480) | Permafrost microbial communities from Stordalen Mire, Sweden - P3-2 metaG (Illumina Assembly) | ecosystem: Environmental > Terrestrial > Soil > Wetlands > Permafrost | place: Sweden: Stordalen... | reverse complement strand
CAGTTCATCGCACTACCAACTTCGACGAATGCTTTCGTACAAGAGCCGTGCAGGCGGTACGAAATACGTTGAGGTTGATTCCAAGTGTTCCACCAAGACCTGTTCTGACTGCGGGGCGCAATCAGGTCCTACGGGTTGGAGCGGGCTTGCGGTAAGGCAGTGGCGTTGCTCAGAGTGTGGAACTCTGCACGACCGCGACACCAACGCGGCTCGTAACACGCTACAGGCTGCGCTCGGAATGCTCTCGCAAGAGAGATGCGGGAAACCGCATAGCGTCGAGGTGTGCTATGCGCGAGCATAGTGCAGTCCGGAATCCCCCGGCTTCAGCCGTGGAGAGGTTCAAATTCGCTTCCGTTTTCGTTCCCAATTTTATGCTACAGGCAGTTATCCGCACCGAACCCGCCCTGCGCGGGTGCGCCATTGCCCTCGTCGACGGCAACCCGCCGTTGTGCAGCGTGGTAGCCATCAATGAAAAAGCCGCTCAAACGGGGGTCGAACTCGGGATGACGAAAATGAATGCGGCGCAATTCGCCGGTTTGCAGATGCGTCCTCGCTCCCAGTTGCAGGAAAAAATAGCCCACGCAGTATTGCTGGATATCGGTTGGGCGGTTTCCCCGCGAATCGAAGATACCGCGCAGGACACGATCGTTTTGGACCTCTCCGGCTTGACTCACTTATTCGGCGCGGAAAAAGACATCGGCGCGCATCTTGCGCAGCGTTCCAGTGAATGCGGCTTGCTGCCAAACATTGCCATTGCCTCGAACGTGGATACGACCCGGATCGCTGCCCGGGGCTTCAGAGGAATTACAGTGATTCCGCCCGGGCAGGAATCGAAGTGTCTGGGCGAATTACCCGTCAGCGTCCTTTGCCCATCGGTTGAGACTGCCGAAACATTGAGCCGCTGGGGCGTGCACACGTGCGCGGTGTTTGCCGGTCTGCCGGTTTTGCAGCTTTCCGAACGCCTCGGGCAGGAAGGAGTTCGCCTGCACGCTCTGGCGCGCGGCGCAACCTCGCGTTCACTCGCCATCGCGGAGCCCAGCCATTCATTCGAAGAAGAGATGGAGCTGGATGATCCCGTCGAGGAACTCGATCCTCTTTCGTTTCTTCTGGGCCGATTGCTCGATCAGCTTTGTGCGCGTTTGGCGGCGCGCTCCCTGGCGGCTGCCTCCCTGCGCGTGCGCTTGGAACTGCAACCCTTTTTTGAAAATGCGCTGGACGTTCATGCAGAAATATTTCACCGGACCAATCCGCCCGGCGTATATGAAAAACAGCTACAGCTCCCCATTCCGGCGCGCGACTCAAAAATGCTTTTGAAACTGCTGCGCCTGCGTTTGCAATCGAATCCGCCCGCCGCTCCCATTCGAAAAATCTTGCTCCAAGCGGAATCCGCCCGTCCGCGCGCCACGCAAGGCGGTTTATTTCTTCCCAGCTTTCCGGATCCAGAAAAACTGGAGCTCACCATCGCGCGCATTGCGAATGTGGTGGGCGAGGGAAATATCGGCTCCCCGTCGCTGATCGACACCTATCGCCCGGGAGAGTTTCAGATGCGACGGTTTCTTGCCCCCCTGGAAGCCTTAGGAGCAGGCCGCAACCGCGGTGGCGTCTCGCGTCCAGGAAGGGAGCACAAAAACTTCCAATCCTCGATGAGCTTTCGAGTCTTTCGCCCTCCCGTTCCCGCAACACTTGAGCTGCATGCAGGGCGTCCGGTCCGCGTTGCTTTTCAGGGGTTGCGCGGACAAGTGCTCACCGCTTCCGGTCCGTGGCGCACGTCCGGTGACTGGTGGCGGGAAGATCCCTGGCAACAGGATGAATGGGATCTGGAAATTCATTTCCATTCGTCCTCAAGGAGTCGCAATGCAGAGACGGCATGGCATCCTGATTGCGGCCTCTACCGCTTCTACTACGACGCACTACGCGGAAGCTGGTTCGTGCGGGGAATCTACGACTGATGTATGTCGAGCTGCACGCGCGATCGGCATTCAGCTTTCTGGAAGGCGCTTGCTCGCCCGAAGAATTAGCCCGCATGTGCGCGGATCACAATATGTCCGCGATGGCGTTGCTTGACCGGGACGGTGTGTACGGCTCGCCCCGTTTTCATCTGGCGGCGGAAAAACTTTCCATCCGGGCGCATATCGGTGCGGAAGTCACCTCCGTCGCGGGCTGGCGCTATTCCTTGCTCGTCCAGTCGCGCGAGGGTTACCAGAATTTGTGCCGGCTGATCACACAGATGAAGCTCCGCGCACGCAAAGCAGAGGGAAGCGTCCGGGACGAGGAAATCGCCGCGATGGGCGGCGGCCTAATCTGCTTGACTGGAGGCGAGGAAGGTCCGCTCGCGCATGCTTTGTCGCAAGGCGGGATCGACGCTGCCATCGAATGCGTCGAGCAGCTTTGCCGGTGGTTTGGCCGGGAAAACGTTTACGTCGAATTGCAGCGCCATCTCTGCCGCGAAGAAGAAGCGCGCAACCAGGCCGCAGTAGCCATCGCGCGAAAGCTGAAACTGCCTTTGCTTGCAACCAACGGCGTCTCATACGCTCGGCCCGAGCAACGCGAACTGCTGGATGTTTTCACCTGCATTCGCCATCATCGGGTGCTCGCGACTGCCGGTCGTCTGCTGAGCCGCAATTCCGAGCGCCATTTCAAGACGCACGCGGAAATGGTGTCGCTGTTTTCTGATCTTCCCGAGGCCGTTGCCGCCACCGAGGCGCTCTCCGGGCGTTTGCAATTCAGCCTGAGCAATCTCGGCTATCAATTTCCTTCCTATCCGGTTCCCGGCGGCGGGTCGCAGATGGAATTTCTTCGTCAGCGCTCGCAGGAAGGGATGATTGTCCGCTACGGCACAGGCAACGAACGCGCGCGGTGTCAAATTGACCGCGAACTCGCCCTGATCGAAAAGCTCAATCTATCTGGCTACTTTTTGATCGTCTGGGACATCGTTCGCTTTTGCCGCGAGAAAAATATTCTCGTGCAGGGACGTGGCTCGGCGGCCAATAGCGCTGTTTGCTACGCGCTTGGCATCACCGCGGTTGATCCCGTGGGAATGGATCTTCTCTTCGAACGGTTTTTGTCCGAAGAACGCGGGGAGTGGCCGGACATCGACCTCGATCTCCCGAGCGGGGACCAGCGGGAGCGCACGATTCAGTATGTCTATGAACGCTATGGAAAATTGGGCGCCGCCATGACCGCCAACGTCATCACCTACCGCGGGCGGTCGGCCGCTCGCGAAATCGGCAAGGTCTTGTCGTTTGACCCGGAGACGCTGGATCGGCTGTCTGCCCTGGTGGGAGCGTGGGAATACAGGGACCCCGGTGACACACTCGCGCGCCAGTTCCGCGACGCCGGTCTCGACCTCCAGCATCGGCGGATTGGGAAATTTTTCGAGCTTTGCAGGGCCGTGCAGGATTTGCCGCGTCATCTGGGGCAGCATTCCGGTGGAATGGTGGTGTGCCAGGGGCAACTGGATTCCGTCGTGCCCCTGGAACCGGCCACGATGCCGGGCCGCGTGGTCGTGCAATGGGATAAGGAAGATTGTGCGGACATGGGCATCGTGAAAGTGGATCTGCTCGGCCTGGGAATGATGGCCGTGCTCGAAGATTCACTCAAAATCATTCGCGAACACCATGGAGAAGAAGTGGATCTCGGCCATCTGCCGGCGAATGACCCTGACGTGTATGAGGCGCTGCAAAAAGCGGACACGGTCGGGATGTTTCAAGTGGAAAGCCGCGCCCAGATGTCGTGCCTGCCGCGCCTTCACCCGACATGCTTCTACGATCTTGTCGTGCAGGTCGCGATTATTCGCCCCGGGCCCATCGTGGGGAAAATGGTTCATCCCTATTTAAAGCGTCGCCAGGGGCTGGAAGCGCCCGAATATTTTCATCCTGCCCTTGAGCCCGCCCTGGCGCGCACGCTTGGAGTGCCTCTTTTTCAGGAGCAGTTGTTGCGCATGGCGATGGTCGCCGCGGGATTCACGGGCGGGGAAGCCGAGGAATTACGGCGCGCCATGGGATTCAAGCGTTCCGAGGAGCGCATGAAAGAGATCGAGATAAAACTTCGGCGCGGCATGCAGAGGAACGGAATCACCGGGGAAACGCAGAACAAAGTCATCCAGTCGATCACGTCCTTTGCGCTGTATGGATTTCCAGAATCTCACGCGGCCAGTTTTGCACTGATTGCGTATGCCAGCGCCTATTTGAAATGCCATTATCTGGCGGCGTTTACGGCCGCGATGCTGAACAACCAGCCGATGGGCTTTTACCGGCCGGCAACGCTTGTGAAAGACGCGCAGCGGCACGGACTGAAATGCAAGCCCATCGATCTCACGCGCTCGGATTGGAACTGTACGCTTGAAAAGATTCCCGAAGGGTTCGCGGTGCGCCTGGGAATGCGCTACGTCAAAGGCCTTCGCCAGGTGATCGCGCTTGAAATCATGCGCCAGCGCGAATTGCGCGCATTCGCATCCGTGGATGATTTGAAGCATCGCATTCCTGAAATACAAAAGTCTGAACTAACGGTGCTCGCCGAAGTCGGAGCCTTGAACTGTATTTCCGTCCGGCACGGCTTCCACCGTCGCGACGCTCTCTGGCAAGTGGAGCGCGCCGCCCGCCACCCCGGACCGCTTCTGGAGATGCAGGAAGAAGGCTTACAGGACGAGCATATGGCCGTTTCCGATTCGCCGCTTTTGCGCATGACCGACGAAGAGAGATTGGTCGCCGATTTTCGCGGCACGGGCTTGACGGTCGGGCCTCACCCGATGGCCTATCGCCGCGCGGCCATGAAGGAACGCGGAGTCCGCGCGGCCATCGAGCTTGCCAAACTACCCGACCAAACGCGCGTGCGAGTGGCTGGAGCGGTGATTGCCCGCCAACGCCCCGGCACGGCGAAGGGTTTTGTCTTTCTCAGCCTGGAAGACGAGACGGGAATCGCCAATGCCATCATCACGCCGCAGTTGTTCGAACAGGACCACACCGTGGTCGTCCATCATCCTTTCTTGCTGATCGAAGGCACGCTTCAAAATCAGGACAATGTGGTGTCGGTGAAGGCCGAACGTGTCCTGCCGCTGGATATATCGCACGCGGAAGTCACTTCGCATGACTTTCACTGAAGCAATTCACTTCTTGCTCTCAGCCAGGTCGTCCTTCCAGCCCAAGATGGCCTCCGAAGTATCGCGGGTGGCGCCCAGGCGTTCCCGCGCCAGCGCCCAGCGCTCTCGAATCAGCCGGGAGACAGGCGCGTCAAGCTTCACTGCCTCGCCCAGATCGGCGGCGATCTTAACGTCCTTGGCCATCAGGCCGAGCGCAAAGCCGGTGGCAAATTTGCCACCGAGCACCTGCTCCTTAATCATGACCTCGGTCGTGAAGTTGCGCCCCGTTGAAACGTTCAAAATATCCACCATCGTTCCCTGGTCCAGACCGAACCGCTCACCGATCAGCAGCGACTCGACAACGGCGGTATATCCCGCTGCCGCAATATAGTTGTTCAGCGCCTTCATGGCGTGACCGGTCCCGAGCGGGCCAGTCTCAAAGAGTTGCTTGCCCATCGACTGCAACAACGGCTTCGCGCGCTCGATCGCCGCCTTGTCATCGCCGCCGATCATAATCGCGAGCGTGCCCGCCTTGGCGCGCGGCACCGCGCCCGACACAGGTGCATCGATCAGGACCGCTCCGCGCCGTGCGATCTCGGCGCCAAGCTGCCGCGTCCCGACCGGTTCCGACGAACTCATATCAACGACCAGCGCTCCGGGCATCAAAGCCTTCGCGAATGCGCCGCCTTGATCCTCAAGCAGCGCCTCGCGGACGATCTTACCGGTCGGCAGCATGGTGACGGTAATTTCGCTGGCCGCAACTTCTGCAAGACCCGTGGCCGCCTTGCATTTGAATTCCTGTGCGAACCGCGCGGTCCGCGTGGCGTCGACGTCGAACACCGTCAACTCGTGGCCGGCCTGGGCGATGTGGCTGGCCATCGGCCAACCCATGTTTCCTATACCGATAAAGCCTACACGCATGGTTTTGATTGCTCCTCTACTCGAGTCCCATTTCCTTCAGCACGTCTGTCGCATGGTTGAAGCTGTCCACACCTGCCGGCACTCCCGCGTAGATCATGGCGTGCAGCAGGACTTCGCGAATCTCGTCCTTGGTCACGCCGTTTTTCACCGCACCTCGAACGTGTCCCTTCAGTTGGTTCGGCCGGTTCAGGGCGACCAGAAGCGCCATCGTCAGCATGCTCCGGGTCCGCCGATCGAGTTGCGGCCGAACCCAGACCTCGCCGAAACAATAGCTCGTCACGAGCTCCTGCAGCGTCCGGTTGAAATCCGTCGCCGAATCAATCACCTTGTCGGAGTTCGCGGGACCGAACATGTCGCGCCGGATCTGCAACCCGGCATGAAAGGTGTCGGCTTTCGCTCCGTTCGGATTCTGCGGCGGCATCTGCTCGTCGAAGTGAAGAATCGTCACTCCGCCGGTCGCGTAGTTTGCGACGTCGGCGGCCACTTTCTGGCCGATCGGCGACTCCATCGCTGCGCCCATCGCCGCAGCATCGGCAAACGCGCCCTCCCAGATGCAGAAGTAAGGTGAAGGCGAGCCCACACCTTCGATCGCGAAACTGTGCCGGCTCGAGATCAGTCCGGGCATCTGTTGCGCCAGTGGAAGGTGGGTCCCCTCGTAGTATTTCTTGAAATGGGCCGGATCTTTCGGGGCAGGATAGAGTGCCAGAACTTTGTGCATGTCGGTCGTTTGTCCTTTCGCTCGAGATTGCTTGGACTACAGGCGAAACAGCTTGCGCGCGTTTTCGCCCAGAATATTGCGCTTGGCCTGCTCGTCCAAAAACGGCAGGCCCGCGATCCGTGCCGGTACATCGAAATCCCAATGAGGCCAATCGGAGGAGTACATGAGCTGGGTCTCGGCGTGCACGGCCTTGAAAGTCGCTTCGAGCATGTGCGGCATGGTCACTTCGAGTGGTTGTGAGGTAAAGAACATTTCCTGTATGTATTCGCTCGGCAGTCTTTTGAGCAGCGGAGCGTCGGACTGGCGCATCAGGTACTCGTGATCCAGGCGCTGCATCATGAACGGAACCCAGGCAAGCCCGCTTTCGATCCAGATCACTTTCAGCTTCGGGAAACGCTCCGGTAGGCCGTTCACGATCCAGTTGGTCATGTGCATCATGTTGCAGGTCACAAACGACATCGAGTGAACCGACAGAAAACGGTTCATGGTGGACGTCATCGTGTCGCCCCAGGTCGGCCCCGCATGAAACGCCAGCGGCAGGCCGCGCTCCTCGAGCTCGCGATAGATGCGCATGAACATGTTCTTGTGGACCCCTGCGGGCCGCTGGCTGGTAATCATGAAGCCGACGACACCTGGCGTTTCGCCGAACTCCTGGATCATCTTCAGACTCGCGTCGGGATCGTGAAACGGGAGGCAGAGCAAAGTCTTCACCCGCTTCTCGCGGGGCAAGATCGTCTTGGTGAACCAGCGGTTGTAGGCAAACGTCATCTCCGTAACGATGTCCGGCTCCGGATGAAGGCCCATCTCGAGCATCGGCTGCGGGAACACAACCTGCATCTGGATTCCCATCGAATCCATGGCGCGCCGCACCAGCGTAAGATCGCGATGCTCGTCGGTCTTCTCCACATGCTCGCCCAGTTCAGCCTGGTGAGGGATGCGTCCAAACACGTCCTGAAAGGTCAGTCCAACCGGATGATTGCTGAAGGCCAATTGCTTTGCGTTTGGCCAATTCTGCGTCATGGATTTGGCATTGTGCTTCAGGACGGGATTCTCCAGGTGATCCAGAATCTCGGACCAGGAATCGAATTCGACGTGATGCGCGTCCACGTCCACGATGAAATAGTCATCCAGATGAAGACGCGCGATATCGCGGTGCGCGTTGGCAAGAATTTCGCGCGAATCGGTGCGCGTCGTAATCTGCTGTACCGTATGGTCGCGGGCGGTGCTTGCGCCGCTGCTCACGCCATTGACCAGCCCAATTTTGCTCATCGTCGTATCCTTGTCCTCAAACGGACCTGACACTTCACAGAGCTCACAGTGCTTTTGGCGTTGTCCGGGAAAACCAGAGCGCCAAATCAAACGGGTTCATGTGCTGCGCTCGCAACAGCGCACATGCGACCACCATGGCCTCGGTGGTTGAAACCGTGGAATCGATCGCAGCAACGTCGCCGTCGAGTTCCTCCGCGAACGCCGCATACAATTTCACCGCACCGGTCAGAAGGTTCGTCACCTCGTCGCGCGCGACGCTGGCCAATTCCCCCGCCTGTCGGGTGCGCTCGATCTGCCCTCGCAGCTCGGCTAGCATCCCGGACAGCTTTGCGGCTTGCTCAGACGGTGACATAAATCCCGTCGGTGTCCTCTTCCACCTTCACCGCTATCAAACGCGCCGCGCGCCGGCCTGGATGCACGCCCGTTTGAATGTCGTACTCAAAGCCGTGCCAGGGGCAGACGATGTGCAGGTGAGCCTCATCGAATGCGAATCCGCGGCTTTCACCGCCCGGGTCAATCACTTCGCTCACTCGCGGGATCATTTTTCCCTGACACACGGGCCCGCCCTGGTGCGCGCACTTATTGAGGTAGGCATAGAGACTCCCACCAACGCGGAAAATGCCGATCGTAGTTTCGCCGACGTCCACAACCAGCCGGCCGCCTTCCGGCACACGCTCACCCGCGCCTACGAATACCTTCTGCGATGTGGCTGGCATAATCCCCCGATCCCTACCATCCTGTGGTACCTAGTGGGGCGTATTGTATGTTGAGAAACACCGCTTATCAACTTACTCACCAGTCCCCGGATGTGATATGCTGCCTTTGCGCTTAATACCGCGGTTGTGTGGTGTGGTTGCTCTCGATCTATCACTGCTGAGAATGCCCCGCCTTCAGTCTCTTCCAAAGTCTTTTGCGTAATTCAAACAAGGACTGGAAATGCAGGTTGCCGTGCCCGCCCGAAAACCATTGAGCGCGCCGTCCACCGCATCTACCAGATAAGAAAACACTTAGAACATGCAGAATTTTTCAGAACTATCAATTTCAGATTACACAAAGGAGCGGCTTTCGTCGGCTGGTTTCTCGATTCCGACTCCGGTGCAAGCAGCTGCGATTCCGACCGCGCTTGCAGGCAAGGACGTGCTCGCGACGGCGCAGACAGGTACCGGCAAGACGCTGGCATTCCTGATTCCCATCATCGAGCGGCTGCTCCAGGATAAGACTCCCGGAATCGCAGCGCTGGTTCTGGTTCCCACGCGCGAACTCGCCATGCAGGTCGTCGAGCAGTACAACGATCTGAGAGGCAAGCAGTTGTCCCCCGCAGCTCTGGTGGTCGGCGGCTTGGCCGAAGGGAGCCAACTGACCGCATTGCGTCAGGGAGCTCGCCTGGTGGTGGCTACGCCAGGACGGCTCGAGGACTTTCTTGATCGCAAGCTCGTGAATTTCCGCGTGTTGCGCGCGCTGGTTCTCGACGAAGCCGATCGCATGCTGGACATGGGATTTCTCCCCGCGATTCGAAGGATTGCATCCATTCTGCCGAAGGATCGCCAGACGCTCTGTTTCTCGGCCACCTTGGAAGCCTCGGTTGCGCATCTGGTCCACGATTACATGCGGCATCCGGTTCGCGTCGAGCTGGGCTCGGTGCTGAAGGCTTCAGAAAACGTACGCGTGCAGGCCTTCGAGGTTTCCACCGATCGCAAACTCGACGTGCTGTGCCGACTACTTGCCCAGGATAAGGGCCGGTGCCTGGTCTTCGCGCGCACCAAGCGCGGAGCCGAACGCCTGGCTCTGAGCTTGACCCGTGAAGGTTTCGCGGCGGCGCTGATTCATGGCGGGCGCTCCCAATCGCAGCGCACCGCAGCGTTGACCGGATTCCAACAAGGGCGTTCCCGTATCCTGGTCGCGACCGACCTGGCCGCGCGCGGGATTCACGTCGACGACATCGCGCAGGTCATCAACTACGATCTGCCGGAAGTCGCCGAGAACTTCATCCATCGCGTAGGACGATCCGGGCGAGCCGGCGCGCAGGGACTTGCTTCGACACTGTTCGGAATCGAGCAGCGCGGCGAGTTGCTCGCACTGGAGCGCACACTGGGCATCAAGATGGAGAGGATGAAAGCGGCGGATCTTCCGGAACGAAAAGACCGGAAGCCGGCCTCGCATCGCGTTCTCGCGCCTGCGACCTCCAGAATTAGCCGGCTTCCCGGCGAGTTTCTGCAAGCCCAAACCATGTCGTAACCCGTTCCCGATCCGCAGGGTTGGTAGCAAGGGCCCGTCCGATTCGTCGGCCGGGCTTTTGCATTTTCATGGCGACAATTCCCGTTGACAGCGGCGACCTGACTATGAGGTATAGAGGGCCATGGCCGCCCTGTGTGCCCCTGTCGAGAAAGAAAGTCGCGCGAAGCTCCCAGACCAACATGTTTGAGCAGACCCTCAACCCCACCGGCCATCTGTGGTTGACCATCCTGATTGCGTTGATTCCTCTCGCGGCCCTGATCCTGATGCTCGCTGTTTTTCGCGTCACGGCGTGGCTGGCGGCCATTCTCGCCGGCGTCATCACCGTGCCGGTCGCCGTTCTGGTGTGGCACGCGCCGCTGTCCAATACTCTGACGTCGTATTTGTACGGCGGATTCACGGGCGTCTGGTCCATTGACTGGATTACCTTCTGGGGCCTGATCATTTTCAACACCCTGGTGCTCACGGGAAACTTCGGGCGATTCAAGGCCTGGCTGGTCCATCACGCGACTGCGGACATTCGAATTCAAACCATCATGCTGGCGTGGGCCTTCGGCGCGCTGCTGGAAGGGTTGGTTGGATTCGGATACCCGTGGGCGGTTGTGGTTCCGATTCTGGTGGGGCTCGGAATTACCGATCTCGACGCCATTCGTGTAGCGGCGCTAGCCAACAACGCTCCGGTATCGTACGGTGCGCTCGGTGCTCCGATCATCGGATTGGCGGCGGTGACTGGCCTTCCGCTGCTCGCGCTTTCCGCTTCCATCGGCAACGTCGTTGCGATTCTCGCTCTACTGCCCCCGTGGGTATTGATTTATCTGGTCAGTGGATGGGATGGCGTCGTTGAGGCGTGGCCCCTTGCGATCGTCGGCTCGCTTTCCTACATCGCCGGGCAGTGGCCGGTCGCGCACTTCCTCGGCCCGTACCTTCCCGACCTCAGCGGAGCGTTGGCTTCGTTCTGGATTCTTTTCCTGTTCGTCAAACTCTGGCGCCCGAAGACGATTCGCGGGTTCGGCGGGGCTGCGCTTGATCCTGCCGGGACTGTGGCATCGGATTCGGCCGAGCTCGCCTCGGTGCGCGAAGCATTTCGTGCGTGGGTTCCGTATATTGTGCTGATCCTGGTGGTCGTTGCCTGGACCGGACCGTGGTCCACGCTTCCGGCCAGAAGCCTGTTCAGGTTGTCGCTCGCCGCGAAATCCTCGGTCACGCAAAAAGCGGTCACGTCGGTCTTTAATTTTACTCCGTTGAACGGAGGCACTTCGATTCTTGCGTCCTGGCTCGTGATCTTGGCGATCCTGCGGCCCAGTCGCCAGGTTTTGGGGCAGATTTTTGCGAAGACACTTAAGCAGATGTGGGGCGCACTGCTGGTGGGTTTCTTTATGTTCGCGCTGGCTTACATCTTCGTGTACGCGGGGATGGCAAATTCGCTCGCCTACGGCCTGTCGAAGATCGGTGTCTTCTTCGTGGTCCTGGCGCCGATTCTGGGCTGGATTGGCGTCGCGCTTTCCGGCAGCAACACCTCCACAAACGCGATGTTCGGTCCGGTGCAAGCCGTGACCGGGCGACTCTTGAATTTTCCAGTGCTGCTGTTGCCGACGCTTAACTCGGTCGGAGCGGAGGTGGGAAAGCCAATTGCGCCCCAGACGACCAGCGTGGGCGTTTCAACCAGCAAATTCGTCCGCAGCGAAGGTCAAGTGATTCGCCACAATATGGGCTGGACGCTGGTCGTCCTGGCGTATCTGATTCTGATCGCAGTGCTGTTCTACTACGTGTTCCCCAGCTCGATGGCGCTCTAGCATCCACGCGGCCGGGATGTTCGGAATTCAATTGCCGGTGTTGATTGCAGATTGTTTCGATTCGTTGTGCGGTGAACCCTTCTGTAGCACAGCAACCAGATGTCGGCCGGAGGCCGGAACTCGGAAATTCCCGTCCAGCACGATTTCCCTTGCGGTCAGCGTGCGTCCATAGACGTCTGCGGTGGCATCGTCGTCAGGGCGAAGCGAAGACCCTTCGAGCGAAATGCCGGCAAACAGGCCGCGCATGCGCGAGTAGCTGAGAATCTCCGCGCGCATGTACGCATCGGTGTTGGCCGCAGCGTCGCGCCCCACCGGGCCTGCCGCAACAGAGGCGTCGCCGCCCAGCTTGATCTTGCTATTCAGTATTGAGGACGCGCCCCTTTCGTTCATGATGAGCAGGACCAGATCGGTCGCCTGTCCACCGATTTGAAATCCAAAGCTGCCGCCTTCCAGTGCAAACATGGCCGGTGCGCCCCAGGGTCCCCGGAAATGTTCACCGGTTCTGCAAACCATCGCGCCGCGGCCGTAGCTTGCGCCGACCACGAACGCCGCCTTGAGAACGGACGGGAACACGATGACACACTCGGCCTTCTCCAAAACCACTTGGGGAATGTTTTCAGGGGTATTCATGATTTCCTGCATCACGACTCCGGAGTTCTCCAGGCGTCTTTGCTCCCTGTTGTTTGCAGCACAAATCGTCGCCGTGACGAGTGCCAGACCGACGAGGAACACTGATTTACGCAACATGCTGACCTCCATGATCAGAATTTCGCCTACTGAACTTCGAGATCGGGGAACCATTTTGTGGATCGTCTTGAATTACGCCGTACGCCTGGAAAATGGGGTTCCATACACGCCAAACTTGAAATCGTCCCAGCCGAAAACGACTGCTAGGTCTTTCGTCTTGCACCGATCGCAACCAGAGCAACTCCTGCTGCCAGCGCCAATCCCCCGAAAATAGGAGGAAGAGGAATTTGCTTCTGCTCGTCTGCGGTCGCATGAATCGGACCCACATCGAATATTTTTTCCCGGTGCGTGTAGCTGAACCCTTGATAGACGAGCGCGAGAGCGCCCAGAACGATCAGCAGGATTCCGGCCATCGAGATCGGCTTCATGTATGCAACTCCTTGGTCAAGAGGCAATCTTTCGCCCCTGGAGGATACGAATCAGCAGGACAATGGCCGCCAGGACCAAAAGAATGTGGATGAACCCGCCCATGGTGTAGCTAGTGACGATCCCGAGGAGCCACAAGACGAGCAGAGCCGCAAAAGTTGTCCCGAGCATTCCGATTCTTTCCCAAGCGGCTGGAAACAATGCGCTTGTGTTGCACCAAGCGGTGTAGCGGCACTGAAGCTGGCCGAGGGAACGCGGCTGTGCCGTTGCCGTCTCACCCGGTGCACAACCAGGTTAGAGGGAACCCGCGCGGGTGTCTGTGCTCTTTTGGACGTATCGGCAAAGGGAGACGGGATGGATAGCCTCCGCTTGATAGGAAATTTCGCAGGATGAGGTGTATACTAGCCGGCAGGATTCAAGGAACTTGGGGCTTGAGTGCCATGGCGACCACGAAAAGAGCGAACAAGCGGAAGGCCCGTACCTTCGACGCCCAGGCCTTTCTGGACTCCGCAGGCTTGGCACGAACCATCGTCGAATTCCAGGCGAAGGACACCATCTTCTCCCAGGGAGATCTCTGCAAGGAAGTGATGTACGTTCAAAAAGGCGAGGTCAAGCTCTCGATCGTTTCAAAGACCGGGAAAGAGGCGGTCGTAGCGATATTGAAGCCCGGTGACTTCGTTGGCGAAGGCGGCCTGGCAGGACAACCGCTACGCATCGCCACAGCAACTGCCGCTTCGCCCACTACACTGCTGGTGATCGGCCTGAAAGAAATGATCCGCGTGCTTCACGCGGAACATACGCTCTCGGACCGGTTTATTGCCTATATGTTGGAGCGCAACATCCGGATTGAAGAGGATTTGATCGACCAGCTTTTCAATTCCAGCGAGAAACGACTGGCACGGACCCTGTTACTGCTTGCCCGCTATGGCAAACAGGAAAAGCCTGAGTGGGTCGTTCCCAAAGTATCGCAGGAGACCCTGGCCGAAATGATCGGTACCACGCGCTCGCGCGTCAATTTCTTCATGAACAAGTTCAAGAAGCTGGGATTCATTCAATACAACGGCGGGCTCAAGGTAAATGACTCGCTACTCAGCGTCGTCCTGCACGACTGACAGGCTTCAGGCTCGCGACATCATTCCTGCAATCCACTTCGCATCGATGGAGCAACGGCGGAACGGATCAGCGACTCGGCTTGCTTCCAGACATTTGCATCGCATTCAATCTGGATGTGAGATTTCATGAAGATGCGATCGAACCACGGATAGCCGACGCAATTGTATGTGCTCGCCTTATAGTCGAACCGGAAGTTCCCAATGATGCTCGTACGGGTGGGGTCGGCTGCGCGAATGCTGGATTGGCCGTGGATCAGTCCATCCGGCTGATAGAAATTGGCACCACGCGCGACATTCGCCGGAATGACCTCATCGTCTTGGTGCATCTTGGAAACGCTGTCCACTTGAATGGTGAGGAGCACTGGTACGCCGTTGGTTTCTAGCTCCCGCGCCAGGGCGATGCCTTCCGAGGCGCCCCAGCTATGCCCGTAGATGATAATGCGGGCGGCCTGCTTTTCCTGGGGCGCCAGGGTCCCGTCGTGATTGGTGTCCAGCAGGGCCAGAACCTTTTTCAGCGCGGTTTCCCCGCCGTGATTCTCAAAGATATCGACCTCTACACCGAGCGGGTAGGCTTCGCGCAGGCGCGCTGCGAACTGCACCTCGCTGTGGATCAGATTATCGTGCTTGATGAACCCGCCGACGAATCCGACAACGATCGTCGGTGGAAGCGTTTGTGCTCCCGCGGCGATCAGAGATTGCGCAAGGCAGGACTGGCCGAACCCAACAGCGGCGACCAGGGACAGGGCATACCTGCACATCCGTTTAGGAATTCTGCGAAATGCGCGCGCACCCATCATCAGCTGGCCGGAGCACCCCTCTGGAAGCTTCGTGATTCGCCACTTATATCACGCGGCCGCCGAGGTTGTAAAACCGGGCGACCTGCTCGACGGTCTGGCGACCTGGACCCTTCTGAGGAACTGTTGTCATCATACGGCTCCGGTTTTTGCGGGAATGATTTCTAGTCCAAGGTCTCGGGCTTGTTTACGGAGCCGGGCTTCCAACCTCTGGCGATTCTGCACTTCGTTCTG
>Ga0182024_10014449_pt1 | contig 15264 bp, 16 predicted proteins | sample P32metaG_FD_120480 | JGI IMG/M metagenome (GOLD analysis project Ga0182024, IMG submission 120480) | Permafrost microbial communities from Stordalen Mire, Sweden - P3-2 metaG (Illumina Assembly) | ecosystem: Environmental > Terrestrial > Soil > Wetlands > Permafrost | place: Sweden: Stordalen... | reverse complement strand
GTCGCGAACGACGACTACTTCCTGGGCAAACCCAAGCTGCGCCGCATCATCGTGCGCGAGATACCCGACGAGAACACGTCGATGAACTCGCTGCGCGCGCACGACATTGACTGGATCTTCGAAGCGTCGCCGAACCTATACAAAGAGCTGCGCGACTTCCCGAACATCAAAGTCGTCTTCAACGAACAACCGCAAACGCTCGGCATGATCATGAACACGTCGCGCGTCCCGCTGAACGATGTTCGCGTTCGGCGCGCGATCGCGTTCGCGGTCGATAAGAAGGAGCTGGTCCAAAACAATACCGGCGGCACCGCCGTCGTGGCTTGGGCCGACCAGCCGCCGTTCATGTGGGCATACGAACCGAACGTCCCGATGTACCCGCACAACGTCGCGCGGGCGCGCGCCCTGCTCACGCAGGCCGGCTGGGCGCCGGGACCCGACGGCATGATGCGCAAGAACAGCCAGCCGCTGCAGCTGCAAGTCGCATACAACGTCGAGAACGCCACCCGCCGCCTGGTCGCCGTCCAAGTGCAGGCAATGCTCAAGCAAGCCGGGATCGACGCCGAGATCAAGACCTATCCGGGGAACATCTTCTTCGCCACCTACGGTCAGGGCGGGATCCTGACCAACGGGAAGTACGACCTCACCGTGTCGGGCTGGATCGCCGGACTCGATCCCGACGACCACTCCGAATATCAAAGCGATCAGATCCCGCGCCCTTCCCATCCGGACGGCGCGAACTACTCGCGCTACAGTAGCCCGCAGATGGACGCGGCCCAAAAGGCGGCGCTGAGCGCCTACGACGAGCCGACCCGCAAGAAAGCCTATTCCACGATCCAAAAGCTGATCGCCACCGACCTGCCGGAGAACTACATCTGGTTCCCGCGTCAAATCCAGCCGATCAATCCGGATTTCAAAGGCTTCGCGCCGAACCCGGTCAACGAGTCGTGGAACGCCTACCAATGGGAGATTTGATGCGGCGTGTTTGACGAACCGTCATCGAGCCCGATCGCACGCATCCCCGAGCTGCGCTGGCTCAAGAACATCATCCTCGAGCGAGCGCTCACTCGCGGCGACTATTTGCTCTCGGGTGGCGCCCGCAGCGACTATTACATCGACAAGTTCAAACTGTTCGCCGATCCGCACGTCCTGCGCCGGATTGCGCGGCTGTTCGGACCGATCATCGCGGACGCCAACCCCGACGTCATCGGTGGGACCGAGCTCGGCGGCGTCATCATCGCGACTGCCGTCTCACAGATGACCGGGCTACCGATGATCGTCGTCCGCAAACAGCCCAAGCAATACGGCGCCTTCGCGGAGGAGTACGTCGAAGGCCCGATCGTGCGCGGCCAGCACGTCTTTCTGCTCGAGGACGTCGTCACCAGCGCCCGCGAGCTGCTGGCGGCCAAAGCTCGCCTCGAGGAGCTCAACCTGCGCGTCACGCCGTACGCGATCATCTCGCGTGGCCTCGCACCCGTCAGTTCGTTGATCCAGTTTTCGTTGCCGCGCGGCGAAGGCGGCCCTCGACAGAACTAGTGGTCGAGGGTGAGGGTGTGGTGGTCGTCGGCGACGACGACCTCGCCGGCGAAGATTTCGCGCGCGGATTGGTCGAGGTCGTCGTCGGTCGATTCCTCGCCATAGTGGGTGAGGACGAGGCGTTGGACTCCGGCGGCGAGCGCCATTTGCGCGGCCTCGGCGGCGGTGCAGTGGCCACGGTCTTCGCCGGACTCGGTGTCGCCGCGGCGCAGCGTCGCTTCGCAGAGGAAGATGTCGGCGTCGCGCGCGAGGTCGACGATCCGCTCATCGGGCGCGGTGTCGGCCGAGTAGACGAAGCTTGCCGCGCCGCGCTGCCAGCGAACGGCGAACGCGGGAATGTAGTGCGTGGTCGGCGTGAAGCGCAACGTTGCGCCGCCGATTGCGAGCGGTTGCGACGGGTCGTACTCGCGAAGGTCAAAGACGTCGTTCAGAAAATCGCCGCCTTCCTTGGCGAACGCCGAGACGAGGGTGCGCAGCATCGCCAGGCCACCGGGCGGGAGATAGACCGGCAGCTTGCCGTCGCGCGAGCGCGGACCGTACCGCAATGCGTAGCGCAGCGGGATGATGTCGATGAAGTGGTCCGCGTGCATGTGGCTGATCACCACCGCCCCAACGCGATCGTAATCGACGTAGCGGCGGACGTTGGCCAACGCGCCCGAGCCCAGATCGAACACGATCGGTGCTTCACCGTCATCGACGATGTAGGAGCTGCAGGCACGATCGGGTCGGGGGATCGCGCAGCTCGACCCCGCGACCACCAGACGTGCCGTTGCCGTCAGAGCGATCGGACTGCCTCGAGCACAGCGGCGCCGTGGCCCTCGACCGAGACCCGCGGCCACACCTTCTCGATCTTTCCGTCGGCACCGACCAGGAACGTCGAGCGCTGGATGCCGATGCTCTTTTTCCCGTACATGTTCTTCTCGACGATCACGCCGAATGCATCGCAGATCGCCGACGTCGTGTCGGCCAGCAACGGAAAGTTGAGGCCGTACTTTTCAGCGAACTTCTTCTGCGCGGCGACGGTGTCGCGGCTCACGCCGATGATTGCGGCGCCGGCGGCGGTCAGGTCGCCCTTGAGGTCGCGAAACGCTTGCGATTCAGCGGTACAGCCCGGCGTGTCGGCCTTCGGATAGAAGTAGACGACCAACTTTCGACCGGCGAAATCACGCAGCCGCACGTTGTTTCCGTCTTGATCGCTCGCGCCGACGTTCGGCACTTTGGCTCCCGCTTCGAGCACCAGTCCCCCCGCTTGCTGTCTCTATCGGCCGTGCGCCAAGAAAGCCGGTGGTACCTTTCCCGAGGAGTAGCGGCTCGTCGAGAAAACGTAACCGACCGTCCATGTCGTCACCAACGGCTCACCCGCTCGCTACGCGCCTCGTCGACCTGGCTCGGCGAGCGCCCCTCGAGGGTCCGGTCATTGAGGTCGGCACCGGTTCGGGACGCAACACGCGGGCCCTGGTCGAGGCGCGCATCCCGAACGTCACGGTGCCCGACAGCACGCCGTACACGCAGCTGCCCGGTACCCGTGACAGTTATGGTGCCGCTCTATCGACGCATGCGTATCTGCACGGCACCAGCGCGAAGCTGCGGGCCGGGATCGCCGAACTGCGCCGCGTGCTGCGCCCGAAGGCGCCGATCTTCATCACGCTGGGTTCGTTCAAGGACGTGCGCTACGGCCTGGGCGTTCCGTTTGACGAGCGCAGCTTCGCGCCGGGCGAAGGCGACGAGCTCGGCATCCCGCACGCCTACTTCGATCGCGACGGCGTGATCGAACTGCTCTTCGGTTTCGACATCGTGTCGTTGGAGGAGGTCGAGGTCGACGACATCGTGGGCCGGTGGGCGCACGACGACGACGACGAGCTCCCCGGCCGCGTCCACTGGTTCGTCGAAGCCCGCAAGACATGAGGCGGCCATGGGACGCCGAGATCGACATCGATGCTGCATTCGCACGCAGCCTCATCGCGGAAACGTTTCCGGAACTCGCGCCGGTCGAGGCCGAACTCCTCGGCCACGGTTGGGACAATGCCGCGTTCCTGGTCAACGGCGAGTATGTGTTTCGTTTTCCCCGCCGCGCCGTTGCGGTGACCGCGATGCGGAACGAACTCGCGGCGCTACCCTTGATCGCGCCACATCTCCCCGCGCCAATTCCCATTCCCTGCTATGCGGGAAGGCCGAGTAACCGCTATCCGTGGCCCTACGGTGGATATCCGGTGCTTCCCGGAACGCCGCTCGACGCGAGACGCCCGTCGCACCGCGAGCGCCTTCAGCTCGCTCCTGCACTCGGCTCGTTTCTCCGCGAATTACACGGCGCGCAGACGCGTGCGGCCGCGGCGAGCGCGCTCGGGGGCGACGCCATCGGGCGCCTCGATCATGCGAAGCGATTGCCGCAGGCGCGAGCGCGGTTCGCGGACGCCGCGGCGGCCGGTGTGTTCGCCGACGGTGACGTGTTCATCACCGCGCTCGAGCGCATCGCGCCCGATGGGGCGCAAAGGCCGGAGGTCGTCGTGCACGGCGACCTCTACGCGCGGCATCTGCTCGTCGATGACGCCGGTTCGTTAGCCGGAGTGATCGACTGGGGCGACGTCCATCTCGGCGATGCGGCGCTCGACATTGCAGCGGCGAAGCTCGTGCTGCGGACGACCGAGCTCGACGCGTTTCTCTCGCATTATGGTCCAGTCGATCCGACGACATGGAACCGCGCAACGTACCGCGCAATCCACCACGCCGCACTCGAACTCGCCTACGGAATCGACCGCAACGACCGCGACCTCATCGACGCCGCATTGTTCGGACTCACCGCTCTGCGAGACCAGTTCTAGGTCGAGTTTAGTACGTCGGGACGCTCGGGTCGATTTGGGCCGACCAGGCGGTGATGCCGCCGGTGAGGTTCGACGCGTTGTCGTAGCCGTTGGCTTCGAGAAACTGCGTTACGCGCGTGCTGCGGCCGCCGGCGTGGCACATCACGACGATCGGTTTGTCACGCGGCAACTCGTCCATCCGCGCCGGGATCTCGGCGACCGGGATGACCGTCGCCCAAGGGATCGACGCGATCTCGAGCTCGTCCGGTTCGCGCACGTCGAGCAGCATGAGATCTTCGCCCGCGTCGTGACGGCGCTTGAGTTCGGTGACGGAGATCTCGTTCATGCGCCGTTCTGCGGACGGGTGATGATGAGGTCTTGCATCGGACTCGACGCGTTGGCGTAGAGCCGGCGCGGCATGCGGCCGGCGAGAAACGCATCGCGGCCCGCTTCGACCGCGGCACGCATCGCGCGCGCCATGCGCACCGGATCGGTCGCCGCGGCGATGCCGGTGTTCATCAGGACCGCGTCGACGCCGAGCTCCATTGCGATCGCCGCATCCGACGCCGTACCGACGCCGGCATCGACGATCACCGGTATCTTTGCGCGCTCCTTGATCAGCCGGATCGAGTACGGATTGCACACGCCCAGACCGCTGCCGATCGGCGCCGCGAGCGGCATCACGGCCGCGCAGCCGACCTCTTCGAGGCGCTTGCACGCAATCGGATCGTCGACGACGTACGGCAGCACGGTGAACCCGTCGCGCACGAGCTCTTCCGCAGCGGCGATCGTTTCGCGCGTGTCGGGGTAGAGCGTCTCCGGATCGCCGATGACCTCGACCTTGATCAGATCGGTGCCGAGCGCTTCACGCGCGAGCTTTGCCGTCAGCACCGCGTCCTTGGCGGTGTAACAGCCGGCCGTGTTCGGCAGCAGCGTCATGCGCGTGCGATCGATGAAGTCGACCAGCGTCTTGCCGCTCTTGTCGTCGAGGTGCATGCGGCGAATCGCGACCGTGACGACCTCCGCACCGCTTGCGATGTGTGCCTGCTGCATCACCTCGAGCGACGGATACTTGCCCGTGCCGACGAACAAACGCGAACGGAACTCGTGCTTGCCGATGCGCAGGGTTTCGAGATTGGCGTCGGTCTGCATACGGTTACCCTCCGGCGACGGCGACAATGATCTCGAGCCGGTCGCCGTCGTGCAGCGCCGTCGTCGCGTGCTGCGCGCGGGGGACGACGCTGTCGTTGAGCGCGACCGCGGTTCCGTCACGCTTTGCGCCGACGCCGTCGAGCAGCGAGGCGAGCGTCGCCCCGTCGGCCACGTCGCGAGCCTCGCCGTTGACCTGAATCGTCACGCGATGTCGTTCGCGACCATGGCGCGCGACCCCGCCGTTGCGCGCTCCGGCGCGAACGGGGCGAGCCGATCCGCGCGGCCGTCCACGATGAGATCGGCGATCAGCGACGCGGTGATCGGCGCGAGGAGAATACCATTGCGGAAATGTCCGGCGGCGACGACGTAGCCTTCGAGCGCGGTCGCCCCCAGGAAGGGTCTGCCGTCCGGCGAGCCGGGCCGCAGTCCGGCCCACGTCTCAACCATGGCGAACTCGGCCAACGCGGGCGCGACGGCGAGCGCCGCTTCGAGCAGGTCGTGTATGCCCGCCGCGGTCACGCGCGCGTCGAACCCGCGGTCCTCGACGGTCGCACCGACGAGCAACCGTCCGTCGTCGCGCGGCACCAAGTACCGATGCCCGAGCCACACCTGCGCGCGCACCGCGTTCCGGGGGATCGCAATTGCCAACATCTCGCCGGCGATCGGACGCACCGGAACGCGAACATCCTCGGGCACGCCGTCGAGCAGAGCGGCCCACGCGCCTGCCGCGTTCACGATCGTTCCGGCCGGCATGAAGCCGCGTTCCGTGCGCAGACCGCGCACGCGACGCGCATCGCATTCGATCGCGACCTCGGCGACGCGCTCGAACCGCACGCCCAACGCTTCGCACGCGCCGAGCAACGCGCGGCCGAGGCGGCGATTGTCGACCTGCGCTTCGTTCGCCACGAACACGGCACCGGCGAGGTTCTTGGCCAGCATCGGCTCGCGCGCGAGCGTCTCGTTACGGTCGAGCACCGTAACGTCGCCGCCATTCGCACGATAGGTCTCGGCGTGAAACGCAAGCTCGGCCAGACCCACATCGTCGAGTGCGACGTGCATCGTTCCATCGATCCGCAAGCGCACGTCGACACCGCTGCGTTCACGGAGATCGTCGACGAACGCCGGGTACCGGGCCAGCGACGCGCGGCACAGCGCGAGCATCGCGTCGTCCGGGAGCTGCTCGCTGAACGGTGCCAGCATGCCCGCTCCCGCCCACGACGCCGCCCGCGCCGGCTCGTCGCGATCGAGCACGGTCACGCCGACGTCGCGTTTGGCCAGCTCGTACGCGATGCCGAGTCCGATCAGCCCGGCGCCCACAACGGCGACCTCAGCCATGCAACTGTTCCGCGATCACATCCCCGTGTAAACCGGGCCTTCGCCGCCCTGCGGTGGGACCCACGTAATGATCTGATACGGGTCCATGATGTCGCACGTCTTGCAGTGCACGCAGTTCGAGAAGTTGATCGTCAACTTCCCTTCGGCCGGTGCGGATCCGTGCTTGGTGAAGGCAGGCTCGTAGACTTGCGCCGGGCAGAAGTACTGGCACGGATTGCCGTACTCGACCGTGCAGCGATCGGCGCAGATGTTGGTGTCGGAGACATGCAGGTGCGGCGGCTGATCCTCGTCGTGGATCGTGCCGCTCTTGTATACGTCGGTCAGTTTGTCGAACGTCAGCTTGCCGTCGGGAACGACGCGATGCGTATATTGCGTCGGCGTGAGCTCGTCGCGCTTCTTCATGCGCTCGTGACCGAACTCGCCGGCGAGCTTGTCCTTGATACCGAAGCCACGGCCGCCGGTCATCATCCCGAGCTGCGCGTTCATCAGGCCGCCCCAAATGCCGCCGCTGAAGCCTTGGTGGAAGTTGCGCGCCGCATGCAGTTCGGTGAACGCCCACGAGCCGCGGAACCGCGTATCGAAGGCACTGAGCGCGTTCGACGACGTGTCGTTCTGTTGCAGCGCGTCGAAGATCGTTTCGGCGGCCATCATCCCCGACTTCATCGCCAGGTGGATGCCCTTGAGCCGCAGCCCGTTGAGGAACCCCGCGCTGTCCCCGATGATGCACAGCCCGTCGGCGTAGAAGCGCGGCATCGCGTGCAGTCCGCCTTCGGGAATCGCTTTGGCACCGTAGCGGATCATCTCGCCGCCTTCGAGCAGCGGCCGGATCGCGGGGTGCAGCTTGAAGCGTTGGAAGTTGTCGTGCGGATCGGTCGTCGGATCGGCGTAGTCGAGTCCCGTCACGAGTCCGATGTCGATCACATCGCCGGTCATCCCGTAGATCCAGCCGCCGCCGAACGTGCTCCACAGCGGTGCGCCGAGCGTGTGGATCACGCTGCCCGCGGCGAGCCGGCCGGGGACGCGCCACAGCTCCTTGATGCCGACCGCATAGACTTGCGGATCGCGATCGCGGTCGAGTTCGAGCCGCGCAATCGCGGCCTTGGCGAGCGTACCGCGCGGGCCTTCGCCGAGCACGACGACCTGCGCCATGAGATCGGGACCGGGCTCGAAGTTCGACTTGTGCGAACCGTCGTGCGCGACGCCTTTGTCGCCGACGCGCACGCCGACAACGCGTTCGCCGTCCCACAAGAGCTCTTGGCCCGGAAAGGCCGGGAACACGTCGACGCCTGCCTCTTCCGCCTTCGCCGCCAGCCACTTGGTAAGATTCGAGAGCGACGTGACGTACTTGCCATGATTGTTGAGCACCGGCGGCGTGAACGGCGCTTTGATCTTGCCGCCGTTGGTCAGGAACCAGAGCGCGTCACTGCCGACCGCAACGTCGAGTCCGCCCGTGACGTCCTCGCCGGGGAAGAGTTCGGTGAGCGCTTTCGGATCGACGACCGCGCCGGAGAAGCCGTGATTGCCGATCTCGCCGCCCTTCTCGATCACCATCACGCTGATCTCGGCGTTTGCCGCCGCAGCCAGCCGGCGCAACAGGATCGCACCGGCAAGTGACGCCGGACCGGCACCGACGAACAGGACGTCGACTTCGAGGGAATCGCGCTCCGCCATGACCCGAGCCGGTTCGCGCCACGGCATGAGGGCTCCCGGCGTCGCTCGCCTCTGCTACGACGCGGCCAAAACCGTCGTCACGAAGACGCGGTGCGCGGCGATCCGCTCATCCCACGGGCGCGGGCGCGGCGTCTCGAAGGTCAACGCCGCGGGCGTCCCGCGGTACATCGACGCCAGCGAACCGGGCAGCCCCTCGAACGTACGCATCTCGGCCTCATAGTCGATGAGCACGGCGCCGCGTTTGACACGGTACATCTCGTCGGGATCCAGCCCGGCCGGCAAGCCGAGGTCGTAGCCGTTGCGCAGCTCTTGCGCCGGGATCCCCGCATCGTCGAGCGCCTGCACGATGCGCGGAGCATACTTCGGCGGAAAGCCCGGCCGCAGCGGCTCGTAGACGTAGCATCCCGTCGCCTCGAAATCTTCGTGCAGGTCGAGCGCGAGAACGAATCGGCGATCGCGGTTGGCGGTCAATACGGCACGCGCCTCGGGAGTCGTGCCGCCGCGCGAGAAACTGCGGTTGACATCTTGCCCGTCCGCATTGGCGCGCGTTCCCGCCATGTATCCGCTCGGATTCAAGCACGGCCAGATACGATACGCGAACCGCGTATCGAGCAACCCGTCGCGCACGATGGACAGCAGCGCCCACGGCGCAGCCGGTTCGTCGCCGTGAACGCCGGCGCTCATGGCAACCGTCGGCGCCGTCGCATCGCCGAGCTCGGCGATCAGGAGCGTGCGCGGCGCGCCGACGCAGGCGATTTCGCGTACCCGCACGCCGAGCGGCCGGAGCGCGCGCCATTCCCGCACGAGGTCGTCGTACGCCGGGACCATGGTGGTCACGGGCGGATCAAGGCAGCGCGGTGCCGTTGATCGCGGCGTCGAGCAGCTCGATCGGATGCGCACAGCGTAGCGTGACGCCGCTCTCCCGCGCGATCGACTGCATCTGCAGCGTGCAACCGGGATTCGCGCTGGCGACCAGGTCCGGCATGACGCTGCGGACGTTCTCCACCTTGCGTTCGCCGATCTCGTGCGCCGACTTCGGCTGGAACAGGTTGTAGGTTCCGGCGCTGCCGCAGCACTGCTCCCCACTCGGGATCTCGAGCAACTCGAGCCCCGGGATCGACGCAAGCAGTGCGCGCGGCTGGGTGCGCACGCGCTGCGCATGGGCGAGGTGGCACGCGTCGTGATACGCGACGCGCAGCGGTATCTGACGCCGCGGCGCGCGCGGCTCGAGCGTCGCGAGATATTCGTTGACGTCGCGCACGTTGTCCGAAAACGCCTGCGCGCGCGCGCGCCACTTCGGATCGTCGTACAGAAGATCGCCGTACTCTTTGAGCGTCGACCCGCAGCCCGCAGCATTGATGATGATCGCGTCGACCTGCTCGCGTTCGAAGCGCGCGATCAACGCCCGTGCGAAACGCTGCGCCTCAGCCGTTCGCCCGCTGTGCAGCGAGAGCGCGCCACAGCAACCCTGACCCTGCGGAATGACGACCTCACACCCCTCGGCGCTGAGCACGCGAATCGTCGCCGCGTTGACGTTGGGAAAGAACACGCGCTGCACGCAGCCGGCGACGAGGGCGACACGCGCGCGCTTCTCACCCTTGGCGCGCGTGACCGGCGGCAAACCCGCGAAGGCTTCACGCACGCCGACCGGCGGCGCCATCGTCGCGAGCTGGCGCAACCGCCGCGGTAAGAGCTTCCCGAGCGGCCCCGCAATGGCGCGATTGACGCCGAGCTTCGCCGCCGCCTGCAGCGCGGGCACCATCGCTCGCAACCGGTTCGGATACGGAAACAGCGCAAGAACGAACTCGCGAAACGCACGGTCCTCGGGCGTCCGCGTGATCTGTTCCTCGACCTTCTCGCGAGTCGCCTCGATCAGCAGATCGTACCGCACGCCGGACGGGCACGCCGTCACGCACGCCATGCACCCCAAGCACGCGTCGATATGCCCGGCAACGACGTCGTCGAGCGGGATTGCGCCCTCTGAGACACCCTTCATCAAGTCGATCCGGCCGCGCGGAGAGTCCATCTCCTCGCCCCACGACACGTACGTCGGACACGCCGGCAAGCAGAACCCGCAATGCACGCAGTCCGCCAACAACGAGTCGTAGCTCCGCGGACCGGTTTGTTCGGGAGAATCGATTTGGTGCACGTCGGTCACGTCCGGCATGGGCGGAGTTACAAGCCCCCGATGAAGCGGCCGGCGTTGCAGAGATTGTGCGGATCGAAATTGTGCTTCATCGAGCGCATCAGCTCGAACGAGGGCGGCGGCGCGCCCCAGGCGTCGACCCGACCGCGGGCCCAGTCGGGCATGGCATCAATGACGAGCCGGCCGTGGCCGCCGGTTTGGGAGGCAACTTCGCGGCGGAGCTCGTCGAACTGTTCGGTTCCGACGCCCGCGCGACCATCCGACGCAATGGCGTCTTCAGCATACGCATGGAGCGCGACGCCGAGCTGCGGATACGCCACCGGAACCGCGAGCGGCGATCCCGCCACAAACGCGCCGAACGTTGCGACGCCCGCTGCCGGCGGTGCGATGACGCGAAACCGCCAGGCACCATCGCGCCGCACGGCGCGCTCGCGCTGCTCGTACGATTCGCGTTCGAGCTCGGTGAGCTCGCGCATCTCGCCCGACGTATCGGCGGCAACCGTGCGCAGCGTCGCGAGCTGCGCTTCGACACCGCCCGACGTGCCGGCGAAGGTCACGACAAGCGTGTCGTAGTTGTAGAGCGCGATCGACTCCGGTTCGAGGCGCCGTTCGACGATCGCTCGTGCGGCCTGCCGCACGCTCTCGGCAGCTCCGAAGCGAATCGCCGCCGACTTCGCCGTCTCAGGGATCGGGTAGACGCGAAACGTCGCCGAGACGATCGCGCCGAGCGTGCCGAGCGACCCGACCATGAGCTTAGGCAAATCGAAGCCCGCCACGTTCTTGACCACCTTGCCGCCACCGCGCGCGACGACGCCGTCCGGGCGCACGATCTCGACGCCGAGAATCAGGTCTTTCGCCGTTCCGTAGCGCTGGCGACGCCGGCCGTACGCGTTCGTCGCGATCACGCCGCCGACCGTTGCACGGCTCCGATCGACGACGTCGAGCGGCAGCATCTGCCCGTGCTGTCCGAGCACGCGGTCCAGCTCGGCCAGCGAGATGCCCGCTTCGACGGTGATCGTTTGATCTTCCGGCACATAGTCGACGACGCGATCGAGCGCCACCGTACGGATGACCGTGTCGAGCGCGCGCGGCGGGTTGCCGAGATCGATCTGCGTGCCGCCGCCGACAAAGGCGAACGCTTTGCGCTCGCCGAGCAGCGCGCGGACGGCGCCCGCCAGCTCCTCGATCGAGCGCGGGGTGACGGCGTTTCGCGATGCGACGCCGGCGACCACCATCGACGAGTTCACCCGCGACCTGCTTCGCCGAGCAACTCGGTCGAATGCGCGACGTACACGCCCGGCCGGTCACCACACAAGCGCGGCGTCGGAAACATCTTGTCGGGGTTAAAGCGCAACTCCGGATCGAACACCATGCGAATCGCCTGCATCGTCTCGAGATCATCGGCGTTGAACTGCTCGCCCAGATAGCACGCCTTGTCGTGGCCGACACCATGCTCGCCCGTTACCGAACCGCCGTAGCGCAGGCAGACCCGCAGGATCTCGCCCGCGACCTGCTCGGCGGCCTGCTCTTGACCGGGAATGCGCGCGTCGTAGAGCACCAGCGGATGGAGATTCCCGTCGCCGGCATGAAAGACGTTCGCGATGCGCAGGCCCGCGCCGGCGCCGAGCGCGGCGATCTCGCGCAGCACCGCGGCGATGTCCTTGCGCGGGATGACACCGTCTTGCACGTGGTAGTTGGGCGAGATACGACCCATCGACGCGAACGCCGCCTTCCGGCCTTTCCACGCCAAGAGCCGCTCCGCATCGTCCTTCGGCGCGCGAACCTCGATCGCGCCGGCGGCGTGGCACAATTGCTCGGCGCGCTCGGCGACCTCGACGACCTCGGCCTCAACGCCGTCGTAGTCCATCAGCAGCAGCGCGCCGCAGTCGAGCGGCCAATCGACGCCCGTCGCGGCCACGATCGCTTCGATCGCGAGCGCATCGCACATCTCGATCGCCGCCGGAACGATGCCGGACCCGATGATTCGCGAGACCGCATCGCCGGCTTCGTCGCACGACGGAAACGTCGCGAACAACGTCTGCGTGCGTTCGGGCGTGCGCAGCACGCGCACCAGCGCCTCGGTGACGATTCCCGTCATCCCCTCGCTGCCGACGACGACGCCGACCAAATCGTAACCCAGCGAATCGGGCTCGCCCGAACGCGAGCCGAGCTGCGTGATCTCACCGTCGGGGGTGACGAGCGTCAGGCCGATCACGTGGTTGACGGTGAAGCCGTACTTGAGGCAATGCGCGCCGCCGGAATTCTCGGCGACGTTCCCGCCGATCGTACACACGCTCTGCGAGCTCGGATCGGGTGCATAATAGTAGCCGTCCGGCGCGAGTGCGCGCGTGATGTCGAGGTTGATGACACCGGGCTGAACGCGCGCCACGCGATTGGCCAGATCGACCTCGAGGATCTTCTTCATCCGCGACAGACCGATCACGATCGAGCCTTCGGTCGGGAGCGCGCCGCCCGATAAACCCGTCCCGGCCCCGCGCGGCACGACCGGCATATCGAGGTCGCGGGCGAGCTTCACGCAGGCGACCACCTCGTCAGTCGAGCCGGGCAGCACGACGATCTGCGGTCGCGCGCGATAACCCAATAGGCCGTCGCACTCGTAGGTGCGCAGTTCGGCCGGCGAGACGATCGCGTTCCGAATGCCGACGATCGCGGCAAAGCGCGTCTGCAGGAGCGCGATGCCGGGAGCGACCTGGACCTGCATACGACAACCCTACCTGGGCCGTCGCTCGCGGTCAACGACCAAAGCGCCCTCGGCCGCCAGGGCATCGCAGCCACAAAGGTGCACAACCTCGGCGTGCCGCGCTTCTGTGCAAACCTCTCCTTTTTGTTCGCCGACCTGCCGTTCTACGACCGCATCGACGCGGCCGCCGCGAACGGTTTCACCGGCGTCGAGTACGCCTTTCCTTACGAGTACGACGTCGCCGAAATCAAGCGCCGGCTGCGCGAGAACGAGCTGACGCAGGTACTGTTCAACTTTCCTGCCGGTGATTTCGCTCACGGCGAGCGCGGCTTTGCCTCCGATCCATCCCGGGTTGACGAGTTCCGCCGCGGCGTTGCCGACGCGGTGCGGATCGCACGGGAACTGGACTGCGCGCGCATCAACTGTCTGTGCGGCATCGCGATCGAGGGTTTGGATCCGGTGACGGCGCGGGCGACCCTCGTCGAGAACCTGAGCTTCGCCGCGCGCGAGCTCCGGGCAATCGGCACGACGGCGATGATCGAGCCGCTCAACCGTATCGAGACGCCGAACTTTCTGATCGGAACGTCGGCCGAAGCGCTGGCGCTGATCGACGACGTCGCCGCGCCGAACCTGCGGCTGCAGTACGACATCTATCACGCGCAACGCTCCGAAGGAAACATCATCGCGACGATTCGCGCGCAGATCGCGCGGATCGGCCACGTGCAGATCGCCGATAGTCCCGGGCGCAACGAACCGGGGACCGGCGAGCTCGCCTACGAACGCATCCTTCCCGTGTTCGACGAGCTCGGCTACGACGGCTGGATCGGATTGGAATACCGCCAGTCGCGACCGGCGCCCGAGACGTTCGACTGGATCGCATCGCACCGCACGCCCGAGGTAACCGCACCGTAATGTCGCAGGAACGACCCACCATCGGCTTCATCGGCTTGGGGATCATGGGCAAGCCGATGGCCCGAAACTTGTTGCGCGCCGGCTATCCGCTGATCGTGCTGAACCGCTCGCGGGCGCCGATGGATGAGCTCGGCGGCGAAGGCGCGCAGACCGGATCGTCACCGCAGGATGTCGCCGCGCGCAGCGACGTCGTCATCACGATGCTCCCCGACTCGCCGGACGTCGAATCCGTCGCGCTCGGCAGCGTCGGCATCCTCGCGGGCATTCGCGACGGCGCGCTGTGGATCGACATGAGCACGATCGCACCCGCGACGACCACGCGCGTCGCCGGCGAGCTCGGGCGCAAGGGCGTCACTTCGCTCGACGCGCCGGTCAGCGGCGGCGAGAAGGGTGCGATCGACGCCGCGCTCTCGATCATGGTCGGCGGAAGCGACGAAGCGTTCGCGCGCGCCAAGCCGATCTTCGAGGCGCTCGGCAAGAACATCGTGCACGTCGGCGAGCTCGGCGCGGGGCAGGTCACCAAGGCCTGCAACCAGATCGTCGTCGGCGTAACGATCGAGGCAGTCGCGGAAGCGCTCGCCTTGGCCGAGCTCTCCGGCGTCGATCCGTCCAAAGTGCGCGCCGCGCTGCTGGGCGGGTTCGCGCAGAGCAAGATCCTCGAAGTCCACGGTCAGCGGATGATCGACCGCACCTTCAATCCCGGCTTCAAAGCGCGGCTGCACCGCAAGGACATGAACATTGCCGCCAACGCCGGTGACGAGCACCACGTCGACCTCGCGGCCACCAAGCTCGTGCGCGAACGCTTCGATCAACTCATCGCGCGCGGTGACGGCGACCGCGATCATAGTGCGCTGCGCACGCTCTATCCCTTGCCGGATCGCTCCGAGGCAGGATAGCACTGTCATCCTGAGTTCGTCGAAGGATGGCCGTGCCTCGCGTTCGTCGAGGCTGAGCTCGCCGAAGCCTCGGCGAGCCGTCACCGTAAACGCGAGTCACCGTGCCATGCCGCCGGC
>Ga0182024_10014448_pt1 | contig 15265 bp, 13 predicted proteins | sample P32metaG_FD_120480 | JGI IMG/M metagenome (GOLD analysis project Ga0182024, IMG submission 120480) | Permafrost microbial communities from Stordalen Mire, Sweden - P3-2 metaG (Illumina Assembly) | ecosystem: Environmental > Terrestrial > Soil > Wetlands > Permafrost | place: Sweden: Stordalen... | reverse complement strand
GGAAACCGGCTGTGCTCGTCGGCGTAACCATTGGCATTGTCACAGTCTGCAGCAACTTGAACAGCCTGGTGCCCACATTCTACGAGGAATACAGCACCAAAGATCCGCTGGTTTCTTTCTATGTGGCGCAGGCGGTGGCACAATTAGTGGGGGCGATGACCGCTTTTGCCACCATGACGGTAGCGGCGGCGTTCGGGCTGGGCTCACTGCGACTGCTCTTGCCGGATACCAGTGTCAGCGCTATCCTCAAATCTACATTCACTCCGGCAGACCGCTCAGAGAGCTGGTCTCACAAACATCTGTGGGTGGACGCCGTGCTGGTGGGCTATGCTGCCGGCTTCGGCGATCGAGCCCTGGCAGTGATTGGAGCGGCTCTGCATGCCCGCTTTTCGCCGGCGGTGTCGATTGCCTCGCTCGATCCGTTCTCCAATTTCGTCAATCTCTTCGATCCGGCCGTCGGGGCGGTGCTGGATGCCATACCTCGTGGATTCTACTTTATCCTCGTCACCGCCTGTTTGGCAGGAATCTACGCAAAATATCTGCGCAGCTTCAAATATTACGCATTATTCGGACTGGTCGTCAGTCAATGCACGATCAGCGCCTACAAGAATTGGCAAGACGCGCTGATTGACATGGTTTCCTTCACTATCTCTTTCTTGCTGGCCTGGGTGTTCGTGGTCAAGCTGGCAAAGGAAAACCTGCTTGCTTACTTCTTAGCCGGTACAGCAGGCAGTTTGATGATCGCTTTGCGCTTGATTTCGCGCTTCGGAGATGGGCTCTACACGCAGGATTGCATTGCCGTCGTCGTCATACTTTTGGCGCCGGTGATGTACGCGCTCTTACGCAATGTCGGCGGTAGCAGCAATAAGAACGGTGCCACTGGCGGATCTATTTAATAAGCGCTCCGGCTTCGCCTACGGCTGCAGCCTCCGCGCGTGCCTTACGCTTTGCTGCGCACGGCTCCTCGCCGCGCTTGCTTCGCTATCTTTTGTATAAACGGTCCGGCTTCGCCTACGGCTGCAGCCTCCGCGCGTGCCTTACGCTTCGCTATACTTCGATGTATTTCAGGCAGTTTCCGAATTGGTGCGAACATCGGGGCTCTCACCAAACGTGACTGGGTTACGGGTCTCCCCCCCCGAGATCGGTCTCCCGATCGCCATCGCAATCATCAAGCACTGATCGACGCGCTCCATCGTTTCCTGCGGAAAAGCGCCAATTTTATTGACTAACAAAGTCTTGGGAATGGTGGCAATGACGGTGCAGTCGATCACGCTGTCCAGGCGCAATCCGGCGGCCTGACCGTCAGGTGAATTCATGCTGACGACTACCTGAGTAGGCTCTCTGCCGGCGCGGGTGGTGTTGCTTGTCAGAGGAACGAGCAGGACGTCGTCAAGACGAGAGTTGTTATAGTCATTCGAGATAATCACAGCCGGACGCCGCTTGGTTTGCGTCGTCCCTTCATCGGTTGTGTAGGGAAAGGATACTAGAACAACATCGCCTTTCCTGTAATGTGGGGACTTTGAGGACATTTAAGCCTCTAACGAGCTAGTAAAAATCGACAGCGCACAGCCGCCTAACCATTGTACCAATCTAATAATCGCGAAAACACAGACTTCATCGAGTAATAATCAATCGACAGCCAACCAGTCCTATGCAAAAAAGGATTCTTACGAATCCTTGACGAGAATGAAAACTACAAACAGCTGTCGTTTAGCCGTAGTGATGATCTAAGAGAGCCGCAGTCTTGGGATCTTCTTTCGTAAACAACCTGGCGTTGGCCAAGCAGTCTTCGCGAGCTTCTTCGCGCGAAAAATAGGCGACCACATTATTCACTTGACTTACCACACCTTCATGGACCGTCTGTTTAACATAATCAGCGGCGAACAAAAGCGCGCGACTGAGGACTTGTTCTGTAGAAGCAGTTGTTGGGGATTGTTGAGGCTTGTCAGACATTATTAGTTCCCGTTAAGCACTTGACTACAATGTTTGGAAAGTGTAACACGCCTATCAAGAGTTGGCTAGATATATTTAATCTTTGCCCTTGAATTTAAGACAGGCCCTTAGATCGAGCGGTGCACATACTTCCAATTCTGCTATACCCATTTCCAAGCAGGAACTAGACATGTCCTGCCTACATTTAATCTACACAATTCTGGACTTTTTCGCCTGGATCAGGAACCGAACTGGGTCTTGAGGAATTCAATCGTTCGTTTAGTGCCATTGCCTGGGACAAAGATCTCCTTTATTCCTTTCTTCAGCAGTTCCAGGCGATCCTCATCTGGAATCACCCCGCCTCCAAAAACAACAATATCCTCTGCGCCCTGTTCCCGCAAAAGTTCGACTACTCGCGGCAAAAGTGTCATGTGCGCTCCTGACAAAACACTCAGTCCAATGGCATCAACGTCTTCTTGAATGGCAGTCTCGACAATCTCTTCCGGCGATCGATGCAGGCCGGTGTAAACGACCTCCATGCCTGCGTCACGCAGCGCCCGCGCCACCACTTTTGCGCCGCGATCGTGTCCGTCCAACCCAGGCTTGCCAATTAAAACGCGAATTTTCTTCTTTGCCATTTTGCCGACCGGCTCCTCGCCGCTAAGATGCTCACGACCGGACCGGCTCCATTGCAACCGATCCCACCAAGCCAATAATTATAGTGGCAACAGGGACGCAAGCGGCAACGCGTAGCTCGGTTCCGCATTGATGCCAAAGGGCAGGCAAAATAAGCTTAGAGAACCAGAGCCGCGTCATAAGCTAGCGGTTATTTTGACTGATCTGTCCGGTCCAGCCGGTCTGGATTCGTTGATGAGGACGCAGTTGATGAGGGCGCACTAGTTTTCACCAGGTTCATTCGCATTTCGATCACTTTGGCTAGATCGTCGTAGCGGTCAAGTTGGCGCTTGTTAAGTAAATAAAAAAGCCTGCGGGTGCGCAAAATCGAGAACTTGAGATAGCTCGGCGCTTTGAAAGCGACGATATCCGCCCAGGGAATCTTGGCTTTCCAAAACATGGTGTTGAGAATTAGCTTGTCCTGCAGTGCTTGCGCCCTGTCGACTTCGGCAAGCATCGGCAGCAAGATGGAAATGTCGCAGAACAACACCAGCCCAATCAACTGAAGATCTTTGTCGATCGGCATGGTGTGTCCATGCAAATTCCTCGTGGCCAGGGCTCCGATCATCGACACGTTGAGCAACAGTAAAACCATCACGCCAAAAATGCGAACAGCGTGGCGCCATCTGGCCCGGCTGTAGACGTGGGCTTCATCTGGCAGTGGCGGCGGTGGCGGATCAGGCCGTTTTCTTTTCTTTCCCATCAACAAACCTGCCTCCAGCGACGTGGTTCATTATACGCTCGGCTGCGGCAAAGCAGTTAATGGATGCCTCAGCTGTCGCCGCTAGCCCGCAATCCACGCGCTTTGTTCTCAGCCGCCTGCGCTTCGGCATGCAGTCCGAGTTTGTGCAAGACACCGGCGTAGACGCACAGCAGGTTGGCGAGGTCGGCGCTGAGCGGAACGTCGGGAAAAGATTTGCGAATTTCGTCCATGCCCTGTTCGCATTCGCAGATCGAAAGCTCATAGAATTCTTTCGCCCGTTCCAAATGTCCAAGTTTTTCGAAGCCGGCGCCGATCTGTCGATAGATCAAACTGCGGTCGTAGACTTCCTGCGGCGGCAACCTTCGTGCAGCTTCAACCGCATCTTCTAATAGTGGCACCGCTTCATCCGTCTTGTTTTGTTCGGTATAAATTTCCGCCAGGAAACAGAGTTGTATCGCCCGCTGGTGCACCACGACTGACGTGTCTCCAACCAGAGAGGAGAGCGCTCGGCGAGCCAATTGTTCGGCGGTGGCATAATCTCCGCGAGAAAATGCGCCTCGCGCCTTGACGGAGAGGGAGGTAGCATCAAGGGCCTCCGCAGCACTCTCCATGATCTCTTTCAGTTTGGAAGCGCCTTCACGATTCTCGCTCTCAGAGAGCATCTTGTTGATCGCATCGGCAGCAGCCTTCATGCCATTTTTCAGGGTGTCTATAGCGCTGATCCGTTCCTCCTCAGTTCCCTTCATCAATTGATTCATCAAATCGACATTGGTGACGCCAGCGGCGAGCATATCCATCGCTGTTTGATTGAGCGTGTCTGCCAGATTGGCAGCCGCTTCCAGAGGTCCACCAGTTTCGCCTGTGTCGCTCGGCGGGCTGACACGAGTCAATATCGCTTGTTCGCGGCTCCATTCGGCCAGCATAAAATCGCGAAGAAACTGATCGGTTTCCTGCCGAAAAATCACAGAAGAAACAAACTTCAAAAGAGCATGCGCCTCGTCGAAACGCTGATGCAAACGGCAGGCTTTCGCCAGTTCAACCATGTTGCGAACAGCGCCGAACTGCGTGCGGTGATGCACTTGTTCGGCGGCGAGCAGTTTGTTTTCCCAGGTGGTGAACGGCAGCTCCTGCTCGTAAGAGGGACAAAATGAGCTGCTCAATCGCCCCAATTCAAGGGCGATCTCACTTTCGCTTATGCCGTTGGACGCGATCGCTTCGTCAAGCAGCGGCACTGAAAGCGATTCGAGCCTGGCACTGGCGGCAATGTGCAAAACCATCAGGCGCAAAAAACGTTCGTCCACTTCAGGCTTTAATTCGTCAGCGCGGGCGAATGCGCCTGTTGGAGCGGTGCCACAATAACGGCAGCAGTCAGACTGCGGCAAGACAAACTCCGCGCAAAATGGACAACGATTCCCTGTCGCTGCCTCGCGCTCACACAAGGTGCGTTCGTGATTAATCCATTCATGTGTCAGATCGAGAAGGTGCACGCGCGGATGATCCTCCAACTTGGACCATAAAGGCGTGCTGGCTGTTTGCAAGATGATCAGCTTGAGCATTTCCACAGCTCGCTTTTCAGGTGGAAGCTGATATCCGATCAAAGCGTCGATCGCCGGTTGCGAAAGCATTTCTTGCGTCTGTTGGAGAATCGCCGCAATCAGCAGCTGCTTCAGCTGCCCGTCAGGCAAGAGATCGATCAGTTGTGGAAATTCCGGCAACCACCTGGTGGCGTCGGCACAGTTGGCGGCGCCGCGGGGACTGGTGGTGGAAATGTCAGCTGAGGTGGCTCGGCAGATCCGGCAGCGTTTCGCGAATTCCTTAATGCAAGCACCGCAGAGAATGCACCATTTGTATCGCTCTGCTGTCACCGGCTCTGGCATTAGCTTTTGTCTGCTCCGCTTACCGCCAATTACCTACCCGATTTTCATTTTGGTCAAGCGAATCATTTGTAAGCGCTCCGGCTTCGCCTACGGCTGCAGCCTCCGCGCGCACCGTACGCTGGGCTGCGCACTGCCCATTCGACTGCGCTACGCTCCGCTCAGGGCAAGCTTCCTCGCCGCGCTTGCCCCGCTATGCTTCGATTAATCAGGAGATATGCGGCGATAAGTTAAACTAGGGCTTCACGGGGGCACGATGACAAAATCGCAAGCAAGCTCACCATCGGACCAGGCCGCAGACAGCGAGAGTTCCCTGGTACATGGCAGCCTGTGGCGGGCGATCTGGTCCATGTCCTGGCCTCTCTTGCTGACCACAACCAGCAGCTCTTTGATCGGCCTGGTCGATATGCAAGTGGCCGGCTCGCTCGGCTCAACGCAACAGGCGGCGGTCGGTATTTCCGAGCAAATCCTCTTTTTGTTCATGATTTTCATCATGAGCATTGGCGTGGGCACGACTGCCATGGTCTCGCGTGCCTGGGGCGCCGGCAACAAAGCAGAAGCAGTCGAGTGCGCATCTCAATCAATCTCTTTGTCCTTCGGCATGGGCGTGATCCTCTGCCTGATGTCGCTTACCTGTGCTCGCTGGGGCCTGCGCCTGTTCAGCGCTGCACCAGATGTAGTAGCACTAGCAACGAACTATCTCGCTGTTTATAGTTTGTTTTTACTGCCGTTTTCAATCGTTTCCATCATCAATGCCTCATATAGAGCAATTGGTGATGCTAAAACTCCATTGATGATTGTTGGTTGTATGACGGTGCTAAACATAGCCGGCGACTATGCCACTGTGCGCGGCAATTGGCCTGTCCCGGGACTGGGGCTCTTAGGCATCGCCATCTCGGGCATGACAGCCAGTTGGGTTGGTTCAATGCTGGGCATCTTCTTCATCCGGCGCTCGCCTTTGCGGTCGTGTTTGCAGCATTTGCTGCCGGTTTACTTTAGTTATGTGAAACGGATTTTGCACATTGGCATTCCTTCTGCGCTCCAGCGGCTTGGTTGGTCGCTCAGTGTCTTTGTCTTGTTTTTCATATTGACACGCTGTGGCCATCCAACTGAGGCCATCGCTTCATGGACAATTGGAATGCGGGTCGAGGGGCTGATGTTCATGCCCTTGATGGCATTGTCGCTGGCAGTTTCTTCAATAGTCGGACAAAGTCTTGGCGCGAAGAAGGTCGACCGCGCAGTCAGTGCAGGCTGGAAAACCACATGGATGGGCGTGGCCATGATGGTTGTGATGGGAACGGCACTGATCGTGTTCGCACCATATATGGCGCACGTCATGAGCAAGGATCCACAGACAATCGAATACGTCACCGGATATCTGCGCATAAATGGGCTGGCAGAGCCGTTTCTCGCCCTCGGCATGATCCTGAGCGGCGCCCTTCAAGGTGCCGGCGATACACGCACGCCTATGTGGATCACATTGGTCTGCCACTGGGTGATCCGCCTGCCGCTTGCCTGGCTGCTCTCAGTCAGCTGTGATCAAGGACCCAACGGCGCCTGGACGGCGATGGCACTGTCGGTGGTGGTAATGGGAATGCTGGCGGCCTGGCGGTTCAATTCAAAAGGTTGGATCAAAATCAAGGTATAGGCCCGGCGCTAATGCCCGTCTTTGGTTTCGTCGCCGCGTTGCTCCTCGGAAGATAGGTCAGACATGACGCTTGGTTCTACCGACTTAGAGTTCTTGAGTTTTGAAGAATCCACTTTGGCGAGCACGGATGCATTCAATTCCTCAAGTGGATCGCCTGTGCTGGCCTTGAGAGTTGCGGCCTTTTTGAAATAGTCCATGGCCGCGACATGATCTTTTCGCAGGCCTTGAATCTCGCCCATGGCGAACAATGCATCGGCGCAATTGGGGTTTTCGGCCAAAACCTTCTTGAGCAAACCGTCTGCATCATCAAGTTTATGCTGGCGAGCGTAGAGCTTGGACAGATGTATGTACGGCCATTCGAATTTGGGATATTGCTGAATACAATCCTGCCATGCTTTGATCGCACCATTCGTGTCCTTATTCTTCAGCAGCGCGAGCGCATCCATGTTAGCCTGCACTGCCGCCTCAGGCTGAGGAGACTTCGGCAATCTGCAATCGATCGTGTGTTGTGCACACTGTCCATCGTGACCGTTTGGATCCATCTTCACCGCTCTGGACAAGGCGTCTCTTGCTTTAGAGAACGATTCCTTCGCAGCCAAGTTTCTCCCCCAGACCAAATATTCGAAAGCGAAGAGCCCATCTGGCACTGTATTTGGTGCCGGCAGTAAATACTTCGAGCCCACGGCCACTAATATCAGCCAGGCCACGACTACAGCTATAGATCTCTTGGACATGGCGCTTAGTTCAGGCAGTATCGACCTGACGAAAGGTATGTATGCCATGAACGAAGTGATGCCTTCCGAAAGCTCTTCTCGTGAAGGTGGACTCATGGAGTGCTTGACCTTGACGCCGAAGATCGTCAGCGCGCCCAGCAGCCAGTACCAATCATAAGGACTGGCAGCGCGCAACCCTCCGTTCCAGACGGAATATCCCCAGAACCCGACCAGCACCATCCAGAAAAATGGAAACCGTGGGCGTTTGGTGGCGGTCTTCACGACCGCGGCATTGATCTTCTTGACGTTTTTTGTCTGATGAAACAGGTTGATATCATGCAAGGTGGTTTGCATTTGAGCGGCTTTCTTCTTGGTGGCATCTGCCTGCTCATCTTGACTTACACTGCGCAGAAAGTAGGCATAGTCCTGCAAAACGCGCACAAGCTCCGGAGTGGCTTTAGGCTGCCGAGACTCATAGGCGGCAACTGCTTGGCTGTAACTTTCCTCGCCCTCTTGCAATCGCTCAGCAGTGACATAGAGTTTGGCCAGGTCGTAATAGACGTTCCCCAGTTGGCGCTGACCAAACGGTTTGCGCGCGTATTCCAGGGACTGATTAAGGCATTCGGCACTCTTCTCGAGTTGATTCACGCCTCGCAATGCAGTTCCCCGCGCCGACAAGATGAAGGCAAGCTGGGCGGGGAGAAGGTCGGAAATTCTTTCAGAAAGCTGATCAGCCTTGGCCAAACAATTGACTGCGTCCTCATAATGGGCAAGCAGATTGTTGGCATGGCCGACATTGGCGAGAATAATAACCAGCGATTTTGTTTGTGGCTGACGCTGGGATATGAGCACTTGCAGCGCACGAGTGTATGTTTTTAGAGCCTGATCAAATTCGCCTTTGAGTTCGAGAATCTCGCCGGCGTAATTAAGTGTCATAGCAAGAAGTGCTGCATTACTGTCGGTCGGACCAGCACCATGGTTAGCCGCCGCTGCTGCGAGCACTTGTTTGATCATCGCATCAGCGGCATCAGTCCTGCCGGTATGAGCGTGAATCACTGCCAGCAAACCGTATGCGGAAATGTATTTCTTCGCATGCTTAGCCGTCATTTTCTTGGCTGCTTGTTCCAATATCCTTTCGGCGGTAAGGAAATCGCCGGCATCCATATAAGAGTTAGCAATTTCCAAAGAAGAGCCGATCGCTATGCGCGCATATATTTTCTGAGCTTTGAGAGGATCCTTTCGAATCAGAATTTTGAAAGCTTCTTGGGCACCAAAAACCGTTCCCAAAAATGTGCACGCATAACAAAGCCGGGACAGCCATTTGGTCAAGTCAGGTATGTTCAGCGGCGCCGTGGCGAATGTGACCACGATGACAAGCAGCACGCCGCTTGCCAAGATCAAAATATTGCGCGTGTGTTTCTTTTCGCTATCGACGACGGTTTCGGACGTCAAACCATCGAGTTTCGCCAAAATGGACTCAACCGGGGGTGCCGGTATGCCTGCGCCATAGGACTCGGCAGGACGGGTACCAGATTCCACCAGCCCAGGCCTAGTGGGGTCGGACAGACCAGGCGCAGGTGCTTGGCGGTCAGGTTTAGGAGCCGAAGCCGCTCCTCGACTGGCTTTGAATGATAGTTGCGAGGATCTGGCCTTAGCCTCGTCGCTGCCATCAGCCGGCCGTGGCCCGCCTTGCACAGCCGTTTCGTCAGAATCAGCCTCCTCCGGGTCGGCTTGCTGCCGTTCGGCATCTGATTTGGTTTGTGAGGATGCCGCTAGCTCTTCCAGATGGCTCAAATATGGGTTTTTCACGACATCAGCCTCATCATGCCCATTCTCTTGTACCCATCGAACAACGAATTGACCGGTACGTTGCCATTGTCAACAATTCCATAAGCTCACCGACCTTGCTAACCTTGAACGACCACGGGAACCTCTTTCATCTAGATTCGACTAACAGCTGATGGGGAGCAATTCCGAGGACGGGAGTAGGCGCGGGATGCGAGTGCTTATTGTCGAGGACAACCCGACCCAGTCTAATTTGCTCAGGATCAGTTTGCAGAGGCGTGAACTCGACGTCGACTGTGCCGTCAATCTTGAGCAAGCATGTGCGCGGATACAGGCCGATCCGGGCATTGATGTAGTGCTGCTCGACCTTTCTTTGCCGGACAGCAACGGCATCGAAACCTTTTATCGCATTCGAAAGGCGGCGCCGGGCATTCCCACCGTGGTCTTTACAGGCTTGGACGATCAGGACGTGGCGATCGAAGCGTTGAAAAACGGCGCCCAGGATTATTTGATCAAAGGACTGGCTGGCGATGATTCGGTCGTTCGCTGCCTGCGCTATGCGATTGAGAGAAATAAGGTTGAGCTGGCATTGCGCCAGAGCGAAAAGCGCCTGCGCATAATTCTGGAGAACTCATACGACGCGTTCATCTCGATGGACTCGCAGTGGCGAATCAAAGATTGGAACGCCCAGGCAGAAAGAACCTTCGGCTGGACGCGAGAGCATATGTTGGGACGCAAGCTGGCGACGATCGTGCCGCAGCATCTGCGCAAGCAATACTCGCGTGATGCCGATGCCTACTTTTCCGACGGCAAGAAAAAGCTAATGCGGCGAACCAATGAGATCATCGCCATTCACCGCGATAGTCATGAGTTTCCAATTGAGATCGGCATTTTCCGCATCCAAGAGGATAACGCCTACATGTACTGCGCATTCGTTCGCGATATCACCGAACGCAAGCATGTGAATGAGCTGATGGAACGCCGCGTGCAAGAGCGCACTGCTGAGTTGACGCAGTCTAACGAAGAGCTGCGGCAGTTCGCCAAAATCGCCTCGCACGATTTACAAGAGCCGCTGCGGGCGGTGCAGGGTTTCGCCAATCTGCTGCAGGAGAGCACAGCCGGGAAGGTCGACCAGGATAGCGAGGAGTTCATCGGCTATATTCTTGACGGCACTCAGCGGATGCAGCAGCTGATTCAATCAGTGCTGCTTCATTCCAGCATCAAGCGCGACGAAGGGGAGGATTTATCGACCGATTGCAACTCTGTGATCGAGGAGGTGCTCGTCAATCTGGACGCTTCCATTAATGAAGCGGGCGCCAAATTGGAGGTCGATAACCTGCCTGCAGTTGGGGTCGAGCGCTCCCAACTGGTACAGCTGTTCCAAAATCTTATTAGCAATGCACTAAAATATCGGGGCGAAGCGTCGCCGAAGATTTATATTACTGCTGAAAAGACAGTCAATGAATGGTTATTTTCAGTCCGAGATAATGGCATTGGCATCGACCCACAATACGCAGAAAGAATTTTCGACATGTTTGCCAGACTACATGGCAAGACCAAATATACTGGCACCGGAATGGGTCTGGCGATTTGCAAGAAGATCGTGACATCTCACGGCGGTAGGATCTGGGTCGAATCAGAACCAGGACAAGGATGCATATTCCTGCTTACGCTGCCGGCAGCGTCAACGGGCAAAACTAGGGAGAACGGTGATGGAACATAACATCGAGATACTGCTGGTCGAAGATACGCCATCAGATATCAGGCTTACTCAGGAGGCGCTCAAGCGCTCCGACCTGAAGTACACGATGGCTGTTGCCAACGACGGCGTCGAAGCGATGGAATACCTCAACACGCTCAAAGCCTCTGGTGAGCGACCGCTTCCCGATCTGATCCTTTTGGACCTGAACATGCCAAGAAAGAACGGGCACGAGGTGCTGGCCGAGATTAAAAAAGATGAGCAGCTGAGAAAAATCCCAGTTGTTTTGCTCACCGTCTCACAGCGTGATGAAGACGTGATGGAAGCTTTGAAGCTGAAGATGAATTATTATCTGGCCAAGCCGGTGACGTCTCAGAAATTGTCTGTTCTCGTCAAAGGTATATACGATCTGCAAGCTGAGTTCGGACACGAATCAGCGGCCAGTGATGAAGAAGGGCATGTGCGGCTGGTTCTTGCCTGCAACCCACACACTTCGCCGAAGGTTTTGGAGAAACTATCTACAGACGCTGATTACCGAGTTCGCGTCAGAGTGGCGGAGAACCCGGAAACCCCGGAGCCAGTGCTGTTGCAACTGGCAACCGACCAGCATGCCGAGGTGAGATTGGCTGTAACGGAAAATCCGAAGGCACCGGCAACGCTTCTGGAGAAACTGGCGAAAGATCCCAGCGAAGACGTGCGTCTTGGTATCGCCGGCAATCCTCGCATGCCTTCGCAAATTCTGACGATGCTGGCCGAAGACGAAAACACATTCGTCGCGTCAAGCGCCAACAAAACATTGTCGGATGTAGCGAGAAGCTAGTCGAGTTTCTGTTCGCAAGACCGGTGCTTAACAGGCTCTTGCCACCCGCAGAGTAAAGGGACACTGGTAAGGTCAGGCAGCTTTGCGCTTGCGTTCAGGTCTGCTACGAGTTGCTTTCTCCGGCACCGGTTTGACCTGGGCCAACAGCGGCGCCTTGGTCGTGACGAGCATGGCAAGCAAAAACCACTCGGCTAGCCGCACCTGACCGGTGCCGAAGTTGTACTCAAAAATCCCTGACACCGAAAGCGATACCAGTGCGCCGAACATTCCCAGACCGATGCTGCGTTTGAACGCCAGCGCCCGACCGATTAGAAAATTGCGGACGCGCACAGCGTGAGCCTGTATCCACGCCAGCCGAAAGGATGCGAACAATAACCAAATGTACACGGCGAACCCGCAGATTCCCGTGGTCGCCAATATGTGCAGATAGTTGCTGTGTCCGTGCGCGAGATGGTCCGCCTGTCCGGGCACCAGGGCTTCTTTGATATACACGGGTGGAAAGTTGCGCACGCCGCATCCGAAGAGTGGATTTTCCAGAAACACTTGCCATGCCTTTTCCCAAACGATTAAGCGAGCACGCGTGCTGACGTCGTGCCTCCAGTCAAGCAACGGCAACAAGCGTGTTTGAAACACGGGAATGAACATCCATGCCAGTCCGCATAAAACAGCCGCTACAGCCGAGAGCTTAGCGGTAAGCTTCCTAGAGACCATCAGCGAAATCACAGCCAACCCCACAGCGAATCCCAGCCAGGCGCTTCGCTCGCTCGCAAAAACCACTCCCAACACGTTGCCGGCCGTGACCACGGCGAACACCGGCGGAGTCTTGAATTTCCACGGCAGCCATCGATAACCACTGCGCATTAACAACGCAATGGCGACCATGCTGAACAGTTGCATCTGTCCGGCAAAGGCCATCGGTCCACTGAGGAAGCCGGTACCTTGCAAGTATTGAAAACCGAATGGATGGAAATTGCAGATTTGCTGGATCGTGGACCAGAACCCTGCCACCGCTGCCAGTGACAGCAGCAATGCGATTGAAAATGCCTGCAACCGGTGATTGCGCGCGAAGGCATCGTGTGCCCAGAAATAACAAATCATCGGTCGCAGCGTCATCAACGTATAGCCTGCTTCTTTGATGCCACCGTGGATGGCACCAATCAAAAAAGCGATTGAAGCCATCCCGACCAGCGGATAAAGCAGAGGCGGTTTGGTCAAAACCGTTTCCTTGCGGGCGATCCGGCAAGAAAGAACCAAGGCCCAAGCAACCAACCCAGCGATCAACACCACCCAACTGACAGTGATGGAAAAGCAAAGCGTGGCGGCGAACAGCAGGATTATCCACTCAAGAAGTAGCTGCAGTCGGTCCACCCAGGTGAGACGCTGCATTCTATCCATCCACGCGAGCAGGCGTTCTCCATCCATCCATATGCGATTCATGGCGCCAGCCACTTGCTGATCGTCGCCGCAAGCCTTTCTAGAGTGATCGGCTTGAAAAGAAAATCGTCCATCCCGGCCTCAAAACATTTGTCTTTGTTGGGATGCGCCGTCATCGCCACGATCGGCACACGCCGGGCGCTGCGCTTAGCCTCGTCTCGACGAATGGCGCGCGTTGCCTCAAGCCCATCCATAATCGGCATCTGCACGTCCATCAAGATCAAAACGCACTCAGCTTGCTTCAGTGCCTGGAGGGCGGCAGCACCGTCGTTGCTGGTAGTCGCCAAGTATCCGAGATGCTGCAGTTGCCGTTCGGTCATGATGCGCAGCACATCGTCGTCCTCAACGACAAGAATTCGCTTTTTCTCTGACATCACTCTTGTCTGTGAAGCCCCTGCAAGTGGTCAGGAGCGTGAAAAGGAATCCCAATTGACCATGCCCATGATATCGCGGACCTCAGAAAGCGTTTGAGCCGCAGCTTTTTTCGCTTTGGCGTTGCCATGCAACAAGATTTTGTTCACCATGTCCGGATCTTTCGCCAGCTTTTCGCGCCTCTCTCGAAACGGTGCGAAGAACTCGTTCACTACATCTGCCAGTCGCGTTTTGCATTGAACGCAGCCGATCGCCGCTGACTCACATTCCTGCTTGACGGTATCGATCAACTCTGGGGACGCCAGAGTACGGTAAGTCGGCCAGGGCACTTCACAGAGATCGACGTGACCGGGATCGGATTTGGCGATGCGAGTGCGATCGGTAACCATCTGTTTCACCTTTCTCAAGGTATCGTCGGTGGTATCAGCGATCTTAATGTCGTTGTGATAAGACTTGCCCATCTTTAGCCCATCTATGCCTTTGAGCAAGGGAGTGGTAGTGAACTCCGGCTTCGGTTCAGGAAAATAGTCGACACCGTATAAATGATTGAAACGTCGTGCCACGTCGCGGGCGAATTCTAGATGCGCTTCTTGATCCTTGCCAACTGGAACAAGCTCTCCTTTGAAAGTGAGAATATCGGCGGTCATCAAAACCGGATAACCGAGCAGACCATAAGTTACCTTGCTCCACGCTTCAGCCTCGTTGGCTGCCAGCATCTTCACCATATCTTTCAATGTTGGCTCACGTTCCACCCAGTTGTGCGGAGTGATCATCGAGAGCAAAAGATGAAGCTCAGCGATCTCAGGAATCGCCGACTGCACGTAAACAGTCGATTGGTCGGGGTCGATGCCCACGGACAGCCAAGCAAGCACGATCTCCCAAATGTGGGCCCGCACTTCCTTACTCGATTGATACTTGGTCGTCAGCGCATGCCAGTCGACAATCGAGAAGTAAGAGTCGTATTTGCTTTGAAACTGAACCCAATTAAGCAGCGCACCAAAATAATGACCTAGATGCAGCTTGCCGGTCGGCCGCATGCCGGACATGATTTTTTTGGTTTTGGTCGGCGCAGATGTGGTAGAAGTCATCAGTTCGCAGGCAGATTAGCTGCGACGATCTTGCGATTTCTTTATGGCTTCGCGCACTTTGCCTTTTTTGCGCTCGACTTTCGCTTTGCGGCGGGCGCGCTTTTCGCGAGCGTTGTATTTATGGGTCATCAGGAGGAACCTCCACTATCATTTGATTGGTCATTTTTAATGCACATACAGCATCATCACGCAGTGCGCTTCTAGCGTACCGATGCTCTGCTCACAGCCGGCCTCTCACCGAGCGAACAGAATGAAAACTGAATATACCATGCCTCACTTGAAAGCAAAGCGCTTCTGTTCTCGTTCCAGAGTGTCCAGATCGCCAACGGTCAGGTAGCCGCTGCGCACGAGTACCTGCGTCAGCTTAACACCTTCTTTACGCGCAATTTCAACCAGGTCTCTCAACTGATCGCCGGTCAGTCGCCGTCGCTGCAAAAGATACTGGTCAAGCTCCATGCGTCCAAGCAGCAGTTCGGTGGTCATGGAAACAACAGGATCGCTGTTGTCGATATAACCTCGATC
>Ga0182024_10014447_pt1 | contig 15265 bp, 7 predicted proteins | sample P32metaG_FD_120480 | JGI IMG/M metagenome (GOLD analysis project Ga0182024, IMG submission 120480) | Permafrost microbial communities from Stordalen Mire, Sweden - P3-2 metaG (Illumina Assembly) | ecosystem: Environmental > Terrestrial > Soil > Wetlands > Permafrost | place: Sweden: Stordalen... | reverse complement strand
CCGTTGCGCCGCCGCCGATCCAACTACGACCCGCGACACCGTTGTCCGACGAACCAGCCAAGTCGCAATCCCCCGCGCCGCCCCCGATGGAAGTTCGCGCTCCAGCGTCACGGGCAGCTGAGCCGGCCAAGCCAGCGCCGCCAATCGAGGCGCCGGAACCGGCGCATCCCACGTCGCCGCCTATTTGGGATGCTGCGCCAGCGCCGCCCCAGCCGCTTGACGAGGCCAGGAGCTGGTCCGAGCGCGCCAACATCAAACGGGTTCCGCCGGGTGCCGCCGAACCCGGGCCGCAGCGGACACTGCCGCGCGTCGCCGAAGCTGCGGATGCCCAATCACCGGTCGTCGATGTGTCAGCCCAATCGAAGGCCGACAACTTCAATTCCGCGACCATCGATGAGGAATCGGCGCACCAGGCGTCGGAGCCGCCGCTGATCGCTACCGGGCTGAATCTGGATGTGGACCGGCAATCGCCGCGATCCGACGACATGTTGTTCGTGGAAGAGGATTTCGCGCAGGCGCTTCCACTTCCGCCTGAGATTTTGGCTCGCCCGGCGCGGGCCGCCCAGCCCCCTGTCGCGAAATTGCCCGCGCGGCCGCGGGAATTGCCCAACCTGGTTAAGCCGCCTATGCCAAGTGCCCCGGCAGCACCCGAGCCAGCTGCTGCGCCTCCCCCAAAGTCGCCGGCGGTCGAATCGGCCAGCGCCCGGTACCAGAAGCAGCCGGATATTGTGGAAATGGCCAAGCCGCCGATCCCAAGTATCCCCGCGGCGCCCACGGCAGCCGCCCCGCTTCCGCCGAAGTCGCCGGCCTTCGAATCGGTCAGCGCCCAGAAGCAGCCGGATATTGCGGAGCTGGCCAGGCCTCCGATCCTAAGTGCCCCGGCAGCACCCAAGCCAGCCGCCGCGCTTCCGCCAAAGTCGCCGGCTTTCGAATCGGCCAGCGCGCGGTTCCCGAAACAGCCGGATATTGTGGAAATGGCCAAGCCGCCGATCCCAAGCATCCCGGCCGACGAGCTTGATTTGGATATCGATCAGCAATCGCCGCGATCCGACGACATGTTGTTCGAGGAAGCCGATTTCGCGCCGGATCTTCCACTTCCGCCCGAAATTTTTGGCCCTCCGCCGGTTCGGGCCGTGGAGTCCCCTGGCGCAAAATTGCACGTGGGGCCGCAGGAATTGGCCGACGTCGTTAAGCCGCCGATCCCAAGTGCCCCAGCGGCACACAAGCCAGCCGCTGCGCTTCCGCCAAAATCGCCTGTCGTGGAATCGCCGATCGCCGGGTTGGACGTGCGGCCGGAAGCATTTGCACAAGTAGTGAAGCCGCCGATCGCAAGTGCGCCGGCGGTCCCAAAACCGGCCGCTGCGGCTCCGCCAAAGTCGCCCCTCGTGGAATCTCCGATCGCCGGATTGCAGGTGCGGCCGGAAGATTTTGCCGGCGTGGTTCGGACTGCCGGCTCAAGTGCCCCGTCCTCCGCGGCAGCGGCCGCGTCAATTCCGCCAAAGGCGCCGGCCGAAACGCCGATCGCCGGGCTGCAGATTCGTCGCGAAGACTTTGCACCGGCGGATCAGCCGGCCAGCCGCGAGGCCAAGGCGCCCGTGACGGCAGCTCCCAGCGCCGTCGCGAAAGCTCATTCCCAGGAATCCGTTCATTTGCCCCAACCGGCCAGCCCAGGCGCTCCCGCGAAACCAGCGCCTGCCGCGACAACGCCACCGCCGCCGCCAGCTCGTACCAGTTCGCCCAAATCGCCGCCCGTGGAAGCGCCGATCCCCGGCCTGCAAATTCGTCCCGAAGATTTCGCGCCCGCCGCTAAAGTTGATTTGCGCGAATCGGTTCGGTCGGAAACTCCCGCGCCTGCTCAGCCGCCAACCGCGGCGCCTCAAGTCCGAGCTGCCGCGCCCCGACCGACGCCGCCACGAGTGCCGCAGTTAAAGCATGATGAGTTGCTTGATCTGGATGAGCCGTGGCAACCAGCCCTGGACCTGGATTTAGAATTGCCCGCGCTCCCCACCGATGATAAATCGGTCTCGATCCACGTTGATGAGCTGGCCGACACCGCGTTTACGGAAATCGTTGAGAATTTCAGCGGCGACGCGACCGGTCCCCTGATCGAGACGACGCCGCCGGTTGTCGAGTTTGAATCGGCCTCGGTTTCCCCGCCAATGCATTCGGTGTCGGCCGACGAAGGCTCGATCGCACCGCCGCACGCGTTTGCCGCTCAAACCGCCGAACCGGCGATCGAACCGGCTCATCACGTTGGGGCGGAGTCAACCGAGGTCGCAGAGCCGGCGGAAATTGTTGGCGCGGCCCAGCCGCCAGGCGAGCGGCATACGGTTGCACAAGAATCGGTTGTCGTTGAAGAGCCGATTGAAGCTGTCGCAACAGCCGACGCGGCCGCGATCGCGCCGCCAAGCGCGCCCGACGAATTGCCCGCCGCCGATTTCCCCGAGCCGCAGATCGAAGAGCCGGCCATTGTAGAGCCGCAAGCGGTAACCGTTCCGCCGCCGGCGGAGGTCGCCGCAACCACGGATACCGCGTCGGTCACCCCGCCAAGTCCGTCGAGCGCGGAAACGGTTGCCTCGCCCGCGGCGCCTAGGACTGTTGAAGCGCCGCTGTCAGCCGTTGGCGGCGCCGGGCCGGTCTTCATCGCCAATCTCGACCACTTTTTGGGCGGGATGCCGATGAAGTTGCCGGACCTGCCGAAGGCTTCGACAACAGCGCGGCGTTTTGAAGTAAGTTATGGCGACAGGCCGCCCCCCTCGGCGCCGCAGCCCGAACCGGTGTCGCCGGCGCTGGATGCGGGTCCGAAGATGATCCAGACGCCGCCGCCGCCCAAGGTGGTCAGGACCGCCCGCAGCCAGCCGTCCAAAGCCGCGCCGTTCGCCACGACATCAAATATTTCAGCCGACCAGGGCGCGGCGACGGCCGAATCATCCCAGGAAGGCGCTGCCGACGACAAAGCGTCGGAGCGTTTGACCAGCATCTTCGAAGGGTTGGCGATGTCGCCGATCCACGAGAAGGATGTGTTCTCCGATTTTGAAGCCACGGCGATGAACGACGCCGCGTTTGGCGGGGCGCGGCTGAGCCGGGCGGATGATTATGTTCTCCCGGAAACCCCCGAGCTGGCGTCGCGCCTGTCCAGCGATCCGATCGAGGATTTTGCCGAGAGCGAATTTTGGGAGCGCACCGACGAGCAGGAGGGCGTGCCGCCCATGGGCGTGCCCAAGCCGCAGGATTATGTCGTCAACGACCAACCCGTTGCGGGCGACGCAGCCGCGCCGACCGAAGAGTCGCCCGTGCCGCCACAGACCCCAATTGAAACCCCGGCGGGGATGCCCGCAGGCGGGGGGCAGAATATTCCGCCCGAGAACCTGCCGCGTCAGCGCCCTCGTTCGCCGGGCGCGCCGCCTTCGCAACATCCGGTCGAACCGCCCGAACGCACCCGCGCCCGCCGCAGGAAACTGATTCCGTTTTTGATGCTGGCGATGCTGCTGAGCATGGCCGCCGCGTATGCCGCGATCTGGTTTGGCATTCGCCCGCGGTCGCACGTTTATGGTTCGATGACGTTCCTGAATTATGATTGGGTTGCCTCAACCGGCGATGGAATTGAGTTTGAGTCGACCCAGCGTCGCCTGCTGGCGGCCGACACGACGCGCAAGCACGCCGTGGAACTGCTCCAGCAGCAGAATTCGCAGATTTCCGCCGGGTTCCTGCAGATTCCAGACCTGTATGGGCGCGTCATTCGCAGCATTTCGCTATCGGCGATGCGGGTAAACGGGATGCCGCAAACCCAGATCAAGCTGAATTACGACGGCGGGGATGAGGCGGGGGACAGAACGAGGATGGGCGCGTTGCTGCAAGCGATGATCGACCAGAGCGCGCAGAAACTGGACACCGCTCGCCAGGTACAGGAAGGCGCCGACCGCGCCCGCCGCGCCGTTGATGATGCCGCCGCCCAGATCGAACAGACCCGCACGCAAATCGCGAGCCTGCAGCGCACCGTCGATCAGGATCCATCCGCCGAACGACTGGCGGCAATCGCTCAACGCGAATCGGAACTGGAACGCGCTCGCTTTGCGGCGGAAGATGCGGTGGATACCGACCGGGCGAATCTGTCCCGGCTGCAAGCGACGGCGGTCGCGGCGCACGTGGGCGAAGGGACCGGATCCACCACCCGCCCGGGTTTGCCCGCTTCTGATCCGCAGCTCCAGGAGATGCGCCGGCAAATGCTCGATTTGAACGCGCGCCTACAGGCCGCCAAGCGAGCGCAGACCACCGGCGTCACCCAGGCACGCAACCAGCTTGAAGACGCGGTCAAACAATTCAACGATGAGCTGGGGTCAGCCGGCGGCGTCCTGGACGACAGCTCGGCCCTCAAGCAGTTCGTCAATTCGGCCAAAGATTCGCAAAACAGGACCCGCGAGCTGATCACCATGCTGATGGTCGACGGCGAAGACCTGGAAAAGCAATTGGAGGACACCCGCCGCGAGGCGGCGGATTTGATCCAGACGCGCCAGCAGGATGTCTGGTCGGCCGATGCCCGCCTCCAGGACCTGATCGCCAAGCGCGACAGCGCCCAGCATCGCTACAACGCCAACGTGGGAGAGGGGATCAACGACCCGGTGATCCTGGACCCGCTACAGACGGAGATCGCGACGCTGAACGATCAAATCAAGACTCGGCAGGGGCAACTGGACGTTGGTCCCAGCGAAGTCAAGCTTGCCAAGAGTCAGGCCAGGGTCATCGATTCGCTCCGCAACAGGTTGCAGAAGGAAAAACAACAGACTGACGGCGTGCTCGATCCGCTGGAACAGCAACTGAAGGACCTGGACCCGACGGTGGCGGCGCTGCCCGATGCGCAGCGGGCGCTGGCACAGCAGCTTCGCCAGCGGCTGGCAACCCTGAACGAAGCAAGGCGCACGTATGCCGGCGTGGTCGGCGGGGGCGCCACGGCGCCTTCGGCCATCGAAACCGATTTGCAGAAGCAGATCGATGATCTGAAAGCTCGCTACGATGAACATCAGGCGAATCTCGCGGAACAGATCCAGAAATCCGTCGGCGACCAGAGCGCCACCCAACTGGCCGACGCTCAACATAAACTAGATGCCGATAAGCAGGCGGTGGATGCTGCCAAGAATACCTACAATGCGGCGCGCATCGATTACGATAACCTGACCGCCCGCCACACCGACGCCCAGGCCGCCCTGGCCTCCATGCAGCTGGGCAAGGACCAACTGGTCCAGCAGACTCGGGCGCTGGATCAGTTGCGGCACGATCAGGAACAGAAGAAGTCCGAAGCGGAGCACTCCTTCGACATAAAGCCCTTTACCGAATCGGATGTGACTTCGACGGCGACCGATCCACGGCGGGATTACTGCATCTATGCAATCGTGGGCCTGGCGGTGGTGTTTGCCTTCCTGGTGCTGGCGGCGTCGCAGCCGGCGTCCGGCGAGGTCCCCGTTGGAAGTCTAGTTCCGCAGCCCGCATCCGACGCGAAGCAGCCCACCGGCGAGCAAGCCCACCACGATCCGGACGATGAGGAAATGCTCACGACGGCCTGAGCCGCGTCTTGAGTTAAAATCCCTTTTTATCGGACGACCCGCGATTCCCGGAAAATTTTGACATCCGGAGCTTTGCATGGGGCGGCGCATATTGTACTTCCCACCAATGGAAGGAGAACGCTCCCATGGCAACGCAAACTGAACCAATGGCGGAGAAAATTAACACCGAGTGGCCCCCTGAGTCGGCGCTGATCCTTTCGGCGCTGGAGATGGCCGGCGCGAATGATGACCGGCGCCAGATGCAGCGCTTTTCCTATCGCGTCAAGGCGTTGCTGCGGCTGTTGACCGATACGGAACAGGCCGACGAGAGGCTGTTGTATACGCGCGACGTAAATGCGCGGAGCCTGGGATTCCTGACGCAGCACTGCCTGCCGCTGGGCTACGGCGGCGTCGTGCGTCTGCCCAGCCCCGCGCCGGGGAACCCAATCGTCAGCATTTCATGCACTTTACTTCGCTGCCGGGAGGTGGCGCCCGGATGGTTTGACGGAGCGTTGTATTTCAACCGGGATCACAACGAATTTCGGGTGGGCGCCGCGGAATAACCGGCCGGCGCCAACTGATTCACCTGAACGATGAGCCGCGCCCGTGTTGTCCGGCCCGACACGGGCCGGCTCCTTTAGACTGCATCATTTTTTGTTGGCGGATTCTCAGGCGGGTCGGTCGGTAATCGCGCCCAGTTGCCGTCCCAGCACGCCGGCGGCGCCGGCGCGGGGCGCGCGCGACGCGGGCAGACGCACGATGAGCCGTTCGATCCCATAGCGCGGGTCGATTTGGGCGATGGTTTCCTTCTGATCGGCCGCCAGAAATCGCAGCCGCTCGCCGCGGCCGGAAATGTCGCTGTGGCCCGCGTCCTGCCCGATCAACAGCGGATCAGGCGCGTACGCCTTGAAATGCCGCATCAGGGACGACATGACCACGTCGCAATGATCGTTGGTTGTTTTGCTCCAGAATTCCGACAGCACATTCATAAAAGGACCGCGAACGGCATAGGCATGGGATCGATTGGCCGCCGTGCAGCGGACCACGCCGACCTCCACCGGCGCCGGAGGCAGCAGGTGATCGGCGCCGAACATCAGGCAATCCCAATCCGCCGGTACGCGGCCCAGAAATTGGCCGGCCAGGGCGGCAAAATCCGGCACCGTCAAGGCATCATCTTCCAGCACGAACAGCGAGTTGGAGCCGTCCTCGATCGCCCCATCGAGCACGGCTAGATGCGACAGCAGGCAGCCCCACGCCCCCGGGCCTTTGTCCCAGTCCTGCGGCGGCGGCGTGGCGGCGCCGTCAATCGCCTCGAACCGCTGCGGAATTTTGAACGGCCAACCCCGCAGGTTTTGCCAAAACCGCTCCATCCGCTCCGGCCGCCTGGCCAGATTGATCACCACGACGCGATCGAATGCTTTTGAGAGATCCACGTTTATCGCTATCGGTCAAATCCACGCCTGCGAGTGAGATTTGGCGATTAACGCGTCTTCAAGAGATTGCGCGGCGGCCGGGCGGGGAATTTTCCACCGCCGTCCATTCGCTGGGGGTGGACCAGAGCTTGTGGATCACCTTCAGCAGGCCGGCGCCGCTGATGGCAAATACGATCGTCAGGCCGGTGGCATATCCCCACCGTTGGTAGAGGAAGTTGCCCAGCGCGAATAGCGCCGACCAAATCACCGTGCAGCCCATTACCCAGCCAATCAGCGCCAATGGGATGTTGTCGTGGCTGGGTTCGGGGAGCTTGTCGATCGCTTCGGCCTCGCGGCGGATCACCTCCCAGCCGGGGCCGGCGGGGCGGACTTTGCGGTAAAAATCGATCAGCGTTTTGCGATCGGTCTGCGGCCCCAGATACGCCGCCGCCACCCAGCAAATCGTGGTGACGGCGATCGTGCTCAATAATTGTATGTCGGAAGAGACCTGCCAATGACCGTATCTATTGTCGAGGAACCAGGCCAGGGAAACGGCGAATGAACTGAGCATAGCCACTACTTCGCACCAGGCATTGACGCGCCACCAGAACCAGCGGACCAGGTAAAGCAGCCCCGTCCCGGCGCCGACGAGCAGGATCATATCGAACGCGGTTTTGGCGGTATCCAGGACGAAAACAAGGCTCCCGCCGAAGCAGAACAACAGCACGGTGGCCACGCGGCCCATCCGCACGTAATGCTTTTCCGTCGCGTCCTTGCGGAGGAACCGGCGGTAAAAATCGTGCACGAGGTATGACGCGCCCCAGTTTAGGTGCGTGAGGATGGTCGAGGAATTGGCCGCGATCAGCCCGCCGACCATCAGGCCGATCCAACCCACCGGCATAAAGTGCAGCATGGCGGGATAGGCGATGTCGTGGCCCAACAGCTTCGGGTCCATGTGCGGAAACGCCGTTTTGATATCGCCCAGCGTGGGATAAACCAGCAGAGAGCAGAGCCCGACCAGTATCCACGGCCAGGGGCGCAGCACGTAATGGGCAAGATTGAAGAACAGCACGCCGCCCAGCGAATCCTTTTCCGATTTGGACGCCAGCATGCGCTGGGCGATGTAGCTGCCGCCGCCCGGCTCGGCGCCGGGATACCACACGGACCACCATTGGACGGCGACCGGCATGACGAAGACGGCAACGGCCAGGTCCCAGTTGTTGTGAAAATCGGGAAGGATGTTGAGGTAATTGAGCCCACCGGGCCCCTTGAGCGCGGAGAGGCGGGTGACCATGCCGTGCAGCCCGCCGACCTGCGGCTGGATCACTGCGAAATACGCCGCCGCGATCACCGCCGCCATCTTCACGAAGAACTGGACCATGTCGATGACCAGCACGCCCCAGAGCCCGGACTGGGCGGCGAACACGACGTTGAGAATCCCCACGCCCAGCAGCGTTTCCCAACGGGGCAGGCCAAAAAGAATGTTGGCGATCTTGCACGCGGCCAGGTTCACCGTCGCGATGATGATGCAGTTGAAGAACAGGCCCAGGTAAATGGCGCGGAACCCGCGGACCAGGCTGGCGGCCTCGCCGGAATATCGAAGCTCATAAAATTCCAGGTCGGTCATCACCCCGGAGCGGCGCCACAGGCGGGCGTAGAAAAAGACCGTCGCGATGCCGGTCAGGGTGAAGGCCCACCATTGCCAGTTCCCCGCGACGCCCTGGCGGCGAACGATATCGGTCACAAGGTTGGGCGTGTCGCTGCTGAATGTGGTGGCCACCATCGACAGGCCGGCCAACCACCACGGCACCGATCGGCCCGAGGCGAAAAATTCGGTGGTGCTTCGGCCCGAACGCCGCGAGAAAAATAGCGCCGGCACGAAGCAGATCGCCATCAGGCCCGCGATGACAAGGTAATCCAATGAGGTGAGATGAACCATCAATGTGCCCTTTTATTGCGGGAATCCCCGTGAGAATTGACCATAGGCAGCTCCGTTATCGCAGCGAAATATCGCGGATAACCAGGTTGTCGGACTGGGCGCCGCTCAGGCGGATGCGGACCGCGGCAATGGTTTTGCCGGCCAGCTCAACGGTCGCCCGGCCTTGCGAAAAAACGGCGGAGTTGGCAAACGTCTTGCCGTCGGCGGATGCTTCCAGCACGCCGTTCTGCAATTTGCCCGCGCCCTGCGGTTTGTCGTCAAGGCCGGTGACGACGCTCACGCCGCTCAGCACCGCGGGCGGATTCAATTCGAAGCTCAGCGTATCGCCGGGCCCCGGCAGCCATTCGCTTTTAAACAATGCCTCCGGATGCGCCGCAATCCATTGCGTATCCTGGTACATCGTCGTGCTGAATCGCACGGGATGTCGATCCAATAAATCGGCGGCGGCAACGATAACCGCGACCGAACCCGGCCGGAAAAAACCCGCCTTGATCGCAACCCGATCCCCCGGCGGAAGGGCGAATGGCCCGTCGTAAAGCGTCGACTGCCGTGTCGGGTAAGAGCCGTCCAGCGTATATCGAATCTGGGCGCCCGGGACGGCGGCCTGGATTTGGGCGCGGCTGGGATCGGACGGCAATAGTTGCACGACATCCTGCAGGTCGTCCTCCTCGATCGGCCGATAGTTCACGCCCACCGCCTCGAGCCGCCCTTGGTCGATCATCATGCGGCTTTTGAAATTGGCGTAATCGCGGAGCGAGGCATCGGTCCAGCCGATCTCCGCGATGGCGGCGGCGCGCGGCCAGGTCATATACTGGGTGGATGAAATGTTGGGCACGCGCTCGGTCCACAGATTCCCCTGCACTCCCAGAATATGCCCGGCCTGCTCGGGGGTGAGACCGGCCACAGGATCAAAGCCGTACAGGCGGCTGGCCGGATATACCGGGCCTAGCCACGGCCGCGGCTCGGTGTTGGTGCCCTGCTGGAAATCCAGATAGCAATACGCGGTGGGCGACATCACCACGTCATGCCCGGCCGCCGCCGCCTGGGCGCCGTTGCTGGTACCGCGCCAGCTCATTACCGCGGCGTCGGCGGCCAGGCCGGGATTGAGAATTTCGTCCCATCCGATGAGCTTGCGGCCGTGGCTGTCGATGAAACGGCTGATGCGGTTGATGAAATAAGTTTCCACCTGCTGCGGGCCGGCGAGCTTTTGGTCGGCAATTAATTTTCGGTCGGTTGCATCGTCCCAGGAATCCTCCGGCACCTCATCGCCGCCGACGTGAATAAACTGCGACGGGAACAGATCCATCACCTCGCTCAGGACATCCTGGAGGAACGCGAAAGTCTGCTCATTTCCAGCGCAGTAGACGCCATGAAATATGCCCGCGTCGGCGCCGATGGTGAACGGCCCGCCGGTGGTGGAGAATTGCGGATACGCCGCCAGCGCCGCGGTGGAGTGTCCGGGCATTTCGATCTCGGGCACGACGGTGATGTGCAATCGCGCCGCGTAGTTGACCACGCGGCGAATATCGTCCTGGGTATAGAAGCCGCCATAGCGGCCGTCGGGGCCGAAGGTGGTGCTGAGCTTGGGATCGATTCCAAAGCCCGCCTCGTCGCGCCAAGCGCCGACCTGCGTAAGCCTGGGATATTTTTTGATCTCGATCCGCCAGCCCTGGTCGTCCACCAAATGCCAGTGAAAGACGTTGATCTTATGCATGGCCAGGACGTCGAGGTAATGCAGGACGGCGTCGGTGGGCTCGAAGTGGCGGGCGACATCCAGCATGATCCCGCGCCAGCGGAAGCGCGGTTTGTCCCGTATGCTGAGGGCCGGGGTCGACCAATCGACGTCGGCGACCGGGCCCTTGCCGTAAACCGCCGGTGGAAGAAGTTGCAGCAGCGTCTGGGCGCCATAGAACAGGCCGGCGCCACCGGCGGCGCGAATCAAGACGCCGTGCGGCGTGACGTGCAGCTCGTACCCCTCGTCGCCCAGCGATGCATCGGCGCCGACAGTGGTCAGCAGAATGGCATTGTCGGGCGGTTGATCCAGATCGGTTTGGGTGATCCGCGGGTTCAATCCCGCCGCGCCGCCCAGCATTTGCGCCAAAATCGCCGCGGCATCGGCGGCGGCGGGCTGGCCGCTTTGCACCAGAATTGAAACGTCGGGAGTTAATTTGAATCTGCCTTGCGAAAATTGAACCTGCAGAGGCCGGGGGACAATAGCGATGTCGGGTGTATCCGCCGCGCGAAGTGTGGCGGCCAGCAAGGGGCAGATCAGCATCCCCGCAAACGCGGCCAGCCGTTTGATCTGCATAGCGTCTCCGAAGCCCGGTTGGACCAGGAGCGGTGCCCGTCACCGCGTGGTTGTCGCAGCCTGTGATTCGGCGACCATTGCCGCGCCCATCGCGGCGTGGAAGTCGTGATTGCCGGTCTCGAACGTCCAGCCGGGGCGGGCCAGGCTGGTCAGGCCATTTTCAATCATGGAGCGAAGCGTCGGCACCAGCCGCCGCAGGCGGATGCCAATCCCGCCGCACAGGATGACATGCTGCGGGCGGTAAATCGCGTGGGCGATGCGGATGGCGCGCACCAAAGCCCGCAACGGCGGCTCGTTGCCGCGCATTGCCTCAAGCGCGGCCGAGACGTTATCGCCATATTTGCGCGCCAGTGCGTGTGCGCCGATGTATCCCTCCAAGCCGCCGATTCCGCCGTCGGAACCGACGACCGGCTCGTTATCAATGGAAACGTCGATCTGGCCCAGATGCCCGGGCGATTCGCCTTCGACGCGCAGAGGGATTCCTTCATCCAGCACCGCGGCGCCGACGCCCGCTCCCAGCGCCAGCACCAACAATCGCCCGCCCAGGGCACGCTGGTGATACAGCTCCTGTCCAGCGGCGATGGCGTCGTTGAGGACACTGGGCTCGCGCGACACGGCCAGGCCCAGTGCATCGTCGATCAGCTCCTGCAGAACCAGGCCATTGAGCCCGGGCACGTTGACCGAAAACGTTACTTTGCAGCCGCCTGAATCCAGCAGGCCGGGCACGCAGATTCCGATCGCCTCAACCGCCTCGATCTGGCGCGGCATGGCGGCGCGGATGGATTTGATCAGCTCAATCCTGCCTGGCTTGAAGTAAAACGGACTCTGTCCAGTCAGCACAACGGAATCCCCATTGCGCGCGGCGACTTTGACTGAGGTTCCACCGATATCAATGCCTAAATAAAACATAGTAATCCTGAATCAACGTTCAATCGGCCTCCTGCCAGGGCGGACGCCAACGCACGAATCCCTCGATCGCCTCGTATTCGGCCAGGCCCAATTGGTCGTAAAGCCTGGCGGTCTGGCGGTTGCGGTCCTCGGCGCGCTGCCAGAACTCGCGCTCATCATGCCCGGGAAACATCGCCTTGTCCTTCTGGCTCTGATGTTTGAAGATGGCGTTGCGCTTGCGGGCCAGTTCCGAGGGGCTTAGCGGCACGGCCATCTCGATTTTTTCCGGCTCCCACTCCTGCCAGGCGCCTCGATACAGCCAGACGCGGCATTGGCGGACCCAGTCGCGGCCGCGCAGTTGCTCGAAGGCGGACTTCACCGCGTCGAGGCAGACCCGATGCGTGCCGTGCGGATCGGACAGGTCGCCGGCGGCGTAGACCTGGTGCGGCCTGACTTTTTCCAACATATCGGCGACGAGCCGGACGTCCTGGGCGCTCAACGGTTTTTTGCGGACCGCGCCGGTTTCGTAGAAGGGCAGGTCCAGAAAATGCAGGCGCTCGACCGGCACACCGCAATCGCGCCCGGCGGCGCGGGCCTCGCCGCGGCGGATCATCGTCTTGATCTGCTGAATCTCCGCGCTGTCCACCTGCCCCGGTTTTTTGTTGCGCAGGAATTCCTCGATGTGGCGTTCGATCTTGACGGCCTGCTCGGCGGCGGCGCCGGCGGCAACGCGGAACAGCCGGTTGTACTCCGCCGCGAAATCGGCGAAGCGGATCGCGTCGGCGTCGAACACCGCGATGTTCCCGCTGGTCTGATAGGCGACGTGAACCTCGTGGCCCTGATCGGCCAAGCGGATCAACGTGCCGCCCATGCTGATCACATCGTCGTCGGGGTGCGGGCTGAAGACCAGCACGCGCTTGGGAAATACATCGTCGTTGGGACGCGAAATGTCCCCGGGGCGTTTGCGCTGGTCCGGCTTGCCGCCCGGCCAACCGGTGATCGTCTCGGTCAGCGAGCGGAACACGTCCAGGTTGATGTCGTACGCCGAGCCGTGCCCCTGCGATGCCAGAAGATCCTGAAGACCATGCTCGTTGTACTGCTCATCGGTCAGCTTGAGGATGGGCTTTTGCACCTGCAGTGCCAGCCAGATGACGGCCTTGCGGACCAGCGCGGGGCTCCACTGCACCGGACCAACCAGCCAGGGGCTTTTAAATTCAGTCAGGTCCGCGGCGGCGGCCTCGTCGAGGTAAACCGTGGCGCGCGGATGCTCCTGAAGAAAGCTGGCGGCAACGCTGGAAGTGATCGGGCCTTCGACGGCCCTGGCGACGATCGCAGCTTTGGTTTCCCCGAAGGCGATCATGATCACGCGCCGCGCCGACAGGATCGTGCCCACGCCCATGGTGACGGCGCGGCGCGGTACGTACTGCTCGCCGAAGAAATCGCTGGCCGCATCTTGGCGCGTGACGCGGTCGAGGGTGATCAGCCTGGTCCGGCTGTCGCGCGAACTGCCCGGTTCGTTGAAGCCGACATGGCCGGTGCGGCCGATGCCAAGCAATTGCAGGTCCAGGCCGCCCGCCTCCTGAATCTTCCGTTCGTACTGGACGCAATATTCCCCAACCTTGTCCGGCGGGAGGGTGCCATCGGGGATATGGATATTTTGCCGCGGAATATCGACCGAGTCGAACAAGTGCTCGTGCATGAAGCGGTGATAGCTCTGCAGGTCTTGCGGCCGCATCGGAAAATATTCGTCGAGGTTAAAGGTGATCACGTTAGCGAAACTGAGGCCCTGCTGGCGATGCAGACGGACCAGCTCGGCGTAGACACCGATGGGCGTCGAGCCCGTAGCCAGCCCCAGAACGGCGGGGCGGCTTTGGTCGGCGGCAGCGCGGATAACCTGGGCGATTTCCTGGGCGACGGCCCTGTCGACCTGGTCGGAATCCCCCAACACCCTGGTGGGAATTGCCTGGCGGCCGGTTTGGATCTGACTGTCCATGCGGGGATAATTGTCCTTAGAGATAATAAAACGCAAGGCGAAAAACGCAACCCGCTTGATATCTTAGCGCCGCATGGTCAGATTCACCCATCGACCAACGGTCAAATCGCGCGGCCACGGCGCCACCCTGCCGGCAGAGGCGCGGTTGGGGCGCGGGCGAGCATCAAAAGCTGTTTCCTCCACAAAAAACCGGGGCCCGATCGTTGTTCCTGCGTCGTCCCTTAGATTAACGGAATTATTAACCGACTGCAAACTAATTCTGATCGGAATGGCCTCCCGCGACTGCTGGGCGCGGCCGCAATCGCGCCCAAAAGTCGGGCGAATCAATCGATCTCCACAATGCCGTTCTGACTTTTGAATTTTTTGCTAAACACCGATGCCGGCTGAAATAATTAACCGTCTGAACAATAAAATGGAACACTTTGGCGCCGGTTCATGTTACTATTGGGAACAGATAACACTTCCATTGGACGAGGTCCCGCATGAGCGTAGAATCGCCGACGATGATCGAGCCGCGGAAGCGAAAACTGGTTCAGACCCTCTGGCCGGAGGGTCGGCTGAGCCGTTGGGAACTGCACCAGCGCACCGGCATTACCCCCACCCGCGTGGGCAGCGCCGCCGATGCCCTGCTGCGCGAGGGGTTGCTGCGGGAATGCACGCCGGAGATTTTGGGCGCCGGCAGGCCCCGCGTGCCGTTGGAAATCGATCCGGCCCGGCGGTGTGTCATCGGCCTGGCGTTGATGCCGGGCAAAGCCGAAGCGGGGCGATTGGGATTGCGCGGGACGCTGATCGAACGCCCGACAATGAAACAAGTTAACGATCCCTCGCGATTGGTCGCCACGGGGGCGGCCCTGCTGGCCAAGCTCCAGAATAAGGAAACCCTGGGCGTGGGTGTGAGCGTGACGGGATTTGTCGATCCCGTCGAGCGAACACTGCTGTTCAGCAGTGCCCTGGCCGGCGGACCGGCGGTCACGCTGGCGCCGATCTATGAAGCGGCCGGAGATATGCCGGTCGTGCTGGAAAATGACATGCACGCCCTGGCGGCGCGCTGGCTGCTGACCCACCGCGCCGACCAGCGACACGACGTGCTGCTGGTCTGGATCGCCGATGGCCGCTTCGGCGCCGCCATGCTCATCGACGGGCGGCCCAACGGCGGGTGCACGGTCGGCGGCAACGAGCTGGGACACT
>Ga0182024_10014446_pt1 | contig 15266 bp, 14 predicted proteins | sample P32metaG_FD_120480 | JGI IMG/M metagenome (GOLD analysis project Ga0182024, IMG submission 120480) | Permafrost microbial communities from Stordalen Mire, Sweden - P3-2 metaG (Illumina Assembly) | ecosystem: Environmental > Terrestrial > Soil > Wetlands > Permafrost | place: Sweden: Stordalen... | reverse complement strand
GCGGTCGTAACGGGCGCGGTTCTTGCTCGTCCACATCGGTGACCCCTCCTCGAATCAGGCCACCACTCTTGAATCACAGATGATTCATATGATTCAAGAACTCTTCGGACAGACACTTAGAGATCTTCCCATGCTCTGCGCCAAGCCAGCTAACGGTTTTTCGCTCGCGTCGGTTGTCACACCTTTCTTAATGATGGAATTTCGAATGGGTGCACCGCAATAAAAACAGCCCCCCAATTGCGGTTCCTAGTTAAGCTCCCTTGCCGTCGATCCTCCAATTCACGGTCAGGCTGTGATCGCTCGCGAGCAATGGACGGTTAGCCCATCTCGACCGGCCGAGCCTTTGGGCCGCGTAGGCCCACTAGCGGCTCGGCCTTCCACTAGCGATCGTCAACAAAATGCCTTCTCAAGGGGAAAATTTCTACTCAGAATTGTGAGATAGGTTACAGACATTCTATGCAGGCCATGCCAACTCTTTCGGGTCTCCCGCCAAGCCTACAAGCACGTGGCCGCCGACATCATTTCTGCCGACCCTTCACGATACACTGGAGGACTAAATGGCACCGAAAAAATCCGCTCCTCACTTCGCCACTCAGAGCCGCACTGTTTTGTCCGGCAGCGAGAAAGCACCCTTCGGGGAAACAACCGGCGAAAAGCCTGCACCCCCGGGTGCCCGTTTCACCGTATCGGTCATTATTCGACGTAAGGCGCCGCTCGAAGCAGCGCACATCACGGGCGAACAGCGTCTCACCCGCGTTCAATTCAACGACAACCATGCGGCAGACCCCGCCGCTGTGAAACTGGTGCAGCGCTTCGCGAAGGAGTATGGCCTGACCGTAGAGCGTGGCACGCCAGCACCGGGACGCCGAACCGTCAAACTCACCGGTACAACCGCCAACATGCAACGGGCATTCGGCGTTTCCCTCGCACACAAGGCGATGGAAGGGGTCACCTATCGAGTCCGCGAGGGCAGCATCCATCTACCTGCCGAGCTTCAAGGCTACGTGGTCGCCGTCCTCGGCCTGGACAATCGTCCGCAGGCCCAACCACATTTTCGCATCCTCGGCGAACACGGTGCAGCCGCGGCTCAAGTCCCCCAAAGCCAAGGCTTCGCCCGTCCCCACGCCGGTGCTGGTGTCTCATATACGCCGAGCGAGATCGGTAAACTCTACCAACTTCCGCCCAATGCTACCGCATCCGGCCAAACCATTGGTATCATCGAACTTGGCGGGGGCTTTCGGCAGTCAGATATTGCGGCCTATTTCAAATCCCTTGGTCAGAAGCCGCCAACAGTAGTAGCCGTCCCCATCGGAGCCGGGAAGAACAACCCAACTACCGCGAATAGCGCTGACGGTGAGGTAATGCTTGACATCGAGGTCGCCGGTGCCGTCGCTCCGGGTGCTCGTATCGTCGTCTATTTTGCGCCTAACACCGACCAAGGGTTTGTCGACGCTGTCGCTCATGCTATCCATGACACCACTTACAAGCCCAGTGTTATCTCGATCTCTTGGGGCTCGGCTGAGGTCAACTGGACCGCTCAGGCCATGGCTGCGCTCGATGCTGCTTGTCAATCCGCCGTGGCCCTCGGCGTCACGATTACAGTAGCTTCAGGCGACAACGGTTCCTCAGACGCTGTCGCTGACGGTAAGAACCACGTCGACTTCCCCGCATCAAGCCCACACGTCCTTGCTTGCGGTGGCACTAACCTACAGGGCAGCGGCTCGGTCATCACGGCCGAAACAGTTTGGGATGCGCAGCCAAGGGGCGGAGCAACCGGTGGAGGCGTCAGCAACGTTTTCCCGCTACCAACTTGGCAGGCGGGTTCGAAAGTCCCTGAACCCACGAATCCCACGGGTGGTCGCGGCGTTCCAGACGTTGCCGGCGACGCTGATCCGGCCAGTGGCTACGTCGTTCGTGTTGACGGGCAAACCTTCGTGATCGGCGGCACCAGTGCCGTGGCTCCGTTGTGGGCTGGACTCATTGCGGTCGCCAATGAACGGAACGGCAAATCCGCTGGCTTTATCCAACCCGTAATTTATGCCGCTCAAGGCAAAGCCGCCTTCCGCGACATCAATCAGGGAAACAATGGCAGCTTCCGAGCTGCTATTGGCTGGGACGCGTGTACTGGCCTCGGTTCACCAATCGCCCCGCAGCTCATAAGGGCAATTAAGTCTAGTTCGTCTCAATCGATAATTAAAAATGCAGCGAGCAAAAGAAAATTCCACCTTCGAAGAATGAAATGAGCCAGGTCGACCCATCCGAGATGTGCTGATGCACCCAAAGGAACTCTCGCCATTAAGCGGTTATCGCGCGGTTGGCATTCGCAGATGTTCAACCGTGCAGTTGGAGCCAGAATTGGGCCGCCGGTTATTGAATTATCTGAACCTCAACCTCACCGATCTGCATATCAGTTTACAATCTCTGCCAAAGTGCTATTCCATTATTTCTAGAAAATATGTTGATGACGACTAGCCTTTTGGGGGGCGGTGTCATGCATTTTTCGTCAAGACTGACTGCGGTGGCGACGTTGGTGTGGGTTGGTGGCTGTGCAATCCACCCCCTGCCAGATGATGTAACGGGCGTCTCAACCTACAACATCGTGCGGCAGATCCGGTGCGAAGCAAGGCAAGCGGTCTTCGATTTTGCAATTGAATATTTGACCGGACCCAAGAATACCTATGACGAAGAAGCCAGGAAGATAGGGCTTCAATTTAAAGAACACCTAAGGCCGATCAGTTCATTTAGTTATACCCTCTTCAAGCCTCCAATCCGTCAACTCGTACAATTCTTTGCCGCCACTGGTATCGCCTACAATTTTCAGCTTCAAATGTTGGAGACTGACAATATTGATCCAACGACCGATCTGTTGACGTTTAGCGGCAAAAATCAATTTACGTCCCCCGTGAACGGCAATGCCGACCGCATGCGTCAGAATATTCGGACGTTCACCGTGACAGATAGCTTCGACTATCTGCTACGCGATATACCCGACGATCCAAATCCCGAGCATAAAAACAACTATTGCGAAGGCTATATTGTCGGGCCCAATTATATTTACCCGGTCGCCGGCAAGATCGGCATCGATCGCATGATCGGCGATTTCGTCAATTTGACATTGTTCGGTGGTTTGGCCGCCCCTCCCACAAGCGCCACCAATCCGACGACGGCAAATTCAAAAGGCCCGCCGACCATGGTCGATCAGCTTCAGTTCACGACCACCGTCAGCCTTGGCGCGACGCCCAAGATCACCTTCACGCCCGTTAAAACATTTATGGATGCGTCCCTCGGTCTTAAGGTGGCGCGTCAAGACACCCATACAGTAACAATAGGGCTGGCCATCGTCGACAAAAACAGCCTCAATCAAATCGCGACCTTTCGCGCCGGCATTTTCGCTCCCGGTCCGCTTGGGCCGCTGCTTAGTGCCCGTCCTACCAACGATGCCGAATTTACCGCGGTACTAGCTGTAAACCAAGTGCTAACCCAACAAGTGTTCAAGCCAGTGATCAATATCAATACCAACTGACGTAGGGGATGCCAACATGGCAAAGAAAGCGAAGACAAAAAAGAAAGCTGCAAGGCTAACTAAGCCTACACCGACCTACTTGAAGGGAACAAAGTCGGTAGATATTCCCGCTCACCGCGTCGCGGACGTCCTCGCGATGATCCATGAGCACGGCCACACACAAAAATTCAAGCGACAAGCGAAGACCGCTGGCATCTCTATGTCTTTGGACCCGAAGACTGTGAATTTTGTCAAAGATTTTGTTGCAAACAATGCCCTGCATACGAACACCGTAGGAAAACAAGTCGTAAACTCGGACGGAAGTTTCAGCTGTACGTGAGCGCCCACATTATCCGCGTTGATGGGACGATCATGCTTATCGGCAGGACAAGTGCGGTTAACCGAGAGACCGGCGGAAAATTGAACCGGATCACAATCGGCTGGCCGTCCTGATAGAGGGCAGGAAAGACTTGCAATCAGGAGCCACATTATGTCCTTGGATCAATTTCTCGATAAGCCGCCCGCTCAGCTTGAGGAGGGGATCGGACTGGCACTATCCGGCGGCGGTTATCGTGCGATGGTATTCCACGTCGGGGCACTGATCCGCCTCAATGAGGTTGCCCTCCTGCGCAAGATCAAGCGGATATCAAGCGTCTCAGGCGGATCCATCACGGCGGGCGTGCTTGGCACGAGCTGGAAGGATCTCAAGTTCACGGGCGACGTCGCATCCAACTTCGAGATCGTTGTCGACCGCATCAGGGAGATGGCTGACGTTACAATCGATGCAGGCGCTATCATCGGCGGCATCTTGCTCCCGGGCTCGATTAGCAGCCGGGTAGCCAAGGCGTACGACGCGACGCTTTTCAAAGGCGCCAAACTGGATGCGCTTCCCGATGACTCTCAGCCGGGCAACCCGCGCTTTGTCATCAACGCCACTAACATGCAAACGGCAGCGTTATGGCGTTTCGCCCGCAACTACATGGGTGATTACCGCGTTGGGCTGGTCGAGCGACCGGACGTGCCGCTCGCGGCCGCGGTCGCAGCATCGTCAGCTTTCCCACCGGTGCTCTCTCCCTCCGAACTCGACATCGAACAGCCGGTTGTGAATACCCCGGGCGCCGACCTCCACAAGGAGCCATTTACGAAAACGGCGATTTTGAGCGATGGCGGCGTCTACGACAACCTCGGACTTGAGACGATCACTAAACGCTACGCAACCCTATTCGTTAGCGACGCCGGTCAGAAAATCGCCCCTGAAGAGAACCCTCACCGTGACTGGGCACGGCATTCGTTACGCGTGTTGGATATCGTGGACAACCAAGTACGAAGCCTTCGCAAGCGTCACCTCATCGATTCATATTTGCGCAAGGATCATACTGGGACGTACTGGGGAATTCGGACGTCTTTCGCTGATTACAAGCTGGCTGACGATCCGCTGAAGTGTGCAACGAGAAACCCAATACCGCTAGCGGAGATACCGACACGCCTCGAAGCAATGCCCCGCGACGTACAAGATCGCCTTATGAACTGGGGATATGCCGTCTGCGACGCGGCCTTGCGCGCGCACATCGATGCTGCGCTGCAGACTAAACTCGGTACCAGGATTGTTCCCCCAACGAAGTTTCCCTTCGCGGGGGAGTACTAAAGTCATGCGACCACTTTCACCACCTGCATTTCGTCGCCTTCGCGTGTACGCCTTCGATCCATCCGCCTCTACCGACCTGCGGACCGCCACGATGAATGCCGCTGTCGTTAAGGTGCCGTGGGAGAATATTTCACCCGGCCCCGTCGGCGAATACGTCGAAGTCGTCGATGTCGACCCCGCGAGTGACGCTTTCTACGAACCAATTGACCTGAATTCTCCGGAACTGCTAGCCCAAGACGGTTTCGCACCGTCCGAAGGCAACCCGCAATTCCATCAACAGATGGTGTACGCGATCTCGATGACTACCATTCGCAATTTCGAGCGGGCGCTGGGACGCAGGATCCTGTGGGCACCACGCTGGGCACGCAACGATCCAAATGCATACAAGTCAAGGCAGTATATCCCGCGTCTGCGTATCTATCCCCATGCGCTTCGGGAAGCCAACGCCTACTACAGTCCGCAGAAGCGCGCCCTTCTGCTTGGTTACTTTCGCGCTGGCGGGGCGGACGTCGGCACCAACCTGCCGGGCGGCACAATCTTCTCTTGCCTGTCGCACGACATCATTGCGCACGAAATGAGCCACGCCATCCTGGATGGCATGCACCGAATGTATCTCGAGCCCTGCAATCCGGACTCACTCGCGTTTCACGAAGCGTTCGCCGACATCGTCGCGTTGTTCCAGCATTTCACCATGCCGGAGGCGGTGCGCCATCAGATCAGCCGACTCCGCGGAGATTTGTCGCAGCGGTCACTGCTTAGCAGCTTGGCATTACAGTTCGGTCAAGCGATTGGAAACTACGGTTCGCTCCGGGACGGCATCGATCAAGTCGATCCCACGACGGGGCTGCCAGACGCGCAAGCCATTCACTCCGTTTCCGAGCCGCACTCGCGCGGCGCGATACTTGTCGCCGCGGTGTTCGACGCCTTCGTGACAATCTACCGTAGCCGGGTCGCCGACCTGATACGCATGGTCACTGGTGACGGCTCGCGCTTCCCGGATCGCGACCTGCATCCAGACCTCGTTAACCGCCTGACTACGGAGGCGAATAAGACCGCGGGAAACGTGCTCCGAATGTGCATCCGCGCCCTTGATTACCTGCCGCCAGTCGACGTCACATTCGGCGACTTTTTGCGGGCCTTGATGACGGCCGATGCCGACCTTGTTCCCGACGATGACCGCGGGTACCGCATCGCCGTTGTCGAAGCCTTCAGGCGACGCGGTATCTATCCGCAGGACTGCCGCTCGCTCGCTGTCGATAGCTTGTTATGGCAGGAACCGGACGAGGATGCGACCATCGACTGGTTGGATGGCATCGACATCGGATTCATGGAATCGCGTGAGGCGCTGTGGAAGCAATCAATCGACAACGCCGCCACGTTCTACAACCGGTTGAGGGACCGGTCCAGGTTCTCTTCCGAGACGCTCCGGAAAATGGGACTCTCGTGCAGTGACGAAGCCGCCAAAACGATCCGGCGCTCCCGCTCCACGGGGGAACCGGTGCTCGACGTCCAGTCGGTTCGAACTACGCGTCGGATTGGCCCCGACGGCGAGGATCTCCCCCAGCTCGTGGTCGAGATCGTTCAGGAACGCCGGGGCTTTAGCGAACGGACCCTTCAGGAGGAGGCTGACTCGGACGGCCATGGACGCGCATCCCGCGGATCGGACTTCGTGTTCCGCGGAGGCTGCACCCTGGTGATCGATCTTCACTCCCGAAAGATTCGCTATATCGTGAGCAAGGACATCGAGAGTGCCGCGAGGCTGGAAGCACAGAGGCGCTTCCTGTTTGAACGGGATTCGGAGTCCCTCGGAGCGACATATTTCGCGCTCGGTTCGCGCGACGAACCGTTTGCCTTCCTGCATCGGAACGGATGAAAACGATGGCAAAGAGAACGAAGACGGCCAAAGCGAACAAGGCAGGGAAACGGTCCGTCTCAAAGGCAAAAACCAAGGCCAAAGAGCGTACCCTGAATAGGCGACTCTCGGCCAGCACGGGCAATATCAAGAAACCGACAGGAACGAAACTCGCAGCGAGACCGGGATACATATCAGTCCGCATGTACAACAACATTTTGGGCGACTGCTTCCTCATTCGAATTCCCGCGGGTAACCGCGAAGTCAGGATCCTGATCGACTGCGGCGCGCTTCAGGGGATGCCCGGAGCTGCCGATATCATCGGGGAGATCGCTGACGATATCGCTCATACAACGGATTCCCACCTCGATGTTCTCGCGGTCACCCACGAGCACTGGGATCATCTCTCGGGATTCTCCCAAGCCCAGGAAGTTTTCTCGAAGTTCACTATCGACGAGCTGTGGCTGGCATGGACTGAAGACGATAAAGACGCCGATGCGGCGAAGATTCGGGCCCGCAGGCGAAAAACGCTCGGACTTCTTCTTACGCTCGACAAGCATTTCGGTGCTGCCGCCGCGCCGGAAGAGGACCCGGACGTCGATCAGATCGCGCCAACAATAGCGCCGCAGAGAGACGACGTCCGAGAGCTGCTCGCGTTCACAGGCGAGGCGCCTTTCGGCGCCGCAGCGGCACCCAAGATGACCACCGGCGAGATTCTTAGCTTACTTAAGAAGCTTGCCACCAAGGTCCGATATTTCACGCCCGGCGCCGACCCGATTTCCCTGCCGTCAAATGTCCCGGTACAGGCATATGTGCTGGGCCCGCCAAAGGACGATAAGCTCTTGCTGCGTAGTAATCCTCGCAAGGGGGAAGTCTACCTCAGGGGCGAGACCGACGAACTCGGCGCATATCTCGCCGCCGCGATCCAGCTCGATAAGCAGCGCGACAGGTTCGACGCCGACGAACAAAGGGCCTTCGAAATGGCGATGCCATTCGACAGTCATCATTTCTATGCGCTGTCGCAAACGGAGCCGTCGGAGGGGGCGGACGGTTCTGGCTATTTCTTGGAACGCGACGCATGGCGACGCATCGATCGGGACTGGCTCGGCGCCGCCGAACAACTTGCCCTGAAGCTCGATTCTGATACGAACAACACTAGTCTCGTCCTGGCTTTCGCCGTTGGCACGGGCGCCGGCCGACGTGTCCTGCTGTTTCCTGGCGATGCCCAGGTTGGGAACTGGGAGTCATGGCAACAATACGTATGGCCCAGCGGTGCAAAACGGGACGATCCTGCTACCATGGACATCTCAAAACTTCTCGAAGCGACGGTGTTCTACAAGGTCGGTCACCATGCCAGTCACAACGCTACTCTACGTGCCGCAGGTCTGGAACTGATGACGAATCCGGACCTTGTCGCGATGATACCTGTGCAAGAGGAGTTTGCTCGAAAGACCAAGCATTGGAACATGCCCTTTCCGTCGCTCTTGGCTCGGCTTCTCGAGAAGACCAAAGGGCGCGTCTTCAGGGCTGACAGATCGCTCGATGACCTCAAGGCTGACAGCGCCACGAGAGCCGGGAAACCCGGCGAGCTTAGCCAAGAAGACTGGGACGAATTCTTCAACCGCGTCAGGGAGGGCCCGCCTTCAAAGTATGGCGCGGTTCCGCTGTACGTGGAGTATTCTGTTTCGCTTCATGGATGATCAATCGCAGCTTCGCGCAGCTAAAGTTGGAGATCTCCTAAAGTGGAAAACACCGTTCTTCAGATGTTGGCGTCGTTGATGGGCAGCTCTGCCGGTACAGCCACCATCCTGTGGCTCGGCACTCTTGTTTTCGTTATTCTCATCTCCATTACGACGATTTATCGACGCCAAATGAAACGGCGAGAACAGGCCCTTCGAGAAGAGCTGAACGATTTACGATACAACCTTGATCGCGCAACTGACCCCGGCGCACAACCTCGTGCCCGCTCTCCGGTAAACAGTCAAATTTCCCTTGAGGTGCCAGAACTTTTGGTAAGCTCGTGTTCGAGTGGCGAATGCGTTTTGGTGACAGGCGGGGGCGTCGTAGCCCAAGCGGGTTTACCAACTTGGACCGAGCTCTTAGCAAATTTTCTGTCGCACCTCGAAACAAAATAATCGTACAACGTCGAGCGCGGCGGCAGGTCTTTCGGGATGGCTCGCCACTGACAACCTGTGGAGAGAATATACATGAGGCCGTTCACAACCTCGCGCATGATCACTGTGCGTTTGTCGCCGCCGCGCTTGCCTGGCGGGATCAACGGTTCGACCAGTTTCCATTCGTCGTCGCTGAGGTCGCTGGGATAGCGCAAACGGCTGCGGTCATACCGCGCGCGATTTTCGTTCGTCCACATCGCCGGCCCCTCCGAATCAGGTCGCCTCCATTGAATCACAAATGATTCATAGGTTTCAATTTCTCCTCGACAGAATATTCAGATCGCGTTCCGTCAGCTGAAACGGCACCGGCACTTGCCGTCGTTCGAACCTTTTTGCCCGTGACGTTGTGACCTCGTTCATGTAGCGCTCCGGCCCAAGGTCCCGAATTACGGCAGCGCAAAAACCCGGAATACGGCTTCAACCGCGCTCGGACTTCGCGCTCAACCACGGTCGCCGGGAACGGAATTTTTGGATGCAGAGACGAAGCGCCAGAAATCGTCATTCAACCGCGCGAACGCCTGCAGAGACCAAAATCCGGGAAATGAGAGGCCGGAATCCCCGCAGAAACGCCCTATTTGGCGCCGTATCGGAAACCTGCGGTTTGCGGAGACTGGATGGTGGGCGCACCATGGCTCGAACCTGGGACCCGATGATCAAGAGTGATTAGTTCCACCACAGTGAAAAAGGTCGGGGGCCGCGACTGCATGCTTCCCTGACGCTTCCCCACCTAAATGATAAAATCTACGTTTGAGGCAGACATTCGTCGGTGCCCATGGCACAGGGGAAACAATCTCGAACTGCAAGTAGGCCATAGAAAATACCGAGTCCCAGGTCGGTTTTGTTTACTCCGGATTTGCTCGGGCTTCAGCGTCACCGCTGCGGTTTCCGAGCCAGGCCGCTCGCCCGTCATGTTCGCCGAGCTTGCCGGCTTGGATCCGGTTCTCGAATGTGCGCACACTGCAGCCAAGTGATGATGGTCGAGATCTGTGCGGTGCTGGGAGTCCCATTCATTTTTTCTCGTACTGGCGAACAATTTTCCGGAGACTTTCCGCGGCGCTCAGACTTGTCGCTCGGTTGTAGTGCGCGTTGGTGACGCTGGGATGGGTATGGTGCAGAAGCGCGCTGGCGAGATAGGGGTTCTCGCCACCGAGCGTGGCGACGGTGGAGGCGCCAGAGGTGCGAAAACAGATGCGGGCTCACCTCCACACCCACGGTTGCGAGCGTGGTCATTCTAATAACACCTGCCACCTGCTTGTCGCTTATGGGCGCGCCGTCGTTTGAGGACAGCCAGAGGGCTGGAGGTGGGGTATCTGTCCGCGCCAGCACCGGTCTGTATTGGCCGAGGTAGCGGTCAATTATTGGCGTGAGCAGCTCGTTGACGGGCCGCTCGTCCGGGCGTTTCTCCTTCGTCTCCGAGGCCGAGAGCACGATCCACCATGTGCCGTGGATTTTCACAAAGCTGCGGCCGATCTCCAAGGCAGCGAAGTTTTTGCGTCGGATGGGGCAAAACGCGAGCAACGCCACCATCAGCCCATTGCGAAACTGCCATGCTCGGGCGAGCTCGGTCAGGTGTGGAGAGATTTCGGCCTCGTGGATCAAGGTGAGCCCAGCTTCCACGAGAACCTCGGTCAAGACCATGCGGTCGAACTTCGAGCGTGGCTGTGCCAAAAGCGCGAGGTCCTTGGCCAGTTCGGCAAGCCAGTCCAATTCGAGGCCTGGAACCATGTATCGTGCCGCGCGCCGCAGGCAACATATCGAGACGTGGACCGTCGTGGAGCTCATGCGGGCTTTCGCCTCAGCTACGTAGACGTCGACGTTTTCGGGCGTTACGTTAGCCGCAGCTGGTGCCTCTCGTCGGAGCAACCCATTGCGATCGAGGCATCCAAGAAAATTCCCGTAATGCCGCTCGTGGACCTGGCGCGTGACCGGCTTGATATGGCCAGCAGCCCCTCCGCGCTTGAGCCGCGCAGCAGGCCGGCAAGCTGAACTCCAGGCTTTACGATCGGCTTCCGGCCACAAATCCAGCGGCAGCGAGCGGACCGTGCCATTCGACCGCCGAACCACGTCTGACACCGTCGTCACGAAGTTCATCTCATCCATCGTACTGTGGTCCGAATTTGATCTGTTTACGGATGAGCTTTCCAAACTCTTCGGTCGCCTGCATGGTTTCCAGCCCGCAGTAGAAGCGGATCGTCGTCTGGATATCACGGTGTCCAAGCAGCCGCCTCACCGTCTCGTAGTCTCCCGGCCGGTGCTTGAGATAGATCGCCGCCGCACCGTGCCTGAATTGATGAACCGTGAGCCGAAGCCCGATCGCTTTCTGAATGCGCAAAGTAATTTGTTTACTGAACTGGAGCCTGTGCTTCGGCTGACCGGCCTCGCCCGGGAACAACCAGGTGGCATTCGCGCCGCGGAGCAGTGCCGGCCTGAACTCATGAATGTATTCATCAATAAGATCGGTCAGCGGCTGATCAAACTGGAAGTTCAGATCGACTTTGTTTTTCACATCGTAATTTGGAAACACCAGCCAGTAGGGCGTGTTCAACCCACCCGGCTTGATAAGGTTCCGGTCCAACTCGATCCTAACGAGATTGCCGAGTCGAATCGGCGCGAAGGTGAGGATCGCGATGGCGACAGCGAGCTGCGCAAAGATACCAGCTTTGATCGGCGCGTGGTCCTTGGCCGAGCGCGCCTGGTGCATCAGAATATTCGGCAGCGAGACCACTTCGTCCCAAACACCATCGGTCAGCACTTGCCGGATTAGTTGTAAGTTTTTTGGCGTCAAACCCTCGCGGCGATGCTGTTCAAGCGCGATCCGGATGTCATCGAGACGATCAAGCCCGGTTTGGTCCAGACAACCTGTCTCGCGCGCCATGCGCAATAGCTTCCAGCCGAGGTCGATGGTGCCTGTCTTCGGTTCTTGGCCGTTCTTTTGCCAATAGGCGTCGATCACCCTTTCGGCGATATCGGGGTGGAGGAGCGCGCCCAAGGAACTGAGACTCTCGAGCGGCGCCCCGAGCCGAACCGCCATCCGCGCCAGTGCCACAAGCTCGGCACGCCGGGTCGCGATCGTAGTCGGGCTGCACGGCTGAATACGTTTGCCGCCCAAGCTGCGGTGGACCTTGGCGAGGCCAGCAAAATACTCGTCGATGTCCTTCCGCAGGTCCACGGGGAAGGCCTCCCAGGCGGGCTCAGCCGTTTTGAGAGGTGGCTCCGTGAGCCACTGCAAGCGCCAGGTATCCGTCGTAGCCGCACTGGCATTCCACGCCCGTGCCATAAAACGCCGGGCGGTGTTATTCGATGCAAGTGCGGTCGTCTCGGTGCGGTAGCGCCAGTAATGATCAAAGACTTCGTCATCGACCGACGACGGGTTGATGCCGCGGGCGGAGCAGTGGCGTATCAAACTGTAGAGCCGCTGCCTTAAATGTTTGTCCAAGCGGTCGCGGAAGCTTGTCCACTCGGCCGATAGGCGCGCCCCCTGCTGCGGCATGCCGCGTTCTTCGCCGATCCAGCGCAGCGCCGCCCGGACATTGGACTTGTGGTTCGCCAAGGTCTTGGCCGTGACCCCGACACGGGCGTGATGCAATTGGCCCACCGAAATCCGTACCGACTGCCAGCGGGCAGGGATCAGCCCGGCTGGGCGGTCCAGCCACTTGGCGATTTGCCGCAATGAACAAACCCAGTGCCGTCGGCGCTGTTCCGACAGATCGGCGGCCCGCTCGATGGCCGCGATGAGGGCCATAAAGGAGGGCTCCAAAAGGGCGGTTGTAGAGGTCATGGGGACGAGGCCTCATAAGACGTTGATGGATGGGGATGCCCGCTGATGTATATGGGAGCCTTTTGGGAAGACGTCAACAGTATATATCGCTCGTATATAGGTATAAATCTTCCTAATCTAGAGTTCGATAAGTAGACACTGATGTATACGGATGTATTTCGATGGACCATTATTCATCGCTGATGAAGCGTTGCTTGCCTAACGCTCGCTTGTCGACAGCCGAAGCCTAGATTTGGTGTAACCGATCAGCCCGTTTTCTGAATACCGGATGGCACGGCCGAATTTCGCGTAGTGCGGGCCATCGCCCCGCATGCGCGCCTTTGCAAGCCAGGACCCGCTAACGCGCAAAAAATTGGCCGCCTCCTTTGGAGTCAGCATACGGTCACCGCGGTTCGGCTCCCGCGCCCTAGATTGGAGCGGCTCGCGTTCTTCCATTTCTCGAGCCATTGCTCTCTCCATTGCTTCCAGGGGGTCTGCGATCCGAGGGATGAGCGATGTGCACCCCCCGCGATGCAAAGCGGCAGCAGATTGGATGCACGATCCTGATTCTTGATGATAGCTAGCCCAGTTTCAGGACGGCTACCGGTGCTATTTGATGCCCGGTTACCTTCTACGCCTGCGGTAGACGATCCAGTCTGGGCCCCGCATTTTCTCGACGCTCGGGCCGGGCTGGCGCTTGAACTCGCGCAGGTGATCAAACAGATCGACGGTCAGGTCGCCAGCCAGGATTTTAGATAACTGTTCCCATTTGCCGCCACGCGTGACCACGGCCCTGTGGCCCCACCAAGAGAGTAGGTCGTGCGCCGCGGCCACCGCGGCCTTATTGCGGGCGGCATCGCGCCCCGGAGGCGGTGACGGCCGATTAAGAAATGTCTCAGCGATTGCGATCTCGCGGTCGATTAGGGTCGGCTTTCTGGCGATGTATGCTGTCTCTGTTAAGCTGAACCAAGGCCTGATCGCCGGATCGAGAGCATAGTATGCGCTGCGCGTCCGTCGTAGCGCGGCGTAATAACGTCGGACTCCCGCCTTGCCCTTCTTCGAGCCGGCCACCCGGAAAGATCGCGCAGCGGTGGCGCCTCGCTCCGCCCAATCAAGGGCCACCCTAATATCGTTTCGGCACTCGGCGCGCTGGCGGGGCGGCAGCGCGAGCAACTTGAGCGCTCTTCCGATTTGCTGATCTCTGGTCATTGCGTGCACCATGCGCCCAATCTTGCAAGAACGAGCTGAGAGCCCAGCGCCTGAAGCCACTAACTCCGATTAGTGACGGAGCTTGATGGCGAGATATATTTGGCGCTGAGCAGTCTGTCAGGTGATGATCTCCAGGTCGGATTTGAGGCTTGGCAAATGCGTAAATTGCCAAACGGCTGCAGCCCTGAGGCGTCGTCCAGCTTTCTCTCCCGAAGGGCCAAACCCAAGTGATAATTTCTTCTGGTCCTGCTTGATGGCCGCTACCGGATCTGGACGCTGCAGACCGCCCCACATGCCGTCGGACAGCCGGTACGTGAGAATCCGCAGAAGTTCATTGTTTGCCGACAGGCTGTTTCGAACTGATCTGGATCCATAGTCATCTCAGAGCTGTCGGCAATCCAGCTCTTTTTGATCTCGGCATTAGGCGACCCTCCGGATAGTGTTCTGGCGGTCGCATGAGGCGTCGAACACGATCTTCGCAAAATGAGCGCCCCATCGTTCCAATGCGCCATTACGTTCGTCGAGAAAATCATGGCGCTGATAGACTGCGGCGACGCCAGAGATCGTTCCGGATTGATGATTGAGAATCTTATCGGCGACGTGCGGTGGGATGCCGAGGCGGGCCATGCCCGATACGCAGGTTCGCCGCAGATCGTGAAGACGCCAGTTCTTTACGCCTGATAATTCATCAAGCTCCCGCTTCGCAAGGGAGAAGCCTTGAAACGGTGTGGTCCCATGGAAAGAGAATGCGAAGGGTCCTTGCTTCTTCATCCGTTTTAGGACGGCGATCGCTTGAGCCGAGAGGTGAACGGTATGCTGTTTCGCGTTCTTGGTGCGCACCTTCGGCAGAGTCCAAATTCTTTGGTCAAGATCAAACTCATCCCAGGTCGACCCTGCGGCTTCTTCGCGGCGTTGTCCGGTCAGCGCCAAGAGTTCAACGATGCCTCCGTATGGGCCACCCATTGTTCTGGCAGTGAGTATGATTTGGGCGAGTTCAGGGTCAGTTAGCCCGTCTTATTCGCCAAAGGGTGCCTGAGAGCTGGCGAGCGTGGTGCAAAGCGCTGATGCGGCGTAGGATTCGGTTGCGAAGCCAACCCCATCACCTTCAACCGCGAACGCCACGCCCG